>Ga0315287_10001738_pt1 | contig 20348 bp, 16 predicted proteins | sample YL17G11_0_MG_FD_205037 | JGI IMG/M metagenome (GOLD analysis project Ga0315287, IMG submission 205037) | Sediment microbial communities from Yellowstone Lake, YNP, Wyoming, USA - YL17G11_0 | ecosystem: Environmental > Aquatic > Freshwater > Lake > Sediment | place: USA: Wyoming | collected...
AAGGCGATCCGCCCCTTGAACTGGGCCAACTGCTCGGGCTGCATCCCGTCGGCCGCGACTTGCACCGGGTCGAGCACGCCAATCCCGCAGGCGAGGAGGTCGGGGATGAGCTCGCGCACCGCGCCGCAGGTGTGATACATCACCTTCAGCCCGTAGCCCTTGGCGTGCGCGGCCAACCGCTTGACGTGGGGTAGGTAGAATTGCTGGATCAGTGCGCGGCTGACGAAGAGGGACTGCTGCGTGCCGAAGTCGCTGCCGAAGTAGTACACGTCGAGATAGTCCGCGCACCGCGAGAACAGAGCCTCGTTGATGGCAAGATAGGAGTCCGCCTCCCGCTCCACCAGGCGCGCGATCAAGTCGGGCTGGTCCAGCATCGCCATCAGGTACGCCGCCTCCCCCATGGAACGCCGGGCGGCGGTGAAGATCGTCGCCCAGGCCCCGCCCAGGACCGCCAACCCCGTTGCCCGGGCCTCCTGCGCGCGCTTCACGTAGCCCTCGACGTCAATGTCCTGCACGCCGGGCCACGGGACGCGCTCCATGTCCTCCAGGGTCTCGACGCCGCTCAGGTCCGGCACAGGGCGATACTGGCTCACCTGAATGGTATCCGCACCGAAGTGGCGGATCACCTCCACGCGATCCCTCGCGCCCACCTCGCGCACCACGCGCTCCCATACCTCCTCCTCGGCCGCGAAGTAGCAGGGGACGCGGTCAACGTCCTGGTGGGAGATGGCGCGGAGGAGGCGGGAGCGGGGGGAGAGTCGCGAGATCTGTTTCATGGCGTCATTCACCGACCGGGTGGTTGAAGAACGGCGCCAACGCTACCCACAGGTGCAGCAAACTCACACCGCAGGCCCATTCTGCAAGTCGCAGGCTGCGCACCTGTCCGGGCCGTCGGATCACCTGCACCAGCGCGGTGAGGGCCAGGATCACGCTGATCGGCGCGCTCAGTGCGCACTCGACCATCAACGCGGTCGCCAGCCTCTCACCAAGAAGCTCCCCGAGGAGATCAAAGACCAGCTTCCTATTGAGGAGTCCCGCAAGGAGTCCCACGAGCACGAGAGCAATCCATGGGCCCGAGATCAGCAGCGACACCACTGCCGGCCGGCTGACGGGTCGTCGTGCACTCATGTCTGTTCCGCCGCCTCCCGCAACCCCTCCTCCAACAACCTCACATCCTCCTCCAACTCCCCCACCTTCCCGTTGGGATAGATCCCCACGCACACCGCGTCTTGCGGGCGCAGCTTGCTCGCGGCGTAGCGGAAGGCGGCGCGGGGTTCGTTGCGCGAGCAGGCCAGGATCTTGTAGTGAATGGCGGGCTTGGAGAGGTGCTGAATGGTCGCGGTCATGCGGTCCCGGTCGGCGTCGTGGAACCACTCCTTGGAGCCGCGGATATGCTCGGCCGACTTGTCCCGCGGCGTCGGGTTGTAGTAGCAGCACATGTAGAAGTCCACGTCCAGGTGCTCGTCCACCCACTCCAGCGCCTCCGGCCGATGGGCCGCCACGCCCGCGGGCAGGCCGGCGTCGCGGATCATGGCGATCACGGGCGCGAGGTCAGGGAGCTTGTTGTTGGCGAAGTAGTTGTCCGTCTGCCCGCCGTGGATGAAGGCGGCTTTCGCCCCGTTGCGAATCCCGTTCTCCGCCCCGCGCTGGGGCGTGCCGAGTTCCGGGCAGGTCTGCGCGATCCACTGAATGGTCCCGCCCTCGGCCCAATACTCCCGCAAGAGCCGCATGATGTGATGGTCGGCGCGGGCGATGTGGGTCGTCACCCCCAGCCCCTCGGCCTGACGCAGCAGGGCCTTCATGGTGGCGGAGGTGAAGTAGTCCATCATCTCCCGGTCCATCGCCTCGTTGAGATGGCTGAACCCGCTCTGCGGATTGCCACCGAGGATGAACCGCGACACCGTCAACTCACCCAACTTCACGCTTCCCAGCGCCACACACACCTCCCCATAGCCGGCCGTTTCGACTCCTCGACTCTTCGACTCCTCGGTCACCTATCCAACGGCATCGCCACCGGCTCTTCCCATGGTAGCACGCGCACCGAGTCATAGGCCATGATCTCGCTGGTGTCGAAGTACATCTCCGGGTTCGTGATCTTGTACTGAATGTACCTCGCCTTCACCGGTTCCTTGAAGATCAGCGGGAACACGAGCGACTCGAAGCCGCCGCGCTCCTGGTTGAGGAAGTCGCCGTCCAGGTCCACCGCCCGCGCCTTCGTCTGGAATGATCCCTGCGATTGGTAGGTTACCCCGTCCTCGGAGGTGAGAATCTCGACGGTGCAGAACGGGCCGTTGTAGAGGTCGAAGGGGTAGCCGGTGACGTGGATTCGCGCCGCGGCGACGGTCTGCGGTTTCTCCAGGTCGAGCGTGATCGTCGGGTTCTGGTTCGGGGCCCAGATCGGCCCCCAGCGATAGGTCGTCCCGCCGCCATAGGTCGAGGCCACCACCTCGTCCGTGAGCTTCGTCATCCCCGGATCGCCGCCCTCCCAGTTGTCGCCGGAGGGGACGCTGAAGGTGTAGTGCTTGCCCAGGGCGAGGTCTCTGCCCCAGATATGCGTCACGCGCTTCAACGGCTCCGCGTTACCTTCGATGCCATCGGAGTAGCCGTACTTCACATCGCGCACCGCGCCGGCGAGGTTCGTGCGAATCCAGTTCAGGCGCGGGAGATCCTCGCCGCCGACGTTGAGGAAGTAGCGCTGTTTGGGGTTGGTGATGAGCTGGGTATGCGAGCGCTCCACCCACTTGTCGCCCTGACGTTCGCTCCAGTTGTAGGTGACCTCCAGCGGCTGGAACTTCGCCCCCGCGGGGCGATAGGTCGCCATCATGCGGACGGAGTAGATCGAGCAGCCTTCATACGATCCCGCGGAGGTGGAGTTCAGCGTGTAGCGCACCCGCGCGCGCTTCACCCCCGGCGGGAGCTTCGCGGTCTCGAAGTGCACCGTGTCCCAAGGGGGGTCAACGCTCGTCAGCGTCCACTTGCCGAGCCACGTCTTCCCCTCATCGGTCGAGTATTCCACCACAATGCTCGAACCAGGCGCGCGGTTGTAGAAGCGGCCGCCATAGGTGAGTTCCACCATCGGCGTCGGCGTCTCGACGGCATAGGTCAGCGACCCCGTGCCGGGCTTCTCCAGCCAGAGGCAGCCGTGCCAGTCGCAGGCCTCGCCGGAGGCGACGTTGTCGTAGTCATAGGCCGAGATACGAAACATCTCGCCGAAGCTATCAGGCACATTTCGAAGCTCTGGCCAGACGCTCACCGTGTCAAGCTGCTCTCCGGCTACGACATCTATCGTATTCTTTCCGAGCGTGAGAGCAGGCAGTGTGAGCTTGTTTACTTGCGTGATGGCGCGAATCTCAAGGCGGTGCACCCTGATCCCCTCACTCAGACTTAGCATCAGGAGGAACGTGTGCGCGCCGTGCAAACGATCAGCCCTGATTGGGATGTCGTAGCTGTTGCGGCCGCCCTGAGACGACATCATCACCTCGGAATGCCAAGGACGTCCACCATCGTTGAGGCCGGCCATCGGCTCTACGTAGACTTGGATGGCGCCTCTGTCCTTTAGGCTTGTCGCGTTCGTCGCCTCCAGATGCACCGTCGCGCTGGTGATGACGTTGGCGCCGCTGACTAGGAACTCGACGTAGCCTCCTCCGGCCTTTGCCTTCATCCCTTCAGGCACAAACGCCACGCCGTCCGCTTCCCAGATGCCATCCGGCGCCCGCTCCGCTGTCAAGTCCGGCTTCCACACCCACTCTCCATTCCCGAAGGTTCCCAGGTCCTGCGGGCTGCCGCCGTCGGACAGGGGAGTGTAGTAGTCCTTGGTCGTGCCGAGCGGTTTGGTATAGCGCGTATACGTCTCGTTCTCCCGCAGGTTCAGTGTGTAGCGATGCCCCAACTCGAACCCGTTGAAGTAATAGCGCATCTTCAGCCGGTTGGGGTTGAAGACGTACTCGCCCTCCTCCTTCAGCGCGCGCTGGGTGTCGCAACCGCTCAGGAAGCCGTTGGGGCTGGTCGCCGCGGCGCAGTGGTAGAGGGCGGCGTGGGCCATCTCTGTCTTGCTCCCAGAGGCGGCGCAGGCATTCTGCTTGCCCACGTCCTCCACGCCGGCCACGGTCTTGCCGTCGCAGAGGGTGTAGTAGGCGCTCATGGAGTTGTCGAACATATGCCAGCCGCCGTCGTAGTAGCACTCGCTCACGGTATGCGCGGTGATGTCCCAGAGCTTCACAGGCAGGCCCATCTCGTGCCAGATCCCGCAGTTGATAGAGGCATAGTCGGAACAGAGCGAGTAGCCGAAGTCGTTGTAGAACATGATGGGGTCGTGAACCGGCGCGCCGTGGAGGAAAGCGGAGGGGGTCTGGCGGCGGCAGCGCGTCAGCCACCGCCACATCGCCTTGCACTTCTCCTCCGTGGTCTGGTAACGTCCCGTGGCGCTGGCGATCAGGCTTGGCATGTCGGTGAAGTCCGGGCGGCTGTCCGATACCACCTTCACGTTGCACACCACCGCGCCGGCCGCCCCGGCCCAGCAGAGGGTCAACGCCATCACCAGCAACAGGATAACTCGCTTCATCTCATCCTCTCCTACCGCATCTTCCGCGGTGAAGGGTTCGACGAAACCATCGGTTTCCCCCTTGGGCCTCGCCTGCGGCAGGGGCGCGCCGCCGCGAACAGAACCCATACCCGGGACCACAGGAGGTGGGCGATGAAGATAGACGCGCACGTGCACTATAGCTCGGAAGACGGGTATGTGGACCGCCTGGTGGAGGAGGAGCGGCGCCTCGGCTTCGACCGGATCTGCATGAACGGCGCGGACTGGCTGGCGCATCGGAGCGCCAACGACGCGGTGGAGCAGGCGATGCGGAAGTACCCGGAGATGATTGTCGGCTTCGCCTATCTGCCGCTGGGCGAGGAGGGCGCGGACCAGGTGCGGGAGTATCATGCCCGCGGCTTCCGCGGTCTGAAGATGATCCGACCGCCTTCTCCCTATGACGACAAGGCCTACTACCCGGTCTGGGAGGCGGCGGAGGAGCTGGGGATGCTCTGCCTCTTCCATCTCGGGATCGTGGCCCGCACCCCGCGCGACAAGCAGTACGACATCAACAACGAGCGCCATCGGCCGGTGTATCTCGACACCATCGCGCGGGCCTTCCCCACGCTCAAGATCATCGGCGCGCACTTCGGCAACCCCTGGTATGAGGAGGCCGCGATGATCTGCCGCTGGAACCCGAATCTCTACTTCGACCTGAGCGGCTCCAGCCTGAAGGCCAAGCCGCCGCAGTTCTTCCAGCAGTTGCTGTGGTGGACCGAGACCAGCCAGTACAAAGACCCGGAGGGGCGGCACGCCTGGGCGAAGATCGTCTTCGGCTCGGATGTCAACATCAACCTGATCGAGGACGTGCAGAACGATTTCCAGCGCACTATGGACGCGATCGGGCTGCGGCCGGACCTCCAGGAACTGGTGTTCGGCGGGACGATGGCGAACCTGCTCGGAATCTAGGACCGCTGCCCGTACCGCTCCCAGTGCACCATCTCGGTGAGCGGGCGCTTCTCGTGCGGCGCGACGGGCTGGGTCGGCCGGCCGATGGGGAGGGCGACGATCAGGCGCATCTCCTCGGGCAGGCCCAGCACCGGCTTGAGCTCCGCCTCCCGGCGCAGCAGCGTCCCCTCGATCCACACGCTGCCATAGCCGAGCGCGTGGAGGGCGAGGAGCATCTGGGTGGTGGCGGCGGAGACGTCCTCCAGCCAATACTCGGACTTGCTCGGCTCGGCGGCGACGCAGATCACGAGGCTTACGTCGCCGAGGCAGGCCTGCGCGGCGGCCAGGGCCGCGATGGTCTTGGGGTCGCGGACGACGATGAACTCCAGGGGCTGGCGGTTGCGGCCGGAAGGCGCGCGGCGTCCGGCCTCCAGAATCCGCTCCAGATCGGCTTCCGGCACGTCCCCGGACTGCAGGTCGCGCACCGAGGCGCGCCCGTCAATCGCCTCAAACAGGTCCATCTTTGCCCTCCTGTGGCGTAGTCACGCGTGCAGCTTACGGCGCGCTGGGGAGCGTCGCGAGCAGCGATCTCGCGGTCACCGCTTCCTTTGCGTCGCCGCCGTTCGCGGCGAGATACTGCAACTCGCGCCGGTAGCCTGAGAGATCCCCCGTCTTGCCCAGCGCGTAGGCGAGGAAGAGCCGCGCAATGTGGTCCGATGAATCCAGCGCCACGGCGCGGCCCAAGTGCTCCTTTGCCCCCGCGTAGTCCTTGAGGTTGTATTGCGCGATCCCGAGTGCGAAGTAGGCCTTCGCCGCTTGCGGGTCCGCCTCGATCCAGGCGCGCGCGGCCTCGGCGGCCTCCCGGTCTCGCTTCAGGCTCAAGAGCAGTTGGACCAGATTGGACTGGACCTTGACCTCCGTAGGTTGAATCCCCACGGCCTTCCGGGAGTAGGCCAGCATACTCTCCACGTCCTTGCGCTGGAAGGCGATCCTCGCGAGTAGCAGGTAGAGTTGGGCCTGCTGCGCCGGATCTTCGCCTTCCTGCGCCCCGAGCTCGGCCGCGGTGCGCGCCTGCTCCTCGGCCTCACTCAGCTTGTCCTGCTTGAGCAGCGTCTCCGCCAGGCCGATGTAGTTCTGAGACGAGGGCATCACCTCGGTGGCTTTACGAAAGGCGCCGGCGGCTTCGTCGAGCCGGCCCATCTGCTTGTACACCACCCCGAGGTTGTAGAGCGCGCTGCCGTTCCCCGGCATCAGTTCCAGCGCCTTCAGGTTCGCCTGCAGAGCCCGGTCATAGTCGCCGAGGTTCCCGTAGGAGAAGGCAAGAGTGTAGTAGGCGAGGGCGGAGTACGGACATAGCTCCAAGGTGCGGTTGGCGACCGCGATGGCCGCTTCCTGCTGACCCTTGCCCGCACGGATCTGCGCCTCGCGCAGGGTCACGTTGGCGATGGCGGGTCGGATGGTCAGCCAGGCGACGAGCGGAACCAGGCAGGCCGCCACGAGTGCAGCAAAGCACGCCGCGGCCCATTTGGGCCGGAACGAAAGCTCGCGCCACCGCCTGTCCTTCCCCTGTTCTGCGCCCCGCGGCAGATGATCGGTCGCGAGCACGAGCAGGGCCAGCCAGAGCCAGAAGAACGTGACCGTTCCGGTCTGGCGGAACGTGACGCCGACCATGTTCTGGAAGAAAAACGCGGTGACGGCCGCCGCGCCGCCCAGGCCTAGTCGCCGCCAGGCCGGGTCGGGGTGGCGCACCGCAACGCGAAAGGCCGTGACATAGGTCATGATGACCAGGAGGACGAACAACGCGCCGCCGATCACGCCGTCATCGGCGAGCATCTGGAGGAACTCGTTGTGGGCGTACCCCGGGGCCAACATACCCTCGGCCCGCGTCGCCCGCTGCCCGTACCACTCCTTGCCCATCGGCTCGAGAGACTCGACGCGGAAGGTGCCGTAGCCCGTGCCCAGCACCGGGTGGGAGCGGAAGAGTTGATAGGCCACGCGCCAGTGAAGCGTGCGTTCGGCGGAGGCGGGGTCTTTGAGATGCAATACCTTCTGCACGCGCTTCTGCTGCGGAGCGGGCATGACGCGGTAGACGCCGTAGGCGATCGGGGTGACCACGACCGCGGCCAGGAGGAGCCCGAGGCCGGCCTTCTTGATCGCCCTCCCGCCCTCGTGGACGACGAGCAGCACGAAGGCGACGGCCGCCCCCAGACCGAGGCCGATGATGGCGGCCATAGTGAACGACAGAAAGAGGGTGATGATGAGCATCACCACCAGAATCCCGCAGGATACCGGGACGAACAGGCCGGGCCGGCGCGCAGAGGACGGAGCGGAGCGGTGCGGCCAGCCGACGGCGACGACGAGCGGAATCAGGAGGGCGGCATAGCCGCCGAGATAGGTCGAGTTTCCGAGGAAGGAGTGCACGCGAACCACCGGCTTGTCCCAGTGGATGAAATCGTGCCCGGTGGCCTGCATGAAGGCGTAGATGCACACCGGGACCGCGGAGAAGCAGGTCGCGGCGATGACGCGGTGGACCTGCTTCAGCGTGCGGAGCGAGACCAGGGCGAGGAGGAAGAGCCCGACGTTGGCGGCGAGCCGGCCGAACTCGGAGAGGGCCACGAACCAGTACTGGGCGTAGAAAACGCTGATCCCCGCCCAGACCAGGAGGGCCAGCACCGCCAGGTTCAGCCGCGAGGCCGCCCAGGAGAGGCGGCCCTGGGCCAGGCCCGCGATCAGCCAGAGCGAGAGGCCGAGGGTCACGCCGATGCCCAGCGTCGCGTCCTTGAGATCCAGGAAGTTCCGGCTGTAGGTGTTGATGACGATAGGGACCGCCAGCACCAGCAGCAACAGCACGGGCTCGCCTAGCAGGCGAGGCCAATCGCGACGGGGTGGGGCTTTCTTGACCGGGGCGGGAACCGGTGTCGCTCGCGTTCGCGTTTTGCTCATGTTCGGTCCGTGCAGAATTGGTCGCGTCCCCGCCCGGATCGGCGGAGACACTGTGGTGATAGATACCCCGCTGACGCATGTTTTCCTTCTGTCCCACCCGAGGCGGGCCCGGGCAGGAGGTGGTTCCGCTCCCGGAGAAGCCTCCGGCCCATGAATGAGGCAAAGGGCGAGAGCTCACTGGGGCGATGTCTGGTGACGGGTGGGGCCGGGTTCATCGGATCGCATCTGACCGAGGCCTTGGTGAAGGCCGGCGCGTCGGTTCGCGTGCTGGACAACCTCTCGACCGGCACGCGCGAGAACCTGCGCGCGGTGGCCGACGTCATCGAATTCATGGAGGGCGACATCACCCTCCCGGAGGACTGCCGCCGGGCCTGTGAGGGCATGGACTATGTCTTTCACCATGCGGCGCGGGTGTCGGTATCCGATTCGGTGGAGAACCCCCTCCCCACGCACGAGGTGGATGCGCTGGGCACGCTCAAGCTGCTCTGCGCGGCGCGGGACGCGGGGTGCCGGCGGGTGGTGTATGCGGGCTCGGCCTCCGCCTACGGGGATACGGAGGTACTGCCGGTCCACGAGGGCGTGACGCCGAAGCCGATGTCTCCTTACGCCGTGGCGAAGCATTCGGGCGAGCTGTATTGTCAAGTATTTCACTCGCTCTACGGGCTAGAGACGGTGGTGCTGCGGTACTTCAACATCTTCGGCCCGCGGCAGGACCCCCGGTCTCCTTACTCCGGGGTGATCGCGCAGTTCGCGTTCCGCCTGGCGCGGGGCGAGGGCTTGTTGATCTACGGGGACGGCGAGCAGACCCGCGACCTCGTCCCGGTGGGGAATGTGGTCGCGGCGAACTTGGCGGCGGCGCTTGCACCCTGCGCACCGGGTACGGTGTTGAATATCGGCTGCGGCCAGGCGATGAGCATCAACGAGTTGGCCGAGACTATGATCTCGCTCTCCGGCGCGCAGGTCGGCGTCACGCATGGCGAGGCGCGGCCGGGCGACATCCGCCACTCCGTCGCCGACATCACCCGCGCCCGCGAGGTGATCGGCTACCAGGTGGTGGTATCGCCGGAGGAGGGACTGCGGCGGACGCTGGAGTGGTATCAGCGCGCAGAGTGAGCCGCCTCCAGCATCGCGACCACGTTCTCCGGCGGCACCTCGGGCTGGATGTTGTGAACTTGCGTAAAGACGAAGCCGCCGCCGGGGGAAAAGTCGGCGAGGCGGCGCTTCACCTCCCGGCGCACGTCCTCGGGGGTCCCGCGACTGAGGACGTACTGGGTATCGCATCCCCCGCCCCAGAAGGTGAGGTCGCGGCCGAACTCGCGCTTCAGCTCCGCTGAGTCCATCCCCGCGGCCGAGACCTGAACCGGGTTGAGCGCGTCCACACCGATCTCGATGAGATCGGGAATGGCGTAGCGCACCGAGCCGCAGGAGTGGAGCAGCAGCGGGGCGCGCGTGCGGGACTTGAGGTGCGCGAACAGCCGCCGCTGGTGGGGCTTGATCATCTTGCGATAGAGCTCGGGCGAGAGCATGGGGCCGCCCTGGGCGCCCAGGTCTTCGGTCAGGAATACCACGTCAATGTAGGGATCGAGCAGGGGCAAGACGCGGTCGGCGCGTTCGCAATAGACGTCCACGAGTTCGGTCAGAAAGGCCTCGGCCAACTCCGGCTCCAGCAGCAGGTCGGCAATGAAGCGCTCGAACCCCATCAGGTACTGCCCGGCCTGGAGCACGTGCAGCATGAAGTTGAACACCACCGCGCGATCCGTCTCTTCGTGCAGACGCTTCGCCCGCGCCACCGTGGCTTCCAGCGACTCATCGAGATAGGCCGGCCAATCGTAGGCGGCGAGGGTGGCGCGATGCTGGGCGAGGTCGGCCACGCTCTCGACCTCCGCCAACGGCGGGTTCACGGGATCGAAGTGATAGCCGGTGGGGGCGCGGCGCGCGCGGACGCGTCCCGCGCTATCCACGCGCTCTTCCGTTCCATTTTCCCGCACCACGGTGCGCCACTCCGCCGGCAACTCGCAGGGGGTGCCATCGAACAGGGTCACAGGCTGCCAGGCCCGGGGCTCGCGGATCAGCATCTCCGTAGCCACCCCGAAGCGCGCCTTGAGCGCTTCCTCTATCACCACCACGTGCTGCCCCGGCTCGACGACCTTGCCGACCGCCGGCAGCCCCAGATGCGCGCACAGCCGGTGGTGCGCGACAGAGGTAAGGGTGGAGCACTCTGTGCCTCCTAGGTCAATCGGTATCCGGTCCGGCGTCTCCCGCCGCAAGGTCGCGCGCACCCGCTCTCGAGGGGTCATGCTGCGCTCTCCTCTTCCGGTGCTTCGTCTGCAACCGGGACATTTTCAAGGTCGTGGTAGACGATCCGCGCCCGCGCTTCATCCACGTGGTTTGCATGGATCGCAACTAATCCTGCTTCCGCACTCCCAAGAGGCGGCGGCGGCGCTGGCAACGCCCACAAGAGCGGGTCGTATGACCAGCCGGTCTGTAGCCGATAAGGAATCCCCTGGGCGGCCAGTTCGGTCTGCAGGAGGCGGGCGTGGAGGTTTCCAGCCAGCACGCACAACAGCACCTGCGCGAAGTCCTCCTCCGAGTGGGTTTCAGTCGGCGGCCGCTCGGGCACCAGCGCCGCGTTGCAGGTCGGGCAGTGCGTGATTTCCGGCAGATACTCGAAACGACACTTGGGACAAAACGGCATAGTTGCCCTTTCCGCCCCATTTTTCGTGTAAGATGTGCAAAAGACCTTTGCGAGGAAGCTCCCATGCGCGACATCCGCGTCGCCGCCGTTCAGTTCGAACACGCGCCCGGGGACAAGCAGGCGAATCTGGATAAGATCCGCCATTTCGTCGCAGAGGCGGCGAAGCAGGGCGTGGAGATCATCGCCTTCCCCGAGTGCTGCATCACCGGGTACTGGTTCCTGCGACATCTTTCACACGAGCAGATGGTGGCGCTCGCCGAGCCGCTCTACGACGGCCCATCGTGCCAGGAGTTGATGGCGCTCTCGAAGCAGTACGGCGTCACCATTGGCGCGGGGATGCTCGGGATCGAGGGGGACGGGCGGTTGTTCAAGCCCTATGTGGTGGTGATGCCGAACGGTGAGTTTCGCCATCATCGCAAGCTCCACCCTTTCGTGCATCCCGATCTCACGCCCGGCAACTCGTACACCGTGTTCGACACCCCGCACGGCTGCCGGGTGGGGGTGCTGATCTGCTATGACTGCAACCTCATCGAGAACGTGCGCATCACCGCGCTGATGGGCGCGGAGGTCCTCCTCGCCCCGCACCAGACGGGCGGTTGCCGCTCCAACGACCCCAATATCATGGGGATCATAGATCGTGCAGTTTGGGACAATCGCCAGGCTGATCCCAAGGCCATCGAGGACGAGTTCTACGGGGAGAAGGGCCGGGGCTGGCTGATGCGGTGGCTGCCGGCGCGGGCGCATGACAACGGGATCTTCCTGGTGTTCAGCAACGGCGTCGGAGTGGACGACGACGAGATTCGCACCGGCAACGCCATGGTGCTCGATCCCTACGGCCGCATTCTTGCGGAGACGTGGAAGGCGGAGGAGGCGATGGTGGTGGCCGACCTGGACGCCTCGCTGCTGGAGAACGCCACGGGACAGCGCTGGATCGTCACCCGGCGGCCGGAGTTGTATGGCCCGCTCACCGTCCCCACCGGTCGCGAGCAGGACACGCGCCGCATTCGGTTCGACGGCAAAGGGGCGTAGTCGGCCGCCGCGGCGGCCGGCCTCGAGGAGTAGGATCCGACCGACCAGCCCCCGTCCGTGCCAGGAGTCCAGGCTGTCCCTAGCGTTCCTGGGGACACGCTAGGTTTCCGCATCGTCGGATCTGCAATCGCCCCAGATTGGCTCCAGCGCCCCGCATCTTCCCCTTGAGCGATCAATCAGCTTTCCGCCTACTATTTCTATATAGATGCTTGACAAGAGGGAGGATCGTGGTATAATCCCGGTTAGTGATAGATTTCACAATCGCCTTCTGACAGCGCGCGAGACCGATCTACTAGAGTTCGAGCAGACTTTCACAAAGTCACAGGCGGAGCGCGGTGAGGACAGGCGAGGCAGGGCTGGAATTACCTGGGGCTTCCGGTTGAGGCCAGCGCCTGGAAGCGGATAGGGCGGAGCCATGCGCATCGTGTGTATTGGGCTTAGCTTTCACAGCGCCCCGGTGGAAGTGCGGGAGCGCCTCGCTTTCACGGGCGAGCGTCTGGCGCTGGCGCTGTCCAGCCTGCGCGCGCTCCCCGGGGTTGACCAGGCCGTGCTCCTCACCACCTGCAACCGGACGGAGATCTACACCGCCTCCACACATCATGCCGGTCCGGCCGTCCGCGCCTGGCTGCTCGACCAGGCGGGACTAAGCGCGGATTCGTTGTGGCCGCATGTTTACGAACTCGTCGGACACGAGGCGGCGGATCACCTCTGCCGGGTGGCGGCGGGGCTGGACTCCCAACTCCTGGGTGAGGCGGAGATCCTGGGGCAGGTGAGATCCGCCTTGCGCGCGGCGAAGGGCGCGGAGGTGGTCGGGTCAACGCTGGAGCGCCTCTTCCTCGCGGCCGTAGCGGCGGGGCGGCGGGCGCGCCACGAGACTCGGATCAGCCGCGGGGCGTTCTCCGCGGGCCGATGCGCGGTGGAGACGGCGAAGCGGGTGCTGGGCCCGCTGGGGGGGCGGACCTTCCTGATCCTGGGGGCGGGGAAGGTCGCGGAGAGCGCGGCGCGCCACCTCCGCCGGCACGGTGCGGAGACCATCCTGGTGGCGAACCGCACCCACAGCCGGGCGCAGGAGATGGCCTGTGAGATCGGCGGCCGGGCCCTACGCTACGACCAACTCACCCAGGGCCTGGTCGAGGCCGACATCGTGATCAGTTCCACCGCGGCGCCGCACTACGTGCTGTTGGCGGAGCATGTCGCCGAGGCGATGAGCCAGCGCGGCGGCCGGGAGCTATTTCTGCTCGACACCGCGGTGCCCCGGGATATTGATCCCGAGGTGGCAAGCCTCCCCGGGGTGCACCTTTACGATATTGACGATCTCACCTGCGAGTTGAACGAGGCGGCGGCCGGGCGGGCGGCCGAGGTGGTGGCGGCCGAGGCCATCGTGAGCGAAGAGGCCGAGGAGTACTGGCAGTGGCTGGTCGCACGGGAGGCGGTGGCGACGCTGACCTCGCTGCACGACCGCTTCGCCCAGGCTCAGGAGGACCAACTCGGCAAGTTCGCCCGCAAGCTGGAGCGGCTCTCCCCCGAGGATCGCAAGTGGGTGGCGGAGCTTGCGGGTTCGCTGACCAAGCGGTTGCTGCACGAGACGCGGCTCAGCTTCAAGCAGGAACTGGCGCTCGGGAACGGCCAGGGCGCGGCGTCGCGGGCGGCCGGTCGGCCCGCCGAACCACAGGTCGAGCGTGACGCGACTTCTTACCGCGTGCCCTCGCGCCTTCTGACCGACCTCGCGTTGGTCGAGGCGCGCGCCGCCATACAGAGCGAACGTCAAGGATAGGCAGGGAGCATGAGACGCACGTTAGTGGTTCTCGCCGTACTGCTGGCGCTGGTCGGATTGTGCGCCCTGGGGACGCCGGCCGAGGTCAAGCCGGACCAGGCCGCGAAGTACGTCGGCGCGGCGGCTTGCATGTGCCACGCCGATCCCATTCAGAAGTCGTGGCGCGAGACCAAGCACGCCAAGGCCTTCGAGTTGCTGAAGATGGTGGGACAGGAGAAGAACGGGAAGTGCCTGCCCTGCCACACCACGGGCTACGGAAAGGGCGGTTACGGGACGACGGACGCCAGCGTCAACCTCGAGGGCGTGCAATGCGAGGAGTGCCACGGCCCGGCCGGCGCGCATCTCGCCGACCCCATGAACACCAAGCCCGTCAAGACGCCGTCGGCGCTCGTTTGCGCGAGATGTCACCAAGATCTGAATATCCACGCGAAGCCGTAGCGCGGGATGGATAGCACGTAGGGAAGTGGCCGATGCAGAGTAGTAGACAGCGATATGTAACTCCGCTCGTGGGCGGACTGGCGGCGATCCTCCTTGCGGCCGTCGCCGGCCCGATGCGGCCGGCCGCCTCGGCCGGGGCGGCGCAGGGGCCGCCGGCGACTTACGTCGGCGTCGCCACCTGCAAGAGCTGCCACAAGCAGGTTGGGGAGGAGTGGGACGTCACCGCGCATGGCAAGGCGCTGTCCAGCGCGCAGCTCGCGGAGGGAATGGCCGGCTGCGAGGCCTGTCACGGCCCCGGCAGCGGCCACGCCGGGACGGTGGGCAAGAAGCCGCTCGTGAAGTTCGGCGAAGCAAAGCCCGAACAGGTCGTAGCGGGCTGCGGCAAGTGCCACCTGGCGGGTGAGTCCGCGCCGGCCGGCGCGCCGCAGCTCGACGCGAGTGCTTGGAAGCAGAGCGGGCACGCGGCCAGTAAGACCTCCTGTATCAAGTGCCACCGGGTGCACGGCCGGGAAGCCAAGTCCCTGCTCGCTCCCCCGGAGAAGCTCTGTCTGACCTGTCACGCCGAGCTGGTCAAACCCACGGCGGGCGGGACGGTGCACGCCCCGGTGAAGGCGGGGCAGTGCCTGACCTGCCACGATCCGCACGGGACGTTCGGGCCGCACAGCCTCGTGCCCAAGGTCTCGGCCAAGTGCGAGCAGTGCCACAGCACCGCGAGCGGGAAGCTGGACGCGGCCCACAAGGGCTACCGCGTCGCCGGCGCGGACTGCACGCGCTGCCATGACCCGCACTCGTTCGACAAGGACCATTCGTACCTTCGGAAGGTCGCCCACCCGCCGTTCGGTCAGCGAAATTGCACGATCTGCCACGTGGACAAGCCGTCCACCGCCCTGCGCAAGCCGATCCCGGACACGTGCTTCGCCTGTCACCCGAAGAGCAGCGTGCTGCCGGAGAAGGACGCGGACGGGAAGGAGATGCACCCGCACCCGCCGGTCGCGGGCGGCCTCTGCACCAACTGCCACGAGCCGCATGCCGCGAATACGGCCCAGGGGCTGCGCGACGATCCCATCTACGTCTGCACCTCCTGCCACCGCAAGGTGGGGACGGAGGCGAGGGGGTCAACGCACCAACATCCCCCGGTCGCGAAGGGCGAATGCCTCACCTGCCATAAGGGGCATAGCTCGGCGGAGAAGCACCTGCTCACGAAAGATCAGACCGTGCTCTGCCAGAGTTGTCACCAGGCGCAGGCGAAGCACGCGCACCCGATTGGCCCGGAGGTCAAGGACCCGAACACCGGGGAGCCGGTGGCGTGCGTGTCCTGTCACGCGATTCACGGGTCGGAACACCCGTATATTCTGCCGCAAGAGGAAACCGCGATGTGCCGCAGTTGCCATCGCATGGAGCAATGATCACCGCGCGACGCGACAACTCGGCGGAGGCGACTCGTCCCAGGTTCTGGGCCTGGCGCCTCCTCGCATTCGCCACCCTCGCGGCTTTGGGCGCCGGAGCACAGATCGGTCTGGCCGCGGGAGCGCGGACGCCGGTCGCGCTGCTGGCGATCGTGGACGGCTACGGCCGTGGGCATCCCTTCAAGATCCCGGCCGGCCTCTGGTTCGACCTCAACCGTCGCGAGATCTACGTGGCCGATCGCGGCAACCATAAGATCGCCGTGTTCGACGAGGGCGGCCTGTTGCTGCGCAGCTTCCTCCATTACGTGTCACGGCCGCAGGGGAAGGGCAAGACGCTGCTCCTGCCGGGCGAGCCCAAGGGTCTGGCAGTGAACAGCCGCGGCGACATCTACGTCATTGACGACCTCGACGACGCGGTGGACGTGCTCGACTACCGCGGGCGGAGCACCGGGCGTCTGCGGGGCGCAGATCTGCTGGACCCCAACGAGGCGCCGCTGTCCCCCTCCGAGAGCGTCAGACCCGCCGCGGTGGCGGTGGACAAGGCCGACCGCGTCTATGTCGCGACCACCGGCAGCCGCTGTGAGATCGTCGTGCTCGACGCGAACGGACAGGTGCTGCGCCGCTTCGGCCGCCGCGGCCAGGATCCCGGCGCGTTCGTCGCCGCCAACAGCGTGTGCGTGGACGCGCAGGGCCGGATCCTGGTCACGGACGCGCAGGGCGTGCCGGTGCAGTGCTTCTCGCCGGAGGGCGAGGTGCTGCTCTCTTTCGGCCTACATGCGATGGGGCCGGAGAACTTCTCCCTGCCCAATAGCGCCCTTCGCGACGGAAACGGCGATATCTGGGTGGCGGACGCGATCCGTCAGGTGGTGCGGCGCTTCGACGCGAAGGGACAGCTGCGCGATACCATCGGCGGCCGGGGATCCGCGCCCGGGCAGATGTTCTACCCGAGCGCCATCGCCGGAGACGGCGAGCGATTGCTAATCGTGCTGGAGAAAGACGGAGCTCGCTTTCAGATCTTCAAGGTGGTCGCGTGAAGGCCGGCACGGGGCGAGTCGCCCTACCCGGCCGGAGGATCTCGAAGGAAGAACCGGATAACAAAGGAGGTGATGCGTGCCAAGTACTGCGTCGTACCGAAGTGACTCTTACTATGAGGAGAGAGTGAATTGAACGCGAAACAAGGCCTCTCCATCGCGGTCGTGCTGGCTGTGGCCGTGGCGTTGGCGGCGGTGCCGGCGGTGGCCGGTGAATGGCACGCTGGGACCAACAACATCTGCGCCGACTGCCACACCATGCACTTCAGCATGCAGCACAACTTCGACGGCACTACGCCCGTCCCCACCAACCCGGCCCTGAACGGCAACTGGCTGAGCGGCTCGGGCCCGAACGCATTCCTGCTCAAGGCTCCGGCGAACGAGCTTTGTCTGTCCTGCCATGACGGTCAGTCGTTCGCTCCCGACGTGCTGGGTGCGAACGCGAACGCCTCCCCCACCCAGGGCCGCGAGGCCGGGGCTCTCAACGACGACGCTCTCGGGAGCCCTTACGACACCTATAAGGGCCATACGCTTGGCTCCACCGACACGCCGCCGGGATTCGATCCCACGGTGATCGGCGCCTCCGCTACTTGGTATGACCCGGCCGCAGGCCTCGAGTGCATTAGCTGCCATGCCCAGCATGGCCCGGCTAGCTATCGCAATCTAGGCCCTTACTCCCTGGGCGGCACGGCCGCGAACTGCCGCCCGACGTACGCCATCGCCGCGGCCAACGACACCACCAAGGACGTGTGGATCAACCTCGCGAGCTACACCGCGGGGAGTGGCGACGCCGCCACCTTCGACCCGTTCTATGACCGGGCGAGCATTAGCTTCAACCGGAACGACGCCACGGTCGGCACGACGCAGACCAGCAATAAGCTGGACACCTTGTGTGCGGCCTGCCATGGGAACTTCCACGGCGGCGCCGGGGACGCCAACATTGGCGCTAGCTCGGCGGCGTTGGACGGCTTCATCCGTCACCCGACCTCTGCGGTGACCCTCGGCGCGGCCGGAGCGCAGGGCTACGGCGGCCACTCCAGCCTCTCGCGGTACACGGGAGCGACCACCAAGACCAAGGTGTACTCCGACGCCTCGGGTTACACTGACGCCAGCCCCGGCTGTCTCTCCTGCCACAAGGCGCATGGAAACCAGAACCCGTTCGGTCTGGTCTTCCTGAGTCGCAGCGCCGCGTCGGTTGACGAAGAGGGCGGGTATGCCGCAGGGCAGTCGGAAGTTGTCGCCCACCCGTATCAGCAGGCCTACCGCAACCTCTGTGGCCAGTGCCACGGTCAGGGTAACTAGGAGACGCGGTAGTTGTGAGTGTCTCAGAGTCCATTACGTAATGCACTCAAGGATGGGGGGGACGGGTCCCATAGACCCTCCCCCCCACCGTGCGAAGGCAGGGGAAGCCTTACGAAAAGGATGCTCGGATAAGAGTGATGTTCGGCCGCCATCGTACGCGACGCGTGTTGTGCCCAGGAGGGGTGGGGCTCGTGTTGGGGATGTTAGCGCTCTGCCTTGCGCTGACGCGCGCCCAGTCCGATCCCACCCCCGCCTCCCGCCGCCCCAACGGCGGCTGGGGCGCGGTCTGGTCGCCCCGGGGTGACCGGATTGCCTTCCTCGCCTCCGACGACGGCCTGCCGCCCGAGGCCTGGGTGTGCGATCGACAGGGCGAGGAGTTCCGCCGTCTCACCCACGGCGGCGCCGATGACCTTGCCTGGTCGGCGGACGGCCGTACCCTGAGCTTCACTTCGACGCGCCGCGGCCGCGCCGCGCGCTGGCGGGTGGCGATCGCCACGGGCCAGGAGAGTCCCCAGCCGGTCCCGGCCGGCCTCCCCGCGGACACTCTCGCGACGCCCTCCCCGGACGGCGCGCGCGTCGCCTACACGCAGACCGACCAGCAATATCGCGACCTCTACGTGGTCACTGGGATCGGCTCGCCCCAGCGCGTCACCACCGGCTTCATCGTCGGTGCGGTGGCCTGGTCGCCCAAGGGGGATCGGATCGCCTTCGACGCCCTCAACGCCCTCAGCAATGGGCTCCCCCAGGTGTGGCTCTACGACCTGCGCACTACGAAACTGGCCCACCTCGGCTCTACCGGCTCCTTCGGCCCCGTCTGGTCGGCGCACGGCGACTTCCTCGCCTACGCCATGCTCTACTCGAGCCAGGGCCAGAAGCTTGCCATCGCGCAGCCGGATAAGGTGGGGAAACTGCACCGCCGATCCCTGCACTCCGGCGCGAAGGAATCCGCCAAGCCTAACGCCTTGCCGCTCGATGCGCGGGCGGGCGACGTAGTGAAGGACTTGCTGTATCAGGGAGACGGTCTGGCCTGGTCGCCCACCGCCGACCTCCTCGCGGTGGTAGTGCGGACCGAGCACGGCCAGCAACTTCGGCTGGTGAAGGCCAATGGGAAGGTCGCGGCCACGCTCGCCCGGTCCGATCTGAAGTTCCGCCTCCCGGCGTGGTCGCCCGACGGAAAGCGCCTCGCCTTCGAGGCCGTGCGCACCGGCGTCTCCGCGTTCAGTGAGGTGTGGGTGACAGATGCCCGGGGGAAAAAGTGGGCGAATCTCACTCCCTCCCGGCCCTCTTATTGGGCCCTCAGCCCCGCCGCCGGTGGCCGGCTCTTCTGCCTCGGCAACGCGGCCGGGGCCGTCAAGGTCTGGACGATCTCCACGCGCTCGGGGACCTCGGAGGATCGTCCGACCCTCGTCCCCCTCCCCAACACCGACGGCGCGGTCGGAGTCGCTCCGAGCCCGCACGGGGACCGCCTCCTCGTGCTCAAGCCCAAAGAAGTGGCCCTGCTTTCGGCTGAAGGAGCGCCGCTGGGGACCTTTCCTCTGTCCGGCGCGGTGAAGGCCCGATGGAGCCCGCAGGGCGATCGGGTGGCGGTGGGGCTGACGAGTGAGACCGGCGATGGCACGATCGCGTTGCTCTCCGTCTTCGGGGAGGGCGCGCTCGCGGAACTCGCCTCTGTGCCCGGCGCTGATCCGGCCTGGCACCCGGACGGGAGCGCGCTGGCCTGCGTGCGCGGCGCGGCTCTCTGGCGCGTGGACGCCGATGGCCAGAACGCCGCCGCTCTCGCCACCGTCCCGGTCGCCGAGGGCGAGGAGGTTCTGGCCCTGGGGCCGGCCTGGGAGGCGACCGGGGCGCGCCTCGCCTTCGCGGTCACCCGGGCCACCCCCGAGGCCTGGCGGCACGAACTCTGGGTGCTCCCCGTCGGCGGCGAGGCCGCAACGCCTACCAAGGTCTACACCGAGGAGGCGACCACCGAGTACGCCTTCTCGCCCGCGCGCTGGCACGCCCTTCCCTCCTGGACCGCGGAGGGTCGGATCTTGTTTTCTTCCGACCGCGGCGGCGCGCCGCAGGTATGGTCGGTGCTTTCCGACGGCTCGGACTTGCGGACCGTCACCCCGCCGGACTCCGTGTGGGCCGCGCTCGGCCCCGAGGTGATCTCCTTCCTTCGGCTCGATTCGGACACGCCATTCTGGGAGGTCTCCGCCAGTGGCTCGAACCTGGCTCCGCTACCCTGGAGCAACTAACGCCCTGCTGCTCGCGCTCGTCGTAG
>Ga0315287_10001740_pt1 | contig 20322 bp, 32 predicted proteins | sample YL17G11_0_MG_FD_205037 | JGI IMG/M metagenome (GOLD analysis project Ga0315287, IMG submission 205037) | Sediment microbial communities from Yellowstone Lake, YNP, Wyoming, USA - YL17G11_0 | ecosystem: Environmental > Aquatic > Freshwater > Lake > Sediment | place: USA: Wyoming | collected...
ATATCGCTTTCGTCAATCTTTTCGACTGCGGTCAATACCACAAGACACTCCTCGAAATGCAGCTTCCCCTTCCCGAACTCCTCGGCGTCCCTGATCGCCTTTATTTTGGGCTCTATGTCGATGGAGCTGCTGTGAAGCGTTATTATCCGCATAGGCTACACTTTGTTCCAGTGTTATATAATCCTTCCGTGCAGGTCTGGAACGCTTAAGTGCTTTTCGATGATAAGAGACGGAATGGAACTGAAAGCGAAGTTCTACAGGCCGCAGACGCTGGACCAGGCGTACCTGCGCTTCGATAACGCATGCCGGTCGATGCGCCTCGCCTGCGACACCTACTTTTCCGACAGACGAAGGAAGGTAGTGAGCTCGAGTAATGTTGAGATAGAATCGGAACTGAAGGCCACGTTCACTATCAATCATATCCTGGACAGGAACGATAAGTACATTTCAGGACTGGAAATTCCGCAGGAATACAATAATATAAGATTTTCGGCCTTCTTGGTGTCGAAAGGTTCCGGTGACATACCCAGAAAATTCTCCGAGCTGAAGGTAGAAAGCTATCCGTTCGGAATAGTTGACGAGAAGTGGCTTGAACACTACGTGGACAAGCATCTGAAGATTTACCTCCGTCGGTTGGCATGCGAGATACTGCTGCCACTCAACCCCGAGACCGCGCTGGATGATTTCTGCGATGCTGAGCGAACAAAGAGCTATAAGGGCCGATGACGAATGCTCTTCAGCCCCATCGTCTAGTGGCCAATAGTCGGCAGTAATGCTGCCGGTTAGGTTATGGATAGCAGGCTTTGGTGCGCCAAAGCGTTGAGCAAAGCCATGCTTTGCGGTGAAGAAACCTGCGGACGCTGGTTCGAATCCGGCTGGGGCTACCATCCCTAGGAAAACCTAGGCTTTCCTACGGGTAGGCCTTTCCTAATTTGGCCGCGCAATACCATGTGCCACGCACTTCTGACAATATTTATAAGGCTTGGTTGGCATAGCGGCTCCTATGGAAGAGTTGAATGCAACTCTCGACATCCCGCAAAACCAGGGGTTTTGCTGATGGGAGAGTTTGGCGGACGGAAGATGCGGGACAACCGCAAGCACTTCCGCTGGAAGAAGACCAAGATAAAAACGAGGCTGCTCAAGCTCAAGCTGAAGAAGGACCCGCTTGAAGGAGCTCCACAAGCGAAAGGAGTGGTCATAAGCAAGAGGGGCATAGAGCAGAAGCAGCCGCACTCGGGAATAATCAAGGCGGTGAGAGTGCAACTGCTCAAGAACGGGAAGGAAATCACGGCGTTCGTGCCAAGGACAGGGGCAATCGACCTGATAAACGAGCACGATGAAGTCACGATTGAAGGGCTCGGCGGCTCGCAAGGAGGGCCGATAGGCAGCATGTGGGGAGTTTCGTGGAAGGTAATCAAAGTCAACAATCAGCCTCTTGAGATGTTGAGGAGAGGAAAGGCGAAGAAGGTAGTTGGTAAACAATGAGTTCCAAAGCGGAAATAAATAAGCAAGTTGTTCTGCCGAGCGTCAAGATTTTCAACCGCTGGCCGATGGAAGGAATAGAAATAACCGACCCGGGGCTCAGGCCGTACATAGGGCTAAAACAGGTGATTGTCCCGCGCAGCGCGGGAAAGCACGCGAAGAAGCAGTTCCACAAAAGCCAGCTGAACATAGTGGAGAGGTTCATGAATCACATGTTCGTCCCCGGACACAGGGGAAAGAAGCACCTGATAAACAGCGGGCAGTCGGGAGGAAAAAGCACCACCGCATGGAAGCTGACCGAGCAGGTGCTCGAGATTCTGGAAAAAAGGACAAATATGAACCCGATGCAGGTCCTTGTCAAAGCCATACAGAACGCGGCACTCCGCGAAGAAATCACGAGCTTCCAGGTCGGAGGCACCATGGTAAGAAGGGCGGTCATAACCAGCCCGCAACGAAGGGTGGATCTGGCACTCAGGTTGCTCGTGCAGGCCGCCTACCAGAAGAGCGTCAACAGCAGGAAGACGACCGTTCAGGCACTGACGGACGAGATAATGGCCACCTACAACAACGACGCGACCAACAGCGTGGCCATAAGGGAGAAAGAGAGAATAGAAAGAGAGGCAGCCGGGGCACGCTAATGGGAAACTTCAAAGGAAGTTTCGACATCCCGCAAACACCTCGGTGTTTGCTGATGCTCATGCCGAAAGGCAACGGAGAAAAACAACCAAAAAGGAGATGAACCAAATGGAAAGAACCGAAAGAACAGAAGAGAAGGTCGAGTTCCAGACCATAAAATCGGAAGAGCTCACCTTCGGAAAGAACAACTTCCTCGAAGTGGCGCGGAAGAAGGCCATCACCGAGAGGGGCGAGAGTGAATTCGTCAGCATAAGCCGCGGATTCGTCACGACCACGGGTGAGAGGCGCTTCAAGACCAGCGTCAGCATGCCGCTCGATGCGGTCGAGAAGGCTGTTGAGGCACTGAAGAAAGTCAAGACTGATTAAACAGCACAAATTTGCGACCAAACAGGCAATCCCTAATTCTTCCGTTTTTCTTCCGTGTTAGCGGAGCCAATATCCTGCCTTTTCCTCGCCGCATTCTTTATGACGGAGCCATGAGATTCTTTTTGCTCGCCATTCTCTTGGTAACGGAGCCATACAATCCTTTCGCCCGTCATGCCTTCGTTGACTGGGAGCGCTAAAAAGAAACTTTAAAAGCTCTGTCGCCTCTGTTGACAACATGGCCGCGAAAGAGGAGCACGCCGAAAAAATACAGCTGCTGATGAGCAATCCGAAAAACATACGGAACATCGGCATTGTAAGTCATATTCATCACGGGAAAACCTGCCTGACTGACAACTTGGCGGCGGCTTCAGGGATGATAGCGAAGGACCTCATCGGAGAACGTATGCTGACGTGGATAGACGACCAGGAGCGGGAAAGGCTGATGACAATCTACGGTGCTACCGTCACAATGGCCCATGATTGCGAGAAGCAGCGATACCTCATCAACCTCATGGACACGCCCGGTCACGTTGACTTCGGGGCCGATGTGACACAGGCGATGCGCGCTGTTGATGGAGGCGTGGTCATGGTCTGCGCGGTCGAGGGGATAATGCCGCAGACCGAGACCGTTCTCAAGCAGGCGCTTGCAGAAAGGGTCAAACCCATCCTGTTCATCAACAAGGTTGACAGGGCAATCAAGGAACTCAAGCTCACGCCGGAGATGTTGCAGAAGAGGTTGACCGAACTGGTGATCGAAGTAAACAAGTTCATATCAAGACACGTGGAGCCGCAGTTCAGGGACAAGTGGATTTGCAGGGTCGAAGATGGAAGCGTGGCTTTCGGCAGCGCGCTCCGCAAGTGGGCGATAAGCATGCCCGCGATGAAGAAGTTCGGAATAACTTTCAAAGAGATAATCGACCTTTGTTCGCAAGGAAAAGACGAGGAACTTGCAACAAGGGCACCCATGCACGTTGTCGTCATGGACATGGTGGTCAAGCACCTGCCCGCCCCCACGGAGGCGCAGGCCTACAGGATAGACAGGATATGGAAGGGAGACCCGCAGAGCGACATAGGGAAGAGCCTGCTCAAATGCGACCCGAACGGGAAGCTCGCGGCGGTGATAACCAAGGTGGTTTACGACCCGCATGCCGGCATGATAAGCACGGTAAGGATTTTCTCCGGCAAACTGACTGCCGGTCAGGAGGCGTGGATGGTCAACCTGAAAAGGAACGTCAAGATACAGCAGGTCACGACCTTCATAGCCGACAAGAGGATGCCGGTTTCTATCGTCCCATCGGGGAACATAGTCGGTCTTGTCGGCCTGACCGAAGCAACCGTGGGGGAGACGCTCTGCAACTCGGACTTCGTCATCGAGCCGTTCGAGGCGATAAAGCATATTTTCGAGCCGGTGGTCACCAAGGCAATCGAGCCGAAGAACCCGCAGGACTTGCCCAAGCTGATAGACATACTCAAGACGCTCGGGCGCGAGGATCCCACCCTGAGGATACAGATAAACCAGGAGACCGGAGAGACGTTGGTCTCAGGCTTGGGAGAACTGCACTTGGACGCGAAAGTGGAGAGGAAGATAAAGGAGAAGGGGGTGGAGATAATCGCCAGCCCGCCCATCGTGGTCTACAGGGAAACGGTCACCAGGGAGAGCCCGGTGGTGGAGGGCAAGAGCCCCAACAAGCACAACAGATTCTTCGTCTCGGTCGAGCCGGTCTCGCCCGAAGTGTTCAAAGCGATGAACGAGGGAATCATACGCGACTGCGAGGTCAAGGGAAGGAACGCCGAAGTGAGAGACAAGCTCATAGAACTGGGGATGGACAGGGACACGGCCAAGGGAGTGCAGCTGATTCACAATCATTGCATATTCGCGGACGTCACGAAGGGGGTGCAGTACCTGAACGAGGCGATGGAAACCATGAAGGACGCGTTCAGGGAAGCGGTCGACCCGACCATGGGAGTGGCCGCAGGCGGCCCGCTTGCAAAGGAGCCCGTGGGCGGCATAATGGTCAAGCTTACCGATGCGGACCTGCACGATGATGCGGTGCACAGGGGACCGGCCCAAGTGATACCGGCCCTCAGGCAGGCCATCCATGAGGCAATGCGCCAGGCTGGACCGTCATTACTGGAGCCCAAGCAGGTCCTCAGGATAGACACTCCCCCCGATTTCATCGGCAACGTCACAGGGGAAGTGAGCAACAGGCGAGGGGAAATCACCGGAATAGATCAGGAGGAATACAGGGCCGTGGTTACAGTGAAACTGCCGGTTGCAGAGATGTTCGGCTTCGAAGCCCAACTGAAATCAGCCACAGCCGGCAAGGGATTCCAGAGCCTTATGGACGTCCTGTTCGAGAAGCTGCCACGGGACCTTTTGGTAACCACCGTGGCCAAGATAAGGGAACGCAAGGGCATGCCGAAGCTGGTGACGGAGTAGGCTTTTGACACCTGCATCAAAAACCTTTAAATAGATTGGCCAAGAGCTATGCAGAGAATGAAGGAATGATGAATAATGGGAGCTAAGCCGCACATGAACCTCGTGACCATAGGTCACGTAGACCACGGAAAGAGCACAATCGTAGGCAGAATGCTCTACGACACCGGCAACATCCGTGAGGAAGACATGAGAAAGCTGAAGGAGCTGGCCAAAGAGCTGAAGAAGGAGACGTTCGAGTTCGCATTCGTCATGGACAAGCTCAAGGAAGAGCGCGAAAGAGGAGTCACCATTGACATCATGCACACCCGCTTCGATACTGCAAAATACTATTTCACTCTGATTGATGCACCCGGCCACAGGGACTTCGTCAAGAACATGATAACAGGAGCATCCCAGGCGGATGCGGCAATCCTGGTGTGTTCTGCAAAGGAAGGGGTGCAGGAGCAGACCAAGGAGCACGTGTTCCTCATCAAGGTTCTCGGAGTCAGCCAAGTGGTCTGTGCAATCAACAAGATGGATTCGGTCAATTACGACCAGGCGAAGTACAACGCGACCAGGGCCGATGTCGAGAAGCTGCTCAAGACAGTCGGATACGACCCTGCAAAGATACATTTCATTCCCACATCAGGATACATGGGCGACAACGTGGCAAAGAAGAGCGCCCACATGGCGTGGTACACCGGACCGACCCTGGTGGAAGCACTCGACACCCTGAAGGTGCCGGAATCGCCGGTGGACAAGTCGCTCAGATTGCCGGTCCAGGACGTGTACAGCATTACCGGAATAGGGACCGTGCCCGTCGGAAGAGTGGAGACCGGAATCATGAAGAACGGTGCGATGGTGATATTCGAGCCCTCCGGCGTGAAAGGCGAGGTAAAGAGCATCGAGATGCACCATGAGGCGGTCAACGAGGCCAGGCCCGGTGACAACGTCGGCTTCTCCGTGAGAGGAGTGGACAAGAAGGACATCAGGAGGGGAGACGTCATAGGGCCGGTGAACGATCCGCCGAAGGTCGCGAAGGAATTCACCGCACAAATCATAGTGTTGCAGCATCCGAACGTCATAACCAAGGGCTACACGCCCGTGTTCCACGTACACACCGCACAAATAGCGTGCAAGATAACGGAGATATTGAAGAAGATAGACCCGAGGAGCGGACAGGTGTTGCAGGAGAATCCTGACTTCATCAAGACCGGCGATGCGGCCATAATCAAGGTCGTGCCGAGCAAGCCGCTGGTCATAGAGCCCGTCAAGGAGTTCCCGCCGCTCGGAAGGTTTGCCATCAGGGACATGGGAATGACCGTTGCAGCGGGCGTCGTGCTGGAAGTCGTGAAGGCGAAGTAAGTTTGCTTTCCTTCCGTTTGTTTTGTCCACTCAGCTCAGGCTATTTCAATCGGTAAGCCAAACAGTTACCATGAGGGTGGATAAAAGTTCCATGCTGGGTTACGGCCTCGGTGCCGCCATGTTCCTGGTTTTCCTGCTGGTTGCCTCCGGCACGGTTGCGATAGGCGATGATGGAGCATGGAGAGGCGCAGGATATGCGGGCAATTTCCACATGCATACCCTCTACTCGGACGGGGCGAATAGCTACGACGAGATGATAGCCGAGGCGGTGAGGCTCAATCTTTCGTTCGTAGCCGTCACGGACCATCGGATGACGCAGGAGGGGCTGGAGAAGTGCCTGAACGAGAAAAGGATACTGTGCATACCTTCCGAGGAATTCTCAACGCAGCACGGGCACATACTGGCAATCAACATCACGAGGCACATACCGGCCCAGGAATGCGAAAATCATCAGGACGACCCGTGGTGCGATGGCAACCTGTCAATCAAGACCGCGGTGGACAGGATACATGCCTGGGGAGGATATGCGTTTGCAGCTCATCCGGTCAGCAGCAACTTCCCGATAGCTGAGCAAGATTTGAAGCTGTTCGATGCGATGGAGTGCGACCATCCGGGCTACTCTTCTCAGGAAGCATCGGCGTCCGAAGCGCTTGCGGAGAGGCTGGGTTTACCCTGTATCTATGATTCCGATGCGCACGACAAGACGAGCCTTAGGCTGATGTACGACGTGTGCGAGCTGGACAAGGTCGATGCCGCTTCGGTAATCAAGGCGGCAATGAGCAACAAATGCAAGCGCCACATCTATTCGGGCCTGGAAATCAGCAGGACGTTCGGGCTGCCGCGGATTGACTTGGACCTTATCGGCCAGGACTCGGCGCGCGATATCGGCGGCTGATTTTTCGCCGTCGTTTCTTTGCAACGAGCAGATATCACATTTAACCCTTCGCATGCAGCGGTGTGCATGGTTGATGTCGTCACGCGCGACAGGGAACGGTTTGATAGCATCAGGAATCATGCCCAACAGTCCCGCGGGGAGCCCGTTGTCGCTGCCGAAAGCAACGCGACTTATCATAAATATCGCCAAAAGGAAAAGCCCAGGATGTACCTAATCGGCATTATGGCAGACGACGGGAATGTTATAACAGAAGATCAAAAGTTCCTGAACGTCGGGAAAAGGCACTTCAAGATAACGGCCTACATGGACGGGACGGTTTCCGGGCCGGAGATGGCGAGAGGGGACATACCAATCAACGTCGAATTGTTCAATTATACCTTCCGTGAAAGCGCGCTCATCCCGTTGCCTTTCTACGCGCGGAAAGTTGCGGACGGCGGGCTGGCTTCCCTGAAAAAGGAATTGGATTCTTTAAATAGTCTGGAACGGGCAGTGTAGATATGTCGCAGAAGGCGCGCATAAAACTGACCAGCACCGACCCGCAGAAGCTGGATACGGTTGTCAATGAAGTGAAATCAATCACCGAGAAGTTCGGCGTAGCGATGCGAGGACCGATACCCTTACCCACAAAGCACCTGAAGGTCACAACCATGAAGACGCCCTGCGGTGACGGCACAGGCCACGGAAATGCAACATGGGACAGGTGGGAGATGCGCGTGCACAAGAGGGTGATTGACGTTTCTGCCGATGAGCGCACACTCAGGCAAATCATGAGGATTGCGGTGCCCGAGGGCGTGCAGATAAGTTTAGAGCTCAGGGACTGATCATGCCGGAGCTGCTTGATGTTCTTGACGAGAAGGGAAACAAGGCGGGAGAAACCAAAACAAAAAAAGGATTGCATGAGAAGGGGCTGTGGCATCAGACCGTCCATATCTGGGTTTTCAGTCCCAAGGGCGAAGTGCTGCTGCAGAAAAGGTCCATGACCGTGGATAACTGGCCTGGTATCTGGGACATTTCGGCCGCAGGCCATCTTTCAGCCGGTGAGATTCCTGAGCAGGCAGCACTGAGGGAAACCGAGGAAGAAATCGGACTTAAGGTGAACCTCAAGGACCTGAAGGAAGTGTTCGTATCCAAGGAAGTAACGGAAATTCCCGAAAAGAAATATCATAACAAGGAGTTCCAGCACGTATACCTGCTCCTTTTCAGGGGCAGACCCTCCGAGATAAGGTTCAAGGATGGCGAAGTCGAGACCGTAAAGTTCATTTCATTGGAGCGTTTTGAAACGGATATAAACGACCCGGAACTTTGCAAGAAGTACGTGCCGCACAAATATTACAAGCGCCTGATTGAGGCCATAGGGAAAGAGCTCGTGAAACCGAAGGATTAAAAATTCTGTCGCCTCGCTCTCGTCCTGTTCACGATTTTTCCGAAAAAGAACATGAGAAAGGTGCTCATCAGGCCGCCCGCTATCACGGGCGGGATGGCGGCCGGGCCGAAATTAGTCAGAGCGACGAGCAGGCCGATGCTGCCGTTCTTCACACCGGTACCCAGCGCTATGCTGATTGATTCCGGTCTGTCCGCTCTTATCGCGTGCGATACCCCGTAGCTGATTACAAAGCCTGCAACGGTCAGGCCGCTCAGAACCAGGGCCATTTCAGCGAACATTCCGACGTTGCCGACAATCTCCTCATAACCCGCGCCCAAAAACGCAAAGTAAATCAGGAACAACGTCACCAGCGATATCGGGAATGAATAATCTTTCAGCCTGTCCCCCATGGAAGGCAGGAACCGGATAACGGCCATGGCCGCGATGAAGGGTATGATGATTATTTTCAGCAAGGTAAGTATGATGTTAGCCGCGTCCATCTGCACCACGGTGCCGGCAAACAGAAGTAGAGCAGAAGGGATGGTGACTATGCACAGCAACGTGCTAAGCGCGCTGAGGTTGAGGCCGAGCGTTGTCTTCCCGCGCATGACCTCTGCATAGAATGCTGTGGCTGCGGCGGCCGGCGAAGAGAGATACAGCAGCATCCCGATGTAGGTCAGCGGCGCCAACTGCAACAGCAAAGGAACGAAAGAGCCCAGCAACGGAACCGCCAGCAGAACCAGTATCAGGCCGACTATCAGTTGTTTGGGGTGGCGCAGGTCCGCAGCCATGTCGGAGAGCCGCATCTTCAATGATGCCATGAATATCATCACCATTACCAGCGGGGTGAGCGAAGGAGCGAGCATCTTGCCGGCTGCCGGAAAGACCAGTCCGCATACATTACCAGCGATGAGAACCAACAGCAGCATCAGTTGCCTGTCAGCCATACCAGCGTATATGATGTGCCGTTTTTAACTTCCGCTGCCAATCCCATCTGCCGAGGTCGCATAGTGGAAACAGCAGGACAGCGCTGCGCGCTGTCAAGCCAAACTTGCGCTAGCCTGGAACTATTGCCGCTTGCAATCAAAGTGAGCGGTGATATGTCAGCGAGCTAGTGCTCCGCAAGGGGCTCGAGAGTTCGAAAGGCCTTTCTCTTTAGAAAAGAGAAAGAACCTAGGAAAGAGAAACTTTCCTGGGAAAACGAGAATCTCTCCCTCGGCGCCATTGATTTCGAAGAAATCAGGGCGACGACTAGCGAACCTCGGTTCGCGCGGCCAAGAGGATTCATAGAATCCTCGAGGCGCAAAACCTTACAGGTTTTGCTGTCGGCGCCAATCCGCTTAAATAGTTTCTTTGCAAACAGTGTCGGTGGCAGAGCGAAAGACGTACAAGGTGCTCATCGACATCCTGAACGTGCTCGAGAAGCACGGCGCGGAACGTCCGACACTAATCATGCGTGAAAAGGGCCTCGGTTTCGATTATGACAGACCCACTGCAAAAGCCGCCAGACTTGCGACTGTTGCCGGGGAGCTGGAGCCTCTAATAAGAGAGTATTTTCAAGGCAGATGCAGAGATGTCGTGACGCTCGGCTGATTTGCTCACTTTTTTCCGTAGAAAAGGCACTTCTCCGGCTGCTCGTTGCATACATATGTCATAGTAAGATTGAGGACGGTATCAGAATACTTGAGGAACCTTCCGTTGTCGGTCGGGTTAATCTTTTCGCTGCCCTGAATAACATCCGAGATTTCGTGGAAGTTCTTCAGGAACGGGCAGTCGTCAAACCTGCGGCACAGTGTCATGCACTCTCTGCCTTATTGAACCTTTAAATAGTGTGTAGAGGCACTATTGACGGAAAGTTTTCGTGCCAGCCACCATTGGCTTAACGGCCATGTGAGCGAACTACGTGTTCTCGGGCCGGGAAGATAGCAAAAGGAAAGGGTGAAATGCCAGCAGTAAGACGACCAAAAAGAGGAAGCCGGGGGTTCTGGCCGCGATGCAGAGCCAGCCGGAGCTATCCGCGGATAACCAGCTGGCCAACGCAAGCATTGACGGCCGAAGGCCGTCCGGTTACAGGTGAGGCAAAGGTGCTGGGTTTCGCCGGCTACAAGGCGGGTATGAGCCATGCGATGATAATCGATACCAATCCGAACAGCAGGACAAAGGGGCAGCTGGTAAGCATTCCTGTGACAATAATTGATTGTCCGCCGCTCGGCGTTTTGGGTTTCAAGTGCTTCTCAAAGACAGTCAACGGAAAGAAGGACGTTGCAACCGTCCTTGCGGAGAAGATGGACAAGAATGTTGCGAGGAAGTGGGGCGTGCAGAAAATAAGGCAGCAAGCGGAACAGCTAAAGTCGATTGAAGGCAGGAAGATAGATTCGGTCATGCTGTTAGTGCACACCAAGCCGGGCTTCAAGAAAACGCCGGAGATTTTCGAGCTCGGGATAAGCGGAAACCGTGAGAAGCAGCTCGAGTTCGCAAAGGCAGCACTTGGGAAGGAGATGAAGGCCGCCGATTTCATGAAGGTTGGGGATTTTGTCGATGTTTATGCGGTCACCAAGGGCAAGGGGTTCCAGGGGCCGGTCAAACGTTTCGGCGTTCGGATACTGGGAAGGAAGTCGCAGCAGATGCACAGGCACACCGGAGCACTCGGAACCACCGAGCCCGGAAAAATCAGGACGACCGTTCCTGCAGCCGGACAGATGGGTTCACAGAGCAGGATGGAATGGAACAAGCGGATAATCAAGGTCGGAGGGGATGCGAAGGAAGTGACGCCGGCCGGTGACTTCTTGCGCTACGGAATAATCCGCGGCGAGCCCGTGCTTATCGAGGGATCGGTGCCCGGGCCGACCAAGCGGCTCATAAGGTTAAGGACGGCCATGCGTGCGCCGAAGAGCAGATTTGCGGTTGAACTCAAATCAGTTAATTTGGACAGCAAGCAAGGGGTGAGGGTGTAATAGTTATGGTCAATATTCTTGATTTGAACGGGAACGCGAAGGGAAAGATGGAGCTGCCGCAGGTGTTCAGCCTCGGCGTGAGAGCGGACCTCATACAGCGTGCTGTTCTCGCCCTCCAGGCGGCGCGCAGGCAGCCGCACGGAGCTGATGTCTTTGCCGGCAAGAGGACCGCAGCGAAGTACATCGGAATGAAGGACGAGCACGGCAGCATGAAGAACAGGGAAGTAGCGCGCGGTCCGAGGGTGGTCGGAGGAAATCCGGGTCAGGAGTGGAGGATGCGGTTCGTTCCCCACGCACGCGGAGGAAGGGCGGCGCATCCGCCGGTGGTCGAAAAGGAACTGGTGCTCAAGATAAATACGAATGAGAACAGGCTCGCGCTAGCCTCATCGATAGCGGCGACGGCCTTGCGGGAGATCGTGGCAGCCAGAGGGCACAGGCTTCCGGATACCGAGCTGCCGCTGGTTTTGACCAACGAAATCAGCGGCATAAAGAAGGCCAAGGAACTGAAAGAGCTGCTCATCAGGCTCAAGTTGAGTCAAGAGCTCCAGAGGACGGAAGGGCACAAGATCCGCGCGGGAAAGGGGAAGATGCGCGGCAGGAAGTACAGGACGAAGACGGGGCCGTTGATTGTCATCGCGAAGGATGAGGGAGTGAAGAAAGCCGCACACAACATACCGGGCGTTTCGGTCAGCACCGTTGCAGAGCTGAACGTCGAGATGCTGGCACCGGGTACGCAGCCGGGGCGGCTGACAATCTGGAGCGAGGACGCGATAAGGCGGGTCGGTGAGAGATTTGGCTGAAGCAAAGGAAACAAAAGAAAAGAAGAGTGACATGGCTCCGGTAGTCGACCCGTGGACCATCGTGAAGCATCCGATGCTCACGGAGAAGAACATCGGAAGGATAGAGACGGAGAACAAGCTGGTGTTTGTGGTGAGAAGGGATGCCAACAAGAAGCAGATAAAGTGGGCGATCGAGACCGCGCTCAATGTCAAGATAGAAGGTATAAACACGCTAATCGACCGGGACGGAGAAAAGAAGGCGATAGTCAAGCTGTCAAAGGAATACAGGGCCAGCGACATCGCAACGAGGTTCGGAATGCTTTAGGTGATTGAATGGGAAAGCGGATAATCTCAAGGGCAAGGGGACACGGCGGGCCGCGATACACGTCGCCGTCGCACAGATATGCCGGGACTCCCTGCTACCCGACGGTGACGGGCACGGGGCTGGTGAGGGACGTAGTTCATGATGTCGGAAGGGATGCGCCGCTTGCGTTGGTGAGGTTTGCGGACGGGAAGGAGAAAATGATAATAGCGGCCGAAGGGACGTATGTGGGACAGACGCTCTACTTCGGGCGGGCGGATGCGCCGGCCGAGACCGGAAACGTCCTGCCTCTCTCGGCGATACCTAAGGGATGCTCCGTGTGCGCAATTGAGGTGACTCCCGGCGGAGGGCCGAAGCTCTGCTGCAGTGCCGGGACAAGAGCTCAGGTGGTGACGCAGGAAGCCAGCAAGATCATACTTTCCATGCCGAGCAAGCAGTTCAAGGAGCTCGACCCGCGCTGCTGGGCGACGATGGGGATACCCGGCGGCGGAGGAAGAGGGGACAAGCCGTACGTGAAGGCGGGCCAGGTGTACTGGGCCTCCTATGCGCGCAACAGGCTGTGGCCGAGAAGCTCGGCGAGCAAGATGAACCCGGTCGACCATCCGTTCGGCGGACATACGAAGCCCGGAACGCCGAAGAGCATAAGCACATGGGCGCCACCCGGAGCAAAGGTCGGAAGCATAGGTGCAAGAAGGTCAGGAAGGAGGAAGAAGTAAATGGTGAAAGTGTTCAGCTACAAGGGAAAGAGCATCGAGGAAATCCAGAAGATGAGCCTCGAGGACTTTGCCAAGCTCCTACCGTCGAGGCAGAGAAGGAGCCTGAAGAGAGGGCTGACCCCGCTGGAGAAGAAGGTGCTGGAGAACATCAGGATAAGCAAGAAGCCGGTCAGGACGCACGCGAGGGAAATGATAATACTGCCGGAGATGGTCGGAAAGAAGATGGCGGTGTACTCCGGGAAGGAATGGATACCGATGGACATCACGGCGGATATGATGGGGCACAGGCTCGGGGAATTCGCCCAGACCAGGAAGAAGGTCATGCACAGTTCGCCCGGAGTGGGAGCAACCAGGAGCAGCAAGTTCCTGCCGTTGAAGTGAGATGATATGAACTACGCATTGAACTCCAAAGAGAAACTGGCTGTCGCCAGCACCACGCTCGATGCGAGCCCTAAGACCGCGAAGGTGATATGCAAGCAGATAAACAGGAAGAGTTTTGCCGAAGCGAAAATATTCATGAACAAGCTCGTCGAACATGACGTGAGCATTGACGGGAAGTTCCACAACACGGCGGCGGAGGGGATATTGCGGCTGCTCGGGGGGTTGGAAACCAACGCGAGGCACAAGAAAACCCTGCATGAAGGAGCCAAGCTCATGATAAGCGCTCACATGGGGCCGAAGATGATGAGAGGGAGAAGGAAGAGAAGGTTCGGCATGCTCATGAAGAACGCGAGCGTGCAGGCAATATTGATGCCGGGCAAACCGAAGGAAGCAATCAAGGAGAAAAAGCAATAACTGGTGATAATTGTGGTAGTGGAAAGAAAGTTCATCGGTGAGGCGATAAGGAAGAACAGTATTCACGAATACATGGCGGAAGAGTTCTCGCGCGCCGGGTTCAGCCACGCGGAGATAGCAAGGACGCCGGTAGCCATGAGAGTGACCGTTTGGGTGCAGAAACCCGGCGTGGTCATCGGGCGCGGAGGAAAAACCATTGATGCTCTGACAGAGACGTTGAAGACCAGGTTCGGCATGGAGAACCCGCAGCTCGACGTGCAGGAAGTGCAGGAGCCGGACCTTGACGCGGCGATAGTGTCGAAGCAGATTGCAGCGGCCATAGAAAGGGGACTGAATTACAAGAGGGTCGCGCAGCTCACGCTCCAACGAGTGATACAGGCGGGAGCAGTCGGAGTTGCCCTAAGGATAGCCGGGAAGCTCGGCGGGGAAGTCAGCAGGAGGGAAAAGTTTTCCGCCGGCTACCTCAGGTGGTCCGGAGAGCCGGCCGAAAGGCTCAGCAAGGGATACGCAACAGCCAGGGTAAAGCTAGGCGACATCGGCATACAGGTCAGGATACTCACGGAGCAGCCGAAGGAGCTGGTAGCGATTGAAAAGATAGGAATGGCGCTGCCGGCCGAGAAGAAAGACGAACCGAAGAAGGAGGAATCCTGATGGCAGCAAGCAAGAAGAAGGCGCTGAAGGAGCTGGACAGGGACGACATGCGGAAGAAGCTGGCCGAGCTGCGGCTGGAACTGGCAAAGGACAGGGCGCAGATAGCAATAGGCGCGTCACCTGCGAACCCGGGCCGCATAAGGGAAACCCGGAGGGCGATAGCGCGCATGCTTACCGCAACCAGAGCGAAGGAGGAAAGAATGCTGAAAGAAGCGCTGACTCCCAAGGGAAGTCAAAAAACCAACAGGGAGGTCGTCGGAACTGGCTGAGATATGCAAGGTCTGCGGGTTCCCGAAGGAGTTGTGCATATGCGGAACATTGGCAAAGGAAGCGGCAAAGGTAAAAATATATACCGTAAAGCGGGCGTTCGGCAAATCGGTCACTATCATAGAGGGCGTGTCGGAAGGGACCAAGGAGCTCGCGAGCAAGCTGAAGAGCAAGCTCGCGGCCGGAGGGACCATCAAGGGAGGCAGGATAGAGATACAGGGAGAGCACGCGGCAAAGGCCAAGAAGCTGCTGCTGAACTCCGGGTTCAAGGAAGAACAGATAGAGGTTGCGGGATGATATGGCACTGACAAAAAGAAAGCGGGCGGAGATGAAGGAACGGAACATCGGGTTGCAGGCGGAGAAGCCGCAGGGCAGCTGCAGCGATGCAAAGTGCCCGTGGCACGGCTCGCTCTCGCTGAGGGGAAGAATGCTCACCGGAAAGGTCACGGCCGCAAAATCGTCAAGGACGGCGGCGGTTGAGTGGGGCTACACGAAGTGGCTGCCGAAATTCGAGCGGTTCGAAAGAAGGCACAGCCACGTTGTGGTGTACAACCCGGCGTGCATCGCGGCGAAGGAAGGTGACACGGTCAAGATAGCGGAATGCAGACCGCTCAGCAAGACAAAGAGTTTCGTGATAATCGAAAGGATGGGGAGCAAATGAAGTCCATATCGGCCAAAATAACAGGGGCGTTGCAGAGCGGCAGCTTCATGCTGTGTGCGGACAACAGCGGTGCGGATACGCTGCAGATGATATCGCTCAAGGGCTATCACGGCGTCAAGAGAAGGAGAGCGCCTGCAGGAATCGGCGACGTCATAGTTGCGGCGGTCAAGAAAGGCGATCCGAAGATGAGGCACGAGGTGGTGGAAGCCGTCATAATCAGGCAGAGAAAGGAGTTCCGAAGAAGGAACGGGCTGCGGGTCAGTTTCGAGGACAACGCGGCAGTCCTGGTAAACGAGAGGGGCGAACCGAGAGGCACAAGACTCAAGGGGCCGCTGGCGAGGGAAGTGGTCGAGCGTTTCTCTGCCATCGGAAAGATAGCGAGCATAGTGGTGTAAATGGAAAGCAACAAAGCGGGAAAACAACGGAAAGCAAGGGCAAACGCGGCCCTGCATGTGCGGCACAAGATGATGGCTGCCCACCTGACAGTGCAGCTGCGCAAGCAGCTCAGGCGCAGGAGCATACCGCTCAGGAAAGGAGATGAAGTGAGGGTGATGAGGGGCAGCTTCAAAGGGACGGTCGGGAAGGTGGCCGAAGTAGACCTCGGCAGGATGAAGGTGTATATGGACAGCGTCAAGCGGAGGAGGGTGAGCGGGACGGAGGTGCCGGTGGCATTGGAGCCTTCCAATTTGATAATCACGAATCCGGTGATGGAGGACCCGAGAAGGAAGCTCGTGTTCGAGAGGAAGAGATAATTATGGCAAGAATAGGCGGAAGGAGAAGGCTGGTACGCGCTGAAACCGCATGGGCGCCGAAACGGAAAGCCGTGCGTTTCGTGACAGCTCCGCGCGGGGCCCACCCGATGGAAAGAAGCCTGCCGCTCATGCTGATAATCCGCGAGGTTCTCGGACTTGCAGCGACCGCGCGCGAGGCGAGGAGCATAATCAAGGGCAGGCAGGTCAAAGTGGACGGCAAGATATGCAGGGACCAGAAGCACGGCCTCGGCCTGTTCGATATCATGGAGGTGGCGGGGAAGGCGTACAGGACGGTGCCTGCAAAGAACGGAATGAAGGTGATAGAGGTCGGCAAGCACGAGACGGCCATGAAGGTCTGCCAGGTCACGCGGAAAGTGGCCGTGAAGGGCGGAAAAATACAGCTGGGCCTTCACGACGGACGGAGCATACTTGCAACAAAAAGCGATGCGAAGCCCGGCGACAGCCTGCTGATAGATTTGCCAAGCCAGTCAATCAAGGAAAAGCTGTCGCTCGAGCCTGGTGCGCTCGCGATGATAACCTACGGTGCGAATGCCGGTAAGCTCGCAAGAATAAGGACAATCGAGAGAGGGCTCTACCCGCGCGTGTGGCTCATGCTGGACAATTCCACGTTCGAGGCGCCGCTGGCGGCCGTGATGCCGGTGGGAAAGGAGAAATCGGTGATAACAATTGCCTAATCAAAATAATCAAAGTAAACATGAATCATTCCTTCCTTCGGCTGGCAAAAGAGAGAATATAATGCGTCAGATACGCGTGGAGAAGGTAGTCCTGAACATCGGGGTCGGTGAAGCCGGGGACAGGCTGGAAAAGGCGAAGAAGGTGCTTGAGAGCGTAACGAACCGGAAAATCATAGTCACGAAGGCGCATAACAGGACGACGTTCGGCGCGGCAAAAGGGCGGCCACTGGGGGTGGCTGTGACGCTAAGAGGGGAGCATGCGCTCGCGTTCCTGAAGAAAGCATTCGATGCAATAGACAAGAAGCTGCCGGCGCGGGTGTTCGACAGGCAGGGCGATTTCTCCTTCGGGGTGAAGGAGCACATAGGAATGCCCGGGGTCAGGTACGATCCCGAGATAGGAATATGGGGCATGGACGTTGCGGTGAGACTTGCAAGAAGGGGCTACAGGGTGTCGAAGAAGAGGATAGCGCACAGGGTCGGCATGAGCCACCGCATCACGCCTGATGAAGCAAGGGAATGGACGATCAAGCATCTGGGAGTGAACGTGGAGTGATGATATGACAGTAAAAACCGAAAGTTTTTACGCACTGGCAAAACGCCAGTTGGTAAGGAGGTTTTGCCAGTGAAGCCTATAAAAAAAGACAGGAAATACGGGAAGGGAACGTACCTTTGCAGGCGCTGCAAACGGACGGGCGGAGTGATACGGAAATACGGCCTGATGTACTGCCGTCAGTGCTTCCGCGAAGTGGCCAAGAATATCGGCTTCAAGAAATATTCATGAAGGTGAAATGAAATGAGACATGATCTGCTAAGCGATGCGTTGTCCGCGATACAGAACGGCGATTCCGTCGGCGGTAAGGAGGCGGTGAGCCCTTGCTCCAAGATGGTCAAGCATGTGCTGCAGGTCCTGCAGAAGAACAAGTACATCGGAAACTTCGAGCTGGTGGATGACGGCAGGGGTGGAAGGTTCAGGGTAGGGCTGACAGGAACAATCAACCACTGCGGCACCGTCAGGCCGAGGATGTCCGTGACGAAGGAGGAGTGGGCGAAGTGGGAGAAAAGATACCTGCCGGCGGCGGGGTTCGGACTGCTCATAGTCAGCACCAGCAAGGGCGTGATGACGCACGAAGAGGCGAAGAAAGCGGGGATAGGGGGCAAATTGCTGGCCTTCGTTTACTGAGTGAGTACCATGATTGAAAAAACGGTTAACATACCCGAGGGAATAACCTTCGAACTGAAGGGCATGCATGTCAGCGTGAAGGGACCCAAGGGCCGCCTGCAGAAGGACTTTGCCAGCCCGACGTTCGGCGGTATGGTGAGGATGGAGCATGCCGGCAACACGCTCAAAATAATGACAGAGGAAAGCAAGAGGAAGTACAAGTCGGAGGTGGGGACGATAGTGGCGTGCGTAAACAACATGCTCAAAGGCGTGACGGCCGCGTGGAAGTACAAGCTCAGGGTGGTCTTCATGCATTTCCCGGTCACGGTAAAGGTTCAGGGGAGAGAGGTGCTGATAAGCAACTTCCTCGGGGAGAAGGCGCCGCGAAAAGCAGTGATAATCGGAGAGACCAAGGTGGAGCTCGCGGGCGAGGACATAACTGTCAGCGGCATAGACCTCGAGGCGGCGGGACAGACGGCAGCGAACCTCGAGAGGGCGACAAGGATACTCGCGCGCGATCGCAGGGTATTCATGGACGGAATATTCATCACGGAGAAACCGGAGTGATAAAATGAGTGAAAACAAAGTCTTCATGGCATCCGGCAAACAGGAGGTTTGCGGATGAATCCAAAGAAAAAACCGGCGTTCATGCGACAGGAATGGTTCAGGTTCGGGAACAGCAAGAAGTGGGTCAAGTGGAGGAAGCCGCGCGGTAACAAGAGCAAGCTCAGGCGCCACTTCAGGGAGAAGGGGTTCATGCCCGACCCCGGTTACGGAGGGCCGGTCTCGCTGAGAATGCTTCATCCGTCGGGGATGCAGGAAGTGATGGTCAACAACGTCGGGCAGCTCAACGGTCTCGATGTCGAAGTGAACGCGGTGAGGATAGCCGCGGGAGTCGGAGGATTCAAGAGGATTGCGATACAGAAAAAGGCGGAAGAGCTGAAGCTCAAGGTCCTCAATCCGAAGAAGATAGAACTGAGGAAGAAGCAGAAGGAAGTGAAGAAGTCCGAGCACAAGGAGGAGAAAAAATGATATTCACCAAGAATTGTCCGGAGTGCGCGACCGCAGGCCAGATATGGAAGCGCAGGCCGCTGGTTCACATCTGTCCGAACTGTTCGACGGTGTTTTCCGAGTTCGGCGTCCTCCTTGAAGGGAAGGAGCACATACTGGAGGCGAGTTGAATGGGCAAACAGAGCAGGACATCAGGTTCCCAGAGGCGGCTGGCAACGCAAATACTGAAGGTGGGTTCGAGCAGGGTATGGATGGACCCTTCATCAGCGGCCAAGATATCGCAGGCGATAACGCGCATGGACATCAGAAGACTCATAGACAAGGGAATCATCGCAAAGCTCCCGGAGAAGGGACATATGCATGAGGAGGCGAGCAGGCAGGAGAGAGGCAGCAGGAAAGGGGCGCGCGGTGCGAGGTTGAGGGGCGGCAAAAAGGAACCGTGGCTCAAAATCATACGGCCCCAGAGGGAAATGCTCAACGAGCTCAAGCCGAGCCTGAAGCCGATGGCCTACAGGATGCTGTACAGGCTGGTGAAGGGAGGGGCGTTCAGGAGCAGGGCGCACCTCAGGAGCTATGTGGAGGAGAAGAAGCTGCTCAACGTATGAGTGAATGATATGCAAGTTCATGAAATGAACCAAACAATATTTGGCTGCCAGAGGCAGCAGGTGCTATGAGCATGAAAAACATATGCGATGTTTCGGCATCAAGGAACTTCGTTCCTGGACGTGAGCATGCGGCATGCTCACAGTCCCGCAAACGCGGACAAGAGCAAGGAGGCGTTTGCTGATGGCAAAGACAGCGTTGTACAGGATGCCGCACAGGCGGAGGCGCGAGCAGAAGACCGACTACCGCATCAGGCTCAGGCTCGTGAGGGGCGGGGAAACAAGGGCGGTTATCAGGAAGAGTACGAGCCACATCACCGTGCAGTTCGTGAATTGGGAGATGCAGGGCGACAAAACTCTGCTCACCGTCAGCAGCTCACACCTCGCGAAGTTCGGATGGGGAGCCGGCATGGGGAACGTACCTGCAGCTTA
>Ga0315287_10001741_pt1 | contig 20316 bp, 23 predicted proteins | sample YL17G11_0_MG_FD_205037 | JGI IMG/M metagenome (GOLD analysis project Ga0315287, IMG submission 205037) | Sediment microbial communities from Yellowstone Lake, YNP, Wyoming, USA - YL17G11_0 | ecosystem: Environmental > Aquatic > Freshwater > Lake > Sediment | place: USA: Wyoming | collected...
AAGACGGCGGCGGCGATGGAAGCGAGCCAGAACTGGATACTGATTCATGACGACATACAGGACCACAGCGACGACAGGAGAGGCAAGCCTACGCTGCACAAGATGTACGGAAGCGAGCTGGCGATAAACGCCGGTGATGCCTTGCATGTGCTCCAGTGGAAGATGCTGATTGACAACCGCCAGGTGCTGGGCTACGATACAACCTGCAGGGTGATGGATGAATTCTACAACATCCTCGACAAGACCACAATCGGCCAGACAATCGAGATGGAATGGATAAAAAGCAATAACTTCGATTTCACCGAAAAGGACTATTACGTGATAAGCGATTCCAAGACCGGACTGTACACCATAACCGGGCCGATGAGGCTGGGCGCGATAATCGCGGGGGCCCAGGAACATCAGCTTGAAGGCCTGGGAAAGTTCGGCATCCCGTTCGGGAGGGCGTTCCAGATACAGGATGACGTGCTCAATCTCACAGCCGAGCAGGCGAAGTACGGGAAGGAAATCGGAGGGGACATCCTTGAAGGCAAAAGAACGCTGATGGTCGCCCATCTGCTGGCGAACACAAGCCATCAGGAAAAGCAAAAGGTGATAGAAATCTACTCAAAGGAGCGCTCCCAGAAGACGCAGGAAGAAATGAACTGGGTGCTGGACATAATGAAGAAGAAGGGGCGCATCGAGGTCGGGAAGCAGAAGAGCATCGAGTTCGCACGGCTGGCAGAGGAACTGTTCGACAAGGAAATGAAGTTCCTCGAGGACAGCCCGGCCAAGCAGGCCTTAAGAGCGGGGATAGAGTTCGTGATCAGGCGCGACCTCTGAAAAAAACCGTTTACCATTTAGTGCTGAACATTATTTTTAAATCACCGATAAGCGTTCCTTCCATAAGAGACTTGAAAAATCTCCTGAAAACAAATGCGGGCGAAAGGTAAAATGACTTGTATGCCAGATTGAGATACATCAACATGACTTCCAATGACAAATAAGGGTGATTATAAACCTTCTTTTCCTTGTATATTCCATAATCGTCCCAGTTGTCCGATATTATATATCCTTTTCTTTTCCATTCCTCGAACACCGGCGTTGACGGCATAGGAATCATGATATCGAACTTTGCTATGTCAGGCTTCAATTTTTTGGCGAATCTTATTGTCGCCTTGAGGTCCTCTTCGGTCTCTTCCGGCAGGCCAAACATAAAGAAGGCCGTGGTTTCTATTCCGATTTTTTTGCACAATTCGAATGCCTTGGAGATATCGCTCATTTTCAGGTTTTTTTCGATGAGTTCCAAAATCTTTGGGGAACCCGTCTCAACACCGAACGCAACCCTGTAAAAGCCCGCCTTTTTCATCAACGTTAGCAATTCCAGGTCAACCCTGTCTGCGCGGATCCCATTCGGACAATTGAAATGCAGTTTTATTTTTTCGCTTATAATCTGCCGGCAAATATCCTTTGCCCGCTCCATGTCGGTGGTAAATCCGTCATCTATTATGTGAACTTCCCTGTATCCCAACCCCTGTATCCGCTTCAGGTCTTCAATCACCCTTTTCGTCGACTTGAATCTGAATGTCCTACCGAACACCGATTTGTTGCAGTAAACACAACCATAGATGCAGCCCCTGCTGGTTTCCAACGGAAACACGGGATTTTTCCTGCAATATGTATGGGGAACCTTATAGGACCAAATGTCAATCAAACCGGTGGCAGGGAAAGGCACCACGTCCGGGTCCTTTATGTAAGGTTCCCTTTCGTTCGCGAACACTTTTCCGCCTTTTTTATATGCGATCCCCTTTACCTTCTCAAGACCTTCTGCACCGGCTTCAATGATTTCGGGAAGTTTGAAATCCCCTTCACCAACAACGGCAATATCAATCTCCGATTTCTCCAACGTATCGACAGAAACTGATGACGTGTGAACACCTCCGGACACCACTATAATTTTTTTGTCATATTCCTTCACTACCGATGCCATGTAAAGGCTCTGTGAATAGAGTGGCGTCGTGAAAGTTATGCCGACATAATCCGGCTTAAATCCGAACAAACAGTCTGTCAGCGCCGATTTTATGTCCGTATAAAAATTCATGTCCAGAATCTTCACTTCATGATTCTTTTCAATCAACGGCGTTGCTATAGTCAGAAGATTGAGCGGAAAATAGTTCGGAACCGAGGATTTCACCTTCGCCTTGATGTATAGCTCCGCCATCGACGGGTTCACCAGAAGTACTTTGACCATTCCTGTAATGATTATCTCAATTTATATAAACCCATATCAGCCCTTGGGCCGCCTTTTAAATGTGATTTTTTTAATACGGCAATCGTTGACTAAGGCGATTGTCGCGGGCACAATTATAACCGAAACCCGCGAGCAGCTTCTAATGCGCGTGACGAACAAGTGGCTCGCGGTTACGGATTGCACGGGACTTTTCATGGACGAGGTCCAGACGGTGGCCGAAAGTCTCGGCAAATCGGGCACCTATGCAACAGCCAAATCGGATATCTGCTACGCCGAAATAAGGAAATATGCCAGGCTGCTGGGCGGGAGAAGCATAGAGGAGGTATCGGGCTGGATGGCCTCGGCCAGACCGTTCCCCGGTGCCAGGAACTCCATACAGGCGCTGAAGAACGCCGGCTATGAAATCCATGTAATCAGCGACAACGCGCTCCTTGCGTTGCCCGCCGCGTACCAAAAGCTTTACCAGCTCGGCGTAAATTCCATTCACCCGACATCCAGGCTCGACATGCTTGGCGGCTACTTCACGGGCAACCTGGACGGTTGCAAGCCCAAGTCGGAGATAGTGATGGAGCTGGTGGAAAGGATCAGACCGAGCAGGCTGCTCGGTATCGGGCATGAAAGCAATGACAGGGAGATGTTGGAAACGGTGAAGGATTTCGGCGGCACCACGATAGCGATAGGAAATGAGGTGCCCGCGGACCACAACGTACAGGATTTAAACGAATTTGCAAAACTTATTCCGATGCTGCGATGAGCATTTAAATCCAGCAATTCAGTTGCAAGCATGAGAAACAACAAAGTTGTTTCGGCATCCCGCAACAATGTGAACCGCGGTTCACATGTCTCGAAGAGCTTTGCTCTTCTCGAACACGGAGGTGTTTGCTGATATGCTTAATCAAAGAGTGATGACTACCGCCGTGATACGGAAAGGCAGCAGGTATCTTGTTCTCAAACGGAGCAGGTGGAACGAGGCGTATTCGGGTCAGTGGCAGTTCCCGGAGGGAGGGGTCAAGTTCGGGGAGAGCCCCGAGAAGGCGCTTGCGAGAGAGCTCAGGGAGGAGACCGGGCTGGTGCTGAAAAGAGCAAGGTTGATGGGAATATCGTCGGGCAACATCCGTTACTTCAACAAGCGCGTGTGGCACTTCATCAGGCTCCACTATTCCGTCGAAGCGGGCGGAAAGCTGAAGCTGTCCCGCGCGCACAACGAAGCAAAGTGGATGAACAGGCGGCAGATGGCGCGGCTGAAATGGTTAAAAGGTTTCAACTACAACAACATCAAAGGGTTTTTATGAGCAAGGCAACCGCAATCGCGCCCAGCAACATAGCGCTGGTCAAGTACTGGGGGAAGAGGGATGAGAAATTGATTCTGCCTTTCAACAGCAACATTTCGGTGACCCTTGAAGGATTGTTCACCACCACCACGGTCGAGTTCGACAAAACCCTGCCGAAGGACGTGTTCGTACTGGGCGGAACAGAACAGAGCGGAGAGGAGGCGCAAAGAACGTTTGAGACCCTTGACCTCATCAGGCAGATGAGCGGCTCAAAGCTCAGGGCAAAAGTTGCTTCCGTAAACAGCTTCCCGACCGCTGCCGGTCTGGCGAGCTCTGCCTCGGGGGCGGCCGCCCTTGCTTTGGCGGCAAGCAGTGCCGCGGGGCTGAAACTTGGAACAAAGGAACTGTCCATCATGGCCCGCCGCAACTCGGGTTCCGGGTCGCGCTCGGTGGAGGGCGGTTTCGTGGAATGGATGAAAGGAGAAAAGCAAGACGGGAGCGACAGCCACGGGCTGCAACTGTTCAACGAGAAGTACTGGCCGGAATTCAGGATACTAACCACGATAGTCACCAGCAAGGCCAAGCCGATAAAGAGCAGGGCGGGGATGAAGCAGTCTGTTGAGACAAGTCCGCTGTACCGCGGCTGGCTGGACAGCGTTGATGAGGACATAAGGAAGGTGCGTGAGGGGATCAAGAACAAGGACATTGTGCTGGTCGGTGAGACCGCGGAGCACAACGCGCTCAAGATGCACGCTGTGATGATGACGACCAGACCCGCGATAATCTACTGGCTGCCCGAAACAATAGCGGTAATGGCGGCGGTAAAGGAGATGAGGGAGAATGGAAAGAGATGCTGGTTCACCATGGATGCCGGGCCGCAGGTCAAGGTCATCTGCCTGGAAAACGAGGCAAGGGAAATCAAGAGCGCGCTCGAGAAGGTGCCGGGAGTGATGAGCGTGGGGACGCATGCACCCGGACAAGGGGCAAGACTGGCAAAGGAACACCTGTTCTAACTGCCGTTCTTCAGGCCGTGGAAGTCGCGGCCGCTGTTGAAGAAGGAATCGAACACCCCGTTGAAGAAATGGAGGAAATCGCGGCTGCGGACCACCAGCCCCTTCGATGTCACGTGCTCCCCCGCGTGGCGGAAGCCGAAAACCGTCCCTTCAGGGGTCATGATGACCGAAGTCATGTTCGGTATGCTGCCGACGGCCATGCGGACTTCCGGCTGCCCCAGCAGCCAGCGGATGTTAGAATGAACGGCCACCGCATTCCAGCGGTTGATGCTGCGGCGCAATGATTGCACATCAATCAGGTAATTCATCTCAATCCCCTCCTCGATCCTCTTCCTGAGCGTCTGCCATGCGCGGGTCCTCCAGTAGTCGGGCTCCCTGTCAGGAAGGATTCCCCAGTGGGAGCGGGAAATCATCTTCACGGAGCTGGCCTTGCCGAACAGCTGGTAGATTGCCTGATAGAACTCGTGCCGGTTCGGCACCACCTCCATCTCGCGGCCGCGTATTCCTATCTCCGCGATCATGTCCAGCAGCGTCTGCTGGTGGGAAAGCAGCTCGTCGGTGCGGACGGAAAAGAACTTCCGGAACGCCTGCCCGCCCTGCGGAGGGCCGAACGTCATGCGCGGGCCGAGGTCCTTTGAAACCAGGCCCCATGTGCTCAGGTCGCGCAGCGCCTGGTAGGTTCTTGTAAGAGGCAATTCGGCCGCGCGGGAAAGCTGGCGGGCGGTCAGATTCGGGCCGCGGATGTTGAGCAGGACCTGCAGCAGCTTGACATGCTGCTTGCGCAAGCCGTGGGCACGCATTGCCTCATCCACCGAAAGCATGGAACAATTTGGCGAGGAGAATATAAGATGTGACGTTGTTATGAACGGCAAATGACGTTATATCTCCAGTACTTCGCCGTCTGCAGGAACCAGCACGTTGCCCATGAATTCAGACGAGGCTTCAGCCTGCAGTTCCCAAGTCCGTTCGGAGAAGGTGCGGTGGACGTGCACCAATGCCAAAACGCCAGCGCCGGCTTCGCGGGCGCAGCGGCCGGCACCGAGAGGTGAGCAGTGGGCGTTCAGGTTCTTGTAGTCAAGCCTGGAGGGCTGGTAAGCATCATGGACAAGCAGACGGCAGCCGCGGGCGAGCTCGGCTATGGCCGGCTGGTAGGTGGTATCGCCCGAATAACAGACAGCCGAGCCGCCGTGCTCGGCGCGGACGGCTATCATCGGCAACGCGAGCTCTCCGGTGAGATGCTGACCGTGAGCGAAGGACAGCCTGAAACCGGCTGCCTCCAGCGCAACACCCGGGACGGCATCATCGAAAACCAACGGGAAAGATAGGCGGTTGTAAAAACCCGGATATACCAGCTCGAACAGCTGACGGAACTTTTCCGGAAGGCCGGCCGGACCTATCACGCGGAGCGTTTTTTTCCTTCCTTCCTGGCGCCAGCGCATGCACAGCGGGACCAGACCTGCCAGGTGGTCGGCATGCCAGTGGCTGATGAAAACGGCATCCAGGAAGTCGTGGTCGGGAAACCTCCTCGAGAACGCGGGCGGAACCAGGTGTCCGCAATCCAATAGAAGAGAATGCTCCCCCTGCAACAGAATCGAAACGTTGGAGCGCGTTTCACTGTACGCCTCCCCGGTGCCGATGAAGGTCACGCGCATATCAACCCGCTCTCTCCGTCCCGTTCATCATTCGCAAAAAACCTCCGGCAGCAGCTCCGCCATGCTTTTTATCACATTGTCCGCGCCGGCATTCCTGAGCGTCTGCTCATCCGCCATACCGGACAACACCCCTATGCAACGCAAACCGGCGGCACGACCGGACATGATATCGACCGCAGAATCCCCGACGAACAGGCACTCTTCACGCCTGAACCCGAGCCAATCCAGCACCTTTTGCGTACCTTCCGGGCTCGGTTTTGGCCGCGTCTGGTCCTCAAGAGCAGCGACCATGTCGAACATATCAAAGATTGCATTCGCCTGCAATATCCGGACGGTAGATGCCCGGCGCCTGTTGGAAACCATGCACAGGCGAACTCCCCTTTCCCTCAACAAAGGCAGCGTCCGGCCGACATCCGGACACAGCGGATAGCTGCCGTCATCGACCCTTCCGTAAAGATAATCCAATAATAATTTCTGAAGAAGGCCGACCTTGCTGTCGAAATCGGGCTCCGAACGGCGGCCTTCCGCAATTAACCGGTTGATCTCGGCATCCGGATTATCGCAAGCAAAGATTGTACTGATGTCAGTGTTCTTCAGCGCCACGAGCGCCGTAGCAAAGCCGGCTTCGCTGTTGAAGGAAGCCAGCCCCCGGATGCGGTGACAGGCGGCGGCATCCAACGGCAACTTACCGAGTCCCGTCTCACCATAAGCGCCCGTGTACGTCTCGTAAAGAATTCCCAAGTTATCCCATATGGTACCCCCGCCGTCAAATATGACTGCTTTTATTCGGACCACAACAGCTCACCGCCGTCAAATATTCCGCGGATTGATTTAAGAACCATATCGGGCTTCTGGTCGGCCTGCAGGTTCCCGATGCCGCTGAAAAAATCCTGCTTACCGGTTTCCACCTTCACGCCCAGCATGCCGAGCTCACGGGCGGTCTGCATGTCGGTCCACTTGTCGCCGACGTGCGCCCAACCCGACGTATCGCCCAACTCGGCGCGCGCCAACTCGACCATGTAGGTTCCGGGTTTTCCTATTACTGTCGGGCCCTGGAATGGCGCCTTCTTGCCGCCGGCGGCGAAATATTCCAAAGCCGCCAGGGTGGTGCCGACCCCGGGCATCAGGCCGTCCGAACGAGTCCAGCCATAACCGGCACTCGTAGCCAGGAATTTCCGTCGATCGAACCGTGGACTGCGGAGAATGTTACCCGCGGCGCCGAGGCTTCGATAGAAATCGGCGCCGTCATACAGACTGACCACCAGCCAATCGGGCTCGCGAGCCACCCTGCTGCCGTCCAGGACATCATCGACGGACAGAACGTCGCCGCCCGTGCGGCGTATCTCCCCTTTCAGATCGTCGTCGCCCAGAACGTAGACCGAGCCGCTTCCATTAGCTTTGATGTAATGCGCGGTGGCATAGGCCGCGGTCATTATCTCGGCCTCTTCAGCCCGGATGCTGCAGACCCTCTGCAGCTTGTCCCCGATGCTCCTGCGGGACTCAGGAAAGTTCGTCAAAAACCTGACAGGCATGCCATTGCCGCGCAACCTTTCCACGGTCTCGCGGGCGCCGGCAACCGGTTCTTCAGAGCGGTAAAGCACACCGTCCATATCCAGAAGATAACCGCGTACTTCAGCAAGCCGCATTCACTCATGCCTCGGTCTGTCGGCAATCCTGCATTCTATCAGCGGCGTATCGCCCATCACCTCCTTGAGCTGCCCGAATACGTACTCCTTCTCATCCGACGTCGTCAGAACTATCGGAGTCGGTCCGCCGGCAATCGAACAGCCGACTGCCCGCTTTGCTTCCACCATCTCCTGTATGCGCCGAAATATCGGCAGCGTCTGCGCTTCGAAGGTCATTATCCCCTTTTCGAGCGCGGCGGCATGAAAATTCAGCGTGTCCTCGTGCGCGTATCCGATGAAGCGGGCGGTCTCCCCCTTCAGCACCGCTTCGCGCACGCCGTCGAGAGCCTCCCTGACGAACGACAGCCTTCCCTCCTTGTACCTGGAACGCTCCATGGCCGCGTGTATCTTGTCGCTCTCCTCACCTCCCTTCACCAGCGCAACCGCAATCTCCAGGTCCTTCAGCGCATCCGGCTCCGCGATGCGTTCGCCCCAAGCATCATCATCCGTGACCTTGAGCTCGGCGTAAGAACCGACAACGCTGCCGACGGCAGTCGACGATGCCAGACGGGCCACACGCGTAACGTCCTTCTCGGAAAGCTCGAACTCGGGCATTATCCGCCTAAGCTCCTGATAGAGCGCCAGGCAGGCCGCCGCCGAACCGGCCGCGGATGAGGCAAGGCCGCCCCCGGTCGGATAACCGACGTTCTCGGAATCTATCCGGAAACCGTATCCTTCCACTTCCGCGAACCTGCAAAGTTCCCGATAAATCTGCTCGACGCGTGCCAGCGGCTTCCCGGGCTGGTCCTTCCCGTTTATGTAAAGCACGTTCGCCGTGTCCGGGAGCAGCACCGCCTCCGTGCGCGTGTAGATCGGTTCCGTCTTGCCTGTCACGGCGAAACGCACCGAACCGTGAAGAGGAATACGTTTCTCCCTGTTGCGCATGCCTCCGACCTTTACGGCCGGCAGGCTCGGATAGGTGATTATTGCCATCCAACAACTGCCCGCCGGCGGACTTTGTTGGGAGTGTACATTTTTTCATGAAAAAGTGTATACTAGACGATTCAATAGGCTGCACCACCATATCTGAATGCGCGCAACAGCTTGCTCGAAGACGATAATTCTTGGAGAGCACGCGGTGGTGCCCCCGTTCAGGAAGCTGGGGATTGCCGTCGCGGCCGGGCCAAACAGCTCGAGCGTGCACGCGCGCCCGTACGGGGCGGACAGGGTGCGGATAATCTCGGACAAGTACGGGAGCCAGGAACTCAACGAAGAAGGGATAATGGACATCGTGAACACCTATTCCGAACTCCGCAAGGCGGAAAGGGGGTACAGAGCGGTGCGCGAAAGGGCGGCGACGAGGCCGCTCGACTCAGTGTTTGCGGTCATAGGCAGGATAACCGAAAAATACGGCTGGCGGCCGATGGAGGTGGAAATAAGCTCTTCCGTACCGAAGGGCCTGGGCTCCTCGGCGTCCGTTTTTGTTGCAACGGCCGCGGCCGTGCTTGGACATTACGGGGTCAACGAACTGACGGGGATAGGGGACATCGCGAACTCCGGGGACGAGATATCCCACGGACGCTCCTCGGGAATAGACGCCCACACCATCGCGGCCGGCGGCTGGAACAGCTACAGGGCTGGCGAGGGGGTGAAAAGGCTCGATGTTGATTTTCCTGTCCGCATGCTGGCAGTGGACAGCGGAGAGCCGGCCAAGACCATGGACACGGTGGAATACTTCCAGGAGCTGGCCAAGCTGTGGCCGGAGAACATGAAATCACTTACCGATGAGCTTGAACGCCTAGTCATGGACGGTCTGGGGGCGATGAAGGGCAGGGACATGACAGCGCTCGGACAGGCCATGACCGCCTACTACCGCGAGCTGCGAAGGGTCGACAACATGGACGTGGGAATTCCCAAAGTGACGTTCCTCACGCAAAGCTTGGAAAAGATAACGGAAGGGGCGCTCAGCTGTCCCGGCGTGCTCGGTGCAAAACCCACCGGCGGCTGGGGAGGAGGGTGCGTTCTTGTCCTTGTAAGAGACGAGGAATCAGTCAAGGAAATAAACGAACGGTTCAGATTCTACAGGGTCCACGACCTGCAGCTGGGTGCACCCGGTGTCAGGCTATGCGGGCAGAGTCCTGACCGGCCATGAACGAGAACGGGAAGAACATCGTATTTTACGACGTCGACGGCACCATCACCTACAAGAACATCGCGTTCGCATTTGCGGACGAGCTGGCGGCAAGGGACGGCTTCGACCGCGGCGCATACGGCCGCCTGAAGGAAGCGGAGACCGAATACCGTAAGCATGCGGCAACCCAGGACAGGACCGTGGAAATTTATGCGACCCTGCTTTCGGAGGGACTGAAAGGGCGCCATGCGACCGAGATAGGCCGGATCTCCCGCGATTTCTTGGAAAAAACCGAGATGCGTGAAGTGCTCGCGACGGAGATAAGGGAGCTCGGTAACCGCGGCTGCTCGACCGCACTGGTCTCGGGAACGCCGATGTTCCTGCTCGAACAACTGTCCGACAGGCTTCCGGCCACCTATCTCATCGGGGCCGACATTCCCCAGCAAAACGGCACGTTCACCGGCGAAAGACCCGGCAGGTTCATGACCTCCGATGTGAAGGAGCGGGTGGTGCTGGATTTCATCGGACGCGGATTCTTCGCGCTAGCGGGCTACGGCGACAGCATGGGCGACATCGGCATACTGAAGCACGTGCGTTATCCAACAGTAATCAGCCCGCGGGACGAACTTGCCGAAGAAGCAAAGGCGAGGGACTGGCCGATATGGCGCGACGGCGAGAAATTCACAAGCGTAATTAAACTGATGGAGCAAAGCGTTTCCCAGCAGCTCTGATGAAAAACAAATCGACCGCACGACCGTAAATATGTTCAGTTTTTGCCGGTCATCCGCATATGCGATTCCTCAAGGTCCTGGAGCACTCCAAGGGCTATGAGGGTGTTGGCCTCGAGCGCCATGGCGCCGGCAGCAAATATCTCCCCCTTCCTTCTGCGGTTCCACCCGTCGAAGTAGCGGGGCTCCGTCTCCAAGGTCTTATTGCAGCCCATGAAATCCAAGAACTTCCGCACGACGGGGTTTCCGGTGCCGCCCCCGACGGTCGCGACCTCGAGAGCCGGCAGTTCCAGCGAGAACCTCAGCGTCCCGTCATCGAGCGCCCTGGCATAAACGTAGCCGCCGGAGCTCTCCTTGCTCTGGGCCACGTCATCACCCGAAGCCGCCATGAAAGCGGAAATGGTGTTGTTGACGTTCGTGTTGAAGCCCGTGAGGCTCCCGGCCTTCGCGCTGCCTATCCAGTTCTTCTCAGCATTGAATATTTCGACCTTGCGGGCGATGTCCGTCTTCGCAAGAACGTCGTCCGGGATCTTGCCCTTTGCAAGGTTTTTCAGCGCCTCCGGAGGGATGAAAACTTCGGCATAAATACGGAGACCGCGCCCCTCAAGCATGTTTATCATGGTGTCCTTCTTGTCGGTGCACAGGTTCAGCGACGCACCGGCATAAAACACATCGGGAAACTGTTTGGAAAGCACGCGGTCGTAAATGAGCCTGTTGCCCTTGGTCGCGTGGTTCATGCCCATCGCTTCGCCGTGCGTCCCGTAAGTCTTGTAATAAACGATGTTATTCGAATGGAAGGCCCTGACCTTCACGAGCTTGCTGTGCCCCCCCTTGGACACCGAACCGTAGACCTCGGAAATGGCCCGGAAGTTTTCCGGATCGTTTATCCAGCTGGCCACTTCCACGGCCGTGTCCAGGTCATCAACATACACGCCCGAGGCGCGCGTCATCCAGTCGCTGCTTATCTCCGTCCTGACGCCTTTCCGCTTCTCCTTGGTTCCGTCCGCCTTCCTGACAAAACAATAACCGTTGTTAAGGAGGCCTATGCCGCGGTTCAGGCCGGCTATCAGAGCGGTCTCATGGGTCTCAACCGGTATCCAGACAGCTTCCCCGTCAACGTGCCGGCCGTTTATCACGATAGGGTTGCTCGGAATCCCTATCCCGGACTTGTGGCCGCCGATGTAGCCCTCTATCTGCGTTATCACCCTGCCGTTCCTGATGCCGTGATAGTTGGAACAGCTGCCTTCATTGACGGTTCCAAAGTCCACGCCGGTCCTGGCCTTGTAGAAGGCGTGCCTTGCGGCCGGGGCAATGATGTCGGCCGCGGTCCTTCCCGCCTCCTCCTGCCGCGTGCCTGCGGAAACCAAACGCTCGAAAGCGCTCTGCTCGAGCTGGTAGTCCTTCATGCCTCCCCGCAGAAGTGAATTCGCATACTCGTTTATTTCTCCGCTGAAGACCTCTGCACCGCGCATAAACCTGCATGGCAGCGAATGGTATTATTCCGATACTACAATTTTGCCGAGAAATATGCCATCAGACGGTCTTTCTCATGACATGGGCAAAATCCTCGAAGCCCAGCCGCTTGTACAGGTCTCTCGCACGCCCGTTGGCACCAAGAACCAGAAGACGCACATCGTGAACGCCGGCACTCCTGAACCGCTCGGTCGCACATTTTATCAAATCGGTGCCGATGCCCTTTCCGTGATGGCCATTGTCGACCAGCATGATTTCAATGTTACCGTAATCATTCCCGAAGTGATCCTTCCTCTTTCCGTACCAGATGCAGCCGACATCCTTTCCAACTTCGGTTATTATTTCGACCGAATCCCTGGACAGCGCACTTCGAATGCTGTCACCCACATATCCCATGTCAAATTTCCTGCCCGAGCTTTCCCAAGCGTACGAGAAACCGCTCTTCTCATAGAGACCCAAGATGAAACCGATGTCCCCTTCAGTGGCCTTTCTTGACTGCAAACTCATGCACCCGTAACTTTCATCAGCTGGGCGAAGCTCCGGACCTCCGTGCCCTGCTTGACGAGCTCCGTGTAGACCGTATCGAGGAAGCCGACCATGTCCGCTGATTTCATCACCACTCCCCCGATGACGTTGTGCGCATACGGCTCTCGAAACGCTATGACGGCCTCCTTGTCCGTTATCGCGGCGGTTATGATGTTTTCCGTGCCGACGACCACGAGGTGGAAGTTCCCGTGCCTGAACAGCCACTTCGCGTTTGCCTCGACGCTCCTCATGTCCCGCTTTTTCAGCGCCTTCCGGAACGCCTTGCCGCTTATCATGTACCAGAACTCGGTTCCCGCAGCTATCCTTTTCCGATAGAAACCGAACAGCTCCTGCCTCCAGAAGTTCCTCCTTTCTCCGGGTATCAGCAGGAGCGGGGAAGCCGCGATTGCCTTGACAGGGTCGGCCTCCTGCACCGCCTGATAGACGGAATGGTAGGTGTCCTCGTCGGAATGTATGGGCACAATGGTTTCACGCGACTGCAACTTCGGTATGCTTTCGAGCAGACCCTTCTCCAGGCCTTCGATGTGAGCGTACCTCGACCGTATGAAATTCCTGAACTTCAGCTCAGGGTCCGAAATGGAAAACCTTGTCACGGCCTCCGTGTTCCTGTCTATCAGGCCCATCTTCCAGAGACCGTTCAGAAACACGTACGAACGGCCGAGCGGGAGCTTGACGGCCGCAGACACCTCCTTCACCTTCAGGGGCCTCTTTGAGGACATCAACAGCTTCAGTATGTTTATCTGTCCCCTGTTAAGGTCCAGCTCCCTGAGGCTGCTCTCGAATTGGTACATCTTTGTCAATAAACCTGTAATCTGTGAATTATTTAACCTTCCCGCCAAAGACTACGTCATGGAGCGGGGAGAGCGGAGCGTGTGGAGCAGCAGTTACATGGATTCTTACGACAAGGTCCTGCTGAATTCCGACATCTACCTGGCCGTGAGGGACTTCCATGTGAATTCGATGAGGGGTTGCCGCACCGTACTCGACAGCGGCGCGGGGACAGGAAACGTCACGCTCGAGCTGCTCGGGAAAGGAAAAACAGTCCATGCGATCGACCCTAGCAGGAAAGCAACCGGTATCCTGAGGAGAAAATGCGCCGGATACGGACCCAAACTAAGGACTTATTGCACCAGTGCCGAGCAGCTGCCGTTCAGTGACGGGAAATTCGACGGTGTAACGTCCATGTTCGTTGTCCACTTCGTTGATGACACCGAACGCTACATCAGGGAGCATTACAGGGTCCTGTCAAAAAAAGGGACGTTTGCACTGACCGGAAGGGTGTCCGGGGAGCATATGGAGAAGGTCGTCAGGTCGTATGCCGATTCGTTGAAGAAAAGGGGACTGCTGCCGGGGCTGGCCCGAGAAATGGAAGAAATGAAGGCCGGCATACTGGGCGGCGTGAGCGGTTCGGTCAAAGCACGCATCACGGCGAAGGAGATGGCCGGCATGCTGGAGGCGGCCGGGTTCAGGAACATCGAGAAGAGGCCGAACCCATACTTCGGCCAGTGCTATTCCCTGGTCGCAAAGAAGTGAAGCGCCTGGCGTCAGGCTGCATAGTTCACTTATCAGCTAAGCAGACTTCGTCAAAAAGCGAACCGAGGTTCGCATGCCTTTAAATGCTTGTTCGATACTCTTTCAGAAAAGGTGATGAAAATATGAATGAGACAATTTCGATGTCATGCACCAACGGGGAAGTGAAGAGGACCCTTGAAGGAAAGAAACCGACGGACACGTTTGAGATACCAGGCGCGGACGGGGTAAGCGTATATGCGACGGCCAAGGAAATAACCGAGCTTGGAGTTTCTGGCGCATACTGGAAGCACAGCATTCAGCCGCGGCCGGAATACAAGCCCTAATTGCAACGCTCGATGCGCAGCCCGTCGCAGGAGATTCCCACGTCGATGGGGTGCAGGCCCGACTTCTCCCACTCGTCCATTATTTTCCTGGCGGTCTCGTAATCGAAGCAGATTGCCAGCCCGCAGTCGCCTCCTCCGGCACCCGAGAACTTGCCCGCACCGCCGATCCTGTCGGCTATATCGGCGAGCATGGCAAGCTGCTCGGTCTCGAGGTTGTTGCCTGATTCATCGCTCAGCTGCTTGAGAAGGTCCCTGTTCTCCCGTATCAGGGAGAGTATCCTCGACTCGTCGTTGCCCACCAGCGCGATGACGAGCCTCTCTGTCACGGAACGTATGTTCCCGATCAGCTCGTCGTACCTTTCCTTGCGATTGACCTTGAAGTCGTTCAGCTTGGCCACGAGCTCCTTGGTGCTAGCACCCTTTCCGGTCCACCCGACGCACAGGTTGAGGTCCTCCGGAACGTCTATGGTATTGGCATGGAAGTCCTTCCATTCGGACTCGGCCATGTCCTTGATGCCCCTTCCGGAACCCATCTGCTCGGCGAACCACTTCGGGTCGAACCTCCGGTAAATCACCGCGCCCCCGTACACTGAAGCTGCAATGTCGAAAGCAGAGCCGACCTTCCCCTGGGCGATGTAGTGGGCGCAGGCGGCAAGCTTGTATATGATGTCCTTCGCCTTCTTGCTCACTATGTCCTGACCGTGCATCCTCAGTATGGCACCGACAATGGCGACCACAGCTGCTGCGGAAGAACCGAAGCCTATCTTCTCCTTCCTGCCGCCGGATTCGATCAGGTGAATCTCGCTCTTGGTGATGATGTGAAAATTATACAGTTCCATTTCGGACTCCTTGAGGTAACGCAACGATATCTCGATGGCCTTCTCTCCAAGGGTGAGCTTTTCCCTCTCCTCGGGCGTGAGTTTGTTGTTCCAGACCATGTTCCTGCCGTCGAAGCTGCCTACCAGACCGTTCAGGCCCACGTCGGGGGCGTCGAACCGTATCCGTTCGGACGGCTTTATGCTGCACGAAACGCGCCTGTTCACTGACAGGACTATGCACGGAATCCCGGTCTCCAGGACGCTCCACTCGCCGCTGAGCATCAGCTTTCCCGGGGCGCTTACCTCTATCATCTAAATCCCTATCCTTGTCCTGAGGACATTGAAGCCGGCCTTCTCCATGGCCGAGGCAACCTTTTCCTGCAACTCATTGCCCGGGGTAAGAGCAAGCATGCAGCCTCCGCCCCCTCCGCCGGTGAGCTTGGCACCGTAAGCGCCGTTCTTCCGGGCGATATCCACGAGCAGGTCAAGCTCCCTGCTGGAAACCCCTATCTGCTGCAAAAGCATGTGGTTCTCATCCATCATTTCACCGACACGCTTGATATCGTAAGCGTGCAGGGATTCCCTGGCCTCGTGCGCAAGCTTACGTGCGCGCTCGAATACCGGATCATACACCGCAGGGTTGCCCTTCCTCCTCTCCGCCACCCCCGCCACCATCTCCTTCGTGTTGGCAACGACACCCGTGTTGCCGATGACTATCTCGATCGGTTTGTACAACTTGAGCCGCTCGACCATGTCCGGCCCGCCGGCGGAACTCTTCTGGAACCAAAGCAGGCCTCCATAGGTGGCTGCGGTGTTGTCTATTCCGGAAGGGTTTCCGGCGAACGCCTTCTCCATCTCGTAGGCCACCTTGTTGATTTTGTCATCGTCATAACCGAGCCCGAACTCGCTGGAAACGGCCCTCGCTATGGCCACGCTGCTTGCCGCGGAGCCGCCGATGCCGCTCATGGTCGGCAGGTTCCCGCCGAGCGTTATCTCCATCCCCTGGTCGTACAGGCCCATCATCTTCAGCATCCGCTCGACGGACTCCGTCTGGTGGGCCTTCTTGGCCTCGGTGTAACCCTCGGTTCCATTCCTTCTGTCATTCACGACCAGCTGCCCGTCCGGAAGCCTTTTCACCTCGGCATCGGCGGTCATGCCGATTGCGGAAGCGATGCCCGGGATCCCGTGAACCACGAAATGCTCGCCGAACAGGATGGTCTTGCCGTAGCCGGAGCCCTTTGCCATCGACCAGTATTTATGCGAAGACTTAAAAAGTGAATCACCCCGCAGTTCGACAAAAAATCTATGCTCTATAACCCGGACAACCGGCCTGCTACAGGACTTCGCCGAGCCCGTCCGGATAGTCCTCAAGGAGCCTCTCAACAATGAACCTGGACGGCGGCGTCCACTTCTCGGTCTTCATTTTTTCCGCTATCACGTCCAAAGGCTCGAACCTGCTCTCCATCGGCTCAATCTCCTCGTTGAACACAGGCAAAGTGCAGCAACCGACAGGCATGAGGTACGCGAAGCCGACATGGCCGCCATTCGGATCACAAATCCGCTCGCCCTCGAGGTAAGGGGCAACCCGGCGCGGACTCAGCTTGGTCTCTTCCCAGAGCTCGCGGACCGCGGTCTCCCGGGGACTCTCGCAGACACCGTTGAAAGCTTCCATGTGTCCGGCAGGGACGCTATTGTGGCCCGGGTAAGGCTCCTTGTCCTTTGCCCTGCGGATGCGCAGAACCTCTCCATAAGGATTGGTAGCCAGGCAAAAAACAACGCCGTGCGGAATCTTCTCCTTCTCGGCTTTTTCCTTCTCGACCGGCCTGAAAGCATAGGACGGCCTGCCGTCGGCGAAGCCCACTTCCACGCCAACACGGCAGTCCACCATGGACATGGCAACCTCCCGAACGGATTTAAGCTCGATTACAGCCGCCGGCGCACCAATGAGACCAATCTCGTTTCCCCGCTTTAGCGAGTGAAAAAGTAGGCAAATGTCTGACTTCGACGGGCGCCGTAGCCAAACAGCACTTTTATAAATGCCTGGCTTTGCAAGCAGCTCCGATTACTACGGTCGAAAATAGCCCTATTACAGATAGACAAATTGATTTGATACAGCGCCGGAAAGCGGAGCACCTGCAGATATGCGCGGAAAGACAGGTGACCAACGGTGTCAGCCCCGGGTTCGAGAAGGTGATGATGATACACCGCTCGCTTCCCGAGATGGATTTCAACAGCATAGACACTTCGGTCGAGCTGTTCGGCAAGAGGCTGAAAGCACCCATCCTGATAACCGCGATGACCGGCGGCTGCCCTGAAGCCAGAACAATCAACCGGAACCTGGCAACTGCGGCAGAAAGGGTCGGGGTGGCAATGGGTCTGGGGAGCCAGAGGGCCATGTTGGTGCATCCTGAGCTGATGGGCACCTACAATGTGCGAGATGTGGCCCCCAACATCCTGCTTTTCGGGAACATCGGAATGATACAGTTCGCCAACGGCTCGAGGGCCAAGGAATTCGCGGCAGCCGAGCAGACCGGCTGCGACGCCATTGCCGTCCATCTCAACCCCCTGCAGGAGGCCGTGCAGCCCGAGGGGGACAGGAACTGGTCGGGATGCGGCAATGCCCTGAAGAGCATATGCGCCGAAAGCAACCTTCCGATAATGGTAAAGGAGACCGGGGCGGGAATTTCTGCCGAGACCGCTGTCCTGCTGGAATATGCCGGGGTGAAGGCGATAGACGTGAGCGGCTGCGGCGGGACGAACTTCGCGCTGGTGGAGGCGCACCGCGGCTCGTCTGTAGGAGAGATTTTCCACGACTGGGGGATACCCACCGTATGCTCATTGATGGAAGTGAAAAGGGCGGTCAAGCTGCCGCTGGTATGCAGCGGAGGAATAACCGACGGCCTGCATATTGCCAAGTCGATAGCGCTCGGAGCCACGGTGGCGGGAATGGCCAGATCGTTGCTCAAGCCGGCGATGGAAAGCGCAGAAGCTGTTGAAAGCAAGCTCAGGGAAACGATCAACCAGCTGAAGATTGCAATGCTTCTGGTCGGGGCGAAGAACATAGCCGAGCTCCAACAGGCCCGCTACGTCCTGACTGGATTGGTCAAGGACTGGGCGGACCAAAGACTGAGACCTGCTTAAAAATCTACCATCTCCAGTAAGCCGCTGCCCTTCTTGAAAGCACTTCAACCAGAACTTCCCACTTGCCCTGGTAATCTATCTTCTTCGCAAGCAATGCAAACGCGTAATTGACCATCTTCCCGTAAGCCTCCTTGCCGCCGCTCCTGGTCTCATAATCAAGCTTGCTGATGAGGCCGCCGAGGTATGCTGACAGAGCAAGCAATGCGTCCTCCTTGGTGTTGATCATCCCGATGTTGCGCGGCACGTTCCTGTAATGGTCGAACTGGTGAGCTTTCAACAGGAGTATCTGCCTGTCAATGCCCAGCTTCTCGTCCGGGCCGGTGCTGAGCTCGCGCATCACCTCGAGGACGCTGGATGTGTATCGTGCCGGACCCTCCTCGTCAAGGGCCAAAAACCTGCGCTGCGCCATAGCCAGAGCTGGGGCAGCCAGAATAAAAAGAAAAAGGATAATATCTAAGCTAGCGAGCCGCCGGCTTCTTTGTTGGCGTTCGGTTCCATGTTCAATGACGGCCGCTTGTCGGTCATCATCATGAAGTACGGCATCCTGCGGTAGCTATAATTGGTCAACCGTGTCATCAGGCGGAAATTGGTTTCGATGAACTTTGCCGACCAGTTGAACGCCACCTGCAGCCTGCGCCCTAGGAAGAAGCTGCTCAGCAAGTTGAAGAACCACAGGATGTAGGCAGCGATGGAATACAGGGCGATGATTATCGTGAATCCGATTGCGTACAGCATCATCACGATAGTCACCGGTATCATCCAGATTGGCCTTATTATGAGTGCCTCCAGCCTGGACGCCTTCTTATCGAAGGGGACCTTCGCCGTCACTATCTTGTAGCTCACAGGAACCTCGATGGCTCCTGAAGTCTGTTTTGGTTCGTTTATTGTCTTTGGCATGTTTTTACCTGCCAGAATTGGGGAACCGCTATTTAAGCCTTCTCGGATGCGCGGTTCAAGTCCTCTTCCTTCTCGTACCCTTCAGCCACATGTCGGTGAGCGCGAGCAGGAAGAGCGGCCCGACCAGGAAGAAGGTCAGCAGGTCTGCAGGAAGCGACGGGAGCGACGTGAGCAGCACCTCCGTGAATATCAGAAGAACGGAAAGCATGATCACCCGCCAGAAGTTCGCGTTCACGAACCCGTAGCTGGCGCGAATGGCCGAAAAGGCGTTCATCCTGCCGATAACCACCGCCTGCGGGACGAACAACATGAGTATGGAGAACAGCGCCGCCAGCGAGACGACGAGGCTGCCGCCGATGTTGTTGTCCGGCACCAGCACGACTCCGACGCCTATTATGAAGAAAACAGACAGCAAAACAACGGCTAAGGCGGAGAACGTGTCCCTCCACCTGCGCTTGGCAACTGAGAAGAGCGTGTCGAGCCTTGCACCCTTCCTGAGCGCATCACCGCACATCCGGATGAAACCGCCACCTAGCGCGGCGGCAAGCCCGAAAAAGAGTGTCATCCAGACGGCCGCCCATGCATATACCCACCTATAATTTTCACCGATCTGGGCAACAGCCGCGTTATACATCCCGTCTTCCCGGAAGACATCCTCCGGCGGAGGCGTCACCAACCCGCCGTTCAAGAACTTCGCACTGTCAAGCACGGCCCGCGTGAAGGGCACCAAAGCTATCACGACGATTGCAAAGAGCACGACGGCAATCAGAACGAGCGCCGCCATCAGAACCATGAAGTTCCTCCTGTACGCTTCCCAAGCGGCACGCAAATGCCCCAGAATCATAGGCCTGATTGCACCGGCCGGCTTATTAATATAGCGGCTAAAGCACGGGCCCCTTCTCCGCCCCGAGCGAGGCCATGACCCTGCTCACGCC
>Ga0315287_10001742_pt1 | contig 20313 bp, 16 predicted proteins | sample YL17G11_0_MG_FD_205037 | JGI IMG/M metagenome (GOLD analysis project Ga0315287, IMG submission 205037) | Sediment microbial communities from Yellowstone Lake, YNP, Wyoming, USA - YL17G11_0 | ecosystem: Environmental > Aquatic > Freshwater > Lake > Sediment | place: USA: Wyoming | collected...
TGCGGGTGCCGCTCTGCTCGATGTCGATCGCCGGGAAAATCCGGCGGTTCTGGAGATCGCGGTTCAAGACCAGCTCCATGTTCCCCGTCCCCTTGAACTCCTCGAACACAACCTGGTCCAGCTTGCTTCCCGTGTCGACGAGCGCGGTGGCGATGATCGTCAGACTCCCGCCCTCCTCGATGTTGCGGGCCGCGCCGAAGAACTCTTTCGGCTTGTACAGCGCCGTGGGATCCATTCCGCCCGACAAGAGCTTGCCCGAGGCCGGAATGGACAGGTTATAGGCGCGCGCCAGGCGCGTGATCGAATCCATCAGGATCACGACATCGTGACCCAATTCAACGAGTCGCTTGGCACGGTCGGTGACCAACTCGGCGACGCGCGTGTGGTGCTTCGGCTCCTGGTCAAACGTCGCCGCGACGACTTCCCCGTTCTTGATCGATCGCTTGAAGTCGGTGACTTCCTCCGGCCGCTCGTCCACGAGGAGGACGAACAGCTTGATCTCGGGGTGGTTCGCGTTGATTCCCGCCGCGATCTTCTTCAACAGCGTCGTCTTGCCCGCCTTGGGCGGCGAGACGATCAACCCGCGTTGCCCCTTCCCAATCGGGCAGAACAGGTCGATCATCCTCGTCGAGATCTCGCTGGGGTCGTGCTCGAGCTTGAGGTGCTCGTCCGGATGGAGCGGCGTCAGGTCCTGAAACTGCACCCGGCGGCGCGACTCCTCTGGGTCACGAGCGTTGACGGCGTCCGCCTTGAGGAGAGCGAAGTACCGTTCGTCATTCTTCGGCCCGCGCACCGGGCCGCTGACGAGATCCCCGTCACGCAGGCTGAACCGCTTGATCTGCGAGGGGGAGATGTACACGTCGGCTTTGCCCGGAAGGCAGCTGTCGCTGCGCAGGAACCCGTACCCATCCGGATGCAATTCGAGGATCCCGTCCGTGAACTGAAGGTCCTTCGCCTTGGCCAGCTCCGCCATGACCAAGCGCATGAGGTCGTCCCGAGAGATCTGGCGCGCGTCCGCGATCCCCAGCCTCTCGCCGTACTCCTCCAACTCATCGACCTTCTTCGCGCGCAGTTCTCTGACTTCCATGACTACTCACCTCGCGACTGTGCTCCATCGGGCGGCCCTGTGCCGCTGCCCGCTCTCTACGGCGATCCCTCGACCTTCTCCACTCGCCGCGCGTGCCGACCCCCATCGAAATCCGCGCCAAGCCACGTTCGCACGATGCTTTCGGCCATCCCGCATCCCACGACGCGCGCCCCGAGGCAGAGCACGTTAGCGTCGTTGTGGCGCCGGCTCATCTCGGCGACGTACGGGTCGGAGCACGTCGCGGCGCGCACTCCGCGACACCGCCCGGCGGCCATGGCCATCCCGATTCCCGTACCACAAATGAGAATCGCCCGCTCGGCGTCTCCCTTGCGCAAGACGGCGACCGCCGCCCGCGCGATGTCCGGGTAGTCCACCGAGACCGTGGAGTCCGTCCCGACATCGATCACGCTATGCTCGGCTAGAACCGTCTCCTGCAGCGCCACCTTCAGCGCCACCCCGGTGTGATCGCACCCAATGACAATCCTCATCTACACCCTCTTGAACAGCCACTTGATCATGTCGCCGTACATCTGGAAGCGGTCGAAAAGCCCCTTGGCGAGTCCGCGCTTCTCTTCCTTGAGCACGTGGGTCACGCCGACGAGCTTCACGTACTCCTTCCGCCACCCTTCTCTCGCCGCCAATCGCGACAGCGCAATCTCGATCCCGAAGTTCATCTCGTGCACGTTCTCCTTGGCTCGCTCCCACAACCGCCTCGGAAGAACGCGCTGCCCCGACGCGTAGGGGTTGATCTTCTGCGCCAGATCGGTATTTCGCCGCCCGTCGGAGAAGACACCGACCGCCATGTCAAGATCCCCGTCGACGTAAGCGCGGATCAACTGATCGACGTGCTCGGTCCGCAACCCGACGAGGTCCGCGTCAAGGAACAGGAACACGTCGTTCTTCGCTACGGAAACACCGGCATCGAGAGCCGACGCCTTCCCACGGTTCTCCGGAAGTCGAATCACCCGCACCGGAAACCGCCCGGCCTCGTCGGCTGTCGCGTCTTCGGAGCCATCGTCGACGACGATGATCTCGTCCACGAGAGCGCTTGCAAGGATCGGCTCAAGAACGGCCCCTATACGACCGGCCTCGTTGTACGCTGGTACTACTACGGAGATAGCCATCAAGTCTTGAGTTCTGTGAATCGGAAGCGCTGGAGATTGTTTGTGTGGCCGTCATCTTACCGGTCTGGAGAGCTCAAGTCAATTCTGGGTCGGCTCGCTCGAACCAACAAGCTGCTTCGCGGGCGGCGTCCCGTGCGGACGCCACGTTCTCGACCCGCACCGGCAGCGCTTCTGTGAATCGCCGTCCGTACGGCTTTGTCCGAATGCGGTCGTCCGTCAGGATGACCACTCCGCGGTCCGTTCTCGTGCGAATCAGGCGCCCAACGCCCTGGCGCAATCGGAGCACCGCCTGCGGCAACGCTAGATCGAGGAACGCGTCCTTCCCGCGGCGGCTCAATTCGAGGGACAGAGCGGCAAACACGGGGTCGGTCGGGACGGCGAACGGGAGGCGCGTCACGACCACATACTCAAGTTCCTCTCCGGGCAAATCGATGCCCTCCCAGAAGCTGTCAGTTCCCAGGAGAACCATGCCCTGCGGCTCCCGCCGAAATCGCTCCAGAAGGGCGGTGCGCGATCCGTCGACTCCCTGCGCCAGGGTGGGGACTCGGTCGTGGATGCGTTTTCGCACCTCGAACAGGAGGTCGTACGACGTGAAGAGGACGAGGCCGTTCCTCCCAAGTGCGCCGTGAAGCTCGATGAGAAGCGAGGCGAGCGCCTCCGCGTACGCCCCGGGATCGGCCAGCACGGAGGGGAGACCCGAGGGCAGAAGGATACGCATCAGATTCTCGTACTGGAAAGGACTCTCTACGACGGTGGTGCGGACGGGATCGAACGCACGCGGCAACCCCAGACTCTCCTTGAGGTACGCGAAGTCCCCACCGAGCGACAACGTCGCCGACGTGAGGATGATGGACTCGACCCCTTGATAGACGCGCGCCTCCAGGATCGGAGCCACGTCGAGAGGCGTGACGTGAAGCGCAAGTCGGCCGAACTCCCATTCGTACCAGTGGACCGTATTGTCCGCCGCGGGCGCCGCTAGCACTTCGCACACGTGGATGAGTTCGCCGATCGCCGCCAGGCCGCCCTCGCCCTCTCGGGCAAGCTCCGGCTCGTCGCGCAGGCGCTCGATGGTCTCCTCGATGAGGATCTCCCAGCGCCGCAACGCGCTGCGCAGCGCCGCCACCTCCTCCGCCACGGCGGACAGTCCCGGAAGGGGTCCTCGCCGGTCGTCGACGACTTGCGTCGCGACAGCCTGCACGACGCGCACCGTCAAGCTGCGGACAACCGCCGACGCCTCACCCGCTGCGGCCGCTTGGTTCTGCTCCGGGGGCAAGGAGAGACGATCGAACCACCCGTGGCGCCGCCCACTCCGCCCAGGCCCGAGCTCGTCGACCACGCGCTCCACCCGCGCCTCCGACAAGGTGGCCGTGAAGGCAAGCCGCGCTGTCGCCTCGAACGCGTGGGCTTCGTCCACGATGAGGCGTGTGTACTTGCCGAGAACCACGCCGCCCGCCGCGGCGTCGCTCAGCAGGAGCGAGTGATTCACCACTACAAGGTCGGCTTTTCGAGCCAGCCGGCGCGCGCGGATCGAAAAGCACTCGTCGACATGCGGACAAAACGAGCCGGCGCAGCTTGTCGGCGAGTCGCCGAGGCGGGACCACAGCTCTCGCGCGTCATCCTGGGCGAGAAACGCGCTGTTCTCCTCGATGTCCCCCGTTTCCGTGTCGAAAACCCAGCGACCGAGCGAGGCCAACGACGCCAACCGTTCCCGCTCGAGGCCGTCGCTCATTTCCCGCACCAGGATCTCCCATCGCCGCAGGCAGAGGTAGTTCTCCCGTCCCTTGAGGATCGCCGTCGCCACCTCAGAACTCATCAGCGAAGCGAGGAAGGGGAGGTCCTTTCGGAAGACTTGCTCCTGAAGCTGTTTTGTCCGCGTGCACACGACGACGCGCGACGCCCGCTCCGCCTCCAGGTGGACGAGGGCCGGCACGAGGTAGGCGAACGTCTTCCCCGTTCCCGGACCCGCCTCGACGCAGAGTGCGCCGCCAAGGCGCAGGGTCTCTGCGACCGCCCCGGCCATGTCAAGCTGACCCCGGCGCACCTCGTGTGTAGGGAGCTGCCGCGCAACGAGCCCGTTCGGCCCGAGCACATCGTCCTCCGCGGTCCAGCCGCGCTCCTGGGGTGCCTGAGCCGACCTCGAGGTCGCCTCTCCCTTGTCTTCGGGCTCCGCAGGAATCGGCAGGGTGGCGAAACCGAGCAGAAGATCCTGGACGGCCCCGCCGCAGAGGTAACCGAGGAGTTGGAGCATTCCCCGGTCGAGGGTTGCCGCCTCGGCGACCACGCAGAGAAGGAGCTTCCCGACGGACACGGCCGCCGTCTTCGAACGATAGGCAATGCCGCGCGCCGCGCATGCGGACGCCAGGCCATGATCCGCCTCGCAGGGAAACAGGCCACGGTACAAGAGAGAGAGGTCGAGGTTCGGGATTCCGTGCTCCACGGCCTCGCCGTAGGTCACGCGCAGGACCGTCGGGTCATCCGGGAATGCGGCTTCCCGAACGTGAGCGCCTTCGCGGAAGAGCGCGGAGCCGTCCCCCGCGACCGCCACGAACTGACCGAGGCCGAGCGCGCTCCATGCAATACCCATCAGCGGAACGTAGCGGCGACGCACGCCGCGGCAGCTGTTACGTCCCCCAGAGAGGGCTCACCGAATCTCATCTCTCTCCCTCCGGGCCGGCAAACCGCACATCGTCGCGGGCTTGCCCGGCCGCCCGAGATCGCCTCACGTGCGGCCTGGAGGCGACGCCCCTCCGCCGCGGACGCCTGGGCAGATCAGGTCGTCGGCTTGCCCACGGTTTCGACGGCCCCCGTCAGCGCTGACGCCGACGCCCGCAGGATCGTCACTGGAACGAGTTCACCTACGCCGACCTCTCCCTCCACGACGACCGTCCGGTGATCGTCGGCACGGCCGAAGCGCCGTCCGCCGTCCGCCTCTCCCTCCACAAGTACGACCAAGGTTCGGCCAACGAAGCGCGCGTTTTCCTCTGCAGCGATCGTCCGCTCGGCCTCGAGGACTCTCGCCAGACGCTGCTCTTTCTCGTCGCGCGAGACGTCATCGAGCATGTCGGCCGCCCGCGTCAGGGGCCGGGGCGAGTACTTCGCCGCGTAGATGGAGCCAAACCGAATCTCGCGAACCACATCGAGCGTCTCCTCGAACTCGCTCGCGCTTTCCCCGGGGAATCCGACGATCAGGTCGGTCGTCAGATTGATCCCCGGAAGCGTCCGCCGCGCCTCCTCGGCGATCCGGAGGAAGCTGTCTCGTCCGTAGCCACGGTTCATCGCACCGAGCACTCGATCCGATCCCGACTGGAGGGCAAGATGGAGGTGGTGGCACACGTTGGCGTGCGCGGCCATGACGTCGAGGATCTCCTGCGTCATGTCCCGCGGATGTGAGCTCGTGAAACGGATGCGCGCCGGCCCCTCGGCAGACACGCGTTCGAGAAGTCGCGCGAAGTTGCCGACGGCGGGCCAATCCCTTCCGTACGCATTCACGTTCTGACCAAGGAGCAGAATCTCTCGATGGCCGTCTCGGACCACGCTCTGCACCTCAGCGAGGATGGCCTCCGGGTCCCGGCTCCGCATCGGGCCGCGCGCACGGGGAACCACACAGTAGGAGCAGGCGTTGGAGCACCCTTCGGCGACCGTCACCATGGCGGTCACCGCACTCGTCCGCAGAAACGGCGTCTCCTCCAGGGACGCGTCGTCCGCCACGCTGAGAAGGGAGGCTCGCTCTCGGCGCGCCTGATCAACCAGGTCGGGCAGTGCCAGATGCTGTCGAGTTCCGAACACGAAGTCGATGGCTCGCGACCGCGCGAACAGCGAGTCTCCGTGCACTTGCCCGAAGCAGCCGCCGACTCCGAACACGACGTCCCGCCGGCGCTTCTCTTCGACCACGGCGCCGATTCGCCCGAGCAGCTTCTCTTCCGCCTTTCCCCGGACCATGCAGCCGTTGAACAGGACGACGTCTGCGTCTTCCAATCGATCAACGATGGCGTAGCCGGCACGCTCCAGCACCCCGGCCATCCCTTCCGACTGGTGGAGATTCATCTGGCAGCCCCAGGTTTCGATGTAGACGCACGTTCCCATGGCTTCTTTCGGCAACTATACTTGATGGGCGCGGGGCAGACCACGCGACGGCGCTCCCCGGGGACGACTGGCCTAGCAGCCACGTTGTCCGGTTGGCTATCATGCCGCGTGATGCTGCGCCGCTCCGACCGCTATGTCCTGCGCGAGATGATCGGCCCGTTTGCGTTGGCCCTCGCGGGACTCATCCTCTTCATCCTGCTGAACATCATCTTGTCCTTGTCCGATCTGATGGTCGACCGCGGCGTCACGATGCCAATGCTCTTGCGGCTCGTTCTCCTCAAGGTTCCGAGCCTGCTCGTGGTCGCCGTCCCGATGAGCGTCCTGTTCGCCACGTTCCTCGGCTTGGGCAGGATGGTTCACGACCGCGAGATCGTGGCCCTGGAGTCCCTGGGGATCCCTCTGCGGCGCGTACTCCTGCCGCTCGTGCTCGCCGCCAGCGTCATCGCGGCCGCCGACTTCGCGGTCTACAACTGGCTGGTTCCCGCATCGGAGAGTGCATATCAGGACGCGCTCCGCACTGTCATCTTCCGTCAGGGAGTTCCACGCATCACGTCCAACGCTTTCTTCAAAGGCCCGAACGACCAGTTTCTCTACATCCGCCGGTACGAGGAGTCGACGGGCAAGATCTACGACGTCCACATCTACGATACGACCGGGCAGCTCTTCCCCCAACAGCAGACCCCGGCCCAACTGACCATGCTGACCGCCGATGAAGGCGTGTGGAGCGACGGCTCATGGCACCTCGGGGACGCACACGTCTACGGTTTCGATCGAGAGGGAACCCTCACCTTCTCCGCCGTCGTCGACTCGCTCGTCATTCCCGTCGATCAGGGTGTGTCCCAGCTCCTCTCGCGGTCGCGAACGACCTCCGAAATGGGGATCGGAGAGCTGTGGGAGCGCGTCGGCCAGGCGCGGGCGAACGGCCAGCGTGTCGATGAGTACCTCGTCGAGATCCACCTCAAGATGGCGCTCCCCCTCGCCGCGGTCATCTTCGTCCTGTTGAGCGGCTCGCTCAGTCTCGCGTTCCTGCCGCGCGGCCGCGCTGTGGGCGTGGTCCTCGGCCTCCTCCTCGTCGCCGTCTATCAAGGCGTGCTGTGGTGGACGCAGACGCTCGGCCGCCGCGGTGCGATGAACCCCGCCCTGGCCGCGTGGCTGCCCGACATCTTGTTCGGCGCCGTCGGAGTCCTTCTCTTCCTCCGCGTCGACAGGTTAGCCTCGCGCGACGTGTGGAGTCGCATTCGAACCCGGCTCCCGTTTCTAGTTCTCCCGCTTCTGGCACTCGCTCTCTCCGCCCCCTCGTCGTTCGCAGCCCCGGGAGTCCCCGTTCACATCGATTGTGACGAGCTCTTCCTCTCCGAAGACGGGGCGTTGATGCGCGCCTCGGGATCGGTGAGCGCGACGTTCGAGGGAACGGCCATCCGCGCGGATCTCCTCGTTCTCGAGCAGGTGCAGTCCTCGAGTTGGCGAGTCACGGCCACCGGCCACGTGGCGCTTGATGCCGGTGAGGAGGTGTCCGTCCAGAGCGAGACGCTCGTTGCAGAAGTAGACACCGAGACGGGCGCGGTACTGACTCACACCGCGCAGGCAACGTCGCTCGCGGGGTCCACCAGGTTCACCAACTCCGACGGCGAGGACGTCGAACTCTTCTTCCGCGCCGAACGCGGCGAGCTCCGCTTCGAGGAAGGTCGCGTGGCGCTCCTCGAGGCTTTCGGAAGCGAGCTCACAACCTGCAACTGCTGCAACGCCGACCTCCGCGATCAGCCGTACAGCCTACGGGCTGAGCGCCTTCTTCTCTATCCGGATCGTCTGTTCGTCGCCTTCAGCCTCACCGGACGCGCCGCCGGGGTGGGACTCGTATGGCTTCCCCTCTACGTTCAACCGCTCAAGGAGACCCTCGAAGCGCCCCTCTTCCCTGCGATCGGCAACAGCGCAACGCGGGGTTGGTTCGCAAAGTGGAGTTTGCCGTTCTTTCTCAATGAGTCAGTCTACGGCAGCGTCAACGTCGACATCTTCACCCGATACTTGGAAGTGGGCCTCGGCGGCGCGCTGCGCTACGATCTCAACGGCCAGAGGGGTGAACTCTCCGTCTACCGCTTTCCGGCCAAGGTCGGCGACTCCGAGGCCGCTCTCCACCTTCGTCACACCGCCGCCCTCGCCCCTGGATGGGAGGCCACCGGCGGGCTGGACTATGACGCGAAGGGGAATCGGGAGAAGTTATCGTACGCATTCCAGTTAACGGGAAACAGCGAGGTTGGCGATCTCGCTCTTCAGGCCTCGCGCGCGCTCCTGACCACGGCGACGGAGGCCACGCGCGTCGACGAACGATTGCCGGAGCTCACGCTCGACGTCACGCCAATCCACGCGGGTCCGATGGAGATTACGCCTCGCGTCAGCGCCGGCTGGCTCAACGAGGGGATCCTGGGCGAGCCCCTACAGGAGGGTTTCCGCCTGTTTGCACGCGCCGATGTGGCGGCCGACGCGTTCGCCCTTGGGGAGTTCCGCATCACCCCGCAGGCCAGCGCGCAGGCATCCGCCTACGACGAACCCCAAGGAAAGAAGGCCCAGGTCACGCTGGCACTGACACCGACCGCGATCATGGGAGATCTGAAGCTCGCGTGGTCGAGCACGTTCGTCTACGGCTCGACGCCGTTCGACTCGGATCGCGTAAAAGCCGGACACGAGCTACGTTGGGCCGTGGAGCGGAAAGGTCGCTTCGACGTCACCCTCGCCGGATCCTATAACCTCGCGGCGGGATTCGGCCCGATCCGGACCACCATGGCATGGGAGGGGGGCGCCTCGTGGTCAGTTGCGGCCGCATTCGACCCGGTGCTCGTTTGCATCACCCAGTTTGCGCTTCGCGGCACGTGGACCGACGGCGTGCGGACCGCGACGTGGAAGCTGCCCTTCGACGCGACGAGTGGCCGCTTCGTCCAGACGTCGCTCAGCGTCGGTTCCGAGTTGGACAACGTCTCGCTGTCCGCGCGTGTGGACGCGAACCTTGCCCCCCTTTCTATCGACGCCTGGAGGATCGATGGAGCCGTCGAGGCCGCGGGCGGGTGGGGGATCACGGTCGGCGCGACGTACTCCGCAGACACGCCGACGATGCTGCGCCCCGAGTTCGGAGTGTTCAAGGACATCGCCAAGTGCCTTCGCATCGGAGTAGAGCGCGCCAGCGGCGAGACCTGGGTGTACATCTCCATCCTCGCCTTCCCCGAGGCCGTCTTGCGCTATGCTCCGCGTACGTTCGAGATCGAGGTCGGCGACTAGCCGCAGGTACCACCAGTCCACGTGCTAGAATGGGCGGCGCCACAGGGCGAGGCTGCAGTTTGCCCCGCCCGAGGAGGGATCCGAACTATGGAACGCGATTTCTCGGCACTCTTCTATGTGCTTGTCGCGATCATTCTCGTCGCGAAGTTCTTCGTCGGCAGCTGCGGAACCTGCAGCTAGTATCAAGAAGAGAGGAGGAGCACGGTAGCTCGCCACGAGAGCGGGCGGCTGCGCGTCTTGCATGCGCCTGGGAATTGCTCAGACGGAGCCGGTCTTCGGCGAGTGGCGTCGCAACCTTGATGACGCCTTCGAGCTCATGGAGCGAGACTCGGCCGATCTGTGGGTGCTGCCGGAGTTCTTCGCGTCCGGGTATCAGTTCGTGGACACGCGCGAGGTCTCGCGCCTGGCCGAACCCATTCCCTCCGGCCCCACGACGCAGGCTCTCGTCGCGTTCTGCCGCAACCACGACTGCGTGACCGTCGGCGGCCTGCCGGAAGCGGCGCCGAACGGCCTCTACAACGCCGCCGTGCTCGTGGGGCCGGAGGGGTACATCGCCAGCTACCGGAAGATCCACTTGTTCGGCATGGAGACGGTCTTCTTCCTCCCGGGCGATCGCCCCTTCTCAACGTGCGCTGTCGGCGAGGCCTGCGTCGGCATCATGATCTGCTTCGACCACCTTTTCCCGGAAGCGGCCCGCTCCCTTGCCCTTCTCGGGGCCGACGTCATCGTTCACCCGGCGAACCTTGTCCTACCCGGCGTCGCGCAGCGAACCATGGAGGTTCGTGCTCTGGAGAACGGTGTCTTCGCGGCCACGGCGAACCGCGTCGGAAGCGAGGCACGGAACGGGAGAGAGCTTCGCTACACCGGCCAAAGCCAGATCGTCGGACCGGACGGCGATGTGCTTGTCCGCCTCTCCGAAGATCGCCCCGAGATCGGTGTCGTCGAGGTCGACATCTCCCGTGCGCGAGACAAGGCCATCACATCGCGCAACGGCAAGCTCGCCGATCGCCGCCCCCACTTGTACACTCTTGGTCCCGCCGCGTGACCTCGGCGAGAGATCGCCCGCGAGGGCGGAGGAACCCGTCGACTCTTGAAGGGAGATCCCATGGTGGACGTCGGTACGAAGCGCACACAGACCTGGGTCGTCGGCAAGGAACACCTCGCGAGCGCGTTCGGGAGCGGGTTGGTGGATGTGCTCGCTACGCCCGTCCTCGTCGGCTTCTTCGAGGAGTGCGCGCGCACGATGGTCGACCCCACGCTGCCACGCGGCCAGAAGACAGTAGGTATGGCCATCGCCATGGATCACGTTGCCGCAACACCCCCGGGAATGCGCGTCACCGTCATCGCCGAGTTGGTCGAGATCGACCGACGTCGACTGTCCTTCCGAATCGAAGCGCACGACGAGGTTGAGCTCGTGGCTCGCGGGACGCACGACCGCTTCATCATCGACGAAGCTCGATTCGCCGCTGGAGTCGCCGCCAAGCAGTCAGCCCCGCGGGACACCTGATGCGCGACGTCGCCGCTGTGCATGTCAGGCGCCAGTGCATGCCGCGGCTTCGGAACCGCGCCGACTCTACACGGCGCGGCCTCGGAACCCCGCCACCATAGGACGCCTAAACGTACACGGCGGGGCTTCGGAACCGCGCCGACTCTACACGGCGCGGCCATGGCCTCTTCACACGCGCCTCACATCCGGCGGCCACTCTCTTGCCCGCAGCCTGAAGCTGCTCTTCCGCTAACCTCCTTGCGGGTAGCCACCACACCAGTCGGGGATACCCTCCGGGATCTCCCCGACACCTTTTCTACGTTGGCTCCGCCCCTCCCGCACTCCGCCACGGGGCGGGTAGCCACCACACCAGTCGGGGAGACCCTCCGGGATCTCCCCGGCACCTTTTCTACGTTGGCTCCGCGTGCCCAGCTGTCCACAACCCGCCGCGTGGACAGCCCCAGCTGCCCGCTCAACGGGCAGCCGAGCTCCCCGATGCCTTTCTCCGTGACGCTCGGCTGCCGTCAGCCTCCGCCGACCGGGGGAAGGAGCGTCAGTCGGTCGCCGTCCACAAGCTCGGTTCGCAGACCGTCGCGCCGCAGGACGTTGCCCCCATTGATCAGGACCCCGACGTCCCGCCTTACTCCGCCGAGGCGCCCGAAAATGCGCCCCTCGATCGCCGGGAAGCGGTCGACAAGCGCCCGCAGGGCCAACGCGACGTCGGCACCGCTCGGGACGACGAGCTCGCGGTAGTCGCCGATCAGCTCACGCTTGAACGAGAACCCGATCTCCACCTGCACGCGAATCATGGCCCGACCAGTTGGCGGGACAGCTCGTTGTGCCGCACGATGAGTTCCTCGACCTCGTCCGAGACGAGCCGCCCGCCGCGCACGCGCCACTCACCATTCACCATCGAGAACGCAACCCGATCCGCGGCGCAATGGACGACGGCGGCCACCGGATCAGCGACCGCGCCGGCAAACGCAATATCGGAGAGATCGAACGCGATGAGATCCGCCGCCTTGCCGGGCTCGATGGAGCCGATCTCTTTTTCCCGCCTGAGAACGGACGCCCCGCCCATCGTGGCCATGTGGAGCGCCTGACGAGCCGACAGCGCGCTCGCGCCGTACCGCACGCGTTGCAGGAGCATCGCCTGCCGCACCTCGCGAATCATGTTCGAACTGTCGTTGCTCGCCGATCCATCCACGGCCAGGCCGATGCGGATGCCGGATCCGACCATCTCAGACACGCGCGCAATCCCCGAGCCGAGCGTCATGTTGGAGCTCGGGCAGTGCGCCATGCCCACCTTGGCGCGGCCGAGCTTGACGATGTCCGCGTCGCTCAGAACGACGAGGTGAGCGAACCACACGTCGGCGCGCAGCCACCCGAGGTCCTCCATCAGATCGACCGGCCGACGCCCAAATCGGTGCAGGCAGTAGGCCTCCTCGTCCTGGGTCTCGGCGAGGTGCGTGTGCAGGAGCACACCGTACTCCTCGGCCAGCGACACGGTCTCGCGCATGAGGTCCGACGAGACGGAGAAAGGCGAGCAGGGCGCGAGGGCGATCCGGAGCATCGCGAGTGGAGCGGGGTCGTGGTACCGCTCAACGACGCGCCGGCAGTCTGCGAGGATCTCGTCCTCGGTTTGGACCACGCTGTCGGGAGGCAGGCCCCCATCCTTCTTGGACAGCGACATCGAGCCGCGGCACGGGTGAAAGCGAATGCCGGCGAGTCTCGCGCCCTCGATGTCCCCGTCGAGGATTGCGCCCCCACCGCGAGGGAAGAGATAGCAGTGGTCGGCCGTCGTGGTCGCGCCGGACAAGAGCAACTCGCTCGAGGCGACGGCCGCCGAGACACGGGCCGCCTCCTCATCGATGCCCTTCCAGCGCTCGTAGAGGAAGACGAGCCACTTGAACAGCTCGGCGTCCGCCGCCCCGGGGACGCATCGAAACAGGGACTGGTAAAGATGGTGATGCGTGTTGACGAACCCGGGCAGGAGGACCTTCCCTTCGCCGCGCACAACCTCGTCGGCACGAATGCCGCCGGGATCGTCGCCCACGCGAACGATACGATGGCCTTCCACCAAGACGAAACCGCCGGGGATTTCTCGCCCGGCGGCATCCATCGTCACGACAACATCGAAGTCCCGGAACAGCGTGCGGCGCGTCATCCCGACAGATCCACCTTGTGGGCCGTCTCGAGGAATGCCGTCAGCAGCCGGATGGCCGCTTCGATCGCCCCGACGTGGACCGTCTCGACGACCGAGTGCACATAGCGCGTCGGAATCGACAGCGTGATCGCCGCCGACCCGTCGCGCGCGAGCTGCATCGCTCCGGCGTCGGTTCCACCCCGGGACGAGAGAGTGATCTGGTATGGAATCTTGCGCCGTTCCGCCAACTCGCGGAATGCCCGGACGAGCCCCGGGTGCGAAATGGAACGCGCGTCCTTCAGTGAGATCGCCACGCCCTTCCGCATCTGCGAGATCTGGTCTTTGTCCGGCACGCCCGGCATGTCGGCAGCAATACACACGTCGAGGGCAATCGCAATCTGGGGATGGATGCGGTATCCGGCGACCGTGGCCCCCCGAACACCCACCTCTTCCTGCGTCGTGGCCACGAAATAGAGGTCGCATCCCAGCTTCTTCGTACGCTTCATCGCTTCGATGGCGACGTAGACGCCGACGCGATCGTCAATGGCCTTCCCGGAGACGATGTCGCCGTACTGCACAAACTCCTGCTGCATCGTCACGACATCGCCGAGCGCAACCCGAGCCGCGACCTCCTCGCCCGGCAGACCGACGTCGACAAACAGGTCGGCGATGTCGACGGGTTTCTTCTTCTCATCGTCCGTCAGGATGTGGATCGGCTTCCGGCCGATGCAGCCGACGAGGTCTCCCCCCTCGGCGTGCACGACGACGCGCTGGGCAACGAGGGTCACGGGGTCGAATCCGCCGAGCGGCTGAACACGCAGGAACCCCGTCTTCTCCTCGATATGGCAGACGAGGAACCCGATCTCGTCCATGTGACCCGCGAGCGCAACCACCGGACCCTTGCCCGCCTTGTGCGCAATCACGTTCCCGAGAAGGTCGACGTCCACCGAATCGACGTGACCGGCCAGGGCGTCAAGAATGACCCGACGGATCGGGCCCTCGTAGCCGGGAACGCCCGTGGCTTCGGACAGCTTCTTCAACAGCTCCATGCAGCCTCCTCTGTATCAACGGACAGTGTAATGCCCGAAGAGACTGGGTCAATGGTTTGCCGGCCCTCTTTGCCTTCGCTACCATGCCGTCATGATCCCGATCCGCGACGCGCTGCGCAGCCAACGCTTTCCGATCGTGACCGTGAGCCTGATCGTGCTCAACCTCCTCGTGTTTCTCTATCAGGGCTATCTCGAAACCCGTCCTACAGTGCTGAACGACCTTCGGCCGTGGACTGACGCTGGGCTATCGGCACCGGCTCTCGACCAGCGCGCGTACAACGCCTACGTCCATTCGAGTGGCGATCCGTGGCGCTATCCGATGGGAGCGGGAGATGCGTTCGTCATGCAATACGGTCTCGTTGCGGCCGAGTTCTCCAGCGGCCGCGATCTCCCGCCGACGATTGCCCTCCCCATTTGGCTGACCCTGATCACGTCGATGTTCCTCCACGCGGGTCTGCTTCACGTTCTGGGCAACATGCTCTACCTCTGGGTCTTCGGGGACAACGTCGAGGATGCGATGGGGTCCGCTCGGTTCCTCATCTTCTACCTCCTCTGCGGCTGCGCCGCCGGGCTAGCGCAACTCGCCCCCAACTCGCACGCCGCCGTGCCCCTCATCGGAGCCTCCGGCGCGATTGCCGGCGTCCTCGGTGCCTACTTTATGCTCTTCCCGACATCGCGGATCCTCACGATCATCCCGATCTTCTTTTTCATCCGCCTCGTCTCGATCCCGGCCATCGTTGTCCTTGGCATCTGGTTCCTCTTGCAGGTCGTGAACAGCGCGACCTCATTCGGAGCTTCCAGCGGCGTCGCCTGGCTCGCGCACATCGGCGGATTCGCAACCGGCATGGCGCTTGTCGTGCTGTTCCGCAAGAGGGGCACCCCCATTGGACTCCTGAACCTCCTCCGCAGGCGGGTCTCGGCGTAGTGGGAACATCGTCGCTTGACCGCCGCACGATTGGCTTCATCGGAGACGTTCGAACGAGTATCATACGGTGACGCGCACGGCACGGAACGCCAAAAGGAGTGGTGAGCTATGAAACACGGTGCATGGTTCCTTTGCACCCTTGTCTTTGTTCTGTTCTTACCCCTGCTGGTCTCGGCAAGCAGCCAGATAGATCACGGCGTCATTTCCATCTCGAGTGACTATGAGTTCACAGTCGCGAACGGCGTCTGCTCGGGAAGCGGCACCTTCGATGATCCTTACGTCATCGACGGGTGGAAGATCGATGCCGGCTACAGTCGGCATGGCATTCGGATTCATGGCACGACGCGGCCCTTCGTGATCCGCAACGTGACCATCTCGGGCGCTTCGGCGGCCGCCATCTCGCTCAGCTACGCCCGCAACGCGAACATCGAGGGCTGCACGTTCGAGGCCAACTGGGCCGGCGTCACCCTCAACTTCTCGACGTTCGTGCGCATCGTGGGCTGCACGTTCGAGAAGAACACGGACGGCATCCACTTCTTTTTCTCCGACGAGAATCAAGTCCTTGACTGCGTGTTCCGGACCAACGACACCGCGCTGTGGCTTGACTCCTCCGATGGGAACGAGATTTGGGGTAACCTGATCCAGAATTCGTACATGGGCGCCTACCTGAACCTTGGGTCCACGCGCAATTCGATCCTGCGGAACGCGTTTGTCGCCAACGTCCACAACGCCTATTCGGACGAACCCAACTTCTGGAACGATGACGCAGGCGGAAACTACTGGAGCAACTTCGCGGCCGTGGACGCCAACCTGGATGGAATCTGGGACACTCCCTACCCCATCAACCAGGATGGCGACCAGGACTCCCTTCCGCTTGTCACTCATACTCTAGTTCCCGCAGCGCCGCCCGCGACGTGCGGAAGCTAGCGTAGGAGAGAGATTAGAGGGCTCCGAGCGGGACTCGCGTTCGGACTCGTGCTCCGGCGCGGCAACCGCCGCGCGGCTCAAGCGTTTGACCCCGTCCTCGTTCTGCCGAGTGGAAGAAAGGGCTCGTTCGGGCATTTGTGTGTTCTGGGCATTGCTTCTACACTCCCTCAAGCTCGCCCGGAGAAAGGATGCCATGTCGCAAGAACGGTTCATGGACCGCGTGCGCGGGGAGATCCCCTACCCTCTTCTGCACGTGCCGATCACCGACCTTCACGAAGGGACGCGCGTCACGCAGTGTTTCCTCGTCAAGAAGAAAGCACAGCGATCGACACGCACGGGAGATCCCTACCTGGAGCTCGTCCTCGCGGACCGGTCGGGGACGATCCCGGCGCGTGCCTGGGCTGAGGCGGCGCAGCGCTACGCGAGCGCATTCGAGGAAGGGGACTTCGTCTCGGTTCAGGCCAGGGTCGAGACCTATCGAAACGCCCTTCAGCTCATTGTCGAATCGATCCGCCGCCTCACGGTGGAGGAGCGGGAAGGCGGGAAACTCCCCGGGTTCGATCCAGGACTGCTTGTCCCCACCTCCGAGAGAAACATCGACGAGATGTGGTCCACGCTGCTCGCTCTGGCGGAAACCATCGAGCCCGAGCCGCTTCGAGTCCTCACATCGCGCCTCCTTACCAAAACCGCAAAGGAGTTCCGCGAGCTTCCCGCGGCGGTCTCGAATCACCACGCCTACATCGGAGGCCTTCTCGAGCACACCCTCGAGGTGGCAGAGGGCGTGGCCCGCTTCGCCGAGGACCAGGCCGGACTCCGACTCCATCGCGGCCTGGCGGTGGCCGGCGCGATCCTCCATGACATCGGCAAGCTGAAGGAGTTCGAGAATCCGATCGCCCCACGCTACGGCTTCTCCGGGCAGCTGATCGGCCACCTGCTGCTCGGCCGCGACATGGTCCGAGATGAGGCGGGGACGCTCTCTTGGTCGGACCCGCGCCTGCCGGTCCTCCTCGAACATATCCTGATCTCCCACCACGGCGAACTGGAATACGCGGCCGCCATGGTTCCGAAGAGCGCCGAGGCCGTCGCGATCTACCACTTCGACAACATCTCGGCCAAGCTGAACATGATCAAGACACACATCGCAATGGACAGCGAGGAAGGGGACTTCACGGATTGGGAGAGGAACCTGGATCGGCGGCTCTTCAAGGGCTCTCTCTCCAACGCGTAGTCCCGGCCAGGACGGCGATGGCGGCACCCTCCCACGGCACTATAATCGGCACATCGAACGTTTCGGAGGTCTCTAGGTATGCGCACGACACATTGCGGCCAGCTTTCAGCAGCCGATGTCGGTCGGAACGTGGAACTCGCAGGATGGGTCAACCGCCGTCGTGATCTCGGAAAGCTCACGTTTGTCGACCTGCGCGACTCTACGGGGCTTGTCCAACTCCTCTTCGGCGACGACCGACCCGACCTCCGCGACGCACACACTCTGAACCGCGAGGACGTCCTCATCGTACGCGGAACGGTGGCGAGACGGTCGCCGGCGAACATCAATCTGGAGATGAAAACCGGCGAGATCGAAGTTCACGTCGAGCACCTGTCGATCGAGAATCGGTCGAAGACGCCGCCATTCCTCGTGGAAGGCGACGGATCCGACGCGACCGAGGAGACGCGGCTTCGCTACCGTTACGTCGACTTGCGCCGCGAGCGACTGCAACGAACCCTAAGGATGCGACATCGCGTCTTCAAAGCAACGCGGGACTTCTTCTCCGAGCGAGGCTTCTTGGAGGTTGAGACGCCGGTCCTGACGAAATCGACGCCGGAAGGCGCGCGCGACTTCCTCGTCCCCAGCCGACTGCATCGAGGCTCGTTTTACGCCTTGCCCCAGTCGCCCCAGCTGTTCAAGCAACTCCTCATGGTGGGCGGCATTGACCGCTACTTCCAGCTCGTCAAGTGCTTCCGCGACGAGGATCTCCGCGCCGACCGACAGCCCGAGTTCACCCAGCTCGACCTTGAGGTCTCGTTCCCCAGTGGCCCCGAGGAGATCTACACGTTGGTCGAGGGCGCCGTCGCCCACATCTATCGCGACGTCCTGGGAATCGAGCTCCCGCTCCCGTTCCCGCGCCTCACCCACGCCGAGGCGATGAGCCGGTTTGGGATCGACAAGCCCGACATGCGGTTCGGCATGGAGATCCGCGACCTGTCTTCGATCGCCCGCGACTCCGGCTTCCGCGTCTTCGCCGAGGCCATCGCCTCAGGCGGCAAGGTCGCCGGAATCCTCGCCAAGGGGTGCGCCCGCTACTCTCGCGCGGCCCTCGACCAGCTTCAGTCCGTGGCGGTCGCCGCGGGGGCCAAGGGACTCACGTGGGTAAAGATCGAGGATCCAATCGCGTCCCCGATCGCCAAGTTCACGAGTCCCGGCGAATTGGAGGCCCTGGCCGCCGCCTTCGGCGCCGAACACGGCGACCTCCTTCTCATCCTTGCTGGCCAAGGAGTCGAGAAACCGCTCGGGGAGCTGCGCCTCACCGTAGCGCGCCAGGAGTCGCTCGCCGCACAGGAGTGGAGATTCCTCTGGGTTACCGAGTTTCCCCTGTTCGAACTCGACGAAGAGGGACAGCTGGCCAGCGCGCACCACGCCTTTACGTCACCTCGGCCAGAGCACATGGACCGCATCGAGACGGATCCGCTCCACATTCTCTCCAACGCGTACGACCTGGTCGTGAACGGAACGGAGCTCGGGAGTGGCAGCATCCGTATCCACTCGCGCGAACTCCAGGAACGGATCTTCCGCCGACTGGGCATCACCGCCAAGGATGCCGACCTCCGCTTTGGATGGTTCCTCCAGGCACTCGAGTACGGCGCCCCACCGCATGGCGGCTTCGCCCTCGGCTTGGACCGGTTGGTCATGATGATGACGGCAGAAGCCTCGCTCCGGGACGTGATTGCGTTCCCCAAGACAGCCAATGGGATGTGCCCGCTGACCGAGGCGCCCATGCCGGCCACCGCGAGGCAACTCGATGAGCTCGGCATCCGCGTCGAGGGAACGTGCTAGGCGAGCGCGGCGGCGTCTGGCTCGCCTTCGCCTGCCTCGTGTCGCTCGTCGTCCTTTCGGTGCTCCTCTCTGCGTCGCTCGGCACGGTGACATTCACCGGGGGCAGTCCGTTTGAAGAACACAACCACGAACAGAGCCCGCTAGGGATGGCCCTAGCACCATCGCCCATAGCGCCTCTGCGGTGGATCGACTACCTCATGGCCTACGGTCCGCCTGGAGTCTTCATCATCGGCCTTCTCGTCTACGTCGCAGCCCGCCGCACCGGCTGGACCCAGCGCAAGACCAGCTTGACGCGGACCCTCGCGCTTGCCCTCATCATGGTCGCCCTGGCGATCGTGGCGCGAGAACAGATAGCGAGGACCCTCGGGGAGGACCCTCGGCTGGCTGAAGAGAGTGCCGAGCAGGCGGCCGAACCTCCAGGCGAGGCGGCCCCGCCCTTGAATGAGCCGACCGAGGGTCCGACGACGTCGGTAGCGGAGGGGAGGGCGTCGTCCTCCATGCTTCAGATCGCGCTCGCCATCGTCACGCTTGGCGCAGCCGCGGGGCTGTTCGTCGCCGCCCTTCGCCGCCGCGCGCAGGCACCCAGACGCGCGCCAGCCAACCCCGACCTCATGACTCCTGTAGGAGCCGCGTTGGAGGAGCTGCGCTTGGGCCGCGACGCCGTCGGCATCGTCGAACGGTGCTATCGCGACGTAATGAAGAGCTACGCCGAGGCCTCCGGGATTGACGCGACGGCGCTCACTCCGCGCGAGTTCGCGCGCGCTCTCGCCGCAACGCATCTTGGCGGAGCCGCCCTCGATGAATTGACCAGTCTGTTTGAGCTGGTCCGATACGGACGACGGCCGGACGATGGTCTCTCGCACCGCGCCTTGCGATGCATGGTGCAGCTGCGCGACTCCCTCGTCACGGCATCCGCCTTGGATTCGTGATGCGCGAGTCCTCCTCGTCACTCGGAACGGTTGCCGCGCTGGTTCTCCTCCTGTTGCTGCTCCTGTTCTCGGCGCTCTCCGTGCCAATGCGACACGGCGCGTCTCTGTGGGAAGCGATCGCCGTCCTCCCGCAAGCGGTGTTGTGGATCATCCCGGTTGTCGCTGCGACACCCATCCTCGTAGCCCTCGCCCTCCGCGTCCGCCCTCATTGGCACAGTCTCCGCGACCCAAGTCCGGA
>Ga0315287_10001745_pt1 | contig 20293 bp, 19 predicted proteins | sample YL17G11_0_MG_FD_205037 | JGI IMG/M metagenome (GOLD analysis project Ga0315287, IMG submission 205037) | Sediment microbial communities from Yellowstone Lake, YNP, Wyoming, USA - YL17G11_0 | ecosystem: Environmental > Aquatic > Freshwater > Lake > Sediment | place: USA: Wyoming | collected...
TCATCTTCGCTGAGAGGTCCCGGATCAAGCTGCGGCCGGGCGAAATGCTGTGGAGCGACCTTGAAGGTGTGGCCGTACTTGACGTCCACGGCGTCACCATGGGGCGCGTGCATCATGTCTATAACGCTGGCTCCTGCGATATTGTCGAGCTTCGTTCGGGCGCAAGAAGCGTCGATATTCCCTTGATCGATGCCTATTTAGCCCCTGGCCAAGCGCTTGATATCGGGCGCGGCACGCTGCAGCTCCAAGTCGCCGCCGAGGTCTTTGATGATGTCTGGCAGGACCAGACCAAGCGCCCTGCAGCAGACGGCGATGCGTAGCTTCGCGGTCATCACCGTGCATCCTGACTTTATTGCGGCCTATGCGCGCTTTGGGGCCCTCAGTGCAGCTGCGGCAAAGGCGGTGGCAAGCGTCGACGCCATCGACCTGCGCGACTTTGCCGTCGATCGCCACGGCAGCGTCGATGCGCCGCCCTACGGCGGCGGTGACGGCATGGTGCTGCGGCCGGAGCCGCTGCAGGCAGCCATTGCCTCGTTACCCCAGAAGCCTGTGGTCATCCTGACCTCGCCAGCCGGTCGCCCCTGGACCCAGCGCGAGGCCGAGGCCATGGCGGCTGACGAGAGGCCAGTGGCGTTTATCTGCGGACGCTTTGCCGGGGTGGACCAGCGCTTCATCGACGCCAGCGTCGACGCCGAGTTCTCCTGCGGCGATGTCGTGCTGACAGGGGGCGAGTTGCCAGCGCTCATGATGATCGACTCGGTGCTGCGGCTACTGCCTGGTGTTTTGGGCCATGGGGACAGCGCGCTCAACGACTCCTTTGCCGCCGGCTGTCAGGGCGGCCTCGAATATCCGCTCTACACTCGCCCCGCCGACTTCTTGGGGCGCAAGGTTCCCGAGGTCTTGCTCTCGGGCGATCACGGCAAGATCTCGGCATGGCGCCAAGAGCAGGCTATGCTTAGGACCACGCGGCTGCGGCCGGATCTGTTGGTGCCTAAACATCGCAAAGATTGATATGAGGCCAGCTCGGCATGACTCCTTTGATGCCTACATTATCCGGCGTCCGGGCCCTGTATGAAGCCTATCCCTATCCCTGCTACCCCCTCTTGGCCACGCCCCGTTGGCAAGATGGCTATTTGACGCATTCGCGCTTTGCCGCCTGTGTCGCTGGTGCGGGCGCTTGGCGTGGGACGGGCGGGGGAAGCAACCGCGTTTTGATCGGCGGTGGCGGCGAAATCCTGCCGTACATCATCCGCAAGTGGGAGCCCAGGGGCCAGGCGGTGATCAGTATCGACCTGTCGCGGCACAGTACGAGACGGGCAAGGTGGCGCACGCTGTTTAGCAGCAAGAGCACACGTTTTTTGCGTGGCGACCTCGACGCGTATTTGCTGCGGGAACCGCCGGGTCTGTTTGCCCATATCGATGCCTATGGCGTGCTGCATCATATGCCAAACCCAAGTCACACCTTGGCGTTGATGGCGAAGGCCTTGGCGCCTGGTGGGACCTTGCGAGTGATGGTTTACAACAGCCCAGCTAGGACTTGGATCCATCATGTGCAGCGCTTACTCGCATCGCCCTTGCTGGGTATCGACCGCTTTTTGGCTGCGGATCTGCGCCTAGCGCGAGAGATTTTAGGCGCAGCGGCAAAAGAGGCGCCGGCTTTGGCTGTGCGTTTGAACCAGCTCGGTGCCGGGACGATGCCCAACGATGGGCGCTTTGCCGACACCTTTTTGCATCCGCGCGAGGCGCGACTTGGGATTCGGCATTGGCTTGAGGCGATCCGAGCGGCGGGCCTTGAGGTGGTTGGACTGTTTGATCGCTACTGTGAATTGGACGATCTGGAGAATCCTTTGAGCGTTGTGCCGAGTATAGAAGCGCTGGAACAACGGGCGGCGGATGGGCGGTATGAGAACAACTTGGAATTATTTATACGCAGGCCGCGCGGGACTGAAGTCGGTGAAGTGGTGAACTCGAGGCCGTGCAAGGTGGCCGGAACCGAGACGTGGATTTACCGGTTAAAGCCGCCGCCTGGGCTCTGGTTTTCCTATGATGAAACGCGGCAGATCTCTTGGGGCGATCGGCAGGCGCTGTGGCAGGCGCACTTGGACTGGGTTCTTTGTGGTGAGGCGCGACGCACGACGCCGCTGCTGCCGCGGCTGTCGAAGCTGAGCCTCCAGCGCTTACTTCGACTAGGTGCGATCTTGCCGGGGCAGATCGTCGATACGGGGCTGCGTCGGGCTCTCGCTGCGCCGATGACGGCGATGATGGAAGCGCCGCTTTTGCCGGCGGCGGTGGAGCTGCGCGGGGGGCGTTGTGAGGGGTTGATTCGGTCGGTGTTGGTGGCGCGGGGGCGCGGTAAGGACGGGGTGCTGAGGCAGGTGATGGCGAGGTTGGATGCAGCGCAGAGGTGAGGCGTGCTGGGAGTTTGACCTTGTCGTTATAACAAGTTATAACTGTATCAACATATGCTAACCTCGACTAAGGTACAGTTATTATGACTGAAACCACCAAGCTAAGAAAAATCGGTAACTCCTCGGGCATCAGCATTCCCAAGGAGGTGGTAGAGGCCCTGCGTTTACATCTCGGCGAAGAGCTGCAGCTGACGATCCAAGGCGATTGCCTGATTATTCGTAAAGTCCATTCCCTTAAAGATTTGCTCGCGACCGTTCCTGAACATTCCACCAGCAAAGAATGGAACGTGGGTCGTGCGACGGGAAAGGAGATTGCGGACGATGAGTAAGAAGAAGCCGACCTACTGTCCTGAGCGCGGTGATATTTGTTTTCTCGATTTAGATCCGACTTCAGGCATTGAACAGGCAAAAAGGCGGCCCGTCTTGGTTGTTTCAGACGGCGAATTTAATCGCAAGTTGGGGTTGGCTTTTGTTTGCCCTATCACCTCCACGCCGCCACGACATGGTTTTCACCTGAAGTTGACCAAGAGCATGATGACCAACGGGACGGTGATGACAGAGCAACTTAAAAGTTTGGACTATGTCGCGCGCAATGCTTCCTACGTAGAAAAGTCATCGGATGATCTTATCGTCGCGGCAAGTGACATCATTCGTCGGATCATTGGCTTCGATGGGGTCAGTCACTTACGCTAACTTACTGATATTCGGAGCCTCTCGCTCCCTGGGTCGCCAAGGCGCAGGGATTGGCTTAAGCGTCTGGCCCAAATACCTCACGATCGCCAGCGTATGCGATGAGGGGGCACCGACCGAGGTGTCGATCGACATCGCCGGCACGTCTGAGATCGTCCCTTCGTCGTCGTGCTTTTGGTCACAAAGATGCTCGGGTAGGACCTCGGACAGGCACCCCGGCTCTCTTGATCTTGCGATCACTCGATCATGCGCCACCGCATCAGGGCAATGGCAATTGACTATGACTAAAGGTACGCCGATGGACTGCGCTAGTTTATGCACATGCCGCTGCAATCCCTGGCGAAGAAAGCAGGCATCGAGAACCACCGACAAGCCATCAGCCATGTGCGCCGAAGCCAGATCGAACATTCGCTGATATACGTCACGACGCTGCGCGGCCGAGTAGCGGCCCGATCCGTAGTCCAGGCCTGCTTGCACAGGTGGACCCCATTCTTTACCGAGCGTTCCACGGACACGGTCGGACTGTATGATCTCCAGTCCCAGCAACTCAGATAGGGAGGTTGCGATCGTCGACTTTCCGGATCCACTCAGGCCACGCACGATGATACAAAGTTGTCGCGAGGCCGGACCAAGGTCGCGGTAGGCGAGCTCCAGATACGACCTGGCAAGACCGGCCGACCCAGTTCCTGTGGCCTTATCCTGGGTCGCTTTAAGCACCGCGACCTTTGCGCGCACGCAGGCGCGATACGATTTATAGAAGTTCAGGAGCCGCGGTTCTGGCGTGTCACCCGTGGCCTTAGCGTAGGCAGCGATGAGCACGTCACCAAGAGTTTTTGCATGCAGTCGCTCACATTCCATCGCCAGAAAACACAGCTCGTCGACCACATCGAGCTGGCGAAATTCAGCATTAAATTCGATGCAATCGAAGATCACCGGTGGATGTTCCAGACAGACATGTTCTGGACGCAGATCGCCATGGCCATCAATCACGTGATGGCCGTGGATTCTGCTGTCGAACAGGTCGCTTTCAAAATTGGCAAATTGCAGCTGCCGCGAGTGGATACGCTTGACCAGGGCCTCCGGAAGATGATGTTCGGGCCGCAGGAGTTCGCTCATGTTGGCGCGGATATGCTTGCTCATACGCTCGGTAAGATCTGTGGCTGAAATGGATACCGGCGACTGATTCCGATAAAATCGGACGAGTAGGGAAGCGAGCTCTGTCGTGTCGACAGGCTGAGCCCGCCTCCCTTCGATCAAGCTATCGAGCATGCGCTCTTGTGGCAGCCGGCGCATTTTAACCATCCATTCGACGGGACAGCCCGCCCCATCGACAGCGAGTCGACCCTGCGGATCAACCGTCACGGGGACGACGCCCAGATACACGCCGGCAGCTAGGCGCTGGTTTAACCTCAGCTCCTCGGCACAAGCCTGTCGACGCAGTTCCACCGTGGAGAAGTCCAAGAAATCAAAGCGCACCGGCTTCTTTAGCTTGTAGACCAGTTCATCGCCAAGGAAGACGAGCGAAATGTGCGTCTCGATCACCTGAAGCGGTCGAGCTGTGGCAAAGGCCCCCGGAGACCGAAGAAACCTCGCTACTTCGTCCCACTCTGGTCCTTGGCTTGGACTTTGCTCGCTGTCCGCCATGGGGTACCTCTCCCACCATGCACCAATCCCACGTCAATCGTTGCAAAAGCCAGTGATCATGTGGCATTCAATCCCACCGCTGGAAGCGCAGTGGCGCAGCGCAGCAGCTTTAGCCGCGTCGAGGTCGGTGGCTGATTCCGTGAAGAACTTATGGTCTCGGTCCCGGGCGACACCCAGACAGGTGTAAGCATTGTTCTCGATCGACTTCAGAATTTTACAGTTTCCCCCCGCCTTGTTGTTGCAGATCTCTAGGGCCCGTGCCTCTGCTTGTTGCATCGTCAGATATTTCTGCCAGCTCCAACCACCCTCGGCATTCGTCGCCAACGCGACCGGATTCAGCGGTGTGATTCCGGCGCAGACGAAATTTTGTGTCCATTTGACGAAATGGTCTGCTTTGATTTGGATCTTGGTAAAGCCGTAGGATTCGGTGCTACCGTGAATCTTATAACTGGCGTCCATGCCACTCCATATCAGGCGAAATTCCGGCCGCGGATCGATGCCTTCAGCATAGGTAAAAAAGTCGCCTTCACGCGTGTCACCAGCGTAACCGTCTTGTCCCGGCTCGAGCAAAATCCAGCCTCGGACCTGCAGCTGGCTGTTCAAGTCACGAAATGCAATGGCAGCTTGCAACCTGCGACTGCAGCTATTGTGTACGTAAATCTGATGGTGATCGAGTGCCGGATCCGGAAGCGGACTTGGCATCGGCGTTGGATCCGGTGCCGTGAGCGAAAGCGGACCATCAGAGGTAACTCCTCTCAGGTCCGGTGAGCCGACGAAGCTCTCGCTCGTAGCGGCGTAGGTCTCAGCCTTCAAGTCCAACTCGGAGGAGCGAGATGTGATCGCGCAGCCGCCCCATGACCATTCCTTTGCGCAGTTACCGTCGGCAAAGGCCGGAGCCGCACTGAGAATGACCGATCCAAACATCAAAGCCAACGGAAGTCTCGTATTCATAGTGGATCCTCTCTTTGAATGATTCATCTTCATAAGACTCAATTCAAACAGGCACCAGCAACAGAACCGATCTCACTTCAAACACTGTGTCGTCAAGCGCATGGCACGCCTAGACTCGATGTACTGATAGGACAGATCTACCGATTGAGCAAGGCCTGAGAGTGGCAAATCGTTGCGCTTTCAGACTTATTTTTCTTCTCATCCAAGCATATGGATGGTCCCAGTCGGTCTTTCAATTTGTACCGATAGCAGCGGCCATCACCGTTGTGCTGGTAAACCAGCTGTAGCGACCGATGCCATTATGTTTCGCGGCAAGAAGACCCATAAGGACGTCCCTGGCGAACGGGTGCCCGACCGCATCTATGTGTTTCAGTATTTGATGACCAACGCCGGCAGTGTCAAAACTCTAAATAGCATTCCGACTGGTATTAAGCGCTTTGATCAGTTGAAAAAGTATGTGCGGATGATGGGTGAATCCGATGCTGGAGTCGACGTCGCGCGCGGCGCTATTACGGTACTGACCCCGTTGCCCCTGGCCGCACAGGGCGACACATTGACGATGACCCTGCCGCGAATCTCGCTGCAATGCGACTCGCAAATGCCATGACATTTACTATGGCTTTTTAGCCCAAGACTTCGAGTCTGGACATTGCGCATTGCGCGACCCATAATGTAGCGGACAGCAACAGGATTTATGGGACAGGGATCGATCGATGTTAAAACGCCTGTTGGCCAAGCCGCTAGGCTTCTATGGATTTTTGGTTGTAGGTCTGCTGATTTGTGGATGGATCTACAGCAAGAAGAGTGGCGTTGCCGACCTACTGCTGGATGGTCCAGTAGGCAACGATCATGCCAATAATCCTAAAGCCAATGATTCGCTTGGTCAGTCAGCATGGTTGCGTCCAACTCAACAGCATGATGCGTCGATAGACGGCAATGATCCCCTGGCGATGGTCGAGTTGATCGGCGACCAAACCTCCGCTGCTGTAGCCTATGAAGCCTTTCATCATTTAAAGGAGTGGCTAGCGCGTGGACCCGCTCAGGTCGACCAGGCCGTTGCAAAGCTCACGCATCCAGGCAGTGGCAGCACGGCGGACAAGCGTCAGCGTTCTTTAGTCTACGGTGCCTTGGCGGAAACGAATGTACCTGAAGCAGCCTCGGGACTTGTCGCATTAGTTCATGGGGCAACAACCGATGACGACCTTATGCAGGCTGTCGGGGCCATTGCCGATCATCGGTCACCAACGCAAGCGGCGTTACCGGCACTTTGGCATGCCTACGAAACCAATACCGGGCCTGCGAAGAATATGTCGCTGCTGGCATTCGGCAGCGCTGCCTACCATTTGGAAAGGGCGGCCGGACCACCCGGTGATGCTGCTGACAAACTGCTTGCCGCATACGCTGCCATGCCAGGCGAAGAGGGACGAATCGAGATCATTTCCGCCATGGGTAACCATGGTTCAGAACGCTATTTTGAAGTTCTAAAGACAGCGGTCCGAGATCAAAGTGAGTTGGTCCGTAAGGCAGCAGTATACGCGCTTCGCTTCCATTCGGGACCCGGGGCCGGCGCGCTGTTAGCCGACACTGCGACGCAGGATGCTGGCGAAAAGATCAAAGCGCAGGCCATCGAAGCTTTAGCAACTCAGCTTGATCAGCGTCGAGACTACGGCCGGGTGACTAAGGTAGCGTTATCGAGCAGAGATCCCCAGGTGCAGCTTGCCGCGGCCGTCGTCTTGACTGAAGCCAAGGCACGCGGAGGAAGTCCAGAGATAGACCAGGCGATTGCGGCCCTGCGTTCAGGCAGCTCCATCGGTCAAGTGCAGGCATTCTTGGGTGGTTGAGGGTCCGACGCTAAAGCGTTGCGCATTCGGCTTGAGCGACTGCAAGGATCTGATCGTAGTTTGTTTTGGTTGTAGCCTGGGCCTTTAGTTTGTTCTGCAAAAGAGGGTCATTCGTCGTTGCCGCTGCTGCTTTGAGCTTGCTGACATCAGCATCGACGGTGGCACTGATGTCCTTGACGATCGCGGCGAAATCCTTCGCCTTACTCAGGCATTCAGAGCGGGAGCCTGGTGAGTTTATATAGCGTTCCATGAAGGCCGAAAACTGCGGCAGAGCGTTAACATTGACAGCACTCGGAGCCCACAGCGTATGCTCCCAGGTTCCAGCCGGCACTCCGGCGCTGGAAGCGACCGTCCATAGCGCCTTGTCCACTCCAGTCGGCAGCCCTCCCGTGGCATTTTGGCCAACGCGGGCCCTTATCCCCACGCGTCCCGCCAGCCATTTCATAAAGCCGTCATCAATGCCGATACTTCCAGCGGCGATGCCGACACTATCGTGATAGGCCAGCGAGGCAACGTGTGTCAGGTTGGTATCAAGAATGGTGACCGTCCCAAAGGCCTCGACTGCGGCGAATAGCGCCGATTTGACTCCACCAGTCACTCCTGCTGAAAGGCTGATCTTGGGGATAAATGCCAAGGAGAGGGCGTTGCCGCCACGACTACTTGGCTCCATCGAGCCGCCAAATTCGCCGCCGATATTGGCGCCGAAGGTGACGCCTAGGCCGGGGACTGGGCTCGGCAGGACCGCATCTACGGCCAGCGACCGGGCGAAGGTTTGGCTCCACACTTTAGTGAGCGGCGCATTGAGCTTTTCCTGGCCCTGGTAGCGGACGATACCGCGAACGGTGATGGGATTCACCGCAGTCTCGGTGGCAATTTCGATCAGCTTGTCGGTTGTGCCAAGGCTTTTGCCAAACACCGTGCCGTTGATCCAGGCTGATGCTTTAAACTTCGGCGGCAGGCCTTTGGGGGATTCCCCGTCGGCAGTGGCGTTGGCTTGCACATAAAAGGTGTTCTTATCACCTAGGCTGAGAAAGGCATCGCCAGGTGCTGCCATCGCGGCGAGCACCGCGAGTTCTGGTCGTTGGCGAGCATAGGCCGCTAGGTTGAAGTGGATCCCACTCTCTGCGCTGTTCGTCGCTGCGGCTTGGACGGTCGCGTCGGTCTCTGAGCGATGGGCTTCTTTGCAGCCGCTTATGGTAAACCCAGCTGCCAGGAGGTACGCTAACAAGTCTCGGCCAGACTGCATCATACACCCATGGTATTCGTGTCCTGTTAGCTCAGATCAGCTTTGTTGCATAAATCCTGTCCTCCAGCCTTCCCACCCTCCCAGTTGCGCGGAATTCTGCCGCTGTCCAAAAACTGGGAGGGCGGGAAGGCTGGAGGACAGGATTTATGCAACAAAGTCGTTCAGATCGTACCATGGCATGCAGAGTCGCGCCAAGTCACTTAGAAGGCAGTATGAGGCAAGAGCAGCCTTGGGTGGTGGCAAATTGGTCCTTTGATGCCTTGGCCGATTCACATACGGCTTTGTCGTTGATCCACGACCATTTGGGGCTTGTTGCGTCCGCGGCCGTGCCGGTCGGACAATTTGGATAGGTTGCGGCTTGGGCCAATGCTGTAGCTTTTTCGCCGGCACTCTTGGCATCGGCTGCTGCTTTTTCTAGAGCGGCCTTGTCGGCAGTGGCCTTGTCCGCAGCGACTGTATCCGCTGCAGCTTTGTCCGCAGCAACTTTATCCGCAGTAACTTTATCTGCTGCAGCTTTATCTACCGTAGTGGTTCCACTAATGACTTTAGATTCAATGCTGACATCAGCGCTGGTGCTCGGATCCTTCTTGCTGAATGGTTGGGGCTCGCCTTTGCAAGAAAGAATGGTCACAGTATTTGGGCCGGCCTTTAGTACGAATTCGGAGATGAGGCATTCTGTCTTTGATTCGGACCCAGAGGCTATTGCGGCCGACGCCTTTAAATAGACAACGTTAATCTTGTACGTTCCGGGGGCAAGGGTCACTGGATCATCAAGGAGTCGGTCATTCTTCTCGGCGGTCAAATTCGTCCAGTCTTTGCTGGTCAACCAGCTCTCAAAGGATCCATCGGTTTTTTTTAACTCGGTTTTTACCTGGACCTCATCGTAATCGGTTCCTATATTTAGTTCGGACGGTAGTTTCAAGTTAACGGATGCGAGTTCGCTGCCGCTGCCAGGTCCTGATCCAGACTTGCATGCAGTCAGCGCGAGGACAAACAAAGTAGTCAATTTAATAGAGTGGGGCTTGAACATCGTCTATTCTCCTAGATATGTTTAGTTTAGAGCCTTGGTTGGTAGCAATTGACTTAAAGCAAACGTCGTGCCATTTGGTGGGTCCGCAATTGTCGAATTATTGGACGCTGGATGCTTCGGGCTAAGGGTGAAGGATTTTGAGTAAGATCAGCGCGGTGAGTCCAGTGGTGCTTAGTCGGTGTCAAGTTCTGCGACAACTCGGCGAACATTTAGTCGTCCCGATTCTGCGCCAGGTGGCTCAGGTCCGTTGGGCTGGTCGGGACGATCACTGTCTTTTCGTATGCAGAAGATCGAAAAATGGGCGTCAGGCCGTGACTTATATCTAGTCGCGGCTATTTTGCCTTTGATTTTTGCCGAATAACCACTAGCTTTCAGCTTGAAGCAAAGATCGTCCCACTCAAGGCCAAAGGATCCTCGATTCCGCATGCTTGCCAAACCCTATAGCAGTGCTCGTGCCGCTGATTTAGCCGAACGGATTCTGCACCACAAAGCGCTCTATTATGCCGGCCATCCAGAAATCAGCGATGCGGCCTTCGATGCACTCGAAGACGAGCTGCGGCAGCTCGCGCCGACGCACCCGGCGCTGGCGGTCGTCGGTGCTGACCTGACGACCGACCTGCCAAAGGTCGCACACTCCTCGCCGATGCTCAGTCTGCAAAAAACCTACGATCTGGACGAACTGCTGAAATGGGTCGGTACGGAACCAGTGGTCGGGACGTTGAAGATCGACGGCGTCAGCATCAGTTTGCTGTATCGTGATGGCGCGCTGGTCATGGCCAAGACCCGTGGCAATGGAGTGATCGGTGAGGACGTGACGCCTAAGGTGCGCTGGGTCACGGAGGTTCTGCCGGATCTTCCAGGGATTGCTGGCGACGTCGAGATTCGCGGCGAGTTATATTGTACCGACAGTCGCTTTATCCAGCTCGCCGAGACGATGCAGGATTTGGGCCTTGAGTGCCCGACCAGTCCTCGCAATATCGTCGCTGGTCTTATGGGGCGCAAGTCGCATATAAACCTGGCGCGGTTTTTCGGTTTCTTTGCCTTCCATGTCAGTAGTGCCTCGGGGGATCTGGATCTGAAGACCGAGGCCGAGCAATTCGCTTGGCTGGCGGCGCGAGGCTTTGTCCTGCCAAAGCCGGAGCGCTTAGAAGGTGAGAGCGCTGTAGGTGGGTATATCGAACGGGTGCGAGACTTACTCGCGGAGGGGGAAATCCCTCTCGATGGCGCCGTGTTCACCTACGATAGTGTCGCCCGCCAGCACGCCCTTGGCCTGACCTCGCACCACCCTCGCTATAAAATGTCCTTCAAATGGCAAGGGCAGACCGCGACGACGCGGATTCAGGACGTCGCTTGGGCCACCTCGCGACTTGGCATCGTCACACCGGTGGCCATCGTGGCTCCAGTGAGCTTAAGTGGCGCCACGATCACCAATGTCACCTTGCACAACGCAGCGCACGTCAAAGCCTATAATCTGAAGGCTGGCGACGACGTCGAGATCGTGCGCTCCGGTGAAGTGATCCCGAAGTTTTTGCAGGTGGTGCATGCTGCTGAGGGTGAGTATCGCTGGCCAGATGCGTGTCCATCGTGTAGGGCAGCCCTGGTCTTTGACGATGTGCGCCTTAAATGCCCGAACGAGGCCCATTGCAGCGCACAGCAACTAGGCGCGGTGCTCAATTGGATTCGCGCGGCCGAGATCGAGGATCTCAGCGAAAAGCGTCTAGCCCCGTTGATGGAGCTTGGACTTGTGCGCACCATGGCCGATCTCTACCGGCTGAACGTCGAGGATTTTTACCGCATTCCCCAGACCAAAGAAAAGATGGCGACCAAGCTGTATGCCAATATTCAGAAGAGTCGGCATCTACCCCTCGCGCAATTTTTGAATGGTTTAGGGATCGAAGGGAGCGGCTTAACGACGTGGGAAAAGTTGTTGGCGGAGTTTCCGACCCTAGATGCCATCCTGAAAGCGAATCAGGAACAGCTGGCGGCTATCGATGGCTTCGCGGAGAAGACGGCAGCGCAGATCGTCTTGGGTCTGGAGGTCAAGCGGCCGTTGATCGATGATCTCTTGGCAGCTGGAGTCGTACCCAAAGCGGCGACGGCGGCAACCGGTGATGGGCCGCTGAGTGGGCAGGTCTTTGTCATCACCGGTGCACTGAGTCAGCCGCGGGCGACGGTGGAGAAAGCGATTAAAGCTGCGGGGGGGCGATTGTCGGGGAGTGTGGCGAAAACCACCCATGCGGTGATTACGGATGAGCCGGACTCGGCGTCTAGTAAGATGCAAAAGGCGAAGGCTTTGGGTGTTCCGGTCTGGAGTGAGGCACGGCTGTGGCAAGCCATTGAAGGGTTGGCTGACGGTGACGGTACGGGAATCGATAATTCCCGTGGCTGAATGTTCTATCGTCGTCCGCGTTTCGGAGGCGAGGCGCCGGCGACTGGTGGACGGGCAGGATCGAGCGGGACCGGGCGCACTCTGGTCCGTGGCAAGGCCGGCTGATCACCCATCGGGTCAGCTCGGCTTCTTGTTGCCAAGAGCCGCGGCATAGCCCTGGCAGTCGTTTAGGTTCTGATAGACGCCGAGATCACCTCCGCCCATGACCTTGCCATCGACCGTCGCCTGCAGGGTCGAGGCCTGGCCTTGGGGTGTGCACACGAAGCCGACGTGCTGCACTGTAGTCACGCAATCCCTGCCGATGGCGGCCTGCTTGACGTCGATCTCCAAGCCAGTTTTCAGGAAGATTTGGTACACCGATTGGCCGGGGGAGCACTGCAGTTTCGAGTTGCCGTCATAGTCTATGACTTGAGCGGTTACCGGCGCCCAGGCGCCGGTATTGTTGTTCATTGCAGCGCTTGCTCCCGCTGGGATCGAATTTTCGCTGGAATTTTTGTTTGATTTGCCACAGCCCGTGAAAGCGGCGAGGGACGAGAGCACGATTGCTGCGGTGAAAAGCTTGATGGTCATGAGATATCTCCTGAACTTTTGGGACCTAATTGTTCGCAACAGTGGAGATATGGCTGCAACATTGGCGCCAATATTCGCGGCAATGATTCCGGGGCATTGGGCGTTGGCGTGTGCGGGCTGACTGCCCACGTCGCGCACAGTGACCGGACATTTGACACTGGGCGTTGATCGCTGGTCCTGCTCGACGTCATACATTTCTCTCGGCAACCGCTTCACCTTCGAACGCCTCGCCTACCGGGTCGGCATCCAGAAATCCTACCTGTCGCGCGTTATGCGCACCGAAGGCCCGAATCTCAGCGAAGACCAGCTCTATGCTATCGCCGTGGACCTAGGCTTTAGCGCCGAGGAGAGCCACTTTCTCCAGCTACAGCTGGCCCACGCCAGGTCCGGATTGCGGGCGCGACGCGACGAGCTGGCCGCGACCATTGACGGACTGCGCCGTGCCCATCAACGCAGCGAGGCCCATATCTCGGCTCCGGCCGTCGGCCCGGCCGAGCTGACGGAGTTCTTTGTCAATCCAGAGTTGATCCTGACCCACATGTGTCTCAGCCTCCCACGCTTGCGCCACGACGTGCGACAGATCGGCTCGACGCTGGGGTTAAGCGGTGAGGAGCTGACGGCCAATCTAGCGGCCCTCGAACGCCTCGGTATGGTCAAGCTGGAGGACGGAGGCTACCGGGTCCAACATGATCGCATGCACCTGCCGGTCGACTCACCGGTGTTTCGAGCCTATCGCTCGATGCAGCGGCTTAAGTCCCTGGAGCGCTGCCAGCGCCTGCCTAGCGACCGCGCCTACAGCTTTTCGGTCGCATTCGCCGCCAATGAGAGCACTCGCCAGGAAATCAAGCAGGCCTTCCTGGGCTTTCTCGCCACCGTCGAGAAGATGGCGCAAGGCGCCCCGGACGAGGACCTCTACCAAATGAATTTCGATTTATTCGACTGGAGCCGTTAGCTTGGTCAAGATCGACGGCCTCTGGAGGTGGCTAGGCCCTGCGGGTTGCCGGGAAGAGGGTGCCGCAGCACGGTTCGTCCCGACCGGGGACTAGCCTGTAGCTGATATTGCGCACCGCGGCGTAAATGCAATTGACCAGACCATTTCATAACCTTAACCTTGCCACCGGAGGGCTTCGCTTGATCACAGATTTGTCAGAGATTAGCGCGGTGCTGACCGACTACTTTGCCACTAGGCCAGAGGTCCGGATTTTGACTATTTTCGGGTCCTTTGCTTCCGGGAACGCCCACGCCGCATCGGATTTGGACCTCGCCATAGACACTGGCCAACGGCTGAGCCCTGATGAATTAGCTCAAATGACCTCTGAGCTGGCCACACGCCTAGGCAGAGAAGTAGATTTAGTGGACTTGACGGTCAGCCGTGGCGCGATCCTCGAAGAAGCGATTATAAAGGGGCGAAAGGTCATTCAGCGCAGTCCCGAGGACTTTGCCCGCCTGCTCAAGCGGATGTGGTACGACAAAGAAGACGATGGCCGCTATCGCCAGCGAACGATGCAGACAAGGTTGTTATTGTGGAAGCAGTGAACGAACAGCTCTTACAGGAAAAGGCGGACGTCGTCGTCCGCTGCCTCGGACGCGTCAAAACCAAAGCACCGACCTCGCTATCCGCACTGACTACTGATCTCGATGCACAGGACATCATCGTCCTCAATCTGGAGCGCGCGATCCAAGCATGCGTCGACATGGCGAGCCATATCATCGCCTATACCTCTCTCCCGCCCGCGCCCACTATGGCCGAAAGCTTCATCTGCCTACGTCAAGCTGGGGTTATTACGCAGCCAGTTTGCGACCGGATGGTGAAAGCAACAGGCTTGCGTAATTTGCTCGTGCATGAATACCAACGCATCGACTGGGGCATCGTCTGGCAAGTCATCACCAAGCACCTCAATGACCCGCATGATTTCTCGCGCGAGGTGCTGACCTGGCACGGCAAGCGCGGACTGCAAAAACCGTAAAATCTTGTCTGCTTGGAGGCCTGCGGCGGCACGCCGCGGCCGCTTTTGCTGCGCTGAATCAGGGGCCCGCTGGCTTGCCTACTCCGCGGGGGTGAGGAGCAGATCGTGCCGGGATTGCAAATACATGCCGTCCCGCTCTCCACCTCGCCATTCGTTACTGGACTTTTTTCACATCACGGCACTCGGAGGTCCAGTTCACGTTGCCAGCGGGCGCACCGGCTCGTCGCGTAGCGTGTGCCAACGACCTTAGTGCCATCAAGCAGGTCTAGCACATAAATACGCGACAAATGTCCGTAGCATCCAGCATCTTGGTATGTCGATAGGCGTAGCGACTGCGCCGTACCCTGCACGTTCCCCGTGACTAGGACCACGGCATCACCTATGGAACCCGGTTTTGTCGTGCAGTCGGATTCTCCCGTGATTTTCTTTGATGCTAATGTGCGCCCTTTCTCGTCCTGTGACAGCGGACGCTTTTCTTCTTTGCCGCCGAATTTGATATTCACAAGCTTCACCTCCGGAGCGACAGCGAAAACTTGATAGGCAGCCGTCTTGGGCGGATGCTCTACCTGGTAGCGCGCAATGGCCTCGTCAAAAGCGCAGTTGTCAAACGCAGTGTCAAAATAGTCACTGCCATCGACATATCGTCCTGTCTTGCTTGTCTTGTACTTGAGCCCGCATGTTTTGTTGTGCTCATCGTCCATGCCCTCGCGAGCCGGAATGTAGTCAAAGGTGGTGAAGGTCGTCTGTTGTTTCTTGTCCTCTCTATTCTCCAACACAGGCACGAGGTACGAGCTGCGTTTGGCCTTGCGAGGAGTATCCCCAACCTCTTTATCGGCGCACCCTTTCGCGTTTAGGCAATGCAGTGATAGGGACGCCGGCCAGGTTTCCAAAGGAGGTCGCTGGTCATAGCTGATGGCCGCCTCTAAGGTTGCGGTAAACGGCTGAAGATAGGCGTTCCCGGTTGGATAAGCCTCACCAAGAAACACGTTTCCGGCGAGGCCCGCTAGCAATGCCGCCGTGGTCATGGTCATCGATCAGTCCTCGTCATTCGGGTCATGTGGGTCAGTCACTGACTGTAACCAGTTGAAGCGCCTCTCTATGATCATCGCTGGAGATTGTCGCCACGGTAGATGCACGGACGACGCTTACGGTGATATGGTGCTCCGTCTCCAGAGATGGTATACCGACCTCAAGTTGCTAGTTGCACCCACGATCATGTTCCAGTCTAGCGTATGGCCGTGGCAAAGGGAGCCTCTACATGGCCTACTCCAGGCGTTCTATCCTACTTGCAGTCGTTGCTGTCCTAGTCGCCGCAATGGTAACGGGCTTCTTGTGGCGGGTGATTCGAGGCCCGCAGATCGATGCCGTTCGCCTCAAGCGGGCAAACGTGGTGCAGATGGTGGTGGCATCGGGGTCCATCGAGCCGCAGCTGAGGCCAAAGCTAGGTGCACAAGTCAGCGGCGTCGTTATGACGGTGTTGATCGGTGAAGGCGACAGCGTCAAGATGGGGCAGGCCTTGGTGCGGCTCGAGGATACCGAAGCCCAGGCGTCTTTGGCCCAGGCCCAAGCGGCGAGCGAGCAAAGCCTGGCCAAGCTCCAGCAGCTTCAGGGCGTCAGCGCTAGAGTCGCGGTTGAGGCCCTCAGGCAGACCGATCTGAAGGTCGCCACGGCGCGGCGGGACCTGCGTCGTGAGGAGATCCTGGCGCAGCAGAATGCGTCCACCAAAGAAAATTTTGAGCAGGCGACGATGAATCTGCGGCTGGCGGAGAGCCAGGCAACCGCCGCGGCTATCCAGGCGCGCGCGGCGTCGCCGAAGGGCGCCGATTCCCGAATTGCCATTGCCGCTGCTGGTCAGGCGCAGGCGATGGTGGCTGCTGCGGCGGCGCGCTTGGCCGATTACACGCTGACGGCGCCGATGGATGGGACGGCCCTGAAGGTGCCCGTTGCGCCTGGCGATGCGGTGCGGCCGGGTGACTTGCTGATCGAAATGGCCGCCAGTGGGTCACCGCGCGTGACCGTGCAGGTCGACGAAAAGAATCTTCCGCTGATTCAGGTGGGCCAAACCGCCTCGGTGCTTGCTGACTCCTATCCGGGAAGGCCCTTTGCAGCGACTGTCACATGGCTGGCGCCGGCGATTGATCCGGCACGTGGAACCGTCGAAGTGCGGCTGGCGGTGAAGGATCCGCCGTCCTTTCTGCGCTTCGATATGAGCGTCTCGGTGGCGATCACGACGGCGGCGGCGAATGCCTCCCTCACCCTTCCCCATGCCGCAGTGCAAGAGCCAGACGGCAAGGAACCCTACGTCTTTGTCGCTAATGGTGGCAAGGCGAGTCGCCGCGTGGTGCACCTCGGCCTGCGTGGGGACAGCCTCTTCGAGATCACGTCCGGAGTACTAGAGAGTGACGAGGTGCTGATTCCGCCCGATGGCGGCTTGCGCGACGGTCAAGCGGTGCGAGCTGTTCATCACGGTTGAGGGGGTTAAAGATGCCGTTCGAACTGTTTGTAGCGTTGCGATATTTGAAGGAGGCCCGGTTTCAGACGGCGCTGATTCTCGCCGCCGTCACTTTGGGTGTTGGCGTCGTGATTTTTCTCTCGGCGCTGATCAATGGACTCCAGGCTAGCTTGATCGAGACGACACTTGGTTCGCAGCCGCATGTGGTCATGACTCGTCTAAAGAGTCCGCCAAGATACACTCCAGGCGACGATGGCACGGTGATCCTGGCACTGGTTGCACAACCACCGCAAAAGGAGCTGGTGATCAACGACTGGCAGGCGTCACTGGCAAAGGCTCGTGCGGCGCCCGCGGTGGAAGCTGCGGCGGCGATTGCTTCCGGTGCGGCCTTTGCCACCCATGGCATCGCTAACGTCGCCGTGGCGCTGCGGGGGATCGACGCGGCATACGACCATATCGTACCTGTCTCCAAGCATCTAACATCCGGGCGTTTCAATATCCAAGCAGACCAGGCCGTGGTCGGCGTCGAGCTGGCGCGGGACCTTGGGCTAGTCGTCGGCGACAAGCTGCGCTTGACGACGACCCGTGAGAGTGGCGCGACTTTGTCGCGTGCGACTAAGGCGTCCGTGTTTACGATTGCGGGAATCTTTGACCTCGGCAGCCGCGATGTCAACCGCCGTTGGGTGTTGACCAACCTGAAAGCGGCGCAGGCCCTGCTCGATATTCCTGGCGGTGCGACCACCTTGGAGGTGCGTGTCAAAGAGGTGTTTGGCGCTGAACTCGTCGCTAAACGCCTTGCCGCGAGCACCGGACTGACCGCTGATAGCTGGCTCAAGATCAATAAGCAACTCGTCAGCGGTTTGCGCAGTCAGGATAGCTCACGCTACGTCATCGAGTTTTTTGTCGTGATCGCCGTCGCGCTAGGCATCGCCAGCGTGCTGATGGTCGTCGTCATGCAAAAGTCGCGGGAGATCGGTATCATGCGGGCGTTTGGGGCATCGACGGGGCAAACGCTGCGGATTTTTTTGCTCGAAGGGACGATGCTCGGTGGCCTAGGGGCTGTTGGTGGGGTCATCCTTGGTGCCGCGTTAGCCGAGGCCTTTCGTCACCTGAGCCGCAATGCGGACGGGGGGCCGACCTTTCCTGTCGCGGTGACGCCTGGGCTCCTTCTTGGTTCGTCTCTCTTGGCGCTGGGCGTCGGTTTGGTCGCCTCGGTCTTGCCGGCGCGCCGGGCCGCACTCCTCGATCCAGCGGTGGCGATTCGCTATGGTTGAAGCACAACCCATCTTGGTGATGCGAGATATCGTCAAAGACTACGGCGAAGGTCGTGCGCGCGCCTTGGATGGTGTTCATTTAAGCGTCGACGTTGGCGCTTTTGCCGCGATCATTGGACCATCTGGCTCGGGCAAAAGCACGCTGCTGAATTTGATCGGTCTGCTCGATCGGCCGACGCAAGGGACGATGCAGATGCTCGGGGCCGACGTTTTGGCGCTGACGCCTGGGCAACTCACGGCGTTTCGTGGCAATAAACTTGGCTTTGTTTTTCAGTTTCATCACCTGTTGCCCGGCTTCACTGCGGTGGAAAACGTCATGCTGCCACTCATGGCCCATGCTGGCAGGGAGCGAGCTGGGATGCGGACCAAGGCTCTAGAGACCTTGGCCTTGGTCGGTATGGAGCATCTTGCCGATGCCGCAGTACCGAAGTTGTCAGGCGGTCAGCAGCAGCGGGTCGCTATGGCCAGAGCGCTTGCCGCCGATCCAGAGCTTTTGCTTGCCGATGAACCAACCGGCAATCTCGACACGCGCAATGCTGACGAGATCTTCGCGCTACTGCGGCGACTCAATCAGGATAAAGGTTTGACCGTATTGGTCGTGACCCACGATAGCCGCTTGGCGGCGCGCTGTGACCGGCGCATCGAAGTTGTCGATGGTCATGTACGGCCCTGAGTGCGCGGACTCATGATGTGGGTCCAATGGTAGGGATTTCACACTTGGACTCGCCGCTCTGGTCGCGCTAAGATGAGGGTGCAATCCCCTCGTAGCGTTAGAGCCCTCGGACGGAGCTAAATCATGTCGAAAGCAGCCAAGGCGGCGTCCGCAGACGATGGGGAAGCCATCTTATTTATCAGTCGCTTCAATGCCCGGACGATTGTGCGCGACGAATGTAAAGCGGTGGGTATCACCCAATTTTATATTCCGGAAAACGCTCAGCGTTGCATCTCCTACCTCAGCGAATACCCAGATGCCCTGCTTATTCTCGATTGGGAGGTCGGCGCCGAGCAAGCCACCAAGGTCCTCGAGGCGCTGTCCGGTCCATTGGTTGTGAGTGCCAGGCCGACCATGCTCATCGCGCTTGATCTCTCACCCCATGCGATCGGTGCGGCGGCGGAGTACCAGGTGAGTCGAGTGCATAGCGGTGAGCTCATGCGCGCTAAATTCACCGAGCACATCGCCTTTCTGCTTGCCGAAAAAAAGGCCATCGCGCTGCTTAGCGGTGGCTTGGCGCGCGTCTCGCAGGCGCGCCAACGCGGAGACTGGGACGAGTCATTGCAACTGCTGCGCGATCTTGCGACTAAACACCCGGACCAAATCCGCTGGCAAGCTGAGATCATCGATAACCTCGTGCATCTCGGACGCTGGGATGAGGCCAGCCAAGCGGCGCAGGTATTAACCGAAAATGAACCAAGCTATGCGCGCGGCCTTGGTCTCTATGGCCGTTGCCTGATGCGGCAAAAGCTCTACGGTGATGCTTGCGAGGTGTTTAAACGCGCGAAGCTGCTTAATCCATATAATCTCGGTCGCCTCGTCTCCCTCGGACAAGCACTCCTGGAGATCGATAAAGTCAGCGAAGCGCGGGAGAACTTCGAGGCCTCACTCAAGCTGCAACGTGGGCGCAAGGATGCCATCGTTGGCCTAAGCGAATGCATGCTGCTCGAGGGTGACGTTAACGATGCCTTAAACCTGCTCCGGGAGGTGTCTGGTCCCCGCGAGCTGGCGTCGATCTTTAACATGGCGGCGATATTGTCCATGCGCCAAGGCCGCTTTGAGATCGGCAAAACGCTGTATCAAGTGGCCATCAGCAAGGTCAAGGCCGACGCCTACCTC
>Ga0315287_10001746_pt1 | contig 20291 bp, 15 predicted proteins | sample YL17G11_0_MG_FD_205037 | JGI IMG/M metagenome (GOLD analysis project Ga0315287, IMG submission 205037) | Sediment microbial communities from Yellowstone Lake, YNP, Wyoming, USA - YL17G11_0 | ecosystem: Environmental > Aquatic > Freshwater > Lake > Sediment | place: USA: Wyoming | collected...
CACGATGGGAAAATCGTGGCGAATGGACTCGAGATTGCGGTAGCGGGCCAGCAAGGCGGGTCGCAATCCGGCCGGCAACACCCGTTGCGTTCCAGCATCTTCCGGTTGGCGGCCCGTGAGATGGAAGACGACCTGCGACCTGAGTTGACTGTCCATGGTTACTGCGGCCAGACGGTGAATTTATCGAACTCGCGCTCGAGTGTGCTGCGTATTTCCGCCGCCGGGCGCAACTTGCCCGCACCGCGCAAGTCCTCGTAACAGGGTACTTCCGGGTTGCGATAGAGAATCCCCACCGGGATCGGATCTTCGGACGAGGCGATTTCGCGGGCACGATTGATGTCGGCAGGATCGTGCGCAAGCTGGTTGCGGTAGATCTTCTGCAGGGCCGGGCTGATGTGGACGCCGTCGGCATGGGTAAGCATCTGCATGCGTTGCGGATCGTGGACCCACGGCTCGAACATGCTGCCGACGAACTCCGGGCAACGTTGCAGGATGCGCACGAACGAGAAGCCGCGATGCCGATACGCGGCCGTCAGGATCTGGAACAGCGACTCGGGTATCCAGTCCACGGCCTGCGCCACGAACGAGACGTTCTGCACGCCCAGCGTGACCGTGAGCGGGCTCAGGGCTTCGAGATACGAGCCACGTGGCGTGCTGTTGCTTCTGGTTCCGATCGGCGACGTCGGTGAAGCCTGTTTCTTGGTCAGGCCATAGATGTGGTTGTCGTGCAGCAGCACGGTAATGTTCATGTTGTAGCGGATCGCGTGGATCCAGTGCGCGGCGCCGATGCTGCAGCAATCGCCGTCGCCGGTATTCACGAATACGTGCAGGTCGGGGCGCGCGAGCTTGATGCCCTCGGCGATCGGCAGCGCGCGGCCGTGGATGCCGTGAAAGCCGTACGTGCGCATGTAGTGCGGCAGCCGGCTCGAACACCCTATACCGGAAACGAAGACGGTCCTTTCCGGTCGCAGGTTCTCGTCGCGGCACAGGCGCTGCATCGCCGCAAGGATCGCGTTGTCGCCGCAGCCCTTGCACCAGCGGGGCACGCCGCCCTGGTAGTCCTCGAGCGCGTGGTTCTCCTGGGTAAGCTGGTGCAGGCACAGCGTGGCGGTGCTCATCGCGAAGTCTCCAGACGTGTCAGGCGTCCCCGCAGCGCTGCATAGACCGTTCCCGGCTTGATCGGCCGGCCGCGCACTTCGGTCCAGCAGTCGACGTCGACGAGATAGCGCGACCGCAGCAACAGCGCGAGCGCGGAGTACCGACGATTGGACTCGTCGATCAGCGGGTCGTCCGGATCGTCTGCCCAGTTACCTTCGACGGTGATTACTTTGCGAAAACCCCGCAGGATTTCACCGATTCCGGGCTGCATCGGTTGCAGGAACATCAGGTGCGTGGATGAGACGCGGTGGCCTTCACCGCGTAACCGCGCCACGGCTTCCTCGATGGCGCCCCTGGTGCCGCCCCAGCCGACGACGAGCAGTTCGCCTTCACGCTCGCCGAACACCGGCGGCGCGGTGAGCATCTTCTGCAGCGTCGCGAGCTTCATGCTGCGCGCGTGCATTCCCTGCTCGTTGATTTCGGGATCGTAGGCGACACGGCTGTTGCGATCGTGCGCGAGACCGGTCAGCGTGTGCATGCCGTTCGGCTGCCCCGGCAAGAAGCGCCGGCTGAGCCCCGTGACCGGATCCCAGTCGTAAGGCTTCATTCCCTCGGGCACCGGATTCTGGTCGACCGGCGGCGCGAGCCAGTCAGTGGAGAATTGCGGACGCGGAAACGGTTGCTGCGCCGTCGCGAGGCTTGCATCCGACAGCACGACGACGACCATGTTGAACGTTTCGGCGAGGCGTCGCGCCGTGATCATCGAATAAAAGCAGTCCTCGATCGTGCCTGGGGCCATGACGACCTTGGGCGCGTCGCCGTGACTGCCGAACATGACCGTGAGCAGGTCGCCTTGCTCGACCTTCGTCGGTTGTCCCGTGCTCGGCCCCCCGCGCTGGACGTTGACTACGACGAGCGGGATTTCAGCCATGACGGCGAGACCCAGCCCTTCCTGCTTCAGCGAATAGCCCGGCCCCGAGGTGATCGTCACGGCGACCTTGCCGGTGTAGGAGGCGCCAATGGCAAACGCGCACGCAGCGATCTCGTCCTCGGCCTGGTGCACGATGCCGCCCGCGCGTTCGAACACGTCGCTGAGGTAGTGCGAAGCCGACGTCGCCGGGGTGATGGGGTACATCGCACAGATGTCCATGCCCGAGGCGAGCACGCCGAGCGCGATGGCCGTGTTGCCGTTGATGACGAGCTGCGGCGCTGTTGCCTTGACCGCGGGCACCCGGTACTTGAAATCGAGATTGGACTCTGCCCATTGCCAACCGGCTTCGAGCAAAGCCACGTTCGACGCGATGACCTTCGCATCCTTCTTGCCGAAGATGAACGCAATCTGGTCGCGCGCAAGGTCCATTTCGAGGCTGTAGATGTTGCACAACATCCCGAGCACGAACATGTTCTTGCCCTTGCGCGGGTCGGGGACGAGCGCGCGGCACTCCGTCTCCATGGGCACTTCGTAAACCCGGTAACCCTCGGCGACGAGCCGGTCGCGGGTTTCCGCGTACTGGCCGGCGATCTTCGCGTCGTCGTGCGTCGCCCACATGTTCTCGAGCAGCACGATGCAGCCGGCTTTGAGTTCGCCGGCATTGACTCGCCCCAGCAGCACCTGCTCGTTGAACGCGACCGCGATATCGACCTCGTCGCCGCCGTTGGTGACCTGGTGCGAGCCGATGCGGATGCGGTTGCCGCTGGCTCCCGCGACGCTGCGCGCAGGAGGCTGGATTTCCGCCGGGATGATCTCCACGGTCCACACGCCGTTGCCCGTGCGCGCGGCAATCGTGCCGAACGACTGGCCGCATTTCTGCGCGCCTTCGCCCGAGTCGCTCATGATCTCGATCACGTGCTGATCGAGCGTCTGCAGGTGCTTGGAGACGGTAGCGGCCGAACCCACTCGGGTGGCTTTGGCTCGCGTGGGCAGGGGCGTCACTGCATTCATGCTGAATTCACCTTGGCACGCGGATGCGGGCAAAGCCGCTCTCCGCACGATCGATGCCGAACATCCGGGAGCCCGGCTCCGTCGCGGCATCGCAATACACATGATCCGTGTCGCGCAGGCCCAGGAACGCTTTCATTGCACGGGCGGCGCGACGTCCGGCGCCCATGGCTTCGATGACGGTGGCGGCGCCTGTGACGATGTCGCCGCCGGCAAAGACTCCAGGAATCGACGTCGCAAGGGTCGCATCCGTAGCGATGTAGCCGCGCTTGTCGAGTTTCAATCTCGACGTCTGGCCGATGATCGGATTGGCATTGGTGCCGATGGCATAGACCACCATGTCGGCCTCGATTTCGAATTCGCTGCCGGTCTCGGGCACCGGCCGGCGCCGCCCGGAGGCGTCCGGCTCACCGAGCGTCATGCGGATACAGCGCACGGCGCGAACGTTGCGCTTGCCGTCGTCGAGCAATTCGACGGGGCTGGCAAGCCAATGGAATTCGATCCCTTCCTCCTCGGCGTGGTGGATCTCCTCCGCACGGGCAGGGGCCTCGGCGCGGCTGCGCCGGTACAGGCAGCGGACGCTCTCGGCGCCGAGGCGACGGCTGACGCGCAGCGCATCCATCGCCGTGTTGCCTGCACCGATGACAACCACGTGCCTGCCTGGCTGCAAGGGCGTGTCGTAGTCCGGAAATTCGCGCGCATGCATCAGGTTGCAGCGTGTCAGCAGCTCGTTGGCCGAGAGCACGCCGTTCAGGGATTCCCCCGGGATTCCCATGAAGCTCGGGTAGCCCGCGCCGGTGCCGACGAACACAGAGTGGAATCCCATCTCCTCGACCATCTGCTCGATCGTGAACAGGCGCCCGACCAGTGTGTTGCACTCGAAGCAGATGCCGAGCGCCTCGAGCTTCGCGATCTCCGCATCGACCACCTTGTTCGGCAGGCGGAAGTCGGGAATGCCGTACTTCAGCACGCCCCCCGGCTCCTGGAAGGCCTCGAACACCGTGACTGCGCAACCCGCCTTGGCCATGTCCGCCGCGCATGCCATACCCGCCGGGCCGGAACCGACGATGCCCACCTTGAACCCGCTGGGCTGGATGTACGGCACGTTCGACCAGCGTTCGCGGATCGCCATGTCGCCGACCCAGCGCTCCAGCCGCCCTATCGCCACCGGTTCGAGGGTATCGCCGACCGTGCAGGACCCTTCGCATTGCGATTCCTGCGGGCACACGCGTCCGCACACGGCAGGCAACAGGTTCGTCGAGGTGATCGCGTCGTACGCACCGCGGTAGTCGCGGGCCGTGATGCGCTGGATGAAGTCGGGAATCATGACGCCCACCGGGCATCCCGCGACGCAAGGTTGCTCGGGGCACATCAGGCAGCGCTCCGCCTCCAGTTGCGCGTCCTCGATCAGGTAACCCTGGTTCACTTCGTCGAAATTGCAGATGCGCTCGCCCGGATCCTGTTCATGTGCAGGCGTGCGCGCCTGCGGGATCATCCGTATCGTTTTCTTCTTCGGCCTCGCATCGTCTGGCATGACAGGATCACTCCGCTACGACCGGCTGGGCCGCGATGTTGCGCATGCGGCAGTTCTCGTCAAAGCGCTCAGCGGCGGCACGCTCCGTCGCGCGGTAACGCTGCAGGCGAAACATGAGGTCGTCGAAGTCCACCCGATGACCATCGAAGTCGGGACCGTCGACGCAGGCGAACTTCACGGTGTCGCCGACCTTCACGCGGCAACCGCCGCACATGCCCGTGCCATCCACCATCACCGGATTCAGGCTGACGATCGTGCGGATGCCCTTGGCGCGAGTGGCTTCGGCACACCCCTTCATCATCACGGGCGGGCCGATGGCAACGCATTCGTCGATGTCCGGATGCTGCGAAATCGCCAGCCGGATGCCTTCGGTGACCAGGCCCTTGATGCCGGCGGAACCATCGTCGGTGCAGACGATTAGCTCGTCGCACGTGGCGCGGAACTTGTCTTCCCAGAACATCAGGTCGCGATTGCGGAACCCGAGGATGCCGATCACGTAGGCGCCGCTCTCCTTGTAGCCTCGCGCCTGTGGAAAAACGGGCGCGACTCCCAGGCCACCGCCCACGCACAAGACCTTCCGTGCCTGGCCGATGTGACTCGGTACACCCATTGGGCCGACGAGCGCGACGAGGCGAGCCCCGACGCGGCAGTCGCGCTGCATTTCGCGCGTTGTCTTGCCGACCGCCTGGATGACGAGTGTGACGGTGCCGCGCGCCCGATCGTAGTCCGCGATCGTCAGCGGTATGCGCTCACCGTGCTCGCTCGCCATGACGATGACGAACTGCCCGGGGCGGGCTGCCCTGGCTAGCTGCGGATGCTGGACCTCGAGCAGGAAGGTGACGTCAGAGAAGTCCTGTCGGGTTACAACCTCGTACCCGGCAACGCGTGCCTGGTCCATCTTGCTCCCCCTGTACTGCGGTGGTTTTGCCCGAAGCCCGCACGGGAAACAATGAGGGTAATTGCCGATTCAGGCACGCCGTGACGCAGCGATACGCGCCGTGGTGAAGCGATACACGTCGTGTTTACTGGAACCTGACCTCGAATCCGGCCTGCACCAGTCGAGGCATGCCGGGAATCAGCCCGCGGCTCATGTCGGCTACGTACAGCTTGTCGCCGAGGTTCTTCGCGGTCGCGAACACGGTGCAGTCGCAGAAGGACAAAGCGAAATTCGCCGTCAGGTTCCAGACCGTGTAGCCCGGCATCTCACCACGCTGTCCGTTCGCGACGATATCGACAGAGTTGAGGTCGTCGGTGAAGGACGCGCTCGTGTAGACGCCTTCCAGCGCAACCTCGAGGCCGAAGGCGGTGCGCACACCGACCGTGCCCGAGAGCAAGTGCTCGGGCGCGTAGGGCAGGCGGTTGCCGGTCACCTTGACGCCGCCGAAGCCGGCGACGTTGCTGTAGCGCTCGCCGACGTACTCCGCATCTGCGAGCCAGGTGTAGGCGGCGCGCGCGAAGACCTCCACGGACCATTCGACGAAACCCGTGCTTGAAGCATTGCCTGCCAATTCGATGCCTTGCTGCAAGGTTCTGCCGGCGCTCGTGAGCGCTGCACCGGATCCGCCCGCGACACTCGCGGGCACGATCTGGTTCTCGAAATCCATGCGGAACACCGTGGCTTCGTACGAGAGTCCGTCGCGCGGATCGGCACGCACGCCGAGTTCGTAGTTCCACGACAGTTCGGCGTCGAGATCGACGCTGCCGCCTGCCGCGGTCACGACGTCCGCGACGCCCGGAGGAGCGAAGCCGCGGTGCACGCCAGCGAACACGGCTGTCTGTGGCCGGACCTCGAAGGTCGCGCCGATTCCGGGCACGAGTTCCTCGACCGTCGACTTGCCCGTGGCGCCCGTCAGGTTGTCCGTGCGCTCGTAGTCGACGTGCTCGAAGCGCACGCCGGGCGTGACGGTCCAGCGGCCGAAGTCGAAGCGGTTCTGCACGAACGCCGACACCGCTGCGACTGAGCGGTCGCTGTCCTCGCGGATGCCGGCATTGCGCCCGGTGCCAGGCTCGCGCGAGGTTGGCGTGTCGCCGTTCGCCTGGATTCGGAACTGGTCCTCAAGGTGATAGCGCATGCCCGCTTCGGTGACGTTGTCGACGCCGAACAGTCCGTGCCCCACCGACATGCGCGGTTCGAGGCCGGCCGTCCAGTACTGGCGCAGGCGGCCTTCGTTGCCGCACGTCGTGGAGAGATTCGCCATCCCGGCACACGCCGGATCGCTGGCATCGTTGGGGCGCTGCGCCGAATTGCTCGACTGCCGCCACCAGTCGCGATTGAAGTACGTGTAGTAGGCGTTGGTGGTGAAGGTCACCGCGGGACTCAATTCGAAGCGGTGAGTCGCTGACGTGCCGAAACGCTGCGCGTCCATCTCGTCGTACTTGAACGGGTTCTGGTACGGATCGGCCTGCCACTCGGCGAGCGTCAGCCCCGAGTACGTCACCTGCGAGGTCTCGTCGTAATGGCTCGCGCGGAACGTGACGGCCTGTCGTTCGTCGAACTCGTGCACCATTTTCAGGTTCACGTCGCCGACCTCGAAGTGCATGTTGTCGCGTGCGCCGTCGGTTTCCTTGTAGGTGCCGTGCGCGACGAAGCCGGTGTCGCCGAAAGTGTCTCCCGCCTCGGCGTGGATTTCGCGGAAGTTCTTGTTGCCGAACGAGGCTACGATCCGGCCCTCGCGGTCGGCCGGCACCGGTGGCGTGATGTAATTGATCACCGCGCCGACGGTGTGCGGTCCGTAGGCGATCTGGCCCGAGCCTTTCAGGACTTCGATGCGCTCGAAGCGGTCGACCGGCGGGTGGTAGTAGGTCGCGTTGTCGCCATACGGCGCGTAGGCGATGGGAATGCCGTCTTCCAGCAGCAGCACCTTGCTCGACCGTGTCGGGTTCAGGCCGCGGACGCCCAGGTTCGGCCGCAGGCCGAGCCCTTCCTCGTCGCGCGCGAATACGCCGGGCACTTTGCGCAGCGCTTCGTTGATGGTGAAGACGCGGGACTCGACGAGCACGTCCGCGTCGATGACCGTGGCGGATCCCGGGATCGAGTCGAGCCGGATGCGGTCGCCGATCACCGTGATGACGGGCTCCAGCCCGTCGACCTCTGACGCCGGAGTGTCACTTGCCCGGGCGGCGACCGCAGCCAGCAGGGCGGCGGAGACGGCAAGGCTGGGCAGCGCACACCGATGCGTGAATGCATTGGCGGAGGGGCGGGGCAAGGCGACGGCCGGGCGGCTGAAATCGAGCATGCAAAGTCCGTCAGTTGTGATTCGGTGTTGGTCGCGACTTTGCTGAATGTATCCATTGGCTGTCAATGCAAATAGTTCGCATTCGTATTAGTGGGATTACCAATGGAAGGTGGCAGGGTCTGTCTTGACGGGCCTCCTGCGCGTTAGGCTTGCGGTCTGTTCCAACGCCCCGAGCCCCAGCCATGCCCTCGTTCGACATCGTGTCCGAGCTCCCCATGAACGAAGTGACGAACGCCGTGGACCAGGCCTCCCGCGAGGTTGGTCAGCGGTTCGACTTCAAAGGGACGAATGCCAAGTTTGAGTTGAAAGATCACGTCATCACGCTCTCAGCGCCTGCTGATTTTCAACTTAAGCAAATGATTGAGATCCTCAAGCTCAAGCTCGCCAAGCGCACGATCGACGTGGCCTGCCTGAAGATCGACGAGCCGGTGATCACCGGCCAGACGGCGAAGCAGATCGTCACGCTGCGCGAGGGGATCGAGACCGAGCTCGGCAAGAAAATCCAGCGCCAGATCAAGGATTCGAAGCTCAAAGTGCAGGCGGCGCTGCAGGACAAGCAGGTGCGCGTGACCGGCAAGAGCCGCGACGACCTGCAGGATGCGATCGCGATGATCAAGAAGGGCGAGTACGAACTGCCGCTGCAGTTCACCAACTTCCGCGACTGACCGGCGACAGTCGGATTGATCGTCTGAGTTAAGGCGCGACCGCGGACGACGTAGCTGCGGCCTTCGCATCGGCGGAAGCCGCGCCACCCTGCAGCAGCTCTTCGATCTGGACCTCGAACTCATGCACCAGGAGGTCGTGCCGCAAGCCCGTGGCAGGCCCCGCGAACCCGGTGTGGATCTTGCGCACGCGACCGGTGCGATCGATGAAGATCGCGGTCGGGTAAGCGAGCACGGCATCGAGCTGGGGCAGCACGGCCGCAGCTTTGGCCTTGTCGGCCTCGCCTGCAATCAGCGTCGGGTACCCGATGCCATAGGCTGTACGAAATCGATTCACGGCGTCCGCGGCGCGCTTGAACTCCGCGTGCTGCTCGAACATCAGGCTGACGATCTCCAATCCGCGCGATCGGTACTGGCGGTCGAGCTGCACCAGCAACTGCGCCTCGTCATGGCTGTTGGGACACCAGCTGCCGGCGAGGGTGACCAGCAGGGCCTTGTCCTTGAATCGCGGATCGCTGGACGACACCGCTTGGCCGTCGATGTCCTTGAACGCGAACGTGAACGGCGCTTCCGGGTTACGCAGTTGCGAGGCCAGTGCCGCAGCGTCGATCGAGGCGTCCGGGTTGCGAGTCGCGACGAAACGCTGCGCACCGCCACGGTCGGACCACGCTTCGCCCACGAGTGCGCCTTTCGCGTCGAGCTTCGCTTCATACAGCACGACCGCACCGCCATCGAAACGTGACAGGCGCAACTCCTCGTCATGGGCCTCGCCGGCCAGGTAACGCTGATCGTCCGCCGGCAGCTGCACCGTGCCCGTCACGTCCTCGAATTTCTGGTCGAACGTGGCGACCCCGAGCGTGCGACGGCCCGTGCCGTCCGTGAAGGTCAGGTCCCACCGGCCTTCGAAATCGGCGTTGTTCGGCAGGGCCTCGGGGTAGAAGCGCCAGGTCTCACCCAGCTTCGCCGTGAATGGAAGCTTCAGCACCTGGCCGTCGGCGTGCACGAGCGCGACGTCGCCGGTCAGTTCATCGCCGGCCACCCTGGCGTTCAGGGTCGTTTCGTACCCTGGGAATCGCGCTTCCAGCGTGTCCTGCGTGGCCTTTACTTCATCGAGCCGGATGCGCTCGTCACCGTTGATGACGTACAGCACCTTGCCAGTCTCTTCCTGTGCGACGTCCAGGCCGAAAGGCACCAACTTCTTGCCGGGCAGTTCAAGGGTGGCGCGGTAGCTGCCGGGTTGCAGTTCGCGGCTGGCGGGTTTCGAGCAGGCGGAAAGCATGAGCGACGCCGCCACGAGCAGCAGGGCTGGAGCAGCACGCATTCGCAGTCGACCCGCGAGGGGCAGGTGCAGTCGGTTCATGCGACAGGTTCGACCGTGCGGCCGTCAGACTTTGAGGGCGACGCGGATCTTATCCACCAGGTCTTCGCCGCCGTGCTGGCGCACGTGTTCGATCACGATCGGACCGAATTTCTTCGCGGTATCGATGTCGACACCCAGCTCCGCGAACGATGCGGCCAGGCCCGCCCAGCGCCCGGCGGTTGAATTCCTGCCGCCGAACAGCGAGCCGATGCCGCCCGCGAGCGAGCTCAGTGCACTGGGCGGCGGGGCATTCTTGAGCAGCTTGTCGGCCCCCGGGACGTCGTCGACGAACGCCTTGAAGTCCTGCGGGCTCAGGTTCTGCTTGCCTGCGCGGAGCAGGGCCACGACGCCACCGCGGGCCTGGTCCCTGGAGACGCCCAGGTCTTTGGTGATCTTGCGGATCAGGTCGTCCATCGCTGTCACTCGGGTGGGGCGAACCGGACTGATTCTACGTCAAGCGGGCCGCCAGACGAGCGCCAGATCGGTCACTTCGGTATCGGATTTGCGGGCCTTGATGGCGGTCTGTTCCACGGCGACCGACGCCGCGTCGAACTTCGACTCCAGCGCAGCGATCTCGTCCGCGAGCTCTGCCTCCAGCGCATTGTGCTGCTGTTGCAGGGCCGTCAGGTCGGCTTCGGCATGCGTGACATCGGTTCGTTCCTTGCCGATGCGGCCCATGCTCCTGGCGGCGGACGACGCCTTGCCGAACGCGCTGCCGCGCCGGCCGCCGAACAGCGCGCCGAGCAGGCTGCCGCCCACGCTGATCGCGGACGACATCGTCTGCTGGCTCGCCTGTTCCTGCTCGCGCACGAGCTTCTGTTCGGCCTTGCGTGCCCGATCCTCGATCGTGTCGAGCTTCGAAGCGTATTTCCTGCGCAAGTCATCGACGGCCGCGTCGCGCTTCTCGCGCAGGACCAGGGCCAGGTGCGAGCGGAATTCGCTTTCGCTGCCGCCCGGCGCCGAAGTCAGCTTGAGGTCCGGGCACCGCATGATCGACAACGATGACGTGCGGTAGACATGGTCCGCCAGCGACTTGCCGTGCTGCGCAAAGGCCTTGGTCGCGATGGCGCTGCCCGCCACGTCTGCGAATGTCGCGTCGGGAGCCGGCACGTCGAGCAGTTGGATCGCATCGGCGTTGCAGATCTCGGCGGCTTCCCAGTCGGGGCCCTGCGCGGTCACCGGTGCGAGGTAGTACCAGTTTTCCCAGGCGTCGAGCCCGGCCTTGGCATCGACGAAGTGCGCTCGTACGCGTGCGCCGATGTGCGGCTCGTACTCGACGCCCTGGTTGCCCGCGGCCGCCATGAATTTCTCCGGCACGCCCGCCGCAACGATGGGGCGATTGCTGGATGCCGTTGCCGGCGCGCGCGCTGTGGCAGCAGGGGCGGTCGCGAGCGCCAGAGCAGGCGTTGTGGCCGCGGATTTCCTGCCATCGGCGGCGGCCAGCTTGGCAATCTCGGCCGACGTCAGCGGGCCGCGCAGGTACGAGAGCGCCCAGCGCGTGCGCAGGAGCACAGGCGCTGCATCGTGCACATTGCGCATCAGGAACGTGCGCTGCGGCAGGCTCGACATCGCCGCTTCGAGCTGCGCCTTGTCCATGCCACCGGCTGCATCGCTGCCGAGCAGGCCTTCGATCACGCGCGCCTTGTCGCGCTCCGTCTGCAGGCGGCCGATGAACCAGGTGCCGGCGTTGCCCAGGCCCTTGTAGTCGAGGTCGACGGGGTTCTGCGTCGCCAGCACGACGCCGAGTCCGAAGGCGCGGGCCTGCTTCATCAGCGTCAGCATCGGCGTCTTCGACGGCGGCATCGCACTCGGTGGGAAGAAGCCGAACACTTCATCCATGTAGAAGAGCGCGCGCAGGCTGGTCGTGCCGGACTGGCGCCGCATCCACGCGACCAGCTCGTTGGTGACCAGTGTCACGACGAACATGCGTTCGGCGTCGTTCAGGTGGGCGATCGAGATGATCGCGATGCGCGGCTTGCCATTGGCGCCGTAGAGCAGCGACTGGATGTCGAGGGCGTCGCCGGCAAGCCAGGCCTCGAACCCCGGCGATGCCAGCAGGCCATTGATGCGCAGCGCAAGGTCGGTGCGGTCCTTCGCCGGGAAAAAGCTGTCGACGTCGAAGACGCCGACCTTGTCGAACGGCGGCTTCTGTACCGACCGGATCAGGGCGGCGAGGTCGAGGCTCTCGCCCTTGCGCCACGCGGCATCGAGCAAGGCGGAGAGCAGGATGAATTCGCGGCTGCGGATCGGGTCGGCGTCGATGCCGAGCAGTCCGAGCAGGCCGGCGACCGCAGAACCGACGCGCTCCTTGAGGGCGGTGGCATCGTTCGCTACGACCGGGTCGGGCGCCGAAAACGAGCGGAGGATCGACAGCGGCCGGCCGGCATTCGAACCCGGCGTGTAAATGTCGACCGTGGCCGCGTCGCGCAGGCGCTGGATGCGCTCACCGTCCTGGCCCCACTCCTCGAGTCCCTTGCGCCAGGTGGCCGCCGTTGCCGCCGCGAACTCGTCGACGCTCTGGCCCTTGCGCGAGGCTTCGCCGGCGTCGACCCAGGGTTTGAAGTCTTCCGGTCGCAGCTGCGGAAAGGTCAGCGCGAGGTTGGCGATGTCGCCTTTCGGATCGATGACGATGGCCGGGATGCCGTCGATCGCCGCTTCCTCGAGCAGCGATATGCAGAGGCCGGTCTTGCCGCTGCCGGTCATGCCGATGCAGACCGCGTGCGTGGTCAGGTCGCGCGAGTCGTACAGCAGGTCGTCGCCGAGCTGCGTCGAGGCCGGGTCGTACTTCCGGCCGAGATAGAAAACACCGAGCTTTTCGTAGGACGGGAGCGGCATGTCGATTTCCTTGGGTCCGGAACGCGCCAACGGCGGATGGACGTACCGGATGTTACCGAAATGTCACCGCAGGGCGACTGACGGCGTAACCTCACGGCCCTAGGATGGCCTGAAAACCCAATCAACTCAGCGGCCAGTGCATGTCCATCGCCCTAGACCAGGTGACCAAGCGGTACCAAGGCGTACCCGTCGTCAACGACGTCTCGCTGAACGTCCGGCAGGGCGAATTCCTCGTGTTGCTCGGTCCGAGCGGCAGCGGCAAGAGCACGCTGCTGCGCGCGGTCGCCGGCCTCACCGAAATCGACCATGGCCGCGTCTCGCTGCACGGCCGTGACGTGACGCACGTGAACGCACGCGAACGCCAGGTCGGGTTCGTCTTCCAGCACTATGCGCTGTTCCGCCACATGACCATCGGCGAGAACATCGAGTTCGCGTTGCGGGTGCGCAAAGTGAAAAGCGCGGAGCGCCGCGCCCGTCGCAAGGAGCTGCTCAAGCTCGTCGCCCTGGAAGGCATGGACAACCGCCTGCCAGCGCAGCTGTCGGGCGGCCAGCAGCAGCGCGTCGCCGTCGCACGCGCGCTGGCGCACCGGCCCGAAGTGCTGCTGATGGACGAGCCGTTCGGCGCGCTCGACGCCAAGATCCGCGAGGAACTGCGCCGGACCATTCGCCAGATCCAGCGTGAACTGGACATGACGACCGTGCTCGTCACGCACGACCAGGAAGAAGCCTTCGCGCTCGCCGATCGCATCGGCGTCATGCACCAGGGCCGCCTGCTCGAATGCGGCAAGCCGGACGATCTCTACACGCGCCCAGCCACGCGTTTCGTCTCGACGTTCCTCGGGGCGGCGAACCTGCTGCTCGGCTATCGCACCACGCGTGGCGTCCGCTTCAATTCCGCGCCGGTCGCTAGCGGTGACGTGCCGCGCGAAGTCGTCGCCGTGCTGCGGCCCGAGGAAGTGGAGCTTTGCGCTGCCGAACCCGAGATCAAGTCCAACTTCGTCGGCCACGGCAAGGTCGAGGAAGTGCTGTTCGGCGGCGCGGTCGAACGCCTGCGCGTGCGCATGGCGAGCGATGGTCCCGTGCCCGTCGCGCCCGGACGTGACGGCGCGCTCGACATCGGGTCCCTGCTCGAGGTGTCGCGCACGTTGCCTGAGCAGCGCGATTTTCCGGTGGCCGTGGGCCAGCGCATCGCCGTCGGTGCGCGCCGCATTCACGTGCTGCCGACGCCGATTTCGAGCTTCACCGCGGTGGCCGCGGACGAGGCAGCCGCGCGCGAGTTGCACGATTCACCGCTGCTCTCCACGCTCGGCTCGCGCATGCAGACCCGCGTCGCCACGCGCATCGGCCGCTTCGAGCGCGCCCCGCCCGGCATGCCGGCCATCGCGACCGGCAAGGATTGTGCGGCCGCGGCCGAATGGCACCTGACGCACGGCGCGGTGCAGTTGTTGTGCGTGCCGCCGACGGCGCCGTTGCCGAACCACGTCGTCATCCACACGCTGGACGCCGAATCGCGCCGCGCGACGCTCGCGGTGGCCGCGAGTTTACTGCGGCACGTGGCGGCGGAAGCGATCTACATCGGCATCCAGCCCGCGACCTCGCCGGAATCCGATCGCGGCGCGCACATGCGCGACCTGCTCGATGCCCGCTCTGCGGCGCTGGCGGACCACGGTCTCGACATGCGCACGGAACTGCGCCCCGGCGACGTGACCGAGGAACTGCTGAAGGAACTGGCCGCGTACGACAACAGCATGCTGGTGCTCGGCACGTCCAATCCGGCGGCGATCCGCTGGGACTGGCTCAAGGGACTGCTCGAGAATTCGCCCCAGCGTGCGGTGCTGATCGTCAATTCGGCGCGTGCCGAAGCGACGCCGGACGGCTGAGATGGCTGCTTCCTGGTTCCGGCAACCCAGCATTCTTCCGGGCTTCGGCCTGACGCTCGGGTTCACGACGTTCTTCCTCAGTGCGCTCGTGCTGCTGCCGCTCGCGGCCCTGGTCTACAAGACCACCTCGATGACGTGGGCGGATTTCATCGGCACAGTGCTGGACGAGCGTGCGCTCGCGTCGTACCGGCTGAGCTTCGGCGCCGCCTTCATCGCCGCGGTCATCAACGCGTTCTTCGGCTTCATCGTCGCGTGGTCGCTGGTGCGCTACGAATTTCCGGGACGCCGCCTGGTCGACGCGCTGATCGACCTGCCGTTCGCGTTGCCGACGGCGGTTTCCGGCATCGCGCTGGCGACGGTGTTCTCGCCGACGGGCTGGCTCGGATTGAAGCTGCAGGAAATGTTCGGATTGCAGGTCGCCTACACGTGGGTCGGCGTGGTGGTCGCGCTGATCCTGATCGGACTGCCGTTCGTCGTGCGCTCCGTGCAACCGGCCCTGGTCGAGGCGCAGCGCGACCTCGAAGAAGCGGCCGAGACGCTCGGTGCCGGGCCGTTCACCGTATTCCGCCGGATCGTCCTGCCGGCAGTGATGCCGGCGCTGGTCACCGGCTTCACGATGGCGTTCGCGCGTGGCGTCGGTGAATACGGCTCGGTCGTGTTCATCTCGGGTAACCTGCCGATGAAGACCGAGATCACGCCACTGCTGATCGTGATCAAGCTCGAGCAGTTCGACTACAACGGCGCCGCCGCGCTCGGCTTCATGATGCTGCTGGTGTCGTTCCTGCTGCTGCTCGCGATCAACATGGTGCAGGGCTGGAGCCGCCGTCGTTACGTGCGGGCGGATCGCTGACATGGCCGGCGCCGCTCCCCGTTTCGAAAAGCGCGGCCACGTGTCGCCGGCCCTGCGGGCAGGCCGCGCTGCGCTGATCGCGATCTCGATCGCCTTCCTGGGCCTGCTGCTGCTGGCGCCCCTGGGTGCGGTGCTGTCGCAGGCTTTCGCCGAAGGCGTGCGCGTCTACCTTGAATCGTTCAACAACCGTGACACGCTGGCCGCGATCAGGCTGACGCTGCTGACCGCGCTGATCGTCGTGCCCATCAACACGCTGTTCGGCATCGCAGCCGCCTGGGCGATCGCCAAGTTCGAGTTCAAGGGCAAGAGCCTGCTGATCACGCTGATCGACCTGCCGTTCGCCATCTCGCCGGTCATCGCGGGACTCGTGTTCGTCATGCTGTTCGGCGCGCACGGCTGGTGGGGCCAGTGGCTGCAGGATCACGACATACAGGTCATCTTTGCCGTGCCGGGCATCGTGCTGGCCACGATGTTCGTGACTTTCCCGTATGTCGCGCGCGAACTGATCCCGCTGATGCAGCAGCAGGGCAGTGAAGAAGAAGAGGCGGCCATCACGCTCGGCGCCCCCGCCTTCACCACGTTCCTGCGAGTCACGCTGCCGAAGATCCGTTGGGGCCTCATTTACGGCGTGATTCTCTGCAACGCCCGCGCCATGGGAGAATTCGGCGCCGTCTCGGTCGTGTCGGGGCACATCCGTGGCCTGACGACGACCATGCCGCTGCAGGTCGAGATCCTCTACAACGAGTACCTCTTCGTGGCAGCCTTTGCGGTGGCGTCGCTGCTCGCGCTGCTCGCGATCGTGACGCTCGTGATCAAGACCTTCGTCGAATGGCGCGCCGACAGGCGCACGGGTTGATGGACAGGATCTCCGCACAATTGGGCGAATGGTGGGCGAGCCTGCGACGGCTCGCCGCCGGACCGGCGACGCTCGAGCGCACGCTGACGCTGACCCTCGGCGGGCTGGTGCTCGCGGCCATCCTCGTGCTTGCGTTCAGCGCCGTGGGCTTGCTGCGCAAGCAGGCCGAGCAGCAGGCCGTGTCGCGTGTGCAGCTCGCAGGCGTCGCGGCTCGCGAAGAACTCCGCCGGCAGAGCGAAGACACGCTCACGACGACCCGCGTCATCGCGTCCCGCCAGCCGCTGCAGCGACTGATCCGCGCGGGCAATCGCGCACAGACCGAGCTCTTCCTGCGCCGCACCTGCACGGCGTTGAACATGGAAGCCTGTGCCGTCATCGTCGGCGCGAATGTCATCGCAAGTACCCAGCCCGGCGTCCCCTGGAGCGAGACGCTGGAGGCCACGTCCGACCAGGGTGAACGCTTCATGCTGGCTCCCACCTGGCAGCCGGACGGCCTGATCGGCGCAACTGCGCTGGTGCCGAATTTCGTCGAGACCCGGGTCGTCGCGTTGCGCTACTTCGACCAGCGATTGGCAGCTAAGCTGTCCGAACAGGCCGGCATGCCGATTCGTCTCGTGCGGCTGTCGAACTGGCTCGACAACGTCGAACCCGACTTCAAGGAACTGCATTCGACGGCGCTCTCGCGTGCGGAAAGCGTGGCGCGTCGCATCGAACCGCGCGACTTGTACGCATCGAGTACGCCGATCTTTGCCTCGACCGGCGAGGGCATCACCCTGCTCGAAGCGCGCCTGCCGGCCTCAGAAAGCGATTCCGAGGTGGCGGGCTTCGTCCGGCGCCTCGCGTGGACCGCGTTCCTGCTGAGTATTGCTGCGGTGGTCGCGGCGTTGCTGCTCGCGCGGCGCATCGTGCGCCCGCTGCAGTCGGTGGCTGAATCCGCCACCCGCCTCGGACGCGGCGATTTTTCGGCGTCGATTCCGGTCGAGGGTGGCGGACCGGAAGTCGTGGCGCTGGCACGCACGCTCGAAGACATGCGTCGTCACCTCGTCGAGCTGACCGCAACGCTGCGCCGGCGCGAGGCCGATGCGCAGGCGCTGCTGCGCGGAGTCGTCGAGGGCGTGTACGCCGTCGATGCGAATCGCAACGTGAAGTACCTGAACCCGCAGGCCGAACGCATGCTGGGAATCGAAGCGGGCGCGGCCGTCGGCAGGTTCTGTGGCGACGTGCTGCGACCGTGCGCGATGCCCGATGGACGCCGACCGTGCGATTCGGCCTGCCCGATCGTGGCCTCCCGCGAGCACGGCCAGGCGCAGGTCACCGAATTCCTGCAACGGGCTGACGGTTCCAGGCGCACCGTGATCATCACGAGTGCCGGCATGGTCGATGGCCTGCAAGTGCAGGTGATGCGTGACGAAACTGATCTCGAAGCCGCCCGTCGCGCGCGCGACTCGATCCTTGCCAACATCTCGCACGAATTCCGCACTCCCCTTGCCGCGCAGCTCGCGTCGATCGAGTTGCTGCAGGAGAACCTGCACGATCTGCCGCGCGAGCAACTGGAAGAGCTCGTGACGTCGATGCGCCGCGGGTCGTTGCGGCTGACGCGACTGATCGACAACCTGCTCGAGAGTGTCCGCATCGAGTCGGGTCAACTCGCGATCCGGCAGCAGCACCTGCAACTGCACGAAGTCGTGCAGGATGCAGTCGAGCTGGTGGGCAGCCTGTTCCCGCAGCGCGGGCAGACGCTGGCCGTCGACGTTCCTGAAGATCTCCCCTCGTTGTACGGTGACGCGCCGCGGCTCATCCAGGTGTTCGTCAACCTGCTTGCCAACGCCAACAAGTTCGGGCCGGAAGGCAGCACGATCAGCGTCGCCGCGCGAGCCATCGACGGCGTGATCGAGGCGACGATCGACGACGCGGGCCCGGGCGTGACCGAGAACGAGCGTGGCTCGATCTTCGAACGCTTCCATCGCGCAACTGCGGAAGAGCCTGAGCCACGCGGTCTGGGTCTCGGGCTTTGGATCGTCAAATCGATCGTGGAACGGCACGGCGGCACGGTCATCGCCACGCGCAGCCCTGCAGGGCTGACCAGGTTCGTGGTGCGATTGCCGAGCGCAGGGCCGGCCACGCCATGAAGATACTGATCGTCGACGACGATCCCGACCTGCTCGCCCTCGTCGGCTTCGCGCTGTCCCAGTCCGGGTTCGTCGTCGTCAAGGCGACCGACGTGCCGACCGCGTTGCGGGTGTTCGCCGCGGAAACACCCGACCTCGCCATCCTCGACATCAACCTGCCGGGCGGCAGCGGCTTCGACATCTGCGAAGGAATCCGCAAGCAGTCCCGCATTCCGGTGATGATGCTCACGGCCCGCGGTGAGGAAGAAGACCTGGTGCGGGCGCTCGACCTCGGCGCAGACGATTACCTCACCAAGCCTTTCAGCCCTCGTACGCTGCTGGCGCGAGTGCGCGCGCTGCTGCGCCGCGCCGGCCTCGAGACCGGCGGTGCGATGACGGCGGGTATGCTGCGGCTCGATCTCGAGTCGCTGGTGCTGCACGTTGGCGACGCCGCGCCGGTCAAGCTGACCAAGCTCGAGACACGGTTGTTGCAGATCCTGATCGCAAACGCTGGTCACGTGGTTGGCACCGAGCGCCTGCTCACGCACGTCTGGGGACATCGCGGCAGCGGCGACCGGCAGCTGCTGAAACAATTGGTGCATCGCTTGCGGCAGAAGATCGAGGAAGATCCCGCGCTGCCGCAGGTCCTGAAGACGGAGGCCGGGGCGGGGTATCGGCTGGAGGAAGGGTAGGAAGGGCGGGAAGGACAGGAAGGACAGGAAGGACAGGAAGGACAGGAAGGGCAGGAAGGGCAGGAAGGGCAGGAAGGCGAGGAAGGGTAGGAAGGCGAGGAAGGGGATAGTCGGAGGTGCGGTTGCGGCGGTTAGTTCCGCTGTGTGCACGGAGTACGTAAGAACGTGTCAGAGCGCAAAGAATTGGAAGTGATGGCCGCGAAGCTCGCAGCGCATCCGGATTACCGGGTGCTGCGGCGGCTCGACACGACGCGTCAGCGCCCCGGGCTCCAGGGTCCCACCGTGCGGCGTGCCGCGATCGTCGACACCGAAACCACCGGGACGGATCCGACGGCCGACAAGGTCATCGAGCTCGCGCTCGTCGTCTTCGAGTACTGCCACGCCACCGGAACCGTTGGACGCGTGCTCGAGACCTACGATGCACTCGAAGATCCGGGCATGCCGATCCCGCCGTCGTCGACCGCCATCCATGGCATCACCGATGCGATGGTCGCTGGCCAGCGTATCGACGACGCACGCGTCTCTCAGCTGCTCGAGTCGGTTGGCATCGTGATCGCGCACAACGCAGGATTCGATCGCAAGTTCCTCGAGCCGAGGCTGCCGGTCTTTGCGAGCCTGCCGTGGGGTTGTTCGTGGCTTGAAGTGCCCTGGTCCGAAGCCGGCATTGCGAGCTCGAAGCTCGAGTACCTCGCTTACCGCCACGGCTTTTTCTACGACGGCCACCGCGCCGAAGTCGATTGCCACGCGCTGCTAGAAGTCCTTGCGCAACCCTTCGGCGAGTCCGGCGGCACGGCGCTCAAGTCCCTGCTCGATTCCGCGCGCAGCCCGTCGTTCCGGTTGTGGGCGAACAACTCGCCGTTCGAAACCAAGGACGTGCTCAAGAAGCGCGGTTACTGGTGGGACGCGGGCCGTCGCTCCTGGTCCGTCGAAGTGAGGTCGCAAGAGGCGGTGCAGCAGGACCTCGCCTGGTTGTGCGAGGTCGTGTATGCCGGCAAGAACGTCGAACTCGACCTCGACGAATTCGATGCGAAGAACCGTTACTCCACGCGCGAAGGCCGACGCACGAAGTTGCGCACGAAGTGACCGGCGGTCATCCTTGGCAGATCAAGATGAGGGTAGACGCGGCATGACGGTCAAAGACAGCAACGGCAACACGCTGGCCGAGGGTGATTCGGTGCAGGTCATCAAGGACCTGAAAGTGAAAGGATCGTCCGAGACGCTGAAGCGCGGCACGGTCTTCA
>Ga0315287_10001747_pt1 | contig 20287 bp, 23 predicted proteins | sample YL17G11_0_MG_FD_205037 | JGI IMG/M metagenome (GOLD analysis project Ga0315287, IMG submission 205037) | Sediment microbial communities from Yellowstone Lake, YNP, Wyoming, USA - YL17G11_0 | ecosystem: Environmental > Aquatic > Freshwater > Lake > Sediment | place: USA: Wyoming | collected...
AACTTCCTGACAGGCTCAAAGAGCTGGACAAAACGAAGATTATAGTCACCGTCTGTCCCCACTATGATCGTGCAGAAATTGCCCGCACTTTTCTAACGTTAAAAGGCTACCATTCAAAATATCTTACCGACGGACTTCTTGGACTGGCCGATTATTTGCGCGGGGACAGAGCGAAAGATTTTATCAATGAAATAAAAAAATAGAAATATAAGGAAAGAAATCATGAAAGAATGGCATAAACTTTTATTAATCGTTGCAATATTCCTGGGCGCTTATTACATCCCGTGGGATGCTACACTCATCCGGCAATCCGGTCTTGAAGCCTTTATGATGCTTCAGGAGTATGCTCGCCAACATGTGTTAACGTGTCTTGTCCCCGCTTTTTTTATTGCCGGGGCCATCACCGTTTTTGTTTCTCAGGCTGCGGTGCTGAAATATTTCGGTGCAACTGCCAATAAGATTCTGTCTTATTCAGTAGCCTCCGTTTCCTGTACTGTATTACCTTTGTTTGCGGGCATTTATTCCCGCGGTGCGGGCATCGGCCCGGCAACAGCATTTCTTTATTCCGGTCCAGCCATCAACGTGCTGGCTATCATCCTTACTGCCAAAGTGCTGGGCTGGCAGATGGGGCTTGCCCGCGCGGTTGGCGCTATTTCATTTGCTGTGATTACGGGCTTGCTAATGGCGTTTATTTTCCGCAAGGATGACGCAAATCGGCAAGCGGGTCAAATCTTTCTACCGGACGAGGAAGCCAAGTCGCGCCCACTTTGGCAGGATGCGCTCTACATGCTGACCATGGTGCTGATTCTGGTCTTTGCCTCTTTTGCCAGACCAACAGCAGATGACGGCGCAGTATGGATATTTATTTTTAGTGCTAAATGGTATTTGACCGCAGCCTTAGTCATTGTTTTAGCCGTCATGCTCAAGAAATGGTTTGTCAAAGAAGAACTGAAAGGTTGGGTAGAAGCCACCTGGGGATTTTCCAAACAGATATTGCCGCTGCTGTTGGGTGGTGTACTGGTCGCGGGATTTCTGCTGGGACGTCCCGGTCATCAAGCGTTGATTCCTGAACAGTATATTCAAATGCTGGTTGGCGGTAATTCTCTGTGGGCTAATTTCTTTGCCTCCATCGTCGGCGCGTTGATGTATTTTGCCACACTCACGGAAGTGCCGATTCTTCAGGGCTTGCTTGGCTCGGGTATGGGGCAAGGCCCCGCTTTAGCTCTGCTTCTGGCAGGTCCTGCTCTTTCTTTGCCCAGTATGATTGCCATCGCGAGCATCATGGGCATCAAGAAAACTGCTGTTTACTGCTCAATTGTTGTTGTCTTATCAACGATTGCCGGTATGTGCTATGGCTGGCTTGTTGTCTAGAAATAAACACAGTATATTAAAACTGAACTGACGAAGATGGATGAATTAACCAAAATATATATTGAACCGACGAATCGTTGTAACTTGAAGTGCGTTACCTGTGTCCGTAATTCATGGGACGAACCTCCAGGCGATATGGATTGGTCTGTTTATCAGAAATTGATCGACAATCTGGCAGATTTTCCCGAAGTGAAAACAATTGCTTTTGCCGGTCTGGGCGAACCATTACTCCATCCAAAACTTTCGGAAATGATCCAACTGGCCCATGAGCGGGGATTGAGGACAGAGATGACGAGCAATGCCATGCTTTTGACCAAAGAAATGGCTAGTCAACTTATCGATGCCGGTCTGGATCAATTTGCCGTTTCGATCGACGGTGCATCGAATGACGCCTATGAAAACATACGCCCGGGATCATCTCTGAAACAAATTACCAAAAACGTCGCGCATCTCTATCGCCTGAGTGTCGAACATCTCTATCGCCGGAGAAATGCAAACGTTGAGGCGCAAAACACAATCAGAATTGGCATAGTTTTCGTGGCTATGAAAAGCAATATCCAAGGACTACCTGAAATCAGAAAGATCGCACATATTATCAAAGCTTCTTTTATTCTCGTGACAAATGTTCTGCCTTATACAGCTAACCTGCAAGATGAAATTCTCTATCAATTGAGGCCGTCCGCAAATAATAGTAAAGGATCGCCCTTATACCCTCTCTGGATATTGCCTAATATGGATTTTACAGAAGAAACGATGAAACCTTTATCAAAAATATTTCGTGGTTCGTCAAATCTCGCATTTCTTGATTTTCCTTTCAGCATGCGAAACAATTATTGTCCTTTCATCGGAGATGGAAGTGTTTCCGTCGGCTGGCACGGCGGCGTCAGCCCCTGCCTTCCACTTATGCACTCATACCCTTGTTTCATTCGTAATAGAGAGAAAAGATTTCTACGTTGCGAATACGGACGTCTGACAGACCGTTCCTTGAAAGAAATCTGGATGGACCCGGAATATCTCTCTTTTCGTAGCCGTGTCCGTTCATTTGCATTTCCAGCCTGTACCGATTGCGGTGGATGCGAATTAACTGAAACTAATGAAGAAGATTGTCTAAATAACAAATTTCCTGTTTGCGGTGACTGCCTTTGGGCGCGGGGAGTTTTACGCTGTCCATAGCCATGACAAAAGTGGCGTATGGATTTATAATGGCCTGATGCAAAGGGATAATGTTTTAATCTTCATCAGCATAAGAAAGACAGTTTTTATTGAATATGCTGCTAAATAATGAGCAAAAGGGAGAAAATGACAATGAAAAAAATTATGTATTTTGTTTTATTAGGTATGGTGATTATCTTTTATTCTGCTTGTAGTGGAGGTGGAGGTGAAAGTGCCCCTGCACAATCATCACAAAAAGCAATAACCGAATTTTCTTTAGACGGATTTGATGGGGGAATTAATGAAGAGACAAAAACTATAACGGTAACTGTGCCTTACGGAACATCTTTAAACGATATGGTGGCAACCTTCGCCACGACCGGTGCCAAAGTAGAGGTAGAGGGAACAGAGCAGATGAGCGGTTTTACGGCTAATGACTTTACCAGCCAGGTTATATATGCAGTGATAGCGGAAGATAAGTCGACACAAGATTATAGGGTCATTGTAGTGTGGGAGGAAAGGGAACCGGCAACAGCTATAAGCGCTGCGATGACACCGGATAATTCTGGGACTAGTGTTGCTATTGGTGTTTATTGCACGAGAACCAAAAGTATATCAGGTTCGCAAACTGTAATACCGGATGATGATCGTACAATAATTTCCTGGGAATTTCTTTATAATGGCTCAGTGGTAAAAAGCGGGAGTGCAACATTAGGAGAATTAAAGAAAACACCCGCCAGAATAAATGCACCATTCGCTTCTGGTGCAATTATAACGTATAAAGCAACGGCAGACGATGCGGTAAGCGATTCGACATCTGCTAAAGTCGCTTGCGGCGGCTAAAATCGCTTGTGGCGCAAGTTATTAGAAGTAATTCATATAGTGGAACATACAACAAAGCGGGCTAACTTATATTTAGAAAGGTATGAGATAATCTACAAAAAGATTTGCTGATGCCGTTTGTGCAGATACAATCACCTCAAAAAAGAAAATTCTAAGGAAAAATGTTAAAAAAAGATTTTAGATAAAAACAGAAGATATTTATGAGGATAATACCATGAGAATATTAAATAGATCAAAAGCGGCATGGGTTATTTTTTTAATATTTATTTTACCTTCAACCGTAGCAGCCAGCGCATTACCTGCTATCGTTTCCACTGACTGGCTGGAAAAAAATCTCAAACAGAGCAAGCTCATCATCCTTGACGTCCGTAAAGTGGAATATTATCAGGAAGGTCATATTCCCGGTGCCGTCAATGATTTCTATCGCGCCTGGTCCTTTAAAAAGGCAGATCTTAATGCGGAAGTCCCCGATATGGACGACCTCTTCGAACTGGTGGGTTCAGCAGGGATAAGCCCCGACAATCATGTTGTGGTGGTTGGCAAGATGGATACATGGCAGGAACGTGTACACATCGCCCGGGTCGCCTGTACGCTCCAGTATGCCGGTGTGGGAAACGTCGCCTTGCTGGATGGCGGGCACATCAAGTGGGCCAGCGAGGGCAAACCCCTATCTAAAGAAACCGTCCGGCCCAAACCAAAGAAATTTAAGGGAGAAATCAACAGAAATATATTTGTCAAAAAAGACTACATTCTGAAAAATTTGGAGAAGATTCTGCTGGTGGATGTGCGCGAATCGGCATTTTTTACCGGCACAAAGAAAGCAGAAGTCGCAACTAAGGCTGGCCGCATTCCTGGGGCTGTCAATCTGCCCACGTCCTGGATTTTTGCAAAAGATGGAACCTTCAAGGATAAAGAATATCTGGAATTACTGGCGGCAGGTGTGATCGGCAAAGACAAGGATCGCGAAATCATTACCTATTGCGACACAGGGACATGTTGTCCGACCTGGCATTTCATGCTCAAAGAGATTCTCGGATACAAGCGTGTTTATCTCTATGATGGTTCGATCCAGGAATGGACGGCTGATCCCAACGCACCTGTCCAGCTAAATCATAATGGCAAATAGCAGGAAATCTATACTGTAAATTATATCTATGTGATGCTTGATTAGTGTTTCCGATGGATATGTATCGTCCAAATAGATGCCTGAGGTGGATAACGGCATCAGAGTTGTCGTCACTCTTCCCCGAACCCCGATCTTTTACGGAATGAGTGGTTAAACCGCATTATGAAATAAGTTGAAACATATAATGTAATTTATACTCTAGGAGATACGAAAAGATAATGAAATATTTCACATCCTATGCCATCGCGCTTGTGCTGGCCGTTTACATGCTGTTTGCGCCCGGGCCGGTATTGGGCGAAAGCGGCGCCGAGCCAGGCAAGCCAGAATCAGCCAAAGTCAGCGTTAGGGAAAGCAGCGAACTCTTCACCCTTAATCGCTGTATCGAAATTGCACTGGATAAGAATCCCGAAATAGCCGCAGCCAAATGGGATATCGCTGCGGCGGACGCGCGGTATGACAACACCCTATCCGCCTTCTGGCCCCAGATAAGCGCTGAAGGCGGTTATCAGAGATACGTGGACGAACAAAGGCTGATTGCTGCCCGCTACAACGGCGAGCCGGGCGTTTTCGATAACGATGTCCTGCGTGGTGATCTGATGGCGAAAATAAACCTCTACGCCGGAGGACGCATTACCAGCGAGGCCAGCACGGCGGGGAAACTTTCCGCAGCGGAAAAGAAAAAGTTTATCAGGACACGCGATGAACTGATCTACACGGTAACTGGTGTTTATTTTTCCATTCTCGGGCAACAGAAGATCATCGAGTCCCTTAAATTCTCGCATGGCGCTCTTGACCGAAACAGGGAAAGGGTTGCCCAACTCTATGAAGCCCAGAAGGTTGCCAAGGTCGATCTCCTGCGGACAGAGGTCCGTCTGTCGGATGTGAATCAGACCATTCTCAAGGAAGAAAATACACTGGCTATACAAAAACGCCTCCTGTTCAATTTGATGGGATATGACGCCGTATCGGAAAATGTGCGTTTGGAAGACAAAGCCAGTCTGCCGTCCGAAACGGTATTTGATATGGGGCGGTTGATTGAAACAGCGCTGAAAAATCGCCCTGATTACCAGGCCGCCAAAGACAGGCTGGAGGCTCAGGCCTTGCGAGTGTCTGCCGCCAAAGCAGGGCATTTACCCAGCATCAACCTCGTCGGAACTTACGGCGTGCGCAACGCCCCCAGCCCCGGTGATGTCGGAAAAAACACCCAATCGACGGAAGACATCGGCTCCGTCGGCGTTGTTTTATCGGTGCCCCTGTTCGAAGGGGGGCGCGTTTCGGCGAAAGTTAGAGAAGAGACGGCGCTTCTCGCGGCGACGCAAGACCGGCTGAGAAAGCTGGAACTCCAGATTCGACAGGAAACGGAAGCGGCCGCCCTCGACGTACTGTCCAATACAGCGCGGTTCAAGGCGACGGAAAAATCAATTGAGCAGGCGAAGGAAAGCTTACGCATCGAGTCGTTGAAGTATGAACTTGGCAAGGGGTCCATCACGGACCTTTTCGATGCGCAGTCCGCTTTGCTCCAGGCGGAAACCAGCAATTGCCGCACCTGCATTGATTATCACATATCCATTGCCAGACTGAAGCTGGCAACGGGAGGAGATTTATGAAAAAAAAGATATTGATCGTTTCCGGCATCCTGATCCTTGTTGCCTTATTTGCATGGAAATATTTAGGACAAACGAAGCCGCCGGAAACAGCGGTCGTCAAAAGTCTGCCGGCCGTATCGGTCGCTGTGGCAACGTCCGGGTCCATCAGTCGCACTATTGAACCGGACGGCACGGTGGAAGCGGTGAGAATTGCCCGGATGTCGTCTCCCGCCGAAGGGCCCATTATCAACTGCGGCGCTTCTGTCCGCGAGGGCGATTATGTGAAGCGAGGTCAGCGGCTCGTCTGTATCGGCCGGGACAAGACCATCAACGCCCAACTGGCGGCAGCGCAAGCGGACCTGATCAGGGAAAAAGGCGAGTTGGAAAGGGTGAAAAAACTGGTCGAAAACGGAGCTATCCCCGGTGACCAGTTGGAAATCGCCCGAGCTAGGAACGAAAACGTCAAGGCGCAGTTGGCCAGGATTGAGGAAAGCCGCACGGACTACATGATCAGCGCCCCCTGGAGCGGCGTGGTTTCCAAAGTCATGGTGATCGAAGGTGATTACGTGTCTCCCCGGACCCCGCTGGTCGAAATATTCGATCCGGCAAGTCTTATCGTTCGCTTTGCCGTGCCCGAGTCGGAGTCGCAAAATATTCATATCGGAAACGGGCATGCCCTGTCCGTAACACTCGATGCCTATCCCGGAAAAACCTTTCCGGGACGAATAATCCGCATTTATCCCAAGCTTGACCCGAGCACGCGCACCCGGCTCATCGAAGCATCGCTGGCGAAAGATATAACGCTCACACCCGGGTTATTCGCCAGAATCAAAATGAAAGTGGAGACCCATGAAAACGCCGTGCTGGTTCCCGGCCAGGCCGTCCTCGTCAATGCAAAAGGCGAACGTATGGCATTCATCGTGCGGGACGGAAAAGCCATTGCGCGGAAGGTATCAACGGGGATTGAGGCAGATGGTCTCATCGAAATTATCAGCGGGGTGAAGCCTGGCGAGCAGATCGTTGCAGCCGGCAATGAAAAATTAAAAGACAAAACGGCAGTCAAAGTGCTGGAAAAGAAAGACGGGCCGGACGTGAAAGCGGATAACGTCAAACCGGTGACATCATCGGCGAAAGGTACGCTGCCATGAAAATAACCGCACTGGCCGTCAAACGACGAATCGCAACGGCAGCGATCGTCATCACGCTGATCATTCTGGGCGCCTATGGTCTGTGGCAGCTGCCCACCAATTTTCTTCCCGACATGACCTATCCCTTAATCAAGGTCTATATCTACGCCCGGGGCGCCACACCCGAGGAGCTGGACGTGAACATCGCCGATCCCGTCGAGCGACAAATGGCATCTGTCGATGGGCTCGACTATCTGGAATCCTCATCCATTGAGGGTATGTACACGCTGTCAGTGAACTTCCAGTACGGGGTCAACATCGACACGGCCTACCAGGATGCCCTGGCGGCGATGGCAAGGGTGGTTAGAAAATTGCCCAAGGACATCGATCCGCCTCTCGTATTTAAGGCCGATCCCTCCCAGCTTCCCGTGATTCAGCTTACCGTTTCCTCCGATCAGATTGATCTGGTCAAACTCCGCACCTGGGTGGACAAGTGGCTTCAAAACCAGATCATATCCGTGCCGGGCGTCGCCGGGACAGATATTACCGGCGGACTCAAACGGGAGATTCTTGTCCATCTGGATAATGCCGCTTTGGAAAAATTCGGACTTTCGCTTTCGGCGGTCACGAAAAGGCTGCAAGAGGAAAACATTGAACAATTCGGCGGACGTGTTACCGTCGGCCCGCGCGAGTTTATTGCCCGGACGGTGGGAGAGTATCGATCGCTCGATGAAATCCGGGCGGTCGTGCTCAAGTCCGGCGAGACGGGCAAGGTGTATCTGCGCGACGTTGCCGAGGTCGAAGACGGCCATGAAGACACGCGGGTGATCACCCGTCTCGGCGGAAAACCGTGCGTCAAGCTGAGCGTGCTCAAACAGGCCAACGCCAACACCGTCGAAGTCGCTCAGGCTGTCGAACGGAAAATCGCGGAGCTAAAGGCTTCTCTGCCGGGCGACGTCCGCCTGGGCATTGTGGAAAACCAGGCAGGTTACGTCACAGCCTCCCTCAATGGCGTTCGCAATGCCGCTGTCGAAGCCGCAGTTCTGATTATTCTTGTGGTTTACTTTTTTCTGGGAAGCTGGCGGCAGGTTTTGATTATGATGCTGGTTCTTCCGATCACCTTGATCATCAACTTTATCCTGATGAAACTGGCCGGCTTTTCGCTTAATATTTTCTCGCTCGGAGGATTGGTCGTCGCGCTCGGCGTCGTGTTGGACAACGCCATCGTCGTGGTGGAAAACATTACCCGATTGAAACATGAAGGTGAATCCGGCTCAACGGAAGATCTGGCCATTTCCGGAGCGGCGCAGGTTGGCCCGGCCATCATCGCGGCCACGCTGGCCTTTCTGGCCGTTTTTCTGCCCTTTTTGCTTGTACCCGGATTGATCAGTCTTCTTTTCCGGGAGCTGATTCTGGTCATTGCCGGGATCGTTCTCGTGAGTCTCTTGCTGGCTCTGACAGCCACACCCATGTTGACAGCCCTTCTTCTGGGAGAAAAATCGTCCGGGTCAGCCGGTCCCGGTTTTTTCGAGCGGTTCTTTGAAAGAGTAAAGGGCCGCTACGAGATCTTGTTGAGGACGGCGCTCCTCAGAAGAAAGCTTGTTTTGGGTGTGTTTGCGGCCATTTTAATAGGGGCGGCCCTGCTTTTCACGTTACTTGGGAGCGAGTTTCTGCCTGCCATGGACGATGGCCGTGTCCTGATCAAGGTAAAGCTTCCGACCGGCGCCTCCGTCGCCGAAACGGACCGCATCCTTTCCGATATAGAGGCGAAAATCGCCAAAGATCCCCTGATCGAAAGTTATTTCACGCTGGCGGGCGCTAAGGTATTGGGTCTCTATGCGTTTGAGATCGCCAATGAAGGAGAAATCGATATTCAGCTTGTCCCCCGTCACAAGCGGAAGATCGGCACTAAGGAATACATCAGGAATTTGAGGCCCGCAGTTTCCAAGGTTCCGGTGCCCGGTGGCAATCTCATCGTCACGCAAATGAAAGTGAAGGGGATGCGCCAAATCGGCGAGGCGGACATCGAAGTAAAAATCAAGGGTGAAGACATCAAGATTCTTTTCGATCTGGCGCGCAAGACCTCGGAAACGATGAACACGCTGAAGCATTTTCGCAATGTTTACGTCTCCATGGATTTGACAAAACCCGAATACCAGATACGCATTGACCGCGCTCGGGCCGCAAGCCTCGGCGCTACCGTGGCCGATATCGCCGTGACGGCGCAGACCCTCTTAAGCGGCGCCGTGCCGACGCGTTTTCGCGATGGTGATGATTTTTACAATATCCGCGTGCGAATCCCGGAAAAGAATGTCGTTTCCCGGCAGGATGTTGAGAACCTGATCATCAGCCGCACCAAGGGCGGTTATCTGCGACTGCGGGATGTGGCGCAGGTTATTCAGGCCACAGGCCCCGTAGAAATCCTCCGGGAAGATCAGGTTAAGGCGGTGATTATCCGCGGCGACGCGGCTGATGTAAGCGTTGGCGTAGCGCTTGATGAATTGAAGAAAGCCATGGCGAAGTTTGATCTGCCCGCAGGCTACGAAGTCAGCTACGGAGGCCAGGCGCAGATGATGCGGGATATGACAAGGTCCATCGTGATGATCCTGGGGTTTGCCCTGTTTTTTGCTTTTGCGGTTCTGGCCGTCCAGTTCAACAGCCTGAAACTTCCGACGCTTGTGATGTCGGTCATCCCCTTCGGTCTGGCCGGAACGATCGTAGCTCTGCTCCTGACCGGTATCCCTCTGGGCGCTACGTTGATTATCGGCATTCTGGTCGTCATCGCTTTGACGGTCAATCAGGGAGTTCTGCTGATTACTTTCACCGAATCTCTGCGGATCAATGATAAACTATCGGCACAAGAGGCGATCATTGCCGCGGCAAAAATCCGCTTACGGCCTGTGCTCATGCTCTCATTCTGCTTTATTGCTGGACTCATCCCGCTGGCCCTCAACATTGAGGAGGGCGGGGACATGCTTCAGCCCATGGCCATCGGCGCCATCGGGGGACTGGCGCTGGGCTTGATGGTCACGCTGTTCCTCCTGCCGTCCCTGTATCTGATATTTACAGCCAAAAGTAAGGAAGTAACAAAATAATGAGAAATTGAGTTGCAGCTGACGTATAAGGTATTAAATTAAACCCCGGGCGGAGACGTTGTTTTAGAAATAAAATTTGAAGGAGGAGTTACAATGGCTTGGTTAACTGGATATCCGAGAGAAAAGATTGATTGGTTTCCTACAATCGACCCCGAAAAATGTGTCAAATGCGGCATGTGCATGAATTGCGGCAAAGCAGTCTATGACTGGACACCGGAAGGCGCCCGTGTTGGAAGGCCTTACGCATGTATCGTGGGCTGCTCAACCTGCGCAAACCTTTGCATGGGCAAGGCGATAAGCTTTCCCGATATAGAAACAGTGCGCGCGATATATAAGAAAGAACATCTATGGGCTAAGGTAAAGAAACAATTGACGGAGGAAGGGAAATTGAAAGCAGAAAAATAATTGTAAAAAAACCATATATCAAAGGAAACAAGAATAGATGGAACACAACCACAATCATCATGAAGCTCCGGCGTCTCTTACTAACCTGATCTTCGCCATCTTGATCAATGGCGGAATTGTCGTCTTCGAAATGGTCTTCGGCCTGATGATCCAGAGCATGGCACTGATCTCAGACGCCGTCCACAATTTGAGCGACATCGCCGCCATGAGCTTCACCTATTGGGCAGAGAAGGTCTCCCTCCGTCCCGCCAGTGCACTAAAGACTTACGGCTATCGGAAGCTCGGCTTTATCGCTGCCTTCGTCAATAGCCTTGTCCTTGCAGTGGTTATTGTTTTTATCTTTTGGGAGTCCGTCCAACGCTTGATGTCACCTGCGGTGGTTCCCGGAAAGACGATGCTTTGGGTTGCCGTCGTGGCCTTTGTGGGAAACGGCGCAGCCACGCTGTTGTTGAAGAAAATATCGGCGCGGAACTTCAACATCAAAAGCGCGTGGCTACATTCACTGCAGGACGCTTTGTTTTCTCTTGGGGTTATTATCGGCGCCTTGCTAATCACTTTCTTTGGCTGGCGTCTCGTGGATCCTCTCATCTCCATGGTCATCTGTATCTTCATTGTCCACGAAATTTACAAGATTATCCGGCAGACAGTCAATTCGCTTCTGGATGCGGTGCCTGCGGATGTCGATTTCAATGAGGTCAAGAACGACTTGCTGGCCATCCCTGCAGTGGCGGAGGTCAGTGATTTGCATATTTGGCAAACCGGCGCCGAGCAGAAGCTGCTCACAGCCCACATTATGTCGGGTGAGGCATCGCCAAACCACGAAGCGATAATCCGTGCTGTTCAGGAGATGCTGGTGCACAAGTATGGTATCAACCACTCAACGCTCCAAATCCTGCCTTCATCGGCGGGAGAAATGGAACACTGCAATCATTGCAATTAAGAAAGGACTAACAATATGGTAATGAAGATCGAAGTCATTGGACCAGGGTGCCCGTTTTGCAAAACATTGCATAAACGGGTAAAGGAAGTAGTGGAGGAGAACCAGCTTTCAGCAGATCTCCAACATTTGACGGACTTCAAATTGTTCATGAAATATTTCCCTATGACACCGGTGCTCATCGTGGATGGCGAGATCCGGCACAAAGGCAAATGGCTCCCGAATAAGGATAAGATAAAACGACTTCTTATGAAGCAAGAGGTATAGGACATGTCTTTAACCATTTATATCGTCAGCGCTGTCTCCGTATTTTTCTTTTCGGGTCTTTTGGCTATGGCGGGGCTGGGTGCCGCTTTCATTTTTGTGCCCCTTTTTTACTATTTAGGTGTGCCGCTGGCCGAAGCCGTACCGGCGGCTCTTTTGCTCAATGTCGTGAGCCTGATGTTTGCTGCAGTGAATTATTATCGCGGTGGTCTGATTAACTGGCGCATCGGCCTGCCCATTATGATCACGGCGGTCTTGCTTGCGCCCTTGGGGGCTCACACGACGCCCTTTGTGGACAAACGTCTTTTTCTCGGCATGTTTTCAGCCTTCCTGATTTTCGCTGGCTTCATGATGCTCTTCTACAAGCCAAAGCCAAGATTACAGCCGCTGAGTCGGACCATCGAATCCGGCGCTGGTGCGGCTGTCGGCACAGTGGCCGGATTTCTCGGTGGTCTGCTGGGTGTAGGTGGCGGCAATTTTATCGTGCCCGTTCTCAACTGGATCGGTATTGATGCCAAGATTGCTGCCGGCACCACGGCCATGGTGGTTGTGTTCGCCTCTTTATCGGGCTTCCTCGGCCATGTTACCCTAGGCGGTCTAAGCCCTGTTTTTCTAGGTGTCATGGCCGTGATGAGCGCCTTGGGTTCCATCGTCGGTTCACAGATGATGAAGACCAATATTTCCAGTCCCCAATTGAAAAAGATCATTGGCGTATTGCTCCTGGCGATCGCCGCCAAAATGATTTTTGATATTGTCAAGTAAACAAAAATGGAGGTTTTCACGACGAGGAAATATATCCCGCGGGAAGACGAAGGTTAACGACTTTGTATAGATTTCAACAAAATATTTTTTCAAACATGAAAGGAGATACATTATGAACGAACTAAAAGAGCTCTATGAACTTGGATTGAAGTTCCACGGACACAAGTGCCCTGCCATGCCCATGGGGATTAGGGCTGGTCTTGCCGCAATGAATGCTCTCGGTGTAAAACGGGCACAGGACAAAGAACTGGTAGTGGAGGCAGAAACAGGCGAGGGACATGCCGCGGGCTGCTTTGTGGACGGCATCATGGTTGCTACAGGCGCCACCTACGGCAAGTCGAATATAAAGAAATTGAATTATAGCAAGATGGCTTTCACTCTCATTGATACCGCCACAGACCGGGCCATCCGCGTCTCACTCAAGCCGGAGTTCTTCGAAAAGGCTCTTGCATCACCCTTTGTCCAAAAGAGGAAAGAGGGCGTGTTGCCTCAGAACATTCCCGCAGAGATTACCCAGCCCCAGGTAGACAGGATACTCACTCTTTCTGATGCTGATTTCCTTAACCTGAGTGAGGTGTTCAGTAAAAAGCTGACCAAAGGCAAGGGAAATTTTGAGACCAAACGATGCGCAAAATGCGGCGAAGCTGTCTTTACGGACAAACTAAAGGAGGGACCTGGGGGTAAGTTGCTTTGCATTCCCTGCTCGGGCTAACAGTGGAAAACAAGTTTCTGGTGGACAAGGAGAAAAAACCGTCTTTTTCAAGGATCTTCGAACTTAAAGGTTTATTCAGAGAAAAATGTATCGGCAAAAGGGGGTAAAAGAAATGAGTTTAATTGTTGCAGATAATATCACCAAGGATTACCAGACAGAAGACGTGGTTGTTCACGCACTTCAGGACGTAGACTTTGAAATTGAACCAGCCTCCTTTGTTTCGTTTGTTGGGCCTTCGGGCAGTGGCAAGACAACCATCCTCAATCTTATAGGCTGTCTGGATAAACCGTCGGCGGGAAACCTCCGCATCGCTGATACCGATGTCATCGGGCTGGATAGGAAGAATAGCGCGGCTTTCCGGGGTAAACATCTCGGATTCATTTTTCAGGATTTCAATCTGATTCCGGTGTTAACGGTTTACGAAAATATCGAATACCCGATGATCATGGTTCAGAACATTGCACCGCAGGAGCGCAAGGAAAGAATAGCCCGCATGCTGGCTGCGGTAGCTATGACAGACCAGGCGCAGAAATACCCGCACCAGATATCGGGAGGTCAGAAACAGCGGGTAGCCATTGCCCGTGCGTTGGTGACGAATCCCGCCCTGGTGCTGGCAGACGAACCAACCGCCAATCTTGATTCTCAAACAGCCTATGCCGTGATCGGCCTGATGAAAAAAATGCGTGACGATTTCGGAACAACATTTATCTTCTCCACCCATGACACCAAGATCGTCGGCGAGGCGGAAGTCATCTTCCGTTTGGAAGACGGACACCTGACCGCAAAAGAGATAGGAGGAGGTGCAAAGCCATGATTAACCTTTTTAAAATTGCCATCCGCAATCTCATCCGCTACAAAAGAAGGACCTTGCTTACCGCCTCACTCATAACCATCGGCGTTGTTTTCGTTCTCGTCTTTGTTTCCATTAGCGGCTCTTTTAAAGCCATGATGATCGGTCAGATTACGGATTCCATGTTGGGGCATCTCCAGATCCATCGCAAAGGGTATGTTGCTTCCATCGATAATCTGCCCCTGAATCTGAACATGAAACCCAAGGCCTATGCAAAAATTGCCACCGTGCTCGGAGCAACACCGGAAGTGGAAGCTTTTTCGCCCCGCCTTAAATTCGGCGGGATGTTCAGTAACTTTTTAGAAACAACCAACATCCGCTTGAATGGCATTTATCCTGAACGGGAATTCAAGACCGTCCCTCTGTTAACATCACGCATATCGGAAGGAAAAAAGACTCTCAACCGCGGTGAGATAATGATACCATCACTTCTGGCGAAGGGCTTGAAGGTTAAACTGGGCGACGCCGTTGTCATTGTGGCAACAAACGTGGATGGCTCAGTCAACGGCAAACAGTTTATCGTTTCCGGCATTCTGGAGAGCGCCACCGGCCCCGGCGGGCGTGATGGGTATGTTCACATTGAGGACGCCGCCGAAGTTCTCCGTATGCCCGAGGCGGAAGTAAGCGAAGTGGCTATCCGGCTCAAAGATTTCAGCCGCCTTAGTGCCGAAGTCAAAGAACTGGAGGGTAAGTTCGCAGGAGAGGTCAATAAGGAGGGGCGGCCTATGTTTGAGGTTCACTCATGGGAGCAGCTTTCACCTTTCTCTAACATTGCACGGATGATCGATGTGATGACCTTCTTTATCAAAATCATGCTTATCGCTATTGTGCTCATCAGTATCATGAATGTTATGATTATGGCCGTCTATGAACGGATTCGGGAAATCGGCACTATCGCCGCCATCGGTACTCTTCCCGGCAAGATCCGCTCCATGTTTATCATTGAAGGCTTCTGTCTCGGCATCGTCGGCGCCATCATTGGCGGTCTGCTTGGCAGTGCCGTCATATTGATCGTCAATCTTATCGGTATCCGTTTTGATTTTGGTCAGCAGCAGGGACTTCTTCTGAAAGCCACACTTAACCCATCCGAGCTGTTGACCATATCAGTCATTGTCATTGTTGTCGCCGTAGTGGCCAGTCTTCAACCGGCTATCAAAGCATCGAAGATGGAGCCTATTGAGGCCTTGCGTCACGTCTAACCCTGAAGGAGAATGTTATGATAAAAAAACTATTGCTCATTTGTTTGTTGATAGTATCTGTGGCCTGCCCTGTCTTTGCCATAGATGGTAAGGCGCTTCTGGAACAAGTGGACAGAAACCTTTCGCCAGAATCCTACGATTCCTATCGAAAGCTCATCAACATCGAGCCTTCAGGGGCTAAAAAGGAATTTACTCTTTTTACCGTTAAAAAGGGCGTTGATAAAGTCGCATCCCTGTTCATCGCCCCGGCCAGTGAAAAAGGCAGAAGCACGCTGCGTGTCGGCGACAATATGTGGCTTAATATCCCCAATATCGGCAAACCGATTCGCATTACCAGCCTTCAATCCGTTGTCGGCGGGGTATTCAATAATGCCGATATCCTGCAGTTGGATTACACCGCAGAATACGATGTGGAAAAGGTTGATGAAAAAGCCGGTGAGTATCTTCTCCACCTCAAGGCGAAGACAAAAAGTGTGGCCTATGACAGGCTCAAGATTTGGGCAGATAAAGACAAAAAGCTGCCGACAAAGATTGAATGCCTGACAGAGGCGAACATGCTCATCAAAACCCTCTACTTCAAAGATGTAAAGGATTTTGGCGGCGGCATCGTAAGGCCGGCGGTGATTGAAACGGACAGTCCGCTTTATAAAGGTTACAAATCCGTTATAATTCTTGCCAAGGTCAAAAAGAAGAATTTTAAGGATGAAGTTTTTACGCTGACCTTTATGTCCAATCTGGAATCGTTACGATAATGAAACGGCGATGGGCTGTCTTCCTATTTTTTACATTTTGGCTGATCCCATTTCTAGCGGGTGCTGAGGAATCGTACACTTTCGATCCTGCTGAAACCGAAAATAAACCTTATCATGTCGGCGGATACATCGAATTCAAACCCATACTCTATGGACTTGACCACGACAGTGCCTTTTACAAAATGCGCTTTTTCAACGATCCCCGAGGGCAGAATCTGCTAGAAGCCAACGGCAGAATTCAACTGGAAGGCAGTTATGAAAAGAGCATCTTCCGCGTCTATGCAAAAACCAATACAGATCTGAAATCTTCCTATTCGGGAGAATCGGAAAGATCGACGTTCTATGAAGCCTATGTATCCTTGAAACCATCAAATAATTTAAAGTTCGATCTGGGGAAGAAAACGCTGAAATGGGGAAAGGGCTATGCCTGGAGTCCCGTGGCTTTTGTCGATAAACCGAAAGATCCGGATGAACCGGATCAAGCGATGGAAGGCTATATTATGGCAACAGCGGACTATATCAAAAGTTTCGAGGGGCCATTAAAAACCTTTTCTTTCACGCCCGTAATATTACCCGTTTATGATCATGTGAACGATTTTGGGAATAACAACAAACTGAATATTGCCGGGCGATTTTATTTTCTTTTGTATGACACAGACATTGATCTGATGTTTCTGACCGGAGGCAGCAAGTCCGACCGTTACGGCATTGACTTTTCCCGCAACATCAGCACTAACTTCGAGATGCACGGCGAGATGGCTTATGTTCGTAATTATTCGAAAAACGCATTGGACATCAATGGTAAACCCTTTCTGGTGGAAGGAAGCGCTGTAAGCTATGTCATCGGCATCCGCCACCTGACCACATTTGACCTCACCACTATCATTGAGTACTATCACAATGGCATGGGCTTCAGCGGCAATGATATGAAGAACTATTACGCCTATATCACACGGGGGTATAACACGTTTCAAACAACCGGCGATGCAACTCTTCTCGGCAAAGCCCAGCAAATGGCGGAGGGAAGTTATGGCCGTTCCAGCGCTATGGAGAACTATCTGTACGTCCGTTTCAGCCAAAAGGAACCATTTGATATCCTCTATTTCACACCATCTTTTACCTGGATGATGAACACAGACGATCAGAGTTGGTCATTAACGCCGGAACTGCTTTATACGGGTATTACCAACTGGGAATTCCGCATCCGTTCAGGCATTATCATCGGCGCAAGAAATACGGATTTCGGCGAAAAACAAAATGATTATCGCATTGAACTGCGGGTTGGGTATTATTTTTAGACAAATGATCGATTTATTACTTTACGGGAATTATAAATTCGGCTATATTAAATTTCAAGTCCAAGACTAAAATCTTCTAGCAATTTCATAGTTTAAATTTTCTTCTATTTTTGTAATTTTTATATCTTCTTTATCCATATTCCATCCACAGTTTGCATACCATAAAAATTTAAATGTCACAAAACTGATCAAAACTCGCTATAATGTAAATACCAGTGAGAAATGAAAACCTGCTAGCCCTTGACGAATCCCGTGGCAGGTGTACAATCCCAAGTCCTTTCTTAAAACTAAGAGTCTTGCCCTTTTAGGCTTAATAGCCCGAAAGCGGCTTTATATACACCCTAAGAAATCTATGATAATAAAAAAACAAATCTTTTGATGCTTTAAAATATCATCGAGAGTCGTTTTTCTTTATTATCTCTAGACTTTTTAAGCACAACTTCGGCCAGTGATAATAAAAAATACGCATCACCCGGATCAATTCCGTGGGGCTTTTTTCTTTTTCTTATCATAGGCCTTTATATATCTAATAATTAATTCCCAAATCCATGAACGGTTACAAACGCTTTCCCGTGGAGGAAATTTCATTGGATGAACTACGGGAAAAAGAGAATGACGAGGACGAGTCCACCTTCTTCGAACACAAGCTGGGAGCCTTTTGCGAAATGGATACTGAGTCTATCGGTATAAGGGTTGACCTTTCGCGACTTTTTAAAATGGGCTTTTTTTCTACAAGCGAGAGACGGGCACTAACTAAAAAGTTGGGCGACTTCAAATTGAATCCTGCCGAAAGGAAAGCTTATCAGAGAGCTGTGGAAAAACTTAAAAATTATTATCTAAACTGATGCTTACCCTCGAACAAATGAGAAAACTACTGGACGATCCGTCCATCCCAGACGACCAGGTTTTGGAAATCCGAGACCAGCTTTACTCCTTAGCCGAGATTATCTTTGAAAAGTGGCAGCAGGACAAAGCCGCCGGTAAACTACCGGGCAAAAAACCCCCGAAACTGGAAGATTGGTACAGTATTAAAAACAGTATTACCGCCGGTAACTGAGGCTACCGCCGTTTAACCATTGTCTTTTTCCCGCACGGCACTTTTAACCAGTTAAAATGGCGTCCTATCCGTGTTTTATGTTGGGGCAAAGGGAGTCTGGGGCTTACAAGCAGAGCATTGCAAATCCCCAGCAAATAGCTTCGGATGCTCCGACAACACGAACCTATTTGCTGGGGCTTCCGCCCACAGACCCCTTGCCCCGTCTTCTTATATTTATGACAAAAAGAGACCTGATCAGGTGGTTTATCAAAGAGGTTCATTGGGCGACGCCTCGCAATGTTGCCTATTTCATGGAGGGCATAGGAAGCAGCGCCGTAAGCCGCGTTTATTCGTCGGAACTGTGCGAGATGCAGAAAGTCAAAGACCGGACGTTCCGCCTTAAGCGGATCAGGAACCAGGACGGCCATTTTGCCTATACGATGTTGGCCAAGACTTTGCCGACCTTCTTATTCAACCATAACGTATGCGTCAGGAACATTATCGGAAAGTTTCTGCATGACAGAGGCATGCAGGAAGTTTCTTTTGAGAAGCCAGCCGACGCCTCTATCCGGCAGTACCGCTTTGAACTGGACAACGGCCATATGAGCGAAAGCCAGCTGGAAGAAAAACTGGTTAAAAACTATTCGCGCCTCAATGTACAGATCATTTTCATAATGCGGCACCGCGAGTGCCCGCATCTCGAAGCCGAAAGACTCAAGAAGGTATTTCAAATTTCAAGCAAAGTGTTTCCCCACCAGCCTAACAAGGTTTTGGCGGCCTGTTATACCAGCTACCTTGAAAACGGAATCGTTTTCAATCGCAAAGGACAGGCGAAGCTAAAACCTTTTAACCATTAAAAAATTATTAGAAAGGAGGTTTAAAATGTATTCACCAAAAATAAGTGAAGAGTTCATTCCCTATCTTTACCAATGGGCGAAAAGCGAAGGCGTCTCTATGACGGCCTTGGTTAATCGCATGATCAAAAATGAAGTCGAAAATAATCAAAGAAAGGAGAAAAAAAGCAATGACGAAAAAGATAAACGAAACCCTCAGTGGGATACTACAAATCTTTAAGTCCGGGCAGATACCGGAAGCCGTTTCTTATGCGGCCTTTCCTTCCTTCGACATTCCCTCTGAGCAGTGGAGCTATCTGAACCGCATTATCATGTGGCTAAACGGAACTCACGATGCCAGAGGCTACCGCCAATGGGAAGAAGTCGGGCGGCATGTTAAAAAAGGCGCAACCGCTTTTCACATTTTCGCGCCCCGGCTGGTAAAGGAAAAGAAAGAAAACGGCGACGAAGATTTCAGTTTGCTGGGATTTCTGCAAGTTCCGGTCTTCTGTTATGAAGACACGGAGGGCGAACCGTTGAATTATACTAAAACGGAAATCAACTCATTCCACTTGATTGAGAAAGCCGAAGAGTGGGGTTTAGATGTTCACGCCGTTTCCGGCAACGGCAAGTATTGGGGAGCATACAACGGGAAAGAAATAAAGCTGGCCACGCCGGAAGAAAGCGTCTTTTTCCATGAATTGTCGCACCACGCCCATAAGCTTGTGCTGGGCGAACTCAAAGACGGTCAGGATTGGAAACAGGAAATTGTGGCTGAATTATCAGCCGAAGCCCTTTCAAGAATTTTCGGACTTCAGTCAACAACTGGCAATTCCTACAAGTACATTGAGAGATATGCGGTTGAAGTCGGACTAACTCCCGTTACCGCCTGTCTGCAAGTTCTCAGCGCTACCGAAAAGGTTTAAAAGGGCTTCGGCT
>Ga0315287_10001750_pt1 | contig 20255 bp, 17 predicted proteins | sample YL17G11_0_MG_FD_205037 | JGI IMG/M metagenome (GOLD analysis project Ga0315287, IMG submission 205037) | Sediment microbial communities from Yellowstone Lake, YNP, Wyoming, USA - YL17G11_0 | ecosystem: Environmental > Aquatic > Freshwater > Lake > Sediment | place: USA: Wyoming | collected...
CATTTTTCGGCGAGAAAGAATGGGTGAGCCGGGCCATGAGCCTGATGCTTTTGCTCGCGTCAATTTTCCTGCTCAGCCAATTGCTGGACAAAAAGGTCCGGCTCTTTTTCTGGCTGTTCGCGCTCTTCCTGCCCATCAGCTTCAGGCTCGGCATCACCACCAACTACGAGCTGCTCTCCATCTTCAGCATCTCGCTTTTTCTTTTTTGCTTTGAAAAATGGCGCGAAAATCAAAAATCGTCCGGCCTGCTCATGGTCCTGGCCGCGCTCGCCCTGGTCATGCTCTCGGACTGGCCCGCGTACCTCGCGGTCCCGGCCCTGATCATGGTCAACCTGAAAAAGTCAAAAGAGCGGAACCTGCTTATCCTGCTGCTTGCGGCTGAGTTCATTTTTTTGGCCCTGTTCATTTTTTACGCAAAGAGCGTGGCCGGCGAAGTCGCTCTTTTCGCGCACGGCCAGACCCGGAGCAACCCGCTTTATATTTTCCAGCTTTCAAGCTACCGCGAGCTTTTCCAGCACCTGTCCTGGATCCTGGGCGCGCCCGCTTTGATCCTGATCTCCCTTTCCCTGATCGATCTTTTCTTTGACTGGAAAAAGCCCGGGTTGCCTGCGGTGTCTCGCTTCTGGGTATGGTTCCTCATCCTGCTCTGGCTGACCGCGGCAAACCTAACCTCGCGGCATTTTGTTTACCTGCTCTACTTCTTCCCTCTTGCCGCGCTCGCGCTCACCAACGCGACTGCAAGCCTCAACCACAAAAAATTGGCGACCGTTCTGATCTTGGTCTCGTTCCTCACCCCGAACTACATTGGCCTGAAAACCCGGGACGGACGCGGATACTACCTAATGAAACATTTCTCAACTTTTCCCGGCATAAATTACTGCTTTTCGAGCGCCGCTTTAGGAACCCTGTTTTTCTATGATAAAATTGAAACCGTGGCGCCGATAAGCAAGAAATCCACGGAAGCGCTGGGAAAGACCGATTTTGACGCCATCATCCTGGACCGGGGCAATTTTGAGGTCTCGGGCCTGCTCGGTTTGCTCAAGGACTCCAACTACCAACTGTTCTGGACTTTCCCGGACATGCTGGTCTATCTGAGAAAAGATATTGCGCCCGATTACCATTACCTGGCGACAACGGTCCCGGTGCAAAACAGCGGGGACCGCTGGTGGGACCCGAAAACCGAAGTCATCGGACTGGGCGGAGAATATTTTTACGGACTCAAGCAGCCGCCGGGTCCTAAAAAAATCTCGTCTCTAAATTTCAAGGTTGAGCAGGCCTGCCTGAGCTTCAAACCCGCAATCCACCATGCCCCGCGTTCCGGAAAAGGAGACGGTGTAAACTTCATGGCCTTCGGCCTCGGCCCGGAAAACAAGCAACTGCTCTACGCCCGCTTCGTAAAACAGGGTTCCGGCCCGGAAACCGAAATCAAAATCAGCGGTCTAAAGGATATTGAATTCCGCACCGACGCAGGCCCGAAGGGGGATTTTAGTTTTGACGACGCTTACTGGCTGGAGGCCCGGTCCCTGCCCGTTTGCCTCCAATGGAGCATCACACAATGACCTCTGAAAACCCGAAATTTTCCGTGATCGTCCCGGTCTTTAACGAGGAAAGCGCGCTCCCTTCTTTTCTGGAAAAACTCTTTTCCGTGCTCAACGGCAAAGAAGCGGAAATAATTGTTGTGGACGACGGCTCCACCGACAACGGCGCCGGCATCATGGAACGCTACGCGCTGGAATCCAAGATCAAGCTGGTCAGGCACAACCAGAACCAGGGCTACGGCTCATCGCTGAAAAGCGGCATGCGCGCAGCCAGCGCGGAGAAAGTCCTGATCATTGACGCGGACGGGAGCTACGGTCCGGAAAATATCCCGGCGCTCCTGGAGCGCTCCGACAAGTTTGAGATGGTGGTCGCCTCGCGCAAGAGCGGGTTCAAGGTGGAGCCGCTTCTGCGCCGGGTCTTCAAGTGGCTGGTGCTCGGGATGCTCCGCTACCTGGCCGGGTATGACGTGCCGGACCTGAACTCCGGGCTGAGGCTGTTCAACAAATCGATCGCGCTCAAATACGCATCGATTTTGCCCGAGGGGTTTTCCTTCACCTCCACCATCACCCTGATCTTTTTAAGCGAGGGCTTCAGCATCGATTATATCAACATCGATTACCAGCCGCGCGAGGGCAAGTCCAAGTTCCGGCTCAGCGAGCTTTCCTCCCTCTCCCTGCTCCTGCTCCGGACCATCATGTATTTCAACCCCCTGAAATTTTTCATCCCCTTGAGCCTGGTCCTGGCCGCGCTCGCAATCGCCATCGCGTTGTTCAGCATCTTCGCGCTCGGAAAATTCATGGATGTGACCACCGTCGTGATTTTACTGGCCGCGGTCCAGACTTTCATCCTCGGCCTGCTCGCGGACCTACTGCTCCGGTTGAAAAAATGAAAATCATTCTTCTCTACCCGCCCACCACAAGGGCGCTCCCCGGCATTCTGCCCTTCCAGGTGGAATCCTCGCGCGGTTTTTTCCCGCCCCTTGGAATCCTTTACCTCGCCGCTCAAGCCCAGGGCCTGCCCGGCGTGGAAGTCCTGGTCAGAGACGCGGCCACGCAAAACCTGAGCGCGGATCGGATCGCGGACGAGGTTTTGGAAAAAGGCATCGACCTGGCCGGGATCAGCATCCTGAGTTTTCATCTCCTGGACGCCATTGAGGTCGCGCAAAAGATCAAACAGAAATCCCCCAAGACCATGATCGTCGCGGGCGGGCCGCACCCGCATATTTATCCCAAGGAAACCCTGGGCCTGGGCATGTTCGATTATGTGGCTTTGGGCGAGGGCGAGGAAACTTTTGTTGCTTTCCTGCAAAAATTATCGGGCGGAGAAAAGGACCCGTCCCTTCCGGGAATGATTTCAAAATCCCAGGCGCAAAAATCGGAGCTTGATTTCTGCGCCATCGCCGATTTGGACGCCTTGAAATTTCCCGCGCGGAAGCTGCTCCCGGTTGAAAAATATTTTTCCGTGCTCAGCCCTCACCGGCCTTCAACCACGGCCATCTCCAGCCGCGGCTGCCCTTACCGCTGCATCTTTTGCGACCGCCCGCACCTGGGAAAACGGTTCCGCGCCCGGAGCGCGGAGAACGTGGTGGCTGAGATGGAAGCCTGCCTCGAGCTGGGCATCAAAGAAGTTAATTTTTACGACGATAACTTCACCACCAGCCGCGAGCGCGCGCTCCAAATCGCAGAACTGATCCGGGAGCGCAGGCTCAAGATCGCCTGGGACATCAGGGCGCGGGTGGGCGACTTGAAGCCGGAAGATTACGGGCTGCTCCGCAAATCCGGCCTGGAACGCATCCATTTCGGAGTTGAAAGCGGAGACCCGGGACTCCTGGAGTCCATCAACAAGAAAATCACCATCGAGCAGGCGCGCGCGGCTTTCAAGTCCGCGAACCGGGCGGGGATCGAGACCCTGGCCTATTTCATCATCGGCCTGCCCGGCGAGAACGCGGACACGCTCAACCGCACTTTCGCGCTGGGAAAAGAACTCAGTCCCGACTTCATCCATTTTTCCCTGCTCATGCTTTTTCCGGCCACCCCGGTTTATTCTCTGGCAATTGAAAAAGGGATCGTCAAAAAAGACCCCTGGCGGGAATTCGCAAAAAACCCCGATCCCAATTTCACGCCCCCGGTCTGGGAAGATAATTTGAAAAAGCAGGATTTGTCATCAGCGCTCCGCAAAGCCTACCGCGAGTTTTATCTGCGGCCCGGTTATCTTTTCTCGAGGCTGGGCAAGACCAGATCCTGGCACGGCTTCAAGAACCAGGCGCGCATGGGCCTTTCAATCCTGGGGATGAAGAGATGAGCAGTCTTGCGCCGGATTTTTCCGTGATCGTCCTTTTCGGCAGGGGCCGGCTCGAGCCTTGCCTGTCCTCCCTGCTCGCCCAAACGGAAACCAGCTTCGAAATAATCGCAGTCATGGATTTTGACCCGCCCTCCCCTCCTGACCCGCGAGTGCGCTTCCTGAAAGTCCCGGACTTGAACCCGGCCAAGAGGCGGAATAATGCGGCCGCAATCTCGCGCGGGAAATTCCTGGCCTTCATCGATGACGACGCGACCGCGCCCCCGTATTGGCTGGCCAAGGCAAAGTTATCCCTGGACGCCAACCCCGGCATTGCCGGATGCGGCGGATCGAACATAGCTCCCCAGCAAATGAACCGAAAACAGCAAATAACGGATTTGATCCTGACCGACCAATATTTCGGCGCCGGGAGCACAAGCTATAAAATCTCCGGACATCCCCATCCGGCCAGGCCCGGAGAGCTTCATCTCTCGAACTTTTTCCTGCGCCGCGAAAGCTTCGATGCAGTCAAAGGCTTCAATGAAAAAATCGGGTACGGCGGCGAAGACAGCGAGATGGTCTATCAAATCGGGAAGAAAACCTCAAAAGTCCTTGAATATATCCCCGAGCTTTTCGTCTTTCATGACCGGCGCGAGTTTGGAATGGAATTATTAAAAAGAAATTTCCGGTTCCGCCGTCAGAATGGCAGGATGATCCGGGTTTACCCGGACATGTACAAATGGAACCTGCCGCTCTGGGTCGGCCTGGTCCTTATGATGATTTGTCTCTCGCTGATGATTTTCACTTCCACCGGATTCCTGATCTTCCTGTTTTTCGCGGCGCTGTATTGCGGTTTTGTTTTTTTCAGCAGTCTTGCAAGGCTGCGGGTAAATTATTGGCTCTGTTTTATAATTCCCTTCGCCTACTTTTTGCACCACTGCTCTTACGCGCTGGGAATTTTCATTGGCCTTGCCGAGGGCCTGGTCATGGGAAGAAAAAAATTGTCCGCGCTTCTCCACAGGGATGATTTGGAATAAAATAGAATACAATGAGCAACGGACCGGAAAATAAAGCCAGGTCGGTGAGCGGCCTGTCTGAATTCGTGCAATTGAAGAGCGGCGGCTGGCCCCGCTATTTGCTGGAGGAAATCTTTGGAGCTTTTCTCAACTGGGTCCCGGGCCCGCTCGGACATTTGAAGCGCTGGTTCTGTTACCGGCTTTTGGTAAAGGGGTCGGGCTGGGTCGCGATCGAGCGGGGCGTTGAAATTTTCGGCACCAGGTGGATCGAGATGGGCAAGGGAGTTTACATCGGCGAGGGCGCCATGCTCCAGGGCCGTCCCGGGGGCCTGAAGATCGGGGACGGGGTGCGGATCATGCCCCGGGCCGTGCTCAATGTTTACAACTTCCGCGGCCTGCCGGGGAGCGGCATCGAGATCGGCAAAGGCTGCGTGATCGGCATCGGGGCCGTGATCACGGGCCAGGGCAATGTTAAAATCGGGGAAGATGTTATAATCGCTCCGGGCGTGAAAGTCCTGCCCGTCAACCACAACTACTCGGAACCCGGCTCGGTCATCAAGGACCAGGGCATCAACGCCCAAGGCATCGTGATCAAGAAAGGCGCGTGGCTGGGCGCGGGCGCGATCGTGCTGGACGGGGTTGAGGTCGGCGAGAACGCGGTGGTCGCCGCGGGAGCGGTGGTCACGGAATCGGTGGCCGCGGGCGCGGTGGTGGCGGGCAATCCCGCGCAGCTTTTGAAAAAGACCAGGACCTGACTCGGCTAAAAGGGATAAGGATGGAGAAACTAAAAAACCTGTTCCTGGAAATGAGGCCCAAGCAGTGGATCAAGAACCTGCTGGTGTTCGCGGCGCTCGCGTTCAGCGTGAATTTGTTCTCCACGGAAAAGGCCCTGCTCTGCGCGCTCGCCTTCGTCAGCTTATGCCTGGTGGCGAGTTCGGTCTATGTGATCAACGACATTTTCGACCGCGAGCGCGATTGTCTCCACCCGGAAAAGAAAAACCGGCCGGTTGCCAGCGGCAAGATCAGCACGGGCGAGGCCTGGGTCATGGCGCTGGTCCTGCTCGCCTGCGGGTTTTCCCTGGGTTATTGGATCAGCTTTTCCGTATTTGTCATCTTGGCGGCATATGTGGTCAGCAATTTCCTGTATTCCGCGTATTTCAAGAACATCGCGATCCTGGACGTGTTTTTCGTTTCGCTCGGCTTCGTGCTCCGGGTGGCCGCGGGAGGCGAGGCGATCAAGGTCCCGGTTTCCGCGTGGATCACACTCTGCACCATCCTGGGCTCGCTTTTCCTTTCCTTCGCAAAAAGAAGACACGAACTGGGACTGCAGGGAGACAACGCGGCCGGACACCGCAAAGCCCTGGCTGAATACAGCCCTTACTTTTTGGACCAGATGATCTCGGTGACCACCGCGAGCACGGTCATGGCCTATTCGCTCTGGACCATGTGGCCGAGCGTGGTGGAAAAATTCGGCACCAACAAACTCCCTTACACCATCCCCTTCGTCTGCTACGGGATCTTCCGCTATTTATACCTGGTGCACCAAAAGGGAGAAGGCGGAGACCCCACCAAAATTTTCCTAAAAGACAAGCCCCTCATGCTCAACGTCATGCTCTGGCTTGCTTCCGTGATCATAATCCTTTATGTAAAATTTTAGTAGAGCTTGACCCATAATATTCCTTAATTCCCTGACCGGATTTGTTGATTGCATTTATAACCATGCGAAGTTGACGGCAAAGTCGGATTTGCATACGATTATCAATAAGGAAATTTAATGCCATTAAGCCTAAACGAAATTCGCCGGAGGGCAATCGAGTTTTCCAAAGAATGGGAAAACGCCAGCAGCGAGAGGGCTGATAAGCAGACCTTCTATAATGATTTCTTCAATGTATTTGGAATTTCCCGAAGGCGGGTCGCAAGTTTCGAGCAGCCGGCTAAGAAACTGGGAGACAATTACGGCGCAATCGACCTCTTTTGGAAAGGCACGCTTATAGTTGAGCACAAATCAAAAGGAAAAGATTTAACCAAAGCCTATTCCCAAGCTTTGGAATATTTTGCCGGTTTGTCGGAGAAAGAACTGCCCAAGTATGTCATTGTTTCTGATTTTCAGAAGTTCAGGCTTTACGACTTGGATAAAGGCCCGGATGCCTTTAAAGAATTCGATCTTAAAAATTTGCACAAGAACATCCAGCTTTTTAGCTTCATTTCCGGATACGAGAAGGTCGAATACAAGGAACAAGACCCGGTCAATATCCCTGCTGCCGAGCTTATGGGAGAATTGCACGATAAGCTAAAAGAAAGCGGTTATTCCGGTCATGAACTCGAAGTATTCCTTGTCCGAATTTTATTTTGCCTATTTGCCGAAGACACAGGGATTTTTGAAAAAAGCCTCTTTTCAAGATACCTGAAAGAAAAGACCAATGAAGACGGCAGCGATTTGGGCGCCAAAATCAACGACCTATTCCAGACGCTCAACACCCCTTATGACAAGCGCTCCAAATTGCTCGATGAAAGCTTGAACAATTTTCCTTATGTGGACGGCAGTCTTTTTGAAGAAAGGCTGCTAACACCTGCTTTCAACAGCATTATGAGAACTGCGCTTTTAGATTGCGCTGATTTTAACTGGAGCAAAATTTCCCCTGCTATTTTCGGCGCAATGTTTCAATCAATCATGGACCCGGAAAAACGCAGAAACCTGGGAGGGCATTACACTTCGGAACAGAACATAATGAAAGTGATCAAATCCTTGTTCCTGGATGATTTGCACCGGGAATTTGAAAAATGCAAAAACGACAAAAACAAGCTCCAGGAATTTCACTTAAAGCTTAGGCAGCTTAAATTTCTGGACCCCGCCTGCGGTTGCGGCAATTTTCTGGTTATTACCTACCGCGAATTAAGGCTTTTGGAAATCTCGATTTTAAAGGCGATATATAAGGGCAAAGAGAGGTTCTTGAGCATCCATGACCTTTCTATCATCGATGTGGACGCAATGTATGGAATAGAAATCGAGGAATTCCCGGCCAAGATAGCGGAAGTCGCGCTTTGGCTGATGGACCACCAAATGAATGTCAGGCTGTCCGAAGAACTGGGAAAGCATTATGTCCGCATTCCCCTGAAAAAATCAGCCTCCATCATCAAGGGCAATGCTTTGCAATTGGATTGGGGAAAAATAATTTCTCCTGAAAAACTGAATTTCATCCTTGGCAATCCGCCGTTCGTTGGGAAGAAAGAACAGAACACCGATCAAAAGGCTGACATGGAACTAATTTTCGGTAAGGTCAAAGGAGCCGGTGTTCTCGACTATGTCAGTTGCTGGTATGTAAAAGCTGCTGAGTACATCCAAAGGACGAGGATTCTCATTGGCTTCGTTTCAACAAAATCCATTACTCAAGGAGAGCAGGTGGGCGTTTTGTGGGGGCATCTGTTCCAGCGTTATCACCTTAAGATTCATTTTGCGCATCGTACGTTCGTATGGGAAAGCGAAGCTCGTGGTAAGGCGCACGTCCATGTCGTCATCATTGGCATCGGCGCATTCGATACCGGCAGCAAGCGTATCTACGATTACGAACCCAACAAGGAAGAGGCTACGTTTGCTACCGTCAGGAACATTAGCCCCTATCTAGTCGAAGGTGGTGACATGTACATTGTCTCACGCTCAAAGCCTATTTGCCCTGTGCCTGAAATCATGGAAGGCAGCGCGTTGATAGACGACGGACACCTGCTACTGAGCAAGTCCGAAGCAGAAGATCTACGTAAGTCGTACTCAGCAACAAAGAACTGGCTTCGTCCTTTTTATAGCGGAGATGATTTCATTAATGGAAACCATCGTTGGTGCCTCTGGCTCGACGGCGTTGACCCGAAAGAATTGCGGAAGTGTCAGCCAGTAATGGACCGAGTGGAGGCAGTGCAAACTTTTCGAGCACAGAGCGACCGGGCTGCAACGAAGGTACTGGCTAATTGCCCCAGTGTGTTTGGTGAGTTGCGTCAGCCCAGAAGTCGCTACATTTTCGTTCCAAAAACTTCTTCCGAACACCGGCTATATATTCCCATAGCATTCATGCCACCAGAGGCCGTCATCAACAACACCAGCCTGTTTATTGACGGCGCGCAACTTTACCATTTCGGTTTCCTTTGCTCGACGATGCACATGGCTTGGCTCCGTCAGGTAGGTGGGCGGCTCAAGTCTGATTACCGGTACTCAAACAAACTCGTTTACAACAACTACCCGTGGCCATCGGCGGCATCGGACAAGCAACAGGCAGCGGTGGAAGTGGCGGCGCAGGCAGTATTGGACGCTCGGGCTAAGTACCCTTCATCGACACTGGCAGATCTCTATGACCCGCTGGCAATGCCGGCGGACTTGCTCAAGGCGCATCAAGCCCTCGACCGCGCGGTTGATCGCTGTTACCGGCCCGATGCGTTCCCCAGCGACCGCCACCGCGTCGAATACCTCTTCGCCCTCTACGAGAAATACACCAGCCCGATGAACAATTATTTTGATCCCAAGAAGAAACGCAAAGCCAAAAATACTTAGTTCTGATAAATATGATCAGCTATGCTATTCGACCTTAAAATTCACGGTTGTCAGAAGGTTGTCGTTCGCGTCTTTGATCTCTACCTTCCAGTCGCCAACGCTGCTTGCATCGATTTTCTTTGAGCTCCAGGTCCGCCAGTTGGAAGCCTTGACCGGCAGGGTTATTGCGGCCAGGCTGCCCTTGTCCCCGTGAATCCAGATCATCTTGATCTCGGTCTCGGTCTTGGCGCCGATAATCCTCGCAAAGCAAAAGACCCTGCCGATGTCCTTGGAAAAAGTTTCGCCCGGCTCAACCGGCTCGCGGTTCTCGACGTTTTTCGCGATCACCGCCTGCTCGATTTTCAGTTCCGACTGAGCAGCAGCCGGAGCTTCTTTTTTCTCTTCCTTCTTCTCACCCTCCGGCGCCTGTGCTTGCGCGATCCCGGCCAGCAAAAGACCCAAAATACCGATTGCCAAAATTAAATTCTTCATCCTCGCCCTCCTTTTTTATTGCTTTTTTCCCAAATCCCAAGCTTTATTTATTTCTGCGCCGTTTTTTATTTTTTCGCGCGGCAAGACTTTTCAGGCCGCTGCTCCCGAACCCGCCCTCCTGGCGGGCCGTGCAGGACAGCGCCTCCGCTTCTTCAAGCTCGCAGTCAACATATTTCGCGATCACCATCTGGGCTATGCGGTCGCCTTTTTTCACTATGAATTTTTCTTGGCCGAGGTTGACCATGATCACTTTGATCTCGCCCCGGTAGTCGCTGTCTATGGTCCCGGGCGTATTGAGGAGCGTGATCCCGTGTTTCAACGCCAGGCCGCTGCGCGGCCTTACTTGGGCCTCGCAACCTAAAGGCAGCTCGATGACCAGGCCGGTCGGGATGAGCGCGCGCCTTCCCGGCTCAATCACGATTTCATTGTCGTTGCTCGCCATCAAATCGAACCCCGCGCTGCCCGGCGTGGCGCGGCCGGGTATGCCGATCGCGGCGTCCGGGCCCGACAGCTTCTTTATTTTTATTCGCGGCTTCTTCATCTATTTTCCCCTGTGGTCAAATTGATAGACCCGGAAAATCCCCGAGGAGTCAAAACTTTTCTCCGGCCCCAGCAGTCCTGCCAGGCGCTCAATCTGTTCCTTTTTATCATCATCCACGAACCGCAAAAACACAATCACATATTTGATCTCCCGGCGCCTGAGCTCGGACTTCATTTGCTCTTTAACCCGCTCCTGGGTTTCCGTATCGAGGTTGAAAAATCTAAGCGGCTCATCCCAATATGAAAACAGCGGGTCGTCACCCGCCCCGACCCCGATTTTGCGGGCCGTGAGGGAGATCGCCAGATTTTTTTTATGCCCGGGCTGAAAAAAACCGGATAAGCGGTAAATGTCCGGGAGCAAGGGCAGTTCCAGGATCGTAAACTGCCCCGGTTCAGCCCCAATTTTTTGATAAAGCTCCGGCAGCTCCATCCGGTCCACCCTGACCGGGGCCTGGTTCAGTTCCACGATTGCCAGCGCCGCGAGGATCACGAAAACCGCGCCGGTTTTCTTCCCTTCCAGCTTCTGCTCCAGCCATTTGAAAAAACCCGCGGAAAACACGGAGAGCGCGAGCGAGGCGAAGATCACGATCCGCACCGGGCTCCGGTCCACTTCGAAAAACGGAAATACCTTGCGCAAAAAATAATAAGGGAGCGGCACTGAGAAAAAGGTCTTGCCCGCCGCGTTCAAATACGGGCCCAGGCTGAGCGTAAAAAAAATGACCAGTACCAAAATCCAGAACCCGTATTGCCGGATGTGTTTCCGGGCCATGAAAATGCCGAGGATGGCGGAGAGCAGCAAAAGGTAACCGGGGAAAATTTCCTTGCCCGATGAGCCGACCGCGATCACGGCCTTGCCGCCCAGGGCGGAAAGCGATTTATATATCTTCTGGTCCGGACCGGGGATGATGAACCCGAGCAGGTTCGCGGACCACAGGTTCTGCTCCTGGAGCGTGCTGGTCTCGGGAGTGGTCGCGTGAAGCATCTCTTTGCCGACCTCAAACAGGAACGGGCTCCCCAGGACCACTGCCACCGCGGACGCAGCCGCCATCGCCTTCCACCAGCCCCGGTCCAGCAGGCCCCGCGCGAAAATTAAGGAGTATATGAAATGGAGCCCGAAGAACATTGTGAGATAGATCACGTAATTCGGGGACTGGTAAATTATCGGGACCAGCGACAGTCCGAAGTAAACCCCCGGTTTCAGGCCGCGCTTTTCCAAAAGCCGGAAGTAGAAATAGACCGGGAGCAGGAAAAGCTCCAGGCAGGAGACATGGCACCGGGACAGGTGCCAGTAATGGAAAGGTATGAAGCTGAACAATATCCCGGCGATGATTGCGGCGCGCCTGCTGCCCGTGACCTGCTCGAACAGCAAAAATCCCAGGAACCCGGTGAATGCGAAGGAAAGGATGCTGACCCAGTTGAAGAATCCGGGGAGCGCATCCTGGCTCCCGAACATGGCCTGGAGCGGCCAGGAGAAAATTCCGTAGCTTAGATAGAGCGGGAACAGGACCATGCTGAATCCGCTCGGGTAATTGATCATGGGGTTGAACCAGGGCGAGACATGGAGGACGAACATGGAATAATACTGCCACCAGAAATTATAAAAAGTGGCCGCGGTATCGAGGCGGTCAAAAATCGGGTAGCGCCTGAAGCTGATCGCGAGCGGCCAGGTCATGAGCACGGCCAGGGCCAGATACATAAAAAATATCCATGTCTTTCCGAATTTGTTTTTTTCCTTCATTGATAATCAGCTATCCCCGGTCCGCCTGGTATATTTGAGGATTTTTTCTCCAATCGGTTCCCGCTAATATTTCCCCACCGCGGCCAGGTAAATGGTGGACTCGTCCCCCGAATTCAGGCCCAGCAAAGAGTCGACCTGGTCGTCGAAAAAAGCGCCGATCCCGCAGCAGCCCAGACCCAGGTCCTCGCAGGCCAGATACAAATTCTGGCAGATGTGACCGGCGTCCGCAAAAATGTAGCGGTAGCCGCGGTCCGAATATTTGAAGGTGCTTCGGGAAAATACCGCGCTCCAGATGAACACCGCCGCGGCCCGCCTGCACATGTCCTGGCCGAGCGCCGCGGATTCAATCTCTTTGGAAAAATCCCCGGAACGGATTTCCTCCAGAGACTGCTCCAAAATGTTCCAATGATAAACGCCCGGCTCAACGCCATCCACCCGGTTGACCACCAGGTAGCCCTCGACCGGAAAGAGCGCGCCCGCGCTGGGCGCGGTGCGCAGAAAAAAGCCCGGGATCTTCGCGGTCACCCCCGAGCAGGCCCAGATCAGGAGCGAGAGCTGGTCTTTGGTGATCGCCTCGCGCTTGAATTCCCGGCGCGACCTCCGCTTCGCCAGCGACTGCCAGAGCGATCCCTGGGGCAAAGCCGGCGCATCCATCTTTATCTTCCTGCTCGCGGCGTATTGCTTGAAAGGCTCGGCCCGCTGGTCCGGCTTAAAACCAGAAAAGGGCCGGGTGCGCGAATAAATCGTACGCTTGAAAAACTCCTCGCCAATTCCCGCCATGATAATCCCTCCCGGCTACAGGCCCAGTTCCGAGGCAATCTCCTTCATCGCCGCCAGCGAGATTGCCATGAACTCTTCCAGGCTCAGGCCCATGTCCGCGCACGCATTCATCTGGTCGCGGTTGGCGCCCGCGGCAAACCTTTTTTCCTTCATGCGCTTGATGACCGAGGCGACCTCCACCGATGCGATCTTCTTTTCCGGCCGGATCAGCGCGCACGCGACCAGGAACCCGGTGACCGGGTCCGCGCACCAGATCGCCTTGTTGATTAGGCTGTCGCGCGGCGCCTTGTCCCCGTGAGCCTTGATCGCGCCGATAACTTCCGGATCCAGGTTGTACCCGGCCAGCCAGTCCGCGGTGACCAGGCTGTGCCGTTCCGGACTCTTCAGGGTTTCCTCGTAGTCGAGGTCGTGGAGCACCCCGGCCAGCGCCCATTTATCCTCGTCCCCGCCCAGCCTCCGCGCCAAATGCCGCATCACCGCGGCCACGGCCAGGCAGTGCTTCTGGAGGTTGGCATTCGCCAACTTGGAGACCATCAAACTCTTCGCCTCTTCAAAATTCATTTCCACCCCCTGTCATAAATATTTGCTCGCGAATTTTCGCGTCTTGTCTTATTTCCACCCGGCGACCGATGAAATGAACCGGTAGGAATAAACCGCGGACGCGTTGCAGTTTTCAAACCCGTTTTTCAAATCCGGCTGGTTGTTGCGGGTGGCCGCGGTGATGTCCAGGTGCGTGTATCCCTGGACCAAATGCACCTGGGTCTCCGGGTGCTTGAGCACCCCGGCCGGAAAATATTTTTCGCTAAGCTTGGGCACCCGGAATTCGCCCAGGGAGTCGCCTCCGAAAAATGAAATCACGGGCAACGAAATATCCTGGATATGCACGCCGCTGAAAAGTTCCGTGCCGTCCTTGGCAACAATCCTGCTCCCCAGTTTGCCGGAATCGCTGGATAGCCGGGGCGGGAAGTACCATTCCGGGAAATCGTTCGGCCCGGGGTTGAATTCCAGCGACTCCGCGTAATAATCGACCCCGTTGTAGAGCGAGCGAGCGAATGTGTAAAAGTCCGTCACTTCCGGGCCCTGGTCTTCCTCAACGGTGCAGCGCCGGCAACCGGGCTTGCCGTAGAAAAACGACTTCGGCTTCCGGTCGATATTGACCCAATCGTAAACAAATTTTTCATCCATCGGCTTGTGGCCCGGGCCAAAGGGAGTGACGAGCGGGCACTTGCCGGGGTCAAACGGGATGCCGGAGGCCTTTTTAAATTGTTTGTGGAGCGCGCCCGCGGGGTACCCGATTGATGCGCGCGCAATGAAGAAGGTGGCGAGGTCGTCGTCGATGGCAAACCCAAGCATGGCCTCGTTGGTGATATGCGGGAGCTGAACCTGCTTGGGCCGGGCATACTGCGGAAAAACCGACTCCTGGCCGCGCGCGTTGTCAGCCGCCCATCCCGAGAGGTCCAGCGAGAGCATGGTGGACGGGGCGTATTGTATGCCCATCATGTTCATGTCGAAATAAACCTTGCCGGTGGTGAACCTTTTCTTCTGCGAGTTGAGGTATGAGTCCGCGTCAATAACGGTTGTCTCTTTTTTGGGGAACCCGCCGCCCTCGAGCAGCACCAGGCCGTCAACATCGTTCATGCCCAGAATTTCCTTGCCCGGCCTGCGGTCGAAATCGTATGCCGCATACATCACGGTCAAAGACCCGCCCAGCGAGTGTCCGCCGATCAAGACTTTTTTGCCCGGCTTCTTTACGATGACAGGTTCTTCGCCCGGCTTCTCGATCACCTGGTCGCCCACCGCCCTGGCCGCGGCCAGGACCACCGCTCGCCAGTCCCGGATCGTGGTGTCTCCCCCGAAGTTGGCCAGGAACCGCACCGCATTGTGGTCCAGGGGCGTGAATTTCCTGCCCAGCAGTATTTTTCCCTCTTCTCCGGGACTGAACCCGGGCTTGTAGTAATCGCTGATCCCTTGGAGGATCTCGTCCGTCTTCAGCTTGGACAGGTTCTGGTTTGCCCAGAGGATTCCGGTGTGGTCTTCAAGCTGCTCGGAGCGGCGGTCGATCAGCCAGACCTGGAAGCCCTTGACCCCGGACTGTTTCGCCAGGCGCAGCAGGTCTACCGCGTAGTTGTTGAGGCTCATGGCGCCCGCCCAGGTGCCGGGCATCAGGACCAAAATCGTATCCGGCGCGCCCGTGTCCGAGCTTAGCCGGTAGCTCGTGTATATGGCGTTATTGAAATTCAGGTACTTGCCGTTTGCGAGTTTTCCGTTTTGATCGAGCATGAAAGCGTCCGCAAGCTTGTCCGAGTAAAACGGCGCGTTTTTGTCGCGCACGTTGAAAGTGCCGTCAGGCGTGACCACGCCCTTGGGCTGGCCAAAGGGCGCGGCCGCGGGGATGATGTGCTTCTCGCGGACCAGGTCGGACGCGCTCGCCGACAATGCCGCTGAAAAAATCAATGCCATGAAAATTTTCGTTGCAAATGATCTCTTCATCAATTGCTCCCTCCCATTCCAGGACCTTGTTCGTGTCCAGACCACCATTTTTGCACAGTTTTTGAATCAATTAAAGGGCATATCAATTCCGGCCTAGCAGGGTGTTGAAAAGCGCTCGGGGTCTGGCCTCAGCACCCCGGCCCGCGCATCAGCGAAGAGGCCTGACCCCATAAAATCAGGCGGTTGCGTGAAGGACAATTCAATTGCCCGAGCCAATTATCATGCGTTTTTCCAATTTTCAACACCCTGCTAAAGCTGGCATAATAAATCAGATTGATATATAGTAGAAAAAATCTCGGAGGCTGAGTAATGAACAAGTTGTTGACGGTTTCGGGAGTAAAGCTGGCGGAGATGATCCGCGCCAGGGAAGTCTCATCGCAGGAAGTTGTGGAGGCGCACATCAGCCAGATCAAGAAAGTGAACCCGGTGATCAACGCGGTGGTCAAGGACCGCTTTGACCAGGCCCGGCAGGAAGCCAAGGCCGCGGATGAGATGGTCAAATCCAAGCCTGCCGGCCAGTTGCCGCCCTTCCTGGGCGTGCCCTGCACGATCAAGGAATGTTTCGAGCTGACCGGCATGCCCAATGCCTCTGGACTTCCGGCGCGCAAAAACATCATTGCCAAGCAGGACGCCACCGGCGTGGAGCGCCTGAAGAAAGCGGGAGCGATCCCGCTCGGGGTCACCAACACCTCTGAGCTTTGCATGTGGTATGAGTCGGACAACCGCGTTTACGGCCGGAGCAACAACGCCTACAACCCGGCCCGGATCGTGGGCGGGTCCTCGGGAGGCGAAGGCGCGATCATCAGCGCGGGAGGCTCTCCCTTCGGACTGGGCGCGGACGTGGGAGGATCGATCCGGATGCCCGCGTTTTTCAACGGAGTGTTCGGGCACAAGCCTACCGGCGGACTGGTTCCCAACTCCGGCCAATACCCGACCGTGACGCCGGACGCCGCGCGCATCCTGGCCACCGGCCCGCTCGCGCGCAAGGCCGAGGACCTGATGCCGCTGCTCCGCGTCCTGGCCGGCCCGGACGGAATCGACCCGGGCTGCGCGAAGATGGAAATCAAGGACCACGCGCTTGTCAAGATCAGCGACCTGAACGTGGTGAGCGTGGAAGACAACGGCAGCCAGCCGGTGAGCAAGGACCTGCGGGAGGCGCAGCAAAAAGTCGCGGACTATCTTGCGGGCAAGGGCGCAAAAGTCAAAAAGGCCAGGCCCGAAAACATGAAACATTCCTTTGACATCTGGTCAGCCATGCTCACCACCGCCAACACCGCCAGTTTCAGCGAGATGCTCGGGAGCGGCAAAAAAATAAACGGCGCGCTCGAGCTTTTGAAATGGGCGTTCCGGGTCTCGGACCACACCCTGCCCTCCATCATCATGGCCATGATCGAATCGCTCCCGAAATGGATGCCCAAGCGCACCCAATCAATGATCGAAAAGGGACAGGCGCTGCGCAAGGAACTGGTGGAGTTGATCGGGCCCAATGGAATCATGCTGTTCCCCTCCCACTCCTACCCTGCCCCGCTCCATCACCGGCCCCTGCTCACTCCCTTCAACTTCGCCTACACCGGGCTCTTGAATGTGATGGAGTTGCCCGTCACGCAGACGCCGCTAGGCCTGAACGCAAAGGGGCTCCCGCTCGGCCTGCAAGTGGCGGGCATCCACGGCAACGACCACATCACCATCGCGGTGGGGCTGGAGCTGGAAAAAGCATTCGGCGGATGGCAGCCGCCGAAGATTGCGCAATAGATTTGCTTGACTGTAGTTGATAATTCTGTTATCAATCATATAGTCAGGGGTTTAAAGATCCTGTGAACAACATAAATAAATCAAATGCAAAACGCGCTCTGAAAGAGATCGAGCCGATTTTGCCGGAGATCAAAAAAATTCTCCAGAAAATCTATGCCGACCGCCTGGTGGATGTGTTTCTTTACGGCTCATTCGCAAAAAACAAGGCCGGAAAAGATTCCGACATCGATATTGCGGTGGTCCTTAAATATAAGGTCGATCAGTCAAAAGAGATTGACAAAACCTGCGATGCACTTTACGAGTTGATGCTGCGAACCGGCGAACTTATCTCCGTCTTCCCGGTCTCCAGCAAGGAAATTCGAACCTCCAATTGGCCGCTATATCATCACATCACGATTGAGGGTAAAAAGCTGTGAAAGAAATTAACAGCTTGCTGGATAAATCTCAAAATGCCCTGGAGAGCGCGGAACTGCTTTTGGACGCAAAATTTTTTGACGCCGCGGTTTCCCGCGCCTATTATGCCATGTTCTATGCGGCGGAGGCGCTGTTGTTGAGTAAAAACCTTGAATTTTCTTCTCATAAAAGCGTGATTTCATTATTCGGCAAGCATTTCGTCAAGACTATAATTTTTAAACCCGAAATCGGGAGGCAGCTGCATAAGGCTTTTGAAAAACGGCTTTTGGGGGATTACAGCTATTCATCCAAGACTCAAGAACAAACCGCCAAAGAAGTCATGAATTGGGGCAGGCAGTTCCTGAAAGAAACAAAAAGCATCCTCGCATAGTCAGAAATCGCTCGCATCCGCCTTTGCTTTTATCTGCGATGAACGAGCACGAGACGGGAAAGCTACGGCGGACAGGCATGGCACGCGAGGCGATGCATTGCAGATTTCAGATCTCAGAAAACAAGATCAGAAAGAATCCTAGCTTTGCTTGGGCTTGGGACGAAACATTGCCAGTTTTCCGGCCTCTTCGAATTTCTTTCCGAACAGCCCGGGCGTGAACCAGAAGGGCGCGGTAAGGAACCAGAGCAGCGTTGCCCAGTCCAGCCATGTGATGTAGGCGGCCTTGTCGATGTAATGTCCGAAGCACAGGACCGGAAAGACAATGCAGCCGATGAGCGACACCATCGCGAGCATTGCGCAGACATCAATCCAGTTCTTGCGCCAGTTCATTTCACTGCCCCCGCGGCTTCGGTCCGGGCGTCGGCCTGGGTCTCAAAGGCGAATTTCTGCCACGCGAAAGAGAGTACGATGTACAGGACCATTGCCAGGAAATATCCGGGCAGCCACCTGAAGAACAGGTGGAAGGGCATGAACCAGCAGGCCGCGAGCGTGACCGCCCATGTGAGCATTGCGGGCCAGCTGAAAAGCTTGCCCTGTTTCTCCACACGATATTGCTCCAGCCCCAGCTTGGGGAAAAACCAGTGCTCACAGAAGACCACGGCCCCGATCGGCATCAGGATCAAACCGTAGATCGCCACAAAGTCCAAGAGCCGCATGAAGAAGAACGGGAAGCACGAGAAGATGGTGGTCGCGATCCCCGCCACCAGGGTCACCGCCCACCTCGGCCAGTTGGGGGTGATGCTCTGGAACGCAAGCCCGGCCCGGTACATGGTGGGGTTGGCGGTGGTCCAGCCCGCGAGCAGGACTGCTAGCGCGCCCGCGAGTCCCGCGGCGTTCACGGCCATGGACCCCGGACTCATCTGCAAGCCGATCGCGGCGACCATCACGCCCGATGCCAGCCACGCCACATAGTGTCCGGGCAGGACCCCGAACAGGGTGTATAGCCCGTACCACTTGTTTTTGGCGTAGCGGAAAATGGCCATGTCCGAAAGGTCAACATGCATGGCCAGGTTGCAGAACCATGCGAAGAACACGATGTGCCAGAAGCCCAGCTTGCCCAAACCCTTGGCCGCGGCCTCAGCCGGGACAACGCCCGTCCAAATCTTGGTGCGCGCGATATTCAACACATCCGAAAATGAATGATACTCTCCCAGGTCCGGAAAGACCGCGAGCGCGCCGGCGATGAAAATCAGGATCATCCACGGGCCGCACACGCTGGAAAATTTGGCCAGCTTTTCAAACCCGAGTATGGCCACTGTCGTCACCACGCCTCCGGTCACCAAAGTGATGATGACCCAGCCGATACTGGTCGGGAGCTTGTCGGAAAGCTCGGGCGTGGGCACGTGGAACGCGAGCCCGATCGCGGTCGCGGACACCGCGATCATGGCCCCGGCCAGGATGCAGTAGAGCAGCGCGTTCGCGATGTTGTAGATCGCGGTCAGGCCCGGGCCGCCGATCTTGCGCAGGTACCAGTAAAGGGTGAGCCGGGTCTGCACCGCGATGGGCGCGCAGATGAAGGTCCAGCTCAGCACCGCCATCAGGTTGCCGAGCAGCAGCCCCACAATCACATCGCGGAAGCTGACCCCGTGGAGCACGAAGAACGCGCCGATCACGAACTCGGTGCCCGCGACATGCTCGCCCGTGAAAAGCGCCGCGAACTCCCAGCCCTTCTGAAGCTTGTCCTCGGCCACCGGCTCCCGGTCGAACTCGTAGAGCGCGTCCAGTTGCGCCGTGATCTCTTTCCAGCTTATCGCCATTTCTCTCGCTAAATTTTATCAGACTTTTTAGCTTCCGCCAATCAATAGTGAGTAATGCCTGTCCGCCGTAGCTTTATCATCATGTGCTCGCTCATCGCAGATAAAAGCGGAGGAGGATGCGAGTGACTTCAGTCCCGTTTCCTATTCACCACAGAAATTCTGAGAGCTCAGAGAAGATTCTAGAGGGGCGCCGACATCCCGCGCTTCCGCGGGATCGGCGACAAACCTACCAATATGCGAGGGACCTTGGTCCCGGCACCGATCAGTATTTGGGCGAGGCAAGCCTCGCCCCTACAAGATGACGTGTTTGAGCGCAACCGGAAAAATACGAGGGGTCTGGCCTCATCATCCCAGCCCGATCTGAAGCGAAGAGGCCTGACCCCGCAAAATCCATTTGAGCACAGCCGGAAATTGTGGTAATAACTTAACCTAAAGGAGCCGAGCATGGACCATAAAATCAAAGGCGAATTCCTGGTCGATTATGTCCGCATGATCAAGAGCCGCAAGGATATTGACT
>Ga0315287_10001751_pt1 | contig 20250 bp, 14 predicted proteins | sample YL17G11_0_MG_FD_205037 | JGI IMG/M metagenome (GOLD analysis project Ga0315287, IMG submission 205037) | Sediment microbial communities from Yellowstone Lake, YNP, Wyoming, USA - YL17G11_0 | ecosystem: Environmental > Aquatic > Freshwater > Lake > Sediment | place: USA: Wyoming | collected...
GGGGGGCGGGGGGCGGGCCGGCGCGGCCCCCCCCCCCCACAACACGGGCCCGGGGGGCAAGGCCCCCGGGCCCAAAATTCCACCCCGCCCCCTCACCCTTCCCCCCCCCCCCCCCCTTTTTTGCAGGCCTGCGACCCCTCCAACTACTCCCGCGTCCACGCCAAGCCCCGGTGCCCCGTGCCCGGCTGCCGGACGGCCCTCACCCTCGTCAACGGGTACGAGTGCAGGGCGTGCGGGGTGCGGGTGTGCCTGGGACACCGGCACGGGGCCGACCACGCGTGCGCGGGCCTGCCCTCCAAGGCGGCCGGCGCCGCTCCTGTCAAGCGCCCGGGCATCGCTGCCACGTTCAGGACATTCCGGGAGGCGTTGAGGCGGAGCGGGTCGGGCAGGGTGGCGTCGCCGCCGCGCGGGGGGGGGGCGCCCGCTGCAGCCGCCGCGGCTGCGGCCGCCCGCCGCCTGACCGGCGGTGGCGGCCACGGCTCGACCACCACCGCCGTCGCCTCCCCTCGCCCCGCCGCGGCGGTCGCCGCGCAACGGCGAGCAGCCATCGCCGCTTCGCCGTCCTGCCCGGTCTGCGGCCTGGCGGGTGCCTCGCTGCGGGCGGTGCGGGCCCACCACGCGGCAGCGCACCCGGGCGCGGCGCCCTTGCCGGCCGCGGGTTGCGTCCTGTCTTAGTGAGCAATGACCTTTGTAGAGGGAGAGGGAGAGCATTCTTTCTAAGGGAGCGGGCGTGGGAATGGCGCAAGGGGGGGGCGGTAAAAAGCACTTGAGAGTAAAAAAAAAATGGGTCTCACAAACGTTCACGGCGCCGGCGCCCCGACCACCACCCCCCTGCACTCCCCAAACCCGACGCCCGGCCACCCGTCGGCCGTCGCCCGCGTCATCCCGCTCAAGACGACCGTGTCGCCGTCCTCCAAGAACGTGCGGGCCTCGCCGCCGGCAAGGGCGACGGGCGCCCGCCCGTCCAGGCTGGCCTCCAACAACGAGCCCAGCCCGCCGCCTGCCACCCCGCCCGGGCCGCTGATGGTGCCCGTCCCCACCAGGTCGCCCGGCCGCAGGGCGCACCCGCCCGCGGTGTGGTGGGCCACCATCTGGGCGGGCGTCCAGTACAGGTGGCGCAGGTTGGAGGTGGCCAGCAGGTGGCCGGGCGGGCCGGGCGCGGCGGCGGCGGTGGCCGCCGTGCCCAGGCGGACGGTGAGGGGGAGGTCAAAGGTGAGGCGGGGCATGCCCCGCCCGCCCACGTCCCCGTCGTCCTCCCGCAGGTACGCCGGCGGCGCCGGGTCCGCCTGCACGGGGGCGGGCACCGCCCAGGGCGCCAGGGCGGCCGGGCTGACGACCCAGGGGCTGACCGTGGTCGCAAAATTTTTGCCGGCAAAGGGGCCGAGGGGCGCCATCTCCCAGCGCTGGACGTCCCGGGCGGACCAGTCGTTGAGCAGGACGAAGCCGAACACCCGGCCGGGCGCGTCGCCCAGCCGCACGCGCGTGCCCTGGGCGTTGGCCGCCCCGCCGATGAAGACGCCGACCTCCAGCTCAAAGTCCAGGCGGGCCGACGGGCCGAATGAGGGGGCGCCAAGGGGCGCGCGGGGGGGGAGCTGGCCCAGCGGGCGCACCACGGCCGCGGGCGACACGCCGACCGTGGAGGCCCGCCCGTGGTACGCGATGGGCAGGTGCAGCCAGTTGGGCGGCAGCGCGGCCGCCGGGTCCCGGAACAGGGACCCACAGTTGGTGGCGTGCTCGCGGGAGGCGTAGAAGTCGGTGAAATCGCCGATCGCTGCGGGCAGGTGCATTTTTGCGACCTGGCCCCGGTGCACCACGGCCGCGGCGCGCAGGCCGGGGTCGGCTGACAGGCGGGTATCGGCTGGGGGGTCCCCGCAGATGAGGGACGTCAGGGCGGCCCGGACGGCGTCCCAGGTGGGCGGGCCGGACGCCATGAAGGCGTTGAGGGTGGGTGCGGGCAGGCGCCCGCCATCCCGCTCACCCACTAGAAAGCCGGCCTCCACGGGCAGCAGCCCCCCCCGGGTCAGGGCCGCCAGGTCTAGGATGATGTCATCGCCCACCGCGACGCCCGGGCAGGGCACGCCGTCGGCGGCCCGGGAGAAGATGCCGTACGGGAGGTTGGTCACGGGGAAGGGCGAGGCCGGAGGGATGGGCGGCGTCAGCCAGGTCGTGAGCGGGTGGGGCGGCCCTGTCGTTGCCATGTTTTTTTTATTCTTATCTCCGCTGGTATCCACTTGCACGTGCCAGAGAACTCTGACAGGGGCCCTGTACGGGCGCGTGCGCGCGCGTGGGCGTGCTCAGCTGGTGTATGCGTGCGTGGCCGCGTGGAAGGGAAGCACGAAATGTGAAGGAGTGCGAGCGAGAGAAAAGAGTCGCACAAGTGCTCTCACTTTCTCCTCGCACAACTGCACGTCCACACTCCACCCTCGATGCAAGCCGCCAGCCTGGCCGCGGCCTCCCGCATGGCCACCACCACCTCCCGGGCCGCCGGCAGCTCCGCGGCCGCCGCCGCCGCCTTGCTGCGGTCCAGCCCGGCGGCACACGTCAGGCCGTCGTCGTCGACGGGCGGCGTGCTGGCCGCCGCTGGCCGGGCCCTGCACGCGCCCGCCCCCGCCTATCCCCGCCGCACCCGCCCACCCGTCCAGGTCCAGGCAGGGCGAGGCTTCTCGGAGCTGCTGTCGCTTCGGGATGACAAGAAAAAGTGAGGTCACAAAGGGCGTGGACGTCGTCTTCTCTCTCTTCAATTCCTCTCTTGCACTCACCAACCTCATCAATCTTTCCCATCCCCATCACATCAGGGCCAAGGCCGGCGTCCGCCCGCGCCTCAAACCGCACACCGTCTCCCCTCGCCTGCCCGTCCCGACCCACATCCCGCTGCCCCCCTACGTCGACACGGGCACCAACCCGTACGATGAAGGCATCCAGACGCACGATGCGGCGGGGGTTGCCAAGATGCGGGCGGCAGGCGCGCTCGCGGCTGACGTGCTCGCCTTTGCGGGCACCCTGGTCGCGCCCGGCGTGACCACGGATGCCATCGACAAGGCCGTCCACGCCAGGATTTTGGAGGCGGGCGCATACCCGTCCCCGCTCACCTACGGCAATTTCCCCAAGTCGGTGTGCACGTCCGTCAACGAGTGCATTTGCCACGGTGAGAGAGGAACAAATGAGGTGGTAAAGGGTGGATGGAAAAAGAGAGAGAGAGAAAACACACGCACACGCACACACCCCCGCTCACCTTCCCCCCACTCTCTCCTCTTTCTGGCAGGCATCCCCGACGCCCGCCCCCTGGTGTCCGGCGACATCCTCAACATCGACGTCACCGTCTACCTGGACGGCCACCACGGCGACACCTCGCGCATGTTTTTTGTGGGCGGCGCGGGCGCGGCCTCTCCAGACGCGGGGCGCCTGTGCGCGGCGACCAAGGAAGCCCTGGACGCGGCCATCGCGTTGGTGCGGCCGGGCCTGCCTGTGTCGGCGATCGGGGATGCCATCCAAGGCGTCGCGGACCGGGAGAAGTTGGGCATTGTGCGCGAGTTCGTGGGGCACGGCGTCGGCCGCGTCTTCCACTCCAACCCAGCCATCGTCCACTGCCGCAACCGGGAGCCGGGCGTGCTGGTGGCGGGCCAGACCTTCACCATCGAGCCCATGCTCACCCTGGGCTCCCCGCGCTCAAAGATGTGGAAGGACGGGTGGACGGTCGTCACGGCGGACGCGTCCCTGACGGCCCAGTTTGAGCACACGCTGCTGGTGACGGAGGGCGGGGTGGAGGTGCTGACGGCGTGGCCGGACAAGCAGGCGGCGGCGGTGATGGTGAAGGAGGGAGGAGAGGGCGGGGAGATAAAGGCGACATGAGAGGAGCATGTGGATGTGCGGTGGGCGGCGGGCGCGGCGGGGCGTGTTTTTTGACGTAGCAAGCCTGGAAAAGAAAAATCAACACCGCCCCCCCCCCCTCTCACTCAAACCGCTCCCGCCGCCAAAACCCCGAGCGGCACCTCATCCTCCGCATCCTCCTCGACCTTCACAACTGCATCAGCAGCATCAGTAGCAGCATCGGCCTGACCCGCCTGAGGCAGCGCCGCCACAGCCGCCTGCCCTCCACCCGCGGGCGCGGGCGTTTCCGGCGCGCCGGCCGCAGAGGTCGGCCGCAGCCCGGGCGGCGGCCCCGGCGGGCCCCGCCCGGCAACGGGGCCGTTGGCGGCCCCGGCCAGGCCGCCGACGCGAGCCCGCTTGGCGGTCGGCAGCGGTCGGTACGGTCGCACTCCCGCACCCAGGATCAGGCCCGGCCAGGTCGGCGGCGGCGGGTCGGGCGGGGCGGACCCGCCCCGGGAGGGCAGGGCGCCGCCGGCGCGGCCGCCACTCCTCACCCGCCCGCACGCCGCCACGAAATGCTCCAGCTGGCGAAGGCCCACGTCCGACAGAGCCGCCCGGTCCCGGTGGTTGGGGGGGGGGGGGGCCGGGGGGGGGGCGCCCCCCCCCCCGCGCCGGGGCGTCGCCAGGGCGCCCCCGCCCGCACCGCCGCCACCCCCATGCACTGCCGCCTGCGCGCGCGCGGCCATCGCCGGGCACGCCGCCAGGGCGACCGCGACCGCGCCCTCAAACTGGGACGGCGGCAAGGCGGCCAGGGCCTCCACCAGGCGGGCCTTGTCCTCATGCGCCATGGGAGGGGTGGCGGCCGCGGCGGCCGCCTTGGCGGACGCGATGCGGGCCTGGAGCTCGTCCAGGGCCGGCCCCAGGCGGGCGGCCGCGTCGGCGAGCGCCGCCTTGGCAGCCGTCTTGGAGCCCGGCTTCCGGCCCGGCCGGGCCCGGGCGGCGGCGGCCGCGAGGGCGGCCGCGCCCCCCGCCCCCGCCCCGACAAACGGCCCCTCCAGGCCCGTGCCGGCCGCCCGGGCGGCGGCCAGGCGCCGCAGGGCGGCCGCCTCGTCCGCGGCCGCCGCGCCCGGCAGGCCCGCGCCGCGCGGCGCGACCGCGGCCGCCCACCGCTCCTCGAACCGTCGGGCTAGGGAGGCTGCCATCACGTGCACGTCCGACCCCGGCGGGTTGAAGGCCTGGGCGTTCGTGAACACGCGGCGCACGTCGGCCGCCACGGCGTCGGGCGTAGCGTAGTGGCCGCCCGCCTCGACCCGGCCCCGCACCGTGCCCAGGTCGATGGGGTCGGCCACGACCTTGGCGTAATCCGGGTACAGGGCCGTGTCCACGGGCGCATTGAAAGGCCAGGCCCAGCGGTGGGCTTGGACGTGGCGGATGGCGGCCAGGCCGTGGCGGGTGATGAGGTCGGCGGCCCGGCGCAGGGCGGCCTCAACCAGGCGGGCCCGGTCTGCAGGGGGCAGGTCGGCCGACGTGAGTTGGGGCGTGGCAGACGCAAAGGGGCCGCCCCCGTGGCGGCCTGCGACACCAGCGCCAGGCGTTGCGGCGGTCGGCGTGGTGGCGCCGGTCGGGAGGGTGGACACGGCGGCGGCGGCGGCCAGGATGGCGTGCGGCTCAGCGGTCGAGGCGGCGACCTGTGATGTGAGAATTGATTTGATATGGATGAAAAAAATAATAATAATAATGTGGACGTGGTTTTTGCGTGCTTGTGCGTGGCCCCCGTCCGCCTCTCTCTCACCCTCCATTCATGTCACTCACTTCGTGTGTCAGGGCCTCCAAATCAGTGCCGATGCGGGCCAGGGCCCGCTTCAGCGCCCACCGTCGGCGGTCGCCCTCCTCCACGACGGCTGCCGGGTCGCGCTGCGGGGCGGGCGCTTCGTTGGGCGCGGCCGTCGACGCCCGGCGCCGGCCCGCCCGGGTAGTCGGGACGTCGGCGGCAGCCGTGTTGGCGGCGGCCACTGCCTCGCCTGCCGCCTCCTCCGCGGGCACCACATCGGACGCCAGGGCGGCCGCCGCGGCGGCGACAGTCGCCGCGTCGTCAACGGCCTGGTCGTGCGGGTCGTCCTCTCCCGCTGTCGCGTCGGACGCGGCGCCGGCGGCGACTGCGCCGCCATCATCCACCTCCATCAGCGGAATCGGGGTGTCATCATCGTCCTCCTCGCCAGCGCCCGCAGCCACAGTCGCATCCCGGGGCGTGACGGGCGGGAGGGCGAGGAGGACCGCGCCGCCGCCGTCGTCGTCGTCGTCGGCGGCGGCCGGGGGCGGGGCGTCGGCTCCTTGGCCTCCCGCCGCCACACCGCGCACGGCTTCGCCCACGGGCATGGGTTCCAAGTCCATGTCAGCGTCGGTTCCTAGGTTTTCAGCGGCGCGGGTGGAGGCGGCGGCGGTGGCGATGGCCGGTTCAGTGGGAGCAGGAGCGGGCCCATCGCTGGCCGCTGCTGCTGGCGGGGGGGGACCCGCAGCGTCGGCGTCCATTCCTGCTGTGCGAGGCAGAGATCCGCGCACGGGGGTGCAGGGAGGAGAGCGTCGTCGCGCGCGCACGCCTCTGGGTTCTTTAACGAGGCGTGGTGTGCGTGCGCGTGTGTCGAAGGGTGCAGGGCGCGGGCCTCTCTTTATGAGTCTTTTCAACTCTCCGGACTCTTCTCCCTTGCACATTCTCACAGCTGCCTCACAGGCCTTTGCTCCCGCGCGGCCGCCCACACGCACAAGAAGGCAGCCGAAAGCTTGCTTTCATACCTCGTACACCACTTCAAACTACCCCCTTTCCTGCTGTCACGCATGGCGGGCGGCCTCTTTGCTCCCGCCCCGGCCCCGGTTCGTGGCGCCGGCGAACGGTCGCCGCGGCGGGCGGCGCCCCCACATGTACGCCGCTGGCGGCACCCTACCCTCCTTTTGGCGGCCGGCCTTCTAGCGGTCGCTACCCTGAGTGTCGCTGGGCTGTGTGGTTGGCGGGTGAGTCAAAAACAGGAGGGCCCCGGGTTGTGGAGAGGTGTACTAGAAAAAAAAGAGCCCCTCGCCACGCCCGCCCCCGCCCTCGACGCCGACCCCCTCCAGCCAACGCCTGCCGCCTCCGACGCCGCCCGCGACCGCGCCCTGTCCCGCCTCGCCGCCCTGCCCGGCATGAGGTCCACGCCCTTGTCGGCCCTGGAGGCCGCCCCCGCGGGGCCGCTGGCCGCTGGTGGAGGCGGCGGCCTCCTGACCGCCGCTCCACCCCGGGCCCGCCGGACCTGGCCGGCCCCGCCATCCGTCACGGACGGCCGGGCGACCGCCCTCGCCTCGGCAGCGCTCATCAAGGCGACGCTGCGGGATGAGGTAGACCCGGCGCCCACCGCGCCCCCACCCCGCACCTCCCCACCCCCACCCCTCCCCGCCCGGCGGGCGGCCGTCCGGGCCGCCTTTGCCCACACCTGGGCCGGCTACGTCGCGCACGCGTGGGGTGAGGACGAGCTGGCGCCCGTTTCCAGGGCCGGTTACGAGAGCCTGTGCGGGATCGGGGTCACCATCCTGGACTCCCTGGACACGCTCGCCCTGCTCGGCTTCCCCCGCGAGCTGGCCCGCGCGCGCGCCTGGGTGGCCGCCCAGGACTGGGTGACGGGGCGGCAGCGGCAGCGGCAGCAGCAGCAGCAGCAGCAGGAAAACGATGCGACGACCACCACCACCAAGGCAGCGACTGTCGGCCAGCGCGCTGGCGCTGCCTCCGCGGGCTGCGTCGGCTCCACCTTTGAGGCCACCATCCGCGGCCTGGGCGGCCTGGTGGCCGCGTTCGACCTGACAGGCGACGCGGCCTACCTGGCCGCCGCGGACGGGCTGGCCGGGCGCCTGCTGCCGGCCTTCGGCACGCCGTCCGGCCTGCCCGCCCCGTCCGTGCTGCTGGTCCCGCCAAGGGCGCGCGGTGAGGGACACGGCCGGGCGAGCGCGGATGATGATGATGATGACGACGACGACGACAACGCGGTCGGCCCCGACTCGCCCCCACCCCGACACCACAGCCCGCCGCGCTTCACATACCTGGCCGAGGCCGGGTCCGTCCAGCTCGAGTTTGTGCGCTTGGCCGCCCTGCTGGACCGGCCCGACCTGGCCGCCACGGCGGAGCGGGCGGTCGCCGCCATCCTGGACGCCAACCCGGGCGGCGGCGACGGCAATGCGCCCGGCCTCTACCCGACCACGCTCGCCCTGGAGACGGGTGGCGGCGTCTTTCTGGAACGCCACTCGGTGGGCGGCCGGGCCGACTAAGGAGTCCTTTAACGAGTACCTGCTCAAGGCGTGGCTGTTGCGGCGCAAAGGGCTCGCAGCTGCGCCGGTCGGTGACCGGCCCGTCGCCAAGGTGGCGGTGGGCGCAGGTGGGGATGGTGGGGCGGGCCGTACGCCCTCACCACCCCGCCCCCTCCTCACCACGCCCGGCGGCCCGGCCGCCGTGGAACGCTTGCGCGCTGCCTGGGAGGCCGCCATGGATGCCGTCCTAGACCGCCTCACGCAGACCTCCCCGCAGGGCGCGCTCTACTTGACGACGGATGGCGGGGAGGCGGCAATCGACCACTTGTCCTGTTTCTTGCCGGGCAACCTCGCCCAGGGCGTGCTCGAAGGCGCGGTCCGCGGGGCCAAGGCCGCCCGCTTCCTGGAGGCGGCCATCGCGCTCGGGACGACCTGCTACCAGACGGCGGCCTCCACGACCACGGGCTTGGCGCCCGAGGACACGCTCTTCACGCCCGCCGGCCTTGTCCCGGGCCGGGGGGCGGCTTCCCTGCTGCGGCCGGAGATCGTGGAATCGCTCTACCTGCTGCACCGGGCGACGGGCAACACCACCTTCCAGGACTGGGGCTGGGACATGTTTGCCGCCTTTGAGCGGGCGGCCAAGGTGCCGAGCGGCGGGTACTCGGGCGTCGTGGACGTTGAGCCGGGCGTGGCCGGGAGGGCAGAGGCGGCGCAGGTCGCCTGGGACGACCAGCAGCCGTCCTGGTGGCCGGCCGAGACGCTCAAATACTTTTTCCTCTTGTTCCAGGACGCAGTGAGCGGCGGCGCCCCCCTGGACGGCCCCACCGGCCTGCTCTCCCCGCCGGGCGAGTGGGTGTTCACGACGGAGGCCCACCCGGTGCGTGTATTGGCGGCGGGGGGGGCGGTCTAGACCACAGATTGAGATTGAGAGGGCGTGTGACTGTAACTATGGAGAAAAGGTTGAGAAACGGGCGAGAGCGCGTGCTGCTTGAGAGAGCATTTTTTTTTGAGAGTCGCTCCCCCGTCCTTACCACCCCCACACACTTGGACTACGACGCATCAATGCTGGACGAGGACCCCTCCCTGGACGACTTGCTCGCCCAGCTGGCGAGCGTCCAGGCGACAGGGCCGGCAAAGGTATGAGAGATGGGTGGTGAGCACTGAGGCGCCGCTCAATGCTCTTCGCTCTTCAATCCCTCGCCCATCATCTTTTTCTCATCACCACTCTCTCCATCCACCCACAGCCTCGCCTCTCCGAGCGCAACGTCATCGACCTGGTCGCCAAGCTCCAGGATTTGGGGTACTTGGGCGACGGAGGCACGACCGCCCTGGCGACGGCGGACGGGCGGGGGTACGTGACGCGGGCCCGCCTGGGGGCCGACCTGCTGGCCGCCGTGCGTGAGGCGGGCGGGCGGGCCGCCCTGGTCGACCTGCCAGCCGCCCTGAACGTCGACCTAGCCCACGTCGAAGCGATGGCGGACGAACTGCTGGTCGCAGCACCGTCCAGCCCTTCCTCCAGCGGCCTCGCCCGGGCGGGCGGCGACCTCGTCCTCCCCACCTTTTGGGCGTGCCTCGCGGCTGAAGTCGCCGCCCTCCTCGCCGACGGCGGGGCCTGCCCCTCCATCGGGGACCTGGCCGCCCGGTTTGGTCTGGCGGCGGACGCGTTGGTGGCCGGGCTGACGCCCCACTTGGCCTCCCCCGCCGGGTCCGGCTCCGTCCCCGCCCGGATCGAGGGCGGGCGCCTGGTCGCGCCCGCCGCGGTCGCGCGCGCGCGGGCGGCGCTGCGCGGGGCGCTGCGCGGGGCGGCCGCGCCCGCCAACCTGGCATCGTTGAATGTTGGTGGTGGCGGCAGTCAGGCCGGCTCCCTGGGCCTGGCCACCCTGGCGGAGAGCCTGGTCGCGGCGGGCGAGGTGGCGGGGCGGGTGCGCCCGGGCGGGGTGTGGGTGCCGGCCGCGCACGAGGCCGCGGCCGCCGCGTCCCTGGCGTCTGCCTGGGCAGCCGACGGCTTCATCGAGTACGGCCGGGTCACTGGTGGTGGTGGCGGGGCGGACCGGCGGGGCGCGCTGGCGCGCTTGGAGGCGACCTTCCCGGGAGGGGTGGCGTTGCAGGGCGCGTTTGTGGGCCCGCCCATCCTGGCGGCTGTGGAGGCGGCTGCTGCTGCGGCAGGGGCGGGGACTGCGGGTGGCTGGGTGGACGTACACACGGTCGTCCCACCGGCCCTGACGCGGGGCGACACGGCGGCGTTGGTGCAGCGGGCGGTGGCGGGCAAGGCCGGGGGCGCGCACGGGGGTGGTGGGCGTGCCGCCGCCCAGGCGACAGTCCTTGCCGGGACCTGCGTCCTCAGCGCCGGCCTGCTGGCGGACCTGGCTGCAAAGGTGGAGGCCCTGGCGAGGGCGTCTGCTATGGAGGCGGCTGCTCTACCCGGGTGGAAGAAAGCGTCGGCGTCGGCGGTGCCTGTCGCGCCTCGACCGGCCGACGGCGGGTCTGGTGGGGAAGAAGAAGAAGACTGGGGGAGAGGGCGCAGCAGTGGAAAGGGCGGGCGGAAGGGGGGGAAAGGGCGGCCCCGCCCTGCCGCGGCTGACCGGCCCAAGCCCTCTCTGTCCTCGTCCGCCGGCCCGCCCGCTCTCTCCCTGCGCTCCCTCACCACCCGGTGCGGGGCGTGGGTCCCCGGCTCCGCCGCCGCGGGCGCGCATGAGGAGGAGGAGGACGGTGAGGGCGGGTGCTGCCTGGGAGGCGGCACCCTCGCGTCCGCCCTGGCCGCCCACCTCCGCCCGGCCGCCCTGTCCGCTTACGACCAGGCTGTCCAGGATACGGCGAGTCTAGGGGCGTCCTCCCGGCGGCGGGCACGGGAAGCTGCGGTGAAGGCGGCGGCGGAGGCGGGCGACCGGGTGCAGCTGTACGGGCGGGGGTGCGACTTGCTCCTCTCCCTGGTCGCCACCCCGGCCGCCCCGGCAGAGGGTGCCTCCCTGGCCACCACCCTCCACCGCCACCTGGCCCGGGGCCCCGGCGCAGAGGCCGTGGACGGGTGGCTGGGCGCCCTGCTGCTGGACGCGGGTGGAGAGGCGGCCCCGCCGTCCCTCACCCCCGCCGCGCGGGCGGCAGCCGTGACGCCAGGGGCCGAGCTGATCCCGGGCGACGCATTGAAAGCGGCTGGGGCGGCCGTGCGCTTGCTGGCGGCGTCCAGCCCGCCGCCGCCGGCCGCGTTGGTGGCCGCCCTGGACGCCCTGGCCACCGCGGCGGGCGGGCGGCTGGTGCTGCTGGACAGGAAGGCCGAAAGAACGCTCCTGGCGGCGGTCAGGGCGGGGCTGGGCGAGGCCGTCGCGTCCGCGACCGACCCGGCATCTGCCCTACCCCCCGCCATCGCCCTGGCATTCGCGGCCGCCCACGGCCGGGCGCTGTCCGTGCCGGGCCGGGCGCTAGGGGCGGTCATCGCGGCGCTGGAGGAGGAGGAGGCGGATGGAGCCGCCACCGCCCCGCCTCTGCCTTCTCTTTTGCGCGAGTTCCACGCGCTCATTGTCGCTCAGCTCAAGGGCGAGGCAGGCGGGGAGGCCCGGCTGGCGGAGCTGTTGCCGGCGGTACAGGCAAGGATGAGGCAGATGTAGTTGTTTTTGCGGTGCTCTCTCTCTCTGTCCGCCGTCTCTCTCTCTCTCTCTCTCTCTCTCTCTCTCTCTCTCTCTCCCTCTCTCTCTCTCTCTCTCTCTCTCTCTCTCTCTCTCCCTTTTTTGTCTCACTCACCCCACCAGGGGCAGGCGGACGGTGACCCGCCCATCGCCCGCCGTCTCCGCCGCCGCGCCCGTGGAGGTGACTTTACCGACGCCGGGTGGTAAAGGCACCACGACCCGCGGGCCGTCCGACGCACCGACTGCGACAGTGGTGGCGGTCGAGGAGGGCGCCGCCGCCGCCGCCGGCGGGCACGTCAGCGTGCAGGCCAGGTCCGCCCCCGCCACAGGCCGGCCCAGATTGACCGTCAGGATGAGGGCGCCCGGCGTGGCCCACAGCTCCACGCCCGGGCCCCGGGCGACGAGGGTGAGGTGTTCAGGGGAGAGGGCGGGGATGGGGGGCGGGGAGGGGGTGGGGAGGGGTGAGGGGCTGGCCGCAGCCGCCGGCGCCGGCGCCGGCGCGGGTACGGGCACGTTCCTAGTAACCGTGGGGGGTGGGGGAGGGGGGGCGGCGGGTGGTGGGTAGGGGCGCGGGCGCAGGACGGCCCGGCGGGCGGGTGCGGGTGCGGGCGCGGGCGAGGAGGAAGCACCAGCCGCAGCGGGCGGCGCCCGGGTGGCCTTGCCATCGCCCCCACCACGCTTTGCCAGGGGCGCCTTGGCGGTGGCCGCTTTCGCCGCGGGTGCCATCTTGGCCTTTGCCGCCGCTTTCTTAGGAACCACGGCGGGCCGGGCGGGTGAGGGGACGGCCGGTTGAGGCGGCAAGCGCGCGCGCGCGCTGGCGCCACCACCACCACCACCACCCTCCACCGCGGCCGCCTTGCCCTTGGCGGCCGCGCTGGAGGTGGCGACCGGGGGGGCAGGTGGGGCCGTGACGGTGGCGGCCGCCGCCGCCGCCGCGGCTTTCGCGGTGGGCTTGCGCACGCGAGGTTGGGCGGGCGCAGCAGGCGCAGCAGGCGCAGCAGGCGCAGCAGGCGCAGCAGCAGGAGGCGCCGCTTTGTTCGCGACCGCCCGCTTCTTCCCACCATCACCACCCTTTGGCTTGGCCACACGGCCGCCCTGAATGGTCGGCGGGGCCGTAGTGGTGGTGGTGGTGGGAGGCGGCGGCGGCGGCGGGGCGGGCGCGGCTTTCTCTGGTGGCGCCCGAGCAGCAGCGGGTGGTTGAGGGGGTGGTAAGACCGCCGCCGCCGCGGCCGCCGCGGCCGCAGACGCAGCGGCAGTCGCACCCATCGCCTCCTCAGCCGCTTCAAGCGCCATCTTGCGGGCTCGGGCCGGGCGGGGTGGTGGAGGCGGTGGAGGGGCGGTGGTGGTAGTGGTGGTAGTGGCGGCGGCCTCCCCAGCACCACCCCCCTCACCCCCACCACCACGCCGCGGCCGGGCGGCCACGCCCGCGCCACCACCCTCAGCCGCCACCATCGCCCGCCACGCCTCCTCCCGCATCCGGGCGGTCGGCACAAAGCCGGGCGGCACCACCATCGGCGCGCCGGCCTCAGACAGCTTGCGCGTCAGCCAGGTCTTGTTCTTGCAGCCCGTCGTCCGGCCGTACGCCACCTCGAACAGGCTCGCCAGCACGCTCTGGGTCAGGTGCATGTAGGCTGAGGGTGGGGGCGGGGCGGCGGCAGGCGCGGCGGCGGCGGCGGCGTCGCTGGCGGCGGCGGCTGTGAGTGGAGGGGGGGCTTGTTGTTGTTGGGGCGGCGGAACAGGCGCCACGGTTGAGGGAGGCACGGCAGGGGCGGGAGGCGCGGCATGCACCGCCTCATCACCCTCACCGTCTCTGGAATGGGTCGGACTAGCCGTGGTGGTGGAAGGGCGGGGAGGCGGGGCGTCCGAGGCGGGCGGCGGTGAGGCGGACGGCGTCGGCCGGCCCACCACAAAGGTTGTGGCGGGCGGCGCGGGTGGCGCCGCCGCCTCCACCACGGCCTGCTCACCACTCCCACCACCCTCGGCACCCTCCTCAGCGCTGGGACGGAACGAGCCCTCACTGCTGTCCGAGAGGCGGCCACCGCTGCCCTCACCGCTGACGGCCTGGAAGAGGTCGACCACGGAATGGAATAGGGGTGGCGGCGGGGCGGTGGCGGTGGTGCGCGGGATGAGAGGGGGAGGGGGAGGCTGGGCGGCGGCGGCGGCGGCGTTGCGGGAGTCGCCCACCACGCTGGCGGAGCGGGGTAGAGGAGGGAGCAGCATGAGGGGGGGTGGAGGGTGTGGAGGCGGGGTGGAACAAGGTGGAGGAAAGTGGGTGGAAAATAATGGGGAGAGTGAAAAAAGAGAGAGACGGGCTTTGGGGGTTGCCGTTCACGGGGTCGGGGTACGCGCACCCCGACCCCCTCCCCTCCCCTCCACCATAAAAAAAAAAAAAAAAAATTTCTACAACAGCATCACCGCCGCCAGCCCCGCCACCGCTGCCGTCTCCACCCGCAGCCGGTGATGGCCTAGACCGACCAGTCGCGCCCCCGCCGCCACCAGGCCCTCCACCTCAGCCCCCGTGAAATCGCCCTCCGGCCCCACAAACAGCAAGCAGGGAGGCTGCGCGCCCGCCTCGTCGCCCTCCCTCCACCCGCCTCGCCTGGCGTCCGCCAAGACGGCCGCAATGGGTGGGGCGCCCGCCGCGGCGACCAGGGCCAGGGGCGACGCTGCCACTGCTTCCAGCACGACCCCCTCATCCACCCGGGCGGGCGCTCGCCACCCAAGCCCGTGCGACCGCAGGCTCTGCTTGACCGCGGCCCGCGCGACCCGCCCCCAGCGAGCAGGGATGCCGGGTGGCAGGGCGGGGGTGGCGGCGGCGGCGTTGCCACCCTCTTCCTTTTTGCCCTCCTTTGACGCGCTCTTCTTTTCCACGCCCCAAGGCGCCCGGGCGGTGCCCAACGGCCACAGGCCCGCCGCCCCGAGCTCCACGCACTTCTCAACCAGCCAGTCGTCGCGCCCGCCCCGGCTCAACCCCCCACCCGCGCCGACGGCCACCACCCAGGCGGGGCCGGACCAGGGTGTGAGGGTAGGTGGGGCGGTCAGGCTGATGGAGATGAGCGGCGGGGCGCCGCCACCTCGGGCGCCGCCGCCACCGCTGCCCTCACCAGCGATGACCCCCACTGCTGTGCGGCCACCACCGTCGCACACCTCCACGCCGGCTCCCTCCCGCAGGCGCAAGGCCCGGGACGCATGCCTGCTTTCCTCGGCATCTAAGGTCAGGCAGGCGCCGGCGGTGAGGGCGGTCAGGGACTGGGGCACGTAAAAACGGGGCGGGCGAGCGGCCGCGGCGGCCTGCGCGGCCGGGAGGTCGAATGATGAAGGTGGCGGTGGCGCGGCTGCAGCAGCTGAGCAGGCGCGTCGCCGCTCGCTGCCTGCGCTGGCCACCTGCCGCCCTGGCGGTGGCGGCTGCCCCTGCTGTCGCCGCCACGCCTGGTGGCCGGCCCGGCGGGCGAGGATGAGCATCGGTGGCGGGGCCTAAATGGAAGTGAAGCTCAAGAGGATGCACACCTGCGGTTCACATGCACATAAGGGGAGAGCACCCGCACCCGCTCCACACCCACACCCTTTCCCAGCATGGGCTCCCTCCGCCACCTAGCGACAGACCCCGGCTGCGAGGGCGGGCCAGCATCGTCCTCGTCAAACAGGAACAACCCGCTGGCCTCACTGGCTGACGCGGTGCTTGGGCGGAAGACGGGGGGCGCGGCTGAGGGCCTGCTGGCGGGGCGGGCGCCGCCCCCACCACCCGCCCTGGCCGCTCACCAGGCCCTCGCTCGGGCGCGGGCGTGGGCGGCCCAGTGTCACCCAGGTAAAAGAGAGGAGGCTATGGAGAGGAGAGGAGGAGATGGAGGGAGAGGAGGAGTGTGCCGCTTCCAATGCCCTCAACACCCCGGTCCCTCTCTCAATCACCCTTTTCCAGGCGCGGACCCGGCCACCTTGGACCGCCACGCGGCAGCCCTAGTAGGAGGAGGGGCTGGAGCTGCTGCTGCTGCTGCTGCGTCAGGCACCGCCCCTTTACCGGCCATCCCCAGCGCGGCTGGCGCCTGGGCGGGCGAGTTTGCGCACCACCACCACCACCACCACCATCCTCATCCATCCTCCTCCTGGGCCGCCGAGTTCGCGGGCCCAGTCGCCTGGGCGGCCGAGTTTGCGGGGGGGGGTGGAGGGGTCATGCCTCCTCCACCTGCATCCTGGGCGGCCGAGTTTGCATCCGCGCACCCGGCCCCCTCCTCTGCCTGGGCGGCCGAATTCTCGTCTGCCCGTGGCCAGCCGACCCCCGCCCAGCGCAAGGCCGCGCGGGGGCCGTCGGGGGATGACCCGCTGGACGACCCGGCCGCTCCGACCTGGGTCGCCCAGTTCAATGGGAGCTTAGGCGGGGTGACGACCAACACGGAGGGGCGGGATGCGGGCGGGGTGGCGGCTGCGGGCGGGCTAGTGCCGGCTGGAGCAAATCCGGCCGCGGGGTTCGTCAACCCCGCGGCCGCCGCTCGCGCCGCCGCCACCTCCGGCCGCCTGGCGGATGCGGCCCTGGCCTGGGAGGCAGCTGCGGGCGTGGACCCGACCAGGTCGGAGCCTTGGTTAGAGTTAGGCCGGGCCCGCCTGGCCCTGGGCGACGCCGCGGGCGCGGTGCGGTCGCTCCGCCTGGCCGTGAGCACGGCTGGCAGCGGCGGCGGTGGGGACAGCTTCCTCCTCCCCGCTGCTCTCCTCACCCTCGCCTCCGCCGCTGCTTCGTCTGGCGGCCTCCGGGACCGGGAGGCCGGGACGGTTGCCTTGGGGCGATGGGTGGAGGTGGGTGGCGGCGTGGCGGGCGGTGGCCGTGACATTGATGCGAGCCTGGAGGCGCTCGCTGCTCTCTCCTCTTCCTCCTTCGACGCGTTCACGGCCCTGGGCGTGCTCCGGCTCTTACGCCAACAGCCCTTGCTCGCAGCGGACGCGTTTGCCAGTGCGGCGGCTGCCAATCCGTCAAACCCAGCCTCCATGACCTCCCTGGCTGGCGCGCTGGTCGCGGCAGGCCGGGCCGACCACGCCGCGCGCGCGGCCGCGGCCGCGTTGAGGGTCGCGCCTGCCCACGCGCCCGCTTGGGTGGCCCTGGCTGAAGCCCGCGCGGCCAGTGGCGAATATTTGGAGGCGGCGCGTGCCTACGCAGCCGCGGCACGCTTGATGCCGGATGTGGGCGCCATTTGGGATGGGCTGGCCGTGGCGGCGACGGCGGCGGGGAGGGGGGAGTGGGCGCGGGCGGCGGAGGGCAGGCTGGTGGGGGAGGGGTTGTGAGGAGGGGTGCGAGGGGGCGTTTAGCGCTAGTTACAGCAACCTCACACATGCGAACGCACGCTCCACCTGCTGCTGGGTGATGTGTTCGAGTGGCCACCCGGGCGCGCGCGCAGGAGAACCCGCGGGGCCCCTGACGAGCCCAACCGCACCCCCTCCCTCGGCCCCGCTCCCCTGTTGCCACGCACACGCACGCACGCACGCACGCACGCACACACCCCAGCGAGGCGTTGGCTGGTGCATGAAGGAAAAGGGGGTGTGACCCCCTGGGGCTCACCGTGGGTGGTGGGGTCCCTCCTGGCGCTGCTGCTTTTGGTCGCACCTGGCAGTGTGAGCGCGCGCCCGCGCGCACGCGCGTGGGGGTGAATGGTCCCTCGTTCCCCGCGAAGCGCGCGCTCCGTGCTGTTGCCGCCTGCGCCAGCCCAACCGGCTGCATCCCTGGCCACACAGATTTACACAGGCGGCAGCAGCGCCTGTCTGAGGGCCCTTATTAAGTGGTACGGTGGTAGATAAAGGCGCTGATTTGGCTTAGCCACGGGCGGCGTGGCCGGAACAAGAAAAGAAAAAAAAAAAACTGCTTAAATAGCTCGCCCGCCCCCCTATTTCCTCACACCTCCATTCTAATCTCCCCACCTCAACCTCCTCCTCCTCCCCACACAAGCCTCAAGCCTCTCTCCCACCATGAAATCCGCCATCATCTCCATCGTCATCGGCGCCCTGTGCCTGGCCTCTCCCGGGGAGGCCTTCAAGAAGGGCCGCACGCCGATCATCGGCGGCGGCGGGGGGTCGACGACCTCGAGCGTTGTCGTTGGGGGCGGCGGCGGTGGTGGTGGCGGCCTGTTCGGCCTGGGCGGCGGCGGCGGCGGCGGCGGCGGGGCGGCGGCGAGCTCTGGGGCCAGCCAAGGCTCTGTGTCCGGCGCGGCCGCGGTAGAGGGCGCCAGCGCGTCGGGTGGGGCCTCGGGGCGCAAGCTGCTGAACGGCGGCGGCGGCGGCCACAGCAACAGCGACGACGACGACAAGGACACCATCTCCCCGCTGCTCCTGGCGCTCCTGCTGTCCAACGGCGCCAACCGGGGCGTGGGCGCCCCGGCGGCCGCGTCGTCGTCTGCTTCTGGCTTCGGTTCTACCACGTCGAACGTGGCCGTCGGTGGGCGCAAGCTGCTGAACGGCGGCGGCGGCGGCCACGGCAACCGCGACAGCAAGATGGACACCATCTCCCCGCTGCTCCTGGCCGCGCTCCTGTCCAACACTAACCGCCAGGTCTCCGCCCCGGCGGCCGCGTCGTCGTCTGCCTCCGGCGGGTCTACCACTTCGAACGTGGCCGTCGCTGGGCGCAAGCTGCTGAACGGCGGCGGCGGTGGCCACGGCAATGGCGAAAGCGACCGCGAGATGGACACCATCGACCCGCTCCTCCTGGCCCTGCTCCTGTCCAACCGCGGCGGCGGCGGGTTCGCTCCCGCGGCGGCCACCGGGGCGGCGTCCTTGGGGTCTACGACCTCCTCCGCGGCCGTTGGCGGCGGCGGCAACAACGGTGGCATCTTCACCGGCCGCAAGTGAATGGGCCCTTCTTTTGAGTTGACGTGAAAAAAAGACCTTGATGGTTTTTAAATCTAACTTGCTTTCAATCCGTTCTCCTCAGATGATGGTTTTTTAAACAAATGGAGCTGGTGGGCCCGCCCGGGGTTTTGAGCATCGGGACGCCCCCCCGACTTTTTGCTTTTGCCGCGCGCCGCCCCTGCCGCTCCCCTGCCTTGCCTTTTCCCTTCCCTCGCACCCTTTTTCTTTTTTGTACCCCATCGACTATCTCTCCCTACCCTGGTGATGCGTTGCAGCTTCGTTGGTGGGCGCCCCCCCCCTGGACGCGCGCGTGCGGGGCTGTTGGGTGAGAGCGAGTGTGTGTGTGTGAAAAAAGAAAAAAACATTTAATCGGGAGGTGGTGGTGTTGTGCGGTCCGCCCGCGCTCCTCCTTCATTATCTCAGTTGCTCTCTCTTGCCCGGGAGCGAGACGCGAAATCGGGCTGTGTGATTTGCGCTCTCGGTGGCCGCCACCACCGCGCGCGCGTGACCTCGACCCCATTCTCTATCCAACTCATGACAACATTCCGCGTTTCAGTGAGATAATAGACCCTTTGCGTGACCAAATCATAATATCATAAAATAAGAAGAAACTTTAAAAGTGAGAGGGGAGGGGCCGGCGGAGCTCGAGTGCGTGCGTGTGTGCGTGTGATGGGCAGGCGCGCGGCGCGGTGCGCGCGCGCCACGCACACAGGTGACGAAAAGGGCGTGAAAGAGGGACAGGGGAGAAATGAGACAGGGAAAGAGAAAGAGAAAAGAAGGGAAAGAGAAAAGAAGGGAAAGAGAAAAGAAGGGAGGGAAGGAAGACACTTCGGGGATGTGGGAGAGTGAAGGAGAGAGTGGAAAGATCTTCACACTTCTCGTTGAAAGAAGCCAATTCTCAGGGATAGGGGCTCGCGCGGGGGCTCACGCCAAGGGGAGGAGGGGGGAACGGGAACAACAGCTTCAACAAACCCAGAGCAGAAAAAAAAAAACAAAAAAAGTGGGTGGGGGTGATCGCTGGGGGGTCGGGGCGACACAGGCCAGAGACGCGCGCACGCGCACGCACACGCGCACGGCCTGCCGCGCCGATCGACCACCCAGCCACACACGCAGCCCCCCACACCCACACCCACAAACGTACAATCACGATGGTGGGGGTTCGGGGGGGGGAAGGCCGAAAAAAAAAAAGGGTCGGAAAAATGTAGAAAATGCAGGGAACAGGAAATAACCCACGCGATGTGTGCTATGTGTGATCGAGCTGAGAGAGAGAGAAAAAACAGGGAGAGAAAAAAGAGGGAGACAAATAGAGGCCTTGAGCTCTAAGAAACCCTAGACTTGACCCTAAACCAGGCGAGGGCGGGGTTGCGGCGGCCGGCGACGCACCCCCGTCGAAGAGGTGCGCATGAACAAAAAACTTTTCAGGCGCACTCGCGCATCCCAGCGGCCGCCGCGGGCGTAGACAGCACGCCGTCCTCCTCCTCCTCCTCCGCACGCGGCGTGGGCGTGGGCGGTGGCCGGGGCGGGGTGGCCCCCCCCTTGCCCGGCACCACCCGGACGCGGACGGCGGACGCGGTGGGCCACCGCTCAAAGACGACGGTGTCACCTGGAGAGAGACAAATAATGATTGGGGGGGGGGGGGGGGGGGATGGGGGGGGGCGAAGTGGGGGGGGCCCCGAACCCCCCCCCCAGACACCCCCCAAAATAAAAAAACCCACAACCCGCCCCAGGGGCGCCC
>Ga0315287_10001753_pt1 | contig 20242 bp, 19 predicted proteins | sample YL17G11_0_MG_FD_205037 | JGI IMG/M metagenome (GOLD analysis project Ga0315287, IMG submission 205037) | Sediment microbial communities from Yellowstone Lake, YNP, Wyoming, USA - YL17G11_0 | ecosystem: Environmental > Aquatic > Freshwater > Lake > Sediment | place: USA: Wyoming | collected...
AGTCGCGCCAGGCGGTGGCGCATCGCCTGCATCACCTGCGCCAGCAGAAGCCGAAGCCTGCCGGGCAGCCGCATTACGCGTTGTCGGATTTCGTCGCGCCTCTTGACTCGGGCGTCAAGGACTGGGTCGGTGCGTTTGCGGTCACGACTGGCATCGGACTCGACGAGAAGGTCCGCGAGTTCGAGTCCCGCCACGACGATTACTCGAGCATCATGGTCAAGGCGCTCGCCGATCGACTGGCGGAGGCACTGGCCGAGCGCATGCACGAACGAGTGCGCCGAGAGTTCTGGGGCTACGCACCCGAGGAGCGCTTCACGAACGACCAGCTGGTGCGCGAAGCGTATCGCGGCATTCGCCCGGCGCCCGGCTATCCGGCGTGTCCGGATCACACCGAGAAGGCGACGTTGTGGACGCTGCTCGACGTCGAAAGCAACGCCGGCATCCGCTTGACGGAGAGCTTCGCGATGTATCCGACCGCGGCCGTGAGCGGCTGGTATTTCTCGCACCCGGAAGCCCGTTACTTCCAGGTCGGGCGTATCGACGCGGACCAGGTCGCCGACTACGCGCGGCGCAAGGGACAGACCCTTGCCGAGGCCGAGCGCTGGCTTGCTCCCGTGCTCGGCTACGACTCCGCCGAGCCTACGGCCTGAGCGGGCGGCGCTCGTCCGCGGTCTCGTCGCGGACCGCGCGGAACGCCGATGTCGCGTTCCACTCCGGCCAGTCGCGCGAATTCGCGAGTCGCCGCGCCATTTCATACAGCAACGCCACGTCCTGCACCGCGCCGCGCAGGTCCCAGTTCGGACTCCACGCATCGCACGGTTGGTGATAGCAGCGCGCGGTGAATTCCGCGATCCACCGATCGCCGGCTTCGCGCCCTCCCGAGACGAGGTCCGCTCCACCGCCGATCCCCATCAGCAGCAGCGCCGGGACGCCGCGCCGGGCCAGTGGAAAGTGATCAGCCCGGAAGGCGAGGCCCCGTTCGGGCTTTGCATCGGGCGTGACCGTTCGTCCCTGGGCCATTGCCGCCGTGGCGAGATAGCCATCCAGCTGGTTCTGTCCGGCACCGACCAGCACCACGTCGCGTGCCGGGCCGGCTGTCTGCAGCACGTCGATCGTGAGATTCGCGACGGTCGTTGCCAGCGGATGGAGCGGATGTGCGGCGTAATACTCGGAACCGAGCAATCCGCGCTCCTCGGCAGTCCAGGCGGCGAACACCAGCGAGCGTTCGGCGCGCGGTGCGTTGGCGAATGCTCGCGCCGCCTCGAGCACTCCTGCGATTCCGAGCGCGTCGTCGGCGGCGCCGTGGCGGATCCGGTCGCCGGAGGTATCGGCATCGCCGATGCCGTACGCGTCCCAATGGGCGCCGATCATGACGGTCTCCCCGGGATGAGTGCGGCCCGGCAACACTGCGAGCACGTTGTGGCTAGCCACCTGCGAGTGCTGCAACGGGTAGTCGGCGGAGAACGTCGCGCCTTCGAGCGGAACGGGCCGGAAATCAGCGCGGCGTGCCCGGACCTTGAGCGCCTCGAAATCGAGTCCGGCCTTGCGGAACAGCGCCACGGCGGTGTCTCGATTGAGCCACGCCTGCAGCAGCAACTTCTCCCGGGACGGGTCCGTGCGCACGATGTCATAGCCCTCGCCGTTCGGCGCGATGGCGGTGTTCCAGCCGTAGCCGGCACCCGCGGTCTCGTGGACGATCAGCGCGCCGAGCGCTCCGCGCCTGACGGCTTCCTCGTACTTGTAGGTCCAGCGCGCGTAATAGGTGGCCGCACGGTCGTCGAAGCGGCCGCGTACGGCATCAGTCGGCAGCGCCTCGAAGTCGGGATCGTTGATCAGGTACACGGCTATCTTGCCGCGCAGGTCCGCTCCCTTGTAGTCGTCCCAGTGGCGTTCCGGCGCCGTGACGCCGTAGCCGACGAACACCAGCGGCGCGCGGTTGATGACCACCCGATCGACCGGTTGCAGCGTCAGCGCCGCCACGTCCGTATTCTGCACCAGCGGGATCTGCTCGCCGCGGAGCGTCACCCTCATGGTCGCATCCAAAGGCAGTTTCGTGTGCAGCAGCGCAACGGCCTGGGTCCACCCGCCGTTCTCGCCGCCGGGCTGCAGCCCGAGCGCGCTGAACTGCTCGATCAGGTAAGCGATGGTGCGGTCCTCGCCCGGCGTGCCCGGCGCCCGACCCTCGAACTCATCGGACGCCAGCACCTGCGTGACACGCGAAAGTTGCTCAGCGCTGATCGGGGCTGTCGCCTGGCCGGAGGCCGTGGCGGCAAACGCCAGCCACAGGACGAGGTATGTCGCGCACTTCATCATGGCCATGTGTCGTATGCACCCAGGTCGGCATGGCGCAGCAGCCTGCGGTAGCGGATCGTGCTGTGCGGCCAGTTGTTGGTGATGGTGCCGTCCGCAAGCTTGTACCAGCTCGCGCTCGTAGCGGACCAGACGGACTTTGCCAGGTCCTGCTGCAGTGTGCGGTTGTACTCGTCCATCACCGGCCGCCTCACGTCGATGCGCTTGAGGCGGCGCGCCTCCATCTGCCGGATGGCATCGATGATGTAGCCGACCTGCGCCTCGATCATCACCAGGATGCTGTTGTGGCCGAGGTTGGTGTTCGGCCCGTACAGCATGAAGAAATTCGGGAATCCGCTCGCCGTCACGCCGAGGTAGGCGCGGGCGCCGTTGCACCACTCTTCGCGCAAACTGAGTCCGCCGGCGCCGGTGACGGTCATCGGTGCGAGGAAGTCCGTGCTCTTGAAGCCGGTTGCGAAGATGAGCACGTCCGCCCGGTGCAACTCACCGTCCCTGGTGCGCACGCCCTCGGGCACGATCGACTCGATCGCGTCGGTCACCAGCCGCACGTTGGCGCGGTTGAGCGCCGGGTAGTAGTCGTCGTTGAACAGCACCCGCTTGGCGCCGATCGGGAAATCGGGCACCAGCTTGGCGCGCAGCACCGGGTCCGGCACCTGCCGGCGCAGGTGCGCGAGCGACTTCCAGCGCGCCAGTGCCTGCACCGGTCGCACCTGCTTCATCAGCGGCGTCAGCTGCAGTTCGCCGAAGAACAACCACAGGAAGTCGTGGTACACGGTGGCGAGACGCGGCCAGCGGGTGAGGAGTCGCTGGGTGCGTGGCGTGTAGAGGCGGTCCTTGCGCGGCATAAGCCAGTTGGCGGAGCGCTGGAAGATCGTGAGCTGCGCCGCCTCGGGCGCGATCTGCGGCACGAACTGCACGGCGCTCGCCGCGTTGCCGACCACCGCGACACGCTTGCCGGCCAGGTCGATGGCGTGATTCCACTGCGCCGAATGAAACTGGCCGCCGGCGAACGAATCGCGGCCGGGGATCGCCGGGGTCGACGGCCGGTTGAGCTGGCCCACGCCGGCGACGACGAAGTCCGCGACGACCTTCGTGCCATCCGCGCAGTCGAGCCGCCAGGTGTTGCTCGCGTCGTCGAACGCGACGGTCGTGACCTCCGCGTTGAAACGGCAGTGGGGCAGCAGGCCGCAGCGCACGGCAAGCTCCGTGGAGTAGCCGAGCAACTCACGCTGCCCGGCGAAGCGTCGGCTCCAGTCCGTCTTCTGCGCGAACGAAAAGCTATACAGGAACGAGGGCGCGTCGCACGAGGCACCGGGGTAGGTGTTGTCGCGCCAGGTGCCGCCGAGCGTCGCGGCCTTCTCGAGGATCACGAAATCATCGATGCCCGCGGCCTTGAGCTGCATGCCCATGCAGAGGCCGGAGTGACCCGCGCCGATGATCGCAATCCGAGTTGTCGAGTCCATGGGTCTGGCCGTCTCCTGCCATCGATTCGTCAGTCCAGGTTGCTGACGTAGCCCGTCCCGCCCAGCGACGCCATCTGCCGCAGGATCCACGCCTGGCGGCGGCGCACGTAGCTCGAGGGCGACTCGGCCTTGAACCGCTTCGGGGCCGGCAGCACGGCCGCGAGCAGCGCAGCCTCCGACGGCGTGATTCGCGCGGCATCCTTGCGGAAAAACCGCCGGCTGGCGGCCTGCACGCCGTAGGTGCCCTTGCCGAACTCGGCCACGTTCAGGTAGACCTCGAGGATGCGCTGTTTGCTCCACGCGGACTCGATGAGGACCGTCACGCCGGCCTCGATACCCTTGCGTACCCAGCTCTGTCCCGGCCACAGGAACAGGTTCTTGGCGACCTGCTGCGAGATGGTGCTCGCTCCGCGCACCCGGCGGCCCCGCTCGCGTGCCTCGAGCGCCTTGTCGATCTGCTTGAAGTCGAACCCGTTGTGGTCCGGGAACATCTGGTCCTCGGAGGCCACGACGGCGAGCGCCGCGTACTTCGAGATCCGGTTCCAGTCGCGCCACTCGTGACGGAACTCGTAGCCGGGCTCACGCGTGACGAACGCGGCGATGCGGCTCTCCAGCATGAACGCGGTGAATGGCGGGTCGATCCAGCGCAGGGCGGCGACCGCAACGATGGTCAACACGGCCCAGGCGACGACGGCGAGCAGCGCGCCGCGCAGGATCCTGCCGGCCAGACCTCGCCGCGCCTTCGCCATCGTCGCGACGGCTCAGCCCGCGGGCGTGATGCGCTTCGCGCTCTTGACGACGACCGGTTCGAGCGGCACGTCGTCGTGCCCGCCCTTGCGGCCGGTCTGCACCTTGGCGATCGCGTCCACCACGGCCATGCCGTCGGTCACGTGGCCGAACACCGCGTAACCGGCGCCGCCGCGGCCCGGATCGAGGAACGCGTTATCGACGAGGTTGACGAAGAACTGCGAGGTGGCGCTGTGCGGGTCGTTGGTGCGCGCCATCGACAGCGTGCCGCGGCGATTCTTGAGCCCGTTGTCGGCTTCGTTGCGGATCGGCGTGCGCGTGGGCTTCTGTTTCATGCCGGCGGTCATGCCGCCGCCCTGGATGACGAAGCCGGGGATCACGCGGTGGAACACGGTCCCGTCGAAATGGCCGGCCTCGGCGTAGTCGATGAAGTTCTGGGCGCTGAGCGGCGCTTCCTTGTCGAAGAGTTCGATCGTGAAGTCGCCGAGCGTGGTCTCGAATCGGATCATGGGGTAGGGCCCTGGAAGGTGAACGAAACGGGGCGGGAATAGTGAACGCGGCGCGGCCCGATGTCACGCCCCGGCGGGCCGGGCGGAGCCGGGGCGGCGACCCTCGGTGCAGCGATCACGTCCCGCCAGGTCGCATGCCGTGCGTACGGACTCAAAGCCTGCGTGGTGCAGCAGGTCGCGCACCGCAGCAGCCTGGGTATCGCCGTGCTCCAGGATCAACCAGCCCCCCGGGACGAGGTGGTCTGGTGCGCCGGCCGCCAGCACCCGCAGGGCTTCGAGGCCCGTGGGGCCCGCAAACAGCGCAGCGTGAGGCTCGAAGCGGCGCACGGCGCGCTCCACGCGCGGGTCGTCCTCCGCAATGTAAGGCGGATTGCTGACGATCAGCGTGAAGTGCTCGTCGCGGACCGGCTCGAACCACGAGCCGTGGCGGAATTGCACGTTCGCCAGGCCAAGCCGGGCGGCGTTGCTCCGTGCGCGCGCGACCGCTGCTTCGGTAACGTCCGTGCCGATGACATGCTGGCGCGGACGCTCATGGGCGAGCGCGAGCGCGATGGCGCCGCTGCCGGTTGCGACGTCGAGCACGCGACCCGGGACGCTCGCGGGGAGGCGGCCGAGCGCGAGTTCCACAGCGAGTTCGGTCTCCGGGCGCGGAATCAGCACGTCCGGCCCGACTTCGATCGGCAACGACCAGAACTCCTTCTCGCCCAGGATGTAGGCGATCGGTTCGCCGTGGGCGCGCCGCGTGACGTGGGCCTCGAAGCGGTCGGTGGCCTCGCAGTCGAGGACGCGCTGCTCGGGGTGGGCCAGCACGTAAGAGCGCGGTTTCGCCAGCGCGGCCGCGAGCAGGATCTCCGCGTCGAGTCGCGGCTGGTCGGTGACGCGTGCCAGTCGCGCCACGCCTTCGTCGATCAGCTGTGCGATTTCAGTGGCCACGGCTCCTCGCGGGGGAGTCTCACTCGAGGCTTGCGAGCTGCTCGAGCTGCCATTCCTGCTGCAGCGGGCCGATCACGTCGGCAAGCGCCCCTTCCATGATCGCCGGCAGCTGGTACAGCGTGAGGTTGATGCGGTGGTCGGTCACGCGCCCCTGCGGGTAATTGTAGGTCCGGATGCGCTCCGAGCGGTCGCCGGAGCCAACCTGCAGCTTGCGGTCCTGGGCCTGCTGGGCCATCTGCTTCTGTTGTCGGGCCTCGAACAGCCGCGCGCGCAGCAGCGACATCGCGCGGGAGCGGTTCTTGTGCTGTGAGCGCTCGTCCTGGCATTCGACGACTACGCCGGTCGGCAAGTGGGTGATCCGGATCGCCGAGTCCGTCTTGTTGACGTGCTGGCCGCCGGCTCCCGAGGCGCGGAACGTGTCGACCCTCAGTTCGGCCGGGTTGAGCGGGACGTCGTCGATTTCCTCGAGTTCGGGAAGGATCGCAACCGTGCAGGCCGAGGTGTGGATGCGGCCCTGCGATTCGGTGGCCGGCACGCGCTGCACGCGGTGCGTGCCGGACTCGAACTTGAGCTGCGAGTACGCACCCCGCCCGACGACGCGGCTGATCACTTCCTTGTAGCCGCCGTGCTCGCCCGCACTCTCGCTCAGCACCTCGATCTTCCAGCCGAGCCGTTCCGTAAAGCGTGCGTACATGCGGAACAGGTCGCCGGCGAAGATCGCGGCCTCGTCTCCGCCGGTGCCGGCACGGATCTCGAGGAAGATGTTGGCGTCGTCGCGTGGGTCCTTCGGGATCAGCACCTTGGTGAGTTCGGCGCTCTCGTGCTCGATGCGCGAGTCGATGTCACGCAGTTCTTCCTCGGCAAGCCCGTGCATCTCCGCGTCGGCGCCCGCGGCCATCTCGGCGGCGGCGGCGCGCTCGCCCTCGAGGCGGCGGAACTCGTTGAAGCGCGCGGCGACGGGCTCCAGGCGCGCGTATTCCATCGACAGCTCGCGGAACCGTGCCTGCTTGCCGATGACGCCGGGATCGGCGAGCAAGGCGCCCACTTCCTCGAAGCGTTCGACCGTCTTCTCGAGGCGGCGGCGGATGGAGTCCTTCATCAATCGTGCGGGTCGAGCCGGTAGATCGCGGCGATCGTCTCGATGACGTCGCCGTCGCCGTTCTCCGCGGCATCGCGCAGCCGCTGGCTCGGCGCATGCAGCAGGCGGTTGGTCAGCGTGTTCGAGATGAACTCGAGCACTTCGTCGGTGCTGCGGCCGTGGGCGACCATCTTGTGCGCCTGCTCGAGCGTGTGCCGGCGCACTTTGTCCGCATCCTCGCGCAGGCGCCGGATCAGCGGCGCGGCCTCGCGCGTGCGCAGCGAATGCGCGAAGCGATCGACCTCGGCATGGACCAGCTCGCTCGCCTCGCGGGCGGCCTGGCGGCGGCCTTCCATGTTGTCGTTGACGACCGTCTGCAGGTCGTCGATCGTGAACAGGTAGACGTCCTCGAGCTCCGCGACCTCCGCCTCGATGTCGCGCGGCACGGCGATGTCCACCATGAAAATCGGCCGGCGCCGCCGGGCGCGCAGCGCCTCGGCCGTCATCTCGCGGGTGATGATCGCATTCGGGCTCGCAGTCGAAGCGATGACCACGTCCGCCTCGCGCAGGTGATTCGGAATGTCATCGAGGCCGATCGCGAAGCCGTGGAATTCGGCGGCGAGTTCCCGGGCGCGGTCGATGCTGCGGTTGGCCACGATCATCCGGCGCAGGCCGTCGGCGTGCAGGTGGCGCGCCGCGAGCGCGATCGTCTCGCCCGCGCCGACGAGCAGGGCAGTGCGGTTGTCGAAGCTCGCGAAGACCGTCTTCGCCATGGCGACCGCTGCGGAGGCCACCGATACCGCGTTCGCGCCGATCTTGGTCTGCGTGCGCACGCGCTTGGCGACGGAGAACGTGGCCTGGAACAGGCGGTTCAGCACCGGACCGGTGGTGCCGGCTTCCTGGGCGACCCGGTACGAGTCCTTGAGCTGGCCGAGGATCTGCGGCTCGCCGAGCACCATCGAATCGAGCCCCGAGGCGACCGAAAACGCGTGGGCGATCGCCTTATGCTCGTCGTGGTGGTAGAGGCACTGGTGAATCGAGGTGCCGAGCTGGTGATAGCGCTCGAGCCACTGGCCGAGTTCGGCCGCCGAGGCGTCCGTGACGCAATACAGTTCGGTGCGGTTGCACGTCGAGACGATCACCGTCTCCTGGACCTCCGGCAGGCTGCTCAGCTCCCGCAGGGCATCCGGCACGCGAGCGGGGTCGAAGACCACGCGCTCGCGCACTTCGATCGGGGCAGTGCGGTGGTTGATGCCGACGACGACGAGAGACATCCGGATTCCGGCCAGTGAAGTCGCGAAATTCTGGGTGATGGCGGCAGGCAACACAAGCATGATCGCGCATCCGTTATAGTGGGCGAGTCATGACTATCCGTTATCCACGAACGTCTCGATGGCCGGCCTGTGCCGTGTTGCTGCTGCTGGCGGGCTGCGGTCCGTCGGCCGAGGTCCGTCCCGAAGGCACGGTGCCGGCTGATCCGGAAACCCTGCTGGCCGATGCCGACGCGGCGCTCGAGCGGGGTGACCTGCCGCAGGCTGCCGCCGCCTACCGGCGCGCCGCCGAGGGTTCCAACGACGAAACCGTGGCCGAACAAGCCACCCGCGTGGCCTTTGACAATTTCCAGCTGCAGCAGGCCGCGCTGGCCGCCGAGCGCTGGCTGACGCTGAACCCGTCGAGCGAGCAGGCCCACCGGTACGCCGGCGTCACGGCCCTGCGCCTGCACCGCCTCGACAAGGCGGAAGCCGAGTTCGCGGAGTTGATCGACACCGCATATATCAGTCCGGCCGCTGGATTCCTGGCGCTGCTGCCGGTCATTGCGGGCGAAGGCATTCCGACCGACGTGACCGAGTTGTTCCGTCGGCTGGCGGCGAGCCACCCGAAGGTGGCCGAGGCGCAGTACGCACTCGGCAGCGCGGCGATGCGTTCGGAGAATTTCGCGCTGGCGCTGTCGTCGGCGCAGCAGGCCACGCAGCTCGCTCCCTACTGGACGCCGGCCCGGATGCTGCTCGCTCGTGCGACCGTCGTCGCCGGCAAGGACGAGGAAGGCCTCGCGATCGCGAGCGATCTCGTGAAGGCCCCGGAGTCCGACATCGCGACGCACCTCGACTATGCGTTGCTGCTCGCTGCCACCGGCCGCGACGACGAGGCGCGGGCCATGCTGACGCCGTATGCCACCGGCAGTACGGTCGTCCCCGGCGCGGTTCGCAGCCTCGGGGCGCTCGACCTCGACGCCGGCAAGCTCGATGCCGCGAACGCGCGTTTCGAGGAGTTGCTGTCCACCGGCACGCAGTCCTACGAGGCGCTGTATTTCCTGGGCGTCGTGGCGGAGCGGCGCAAGGACGCCGAGCGTGCAATGCGCTTTTATGCCAAGGTCGTCGGTGGGGATTACGCTTTGCCGGCGCAGCAGCGCGTCGCCCGCATCAAGGCGGAACAGTCCGGTATCGATGCCGGCCTGTTGCACCTCGAGGAATTCGGGCGCGCACAGCCGCAGTCCGGCCCGCAGGTCGTGGCCGCACGTGCCGGGCTCGCGGCGGCGTTCAAGGACGAGAAACGGGCGCTCGAGATCCTGAACGCGGGCGTGCAGCAGTATCCGGATTCGCCCGACCTGCGCCTCAGCCGCGTGTTCCTCTACGAGCGCACCAATCGCGTCGATGCGGCGGTGCGCGACCTGCACGAGATGCTGCGCGATCGTCCAGGCGACGTCCTCGTGCAGAACGCACTCGGTTACACGCTCGCCGATCACGACCGCCAGCTCGAGGAGGCGCACAGTCTCGTCGCCGCCGCGCTCGTGCAGTCGCCGGACAGTGCTGCTGTCCTCGACAGCATGGGATGGGTGCTGCACCGCCAGGGCAAGGAGGCCGACGCGCTCAAGTGCCTGCAGCGCGCCGGCGAACTCGGCGCCGACCCCGAGATCGACCTGCACCTCGGCGAAGTGCAGTGGGCGCTCGGTGACAAGGCCGCGGCGCGCAAGACCTGGCAACAGGCTCTCGCGCGCAACCCGGACAACACCCAGTTGCAGGAGCGCCTGAAGCGAGCCGGCCCCTGATGCGACGGGTTTTCCCGCTCATCACCACCATCGCGCTGCTGTCCGCGTGCGCGTCGGCGCCGACGACGCCCTCCCTCCCGGGCAGGGCCGTCGATCCGTCCCGCGTTGCCGAGTGGGTGGCGAGTGGGCGGCTGGCCATCGCAGTTGGGCGCGAGGGTGGCAGCGGCAGTTTCACCTGGCGGCAGCACGCGGCAGTAACCGACCTTCAGGTGCGCGGGCCGCTCGGGGCCGGTGCACTGCAGATCGTCGTTGAAGGCGATTCCGTCACGGTGACGGATGCGGCTGGCGTCACCCTGGATTCCTCGACAGCGCGCGAGCGGATTCGTGCCCGTCTCGGCGCGGACGTGCCGCTCGCCGAACTGCGCTACTGGGTGCTGGGTCTCGCGGCGCCGGGTAGCCAGTCCCGCGTCGAGCAGCGTGCGCAGCCCCCGCTGCGGATCATCGAGCAGGCCGGGTGGAACGTGAGCTACGAGCAGTTCCGGGCGGCGGCGGGTTGGTCGGTGCCAGCGCGTTTGACGGCTTCCAGCGGGTCCGCCAGCATCAGGATCATCGTGGATGACTGGCACCTGCCGCCAGCAGGCGAGGGGCCGGACGTCGGAGTCACGTCGCCTTGAACGAGCACGGGGAATCGCTGGGCCAACCGGAATCCTGGCCTGCGCCGGGCAAGCTGAACCTGTTCCTCCATGTCGTCGGCCGGCGGCCGGACGGCTATCACCTGTTGCAGACGGCGTTTCAATTCATCGACTTATGCGACGAGATCCGCTTCTGGGCGCGGCCCGCCGGAGTGATCGAGCGACTCGGCGATGTCCCCGGTGTGGCGGCTGCGGACGACCTCACCGTCCGCGCGGCCCGGTGGCTGGCGGAGCGGGCTCCGTCGGGAGTCGGTGTGGCGATCGAGGTTCACAAGATCCTGCCGATGCAAGGCGGAGTGGGCGGCGGCAGCTCGGATGCAGCCACCGTTCTGGTGGCGCTGAACCAGTTGTGGGGCCCGGGACACTCGATCGACGACCTCGCCGAAGGGGCCCTGCAGCTCGGGGCGGACGTCCCGGTCTTCGTCCGTCAGCGGGCCGCCTGGGCCGAAGGCGTGGGGGAACGGCTAACCCCGGCCGAGTTCCCGCAGGCCGTCTATCTGCTGGTGCAGCCGGCCGCCGCCGTCGCGACGGCTGAGATCTTCAAAGCCCCTGAATTGACAAGGGATTCACCGGTAATCACAATTCGCGGTTTCCTGAGGACCGGCGGTCGGAACGACTGCGAGCCGGTGGTCAGGCGTCGCTATCCGGCTGTGGCCGAAGCGCTCGACTGGGTCGGGCAGTTCGCTGCGGCCCGCCTCACCGGAACCGGCTCCTGCGTCTTCGCGGTGATGCCGGACGTCGAGGCGGCGCAGGCCGCGCTTGCACGGCTGCCCGGAGGCTGGCGAGGTTGGGTGGTGCGCGGCCTGAATCGCTCGCCGCTCGAAGCTCGCCTGCAGCGCGAGCAACGGGGCTGTGGCGCGGACGGCGGCGACTGACGAATGCGTTGGGGTGTCGCCAAGTGGTAAGGCAGCGGGTTTTGATCCCGCCATTCGGAGGTTCGAATCCTTCCACCCCAGCCAACCCGCGGCGGTTGGCGACGCTGATGTTCAGGAAATGGGGACATTCTCCATTTCCACCGGCAATGGAGAATGTCCCCTGATGGACGGTCCGACGATCGCGGTATTCACCGGCAATGCCAATCCGTCGCTGGCGCAGGACATCGCGCGCTACCTGCAGGTCCCGCTGGGGCGCGCCCACGTCGGCCGCTTCAGCGACGGCGAGGTGACGGTCGAGTTGATGGAGAACGTGCGCGGGCGCGACGTGTTCGTCGTGCAGTCCACGTCGCCACCGGCGAACGACCACCTGATGGAACTGCTGGTCATGGTCGATGCGTGCAGGCGCGCGTCGGCCGGGCGCATCACCGCGGTGATGCCGTATTACGGTTACGCCCGCCAGGATCGCCGCCCGCGCGCCACGCGCGTCGCGATCACGGCGAAGGTCGTGGCCAACATGCTCGCCGGCGTGGGCGTGCATCGCGTGCTGACGGTGGACCTGCACGCCGACCAGATCCAGGGGTTCTTCGACATCCCCGTGGACAACGTGTATTCGTCGCCGGTGCTGCTCGGCGAGGTGTGGAAGCAGAAGTACGACGACCTGGTGGTCGTTTCGCCCGACGTCGGTGGTGTGGTGCGCGCGCGCGCGATCGCGAAGCGGCTCGACGACGCCGACCTCGCGATCATCGACAAGCGCCGCCCGCGGGCCAACGTGTCGGAAGTGATGAACGTCATCGGCGAGGTCGAGGGCAAGAACTGCGTGCTCGTCGACGACATGGTGGATACCGCGGGCACGCTGTGCCAGGCGGCGAAGGCGTTGAAGGACGTGGGCGCGAAGAGCGTCGCGGCCTACATCACCCACCCGGTGCTGTCGGGGCCGGCGGTGGAGCGCATCGAGGCCTCCTCGCTCGACGAGTTGGTGGTGACGGACACGATCCCGCTGCGCGACAACGCGCGCGCGTGCCGCAAGATCCGCCAGCTGTCGGTCGCCGGCCTGCTCGCGGAGACGATGCGCCGCATACGGGACGAGGAGAGCGTGAGCTCGCTTTATTTGGATTAGCGGATAGCGGATAGCGGATAGCGGATAGCGGATAGCGGATAGTTAAGAGGGCGGCGACTTGATCGCCGGTTCGACTCCTTCACTACCCGCTACCCCCTAGTCACTAGTCACTAGTCACTCGGTTTTCTTGGTGTTGCCCGGTTTTGGTCGCGATCCGGGCGGCGTGTTGACGATAAACGGAGATATTCATGAAAACTTCATTCGAACTCGCTGCCGAGTTCCGTGACGCGGAGGGCAAAGGTGCGAGCCGCCGCCTGCGTCGCGCGAACAAGGTGCCTGCCATCCTCTACGGTGGCCATCGTGAGCCGCGCGCGCTGGCGCTCGACCACACCCGGCTTCTGCTGATGCTCGACAACGAGCGTTTCTACTCGACCATCATCAACCTTAAGGTGGGCGACGCGAACCAGGCGGCGATCCTCAAGGACGTGCAGCGTCACCCGGCGAAGAACGCCGTGCTGCACGTGGACCTGTTGCGGGTTCTCGACAACGAGAAGATCCGCATCACGATTCCGCTGCACTTCATGGGCGAGGCGGCGGCGCCGGGCGTCAAGGCGGGTGGTGTGGTCTCGCACCTGTACAACGACGTCGAGGTCAACTGCCTGCCGAAGGACCTGCCGGAGTTCGTCGAGGTCGACCTGTCGGGCCTCGAGATGAACCAGCTGCTGCACCTCTCGGACCTCAAGCTGCCGGAAGGCGTCGAGATCCTGGCGCTGACGCACGGCCGCGACGCGCCGATCGTTTCGGTGCACCACGCTCGTGCGGAGGAAGTCGAGGTGCCTGCGGCGGATGCCGTCGCGGGTGTCGTGGCCACGCCGGTTGCGGGTGCGGCTCCGGCCGCTGCTGCAGCTGCTGCGCCTGCGGCAGCCGCGAAGCCTGCTGCCGACGCCAAGGGCGGCAAGGACGTCAAGCCTGCTGCCGACGCCAAAGGCGGCAAGGACGCGAAGAAGTAACCGATCGCCCGGTCCGCTCGAGACGGGCCGCCCTTCGGGGCGGCCCGGTCTTTTTCCGCCTCCCTGCCTTTTCACGCGCAAATCCACATCACCATGGCCGGCACACCGTTGCAGATCGTTGCAGGACTGGGCAATCCCGGGCCTGAGCACCGGGTCACCCGCCACAACGCGGGATTCTGGTTCGTGGATGCGCTGGCGCGAGCGCACAGCGCGCCGTTCCGCGCGCATTCGCGCTATCAGGGCGAGATCGCGAAGATCACCATCGAGGGCCACGAGTTGATCCTGCTCAAGCCCCAGACTTACATGAATCGCTGCGGGCTCTCGTTGCGCGCACTCGTCGATTACGTGAAGGCTCCTGTCAGTGAGTTGCTGGTCGTGCACGACGAACTCGACCTCGCACCCGGCGTGGCGCGGATGAAGCTCGGTGGCGGTCACGGCGGCCACAACGGTCTGCGCGACACCATCACGCACTGCGGCCCGGATTTCTGGCGGCTGCGGCTCGGCATCGGACACCCTGGCGACAAGTCACAGGTGATCGACTACGTTCTGCAGCGGGCCGCCCCGGCCGACGAGCAGGCGATCGTGGACAGCATCGCCGCCGCGACCGATGCCCTGGCCGTCTTCCTGCGCGAGGGCGCGGAGAAGGCGATGAAGCAACTGCACACGGCGACTCCCGCCACAAAGTAAACGGATCCATGGGCATCAAATGCGGCATCGTCGGGCTGCCTAACGTCGGCAAGTCCACGCTCTTCAATGCGGTCACGCAGGCGCAGAACGCCGCGGCTGCGAACTATCCCTTCTGCACGATCGACCCCAACGTGGGCGTCGTGCCGGTGCCGGACAAGCGTCTCGCTGCGCTCGCCGCGATCGTCAAGCCGGAGAAGATCCTGCCGACGACGGTCGAGTTCGTCGATATCGCGGGCCTGGTCGCCGGCGCCTCGAAAGGCGAGGGCCTCGGCAACAAGTTTCTCGCGCACATCCGCGAGACTGACGCGATCGCGCACGTCGTGCGGTGCTTCGTCAACGACGACATCGTGCACGTTGCGGGTCGCATCGACCCGATCGCGGACATCGACGTGATCAACACGGAGTTGGGGCTCGCGGACCTCGACACGGTCGAGCGCGGCTTGCGGCGTGCCGAGAAGGACGTCAAGACGGGCGACAAGGACGCGCTACGCCTGCGCGACCTGCTGAAGCGGATGCGCGAGCACCTCGATTCCGGCAAGCCGGCGCGCACGCTGAGCGTGGATGCGGCCGACCAGCCTTTGCTGAAGGAACTGCACCTCATCACCCGCAAGCCGCTGATGTACGTCGCGAACGTTGCCGAGGGCGGATTTCACGACAACCCGTTCCTCACGGCCGTCGAGAAGCGCGCTGCGGAAGAGGGCGCGGACGTCGTGCCGGTGTGCGCGGCGATCGAGGCGGAGATCGCACAGCTGGACGAGGACGACCGGCTCGCATTCCTCGAGGAACTCGGCTTGCACGAGCCGGGCCTGAATCGAGTGATCCGCGCCGCCTATCACCTGCTCGGGTTGCTGACGTTCTTCACCGCGGGCGTCAAGGAAGTGCGCGCGTGGACCTCTCACAGCGGCGCGTTCGCGCCGCAGGCCGCCGGCGAGATCCACACCGACTTCGAGAAGGGCTTCATCCGCGCCGAGGTGATCGGCTACGACGACTTCATCGCCTGCAAGGGCGAACAGGGCGCGAAGGAAGCCGGCAAGATGCGGCTCGAAGGCAAGGAATACGTCGTCCGCGAGGGCGACGTGATGCACTTCCGCTTCAACGTCTGACGCGCGGGCACCTCTCCCGATGACTCGGCACCTCTACCGATGACTCGGCACCTCTACCGATGACTCGGCACCTCTACCGATGACTCGGCACCTCTCCCGATGACTCGGCACCTCTCCCGCTGCAGCGGGAGAGGTCGGCCGCCGGCCGGGTGAGGGCTCTCGTTACGTCCTCAAGGAATGACCTGCTTCGCGGCGTCGAGCGCGTCCTTCAGGCTGAATTTCTTTTTCTTCGGCTTCTGTGCCGGATCCTGCGGATTCGCCGGGTCCTGAGGCGTGGCCGACGCTTCGTCGTACGTCGTGCCCTCGGCCCCGTCCTGTGCGTTTCCACCCATGTCCGGCATGCCGAGCATGGAATTCGCAACCGACTTCACGCGAACCTTGAGGGCCCAGTCCGGTTCCCATGCCAACTTTGGATCCGTCGGCCGCGGCGGATAGGCGAGGTTGATCTCGGTGCCGTAGGCGATCATCCGCAGCATGCCGCCGGCGCCTTCGCCGAAGATGCCTTTCGGGATGTCGCAGCGCGTCGTGGTCGGCGGCAGCAGTACCTTGTCCTTCAGCCACTGATCGACCGACTTGTTGGTCTGGTACTCGACGAGCCCGAAGCCGGAATCCGGCAGTTCGCTCGACGTCCAGATCGTCATCTCCGCGCCGCCGCTCTCGTCACCCTTGCCACCCATCGCCGCGATGAAATACGCGCGGGCCGTCGGCAGCACCTGCCAGGTCAATTGCGTCACGCCTTCCGCCTGCGCCTGCTTGAGCGCGATCGGCGGCATTATGTCCTGCGCCTGCGGCAGGCTGAACTTGAAGTTCTCGGGTACGCCTTCGCCCGAGAACGCATGCGCGCCCACCAGCGACGCGCCCGCGGGCAGCAACCGCTTGTCGGTCAGGTTGGGCCACACCGGACGACCGGGTGCCGAGTGCGTGCCGCGCTGCGTCGCGCGCCGGCCCTTGAAGATCTCGGCCATCTGGCCGACGGTGCCGGTCTGGAAATCGACCACCTTCGGCTGTCCCGGCCGGATGGCGGCGCCGCATCCCCAATAGAGCTTGATCCTGCCCTTCGGTTGCTCGGGCGCTTCGTCGACGGAGTCGTCGTATTTCTCGGGCACGGGCTTCGCCTGCGGCAGAACCTTCAGCTGCAGCGTGGGTGCGAGTTTGGTTACGTCGGGCACGGCCTGCAGAGCTTCGGCGAGGTTCGGGTTGCGGCTGGTGCGTAGCGTCACGTCCATATAGCTGCCGCTGCCGCCGAAGCGCGTATAGCCGAACTGGTTGCCGCTCTGCTTGCCGCCAAAGAGCGCGGACAGCGGCGTGTTGCCGCCACCCCCGCCGCCCGCCATCCCGCCCATCATTCCGGCCATGCCGCCGGGCATTCCGGGCGAGGAGAAGGTGGCGATGTCGATCCAGCCTTGCGAGATCGGGGGCTTGTCCGCGGGATGTTGGGCCGCCGCCTGCTGGGCCAGCGCGGCGCCGGTGGGAACGATGATCGAGCTCGCGAGCAATGCGGCGCTCAGGACGTGCTTCATGGCGATGCTTCCGGTAGTGATTTTCCCGAGGGTCAAGTCTGGCACAGGGGCGAGGCAGCGCAAATCTGGGGTCTCCCTTGGGCACCTTGACTCCCCGGGCCCGCCTCTGGACAATTCGCGGTCCCGTGCGGCCCGGACCCCGATCCGGACCGCCAGGTTGGCACTCCAATCTGGCCTCGTGGTGAGGTAGCTCAGACGGTTAGAGCGAGGGATTCATAACCCCTAGGTCGGGAGTTCGATTCTCCCCCTCACCACCAAACCCATTTTTTCGGCCCTCAAAGCCTGCCGTCCGGCAGCGTCCGATAAGTTCCAATTATCATCATAACCCCGCGTAATTGCGGGGTTTTTTGTGCCTATCGTTCGTGGGCTGCTGCCGCATCAACTACCGACTAGTATCGGGAACATCCATTGCGAGCCGAGGGTACGTGGGGGTATCGTCAAGGGTATCCGGCAAATAGACGAGACTCATACCCCCATGTTGACCGATGCCAAGATTCGGGCCACCAAGGCCACGGAGACGCCCTGCAAGCTCTCGGACGGGGAGGGGCTGTATCTACTCATCAAGCCGAATGGCTCTCGCCTGTGGCGCTTCAAGTACCGCTACGGGGGCAAGGAAAAGCTGGCCGCGTTCGGGGGGTATCAGCCCGGATCGTCGGATCATGTCTCCCTATCCGAAGCCCGCGACCGACTGACGGAAGCGAAGCGCCAGCTACGCGACGGGATAGACCCCGGCGCAGCCCGCAAGGCTGAGAAGCAAACCCGCGTTGACCGGGAGGAGGGATCGTTTGAGCGCGTGGCCCGCGAGTGGCACGCCAAACAGGCGGAGCGATGGGCGGCGGGTCACGCCGAGCGGGTCATGGGCCGCTTGGAGGGATACGTTTTCCCCCGCATTGGGTCGGAACCAATCCGCACCCTGACCGGCCCGCAAGTGCTGGACGTGCTGCAGCGGATCGAAACCAAAGGCCGCCTGGAGACCGCGCACCGGGTCAAGGAAAGCCTGAGTGCCATATTCCGCTATGCCGTCGCCACCCATCGGGCCACGCATGACCCATCGGCGGCGCTAAAGGGCGCGCTGGCGAGCGTGAAGCACAAGAGCTTCGCCAGCATCACCGAACCGAAAAAGGTAGGCGAACTGTTGCGCGCCACACGTGGCTATGACGGCTCCAACGTCGTGCGCCTGGCGCTGCAACTGCTGTCGCTCGTATTCGTGCGCCCTGGCGAGCTGCGCGGCGCGCAGTGGTCCGAGTTTTCCTTTGACCTGGCCGAGCCGCCGAAGGGAAAGAAACCACAGCACCCCGACCCGCAATGGCGCATCCCCGCCGAGCGAATGAAGATGCGGGAGCAACACATTGTCCCGCTATCAACGCAGGCGGTTGCGGTCCTGCGCGAGCTGCACGGCATTACCGGCCCGGACGGCTACCTGTTCCCAGGCGTGCGGAGCAAGCGGCAGAGCATCAGCGAGAACACCATCAACGCCGCACTGCGCAGCGCGGGCTACGCGAAAGATCAAATGACCGGGCACGGCTTCCGGCATATGGCGTCCACGCTGCTGCATGAAAAGGGCTACAAGTCCGAGTTGATCGAACGCCAGCTATCGCACGGCGACCGTAACGCCATGCGCGCCGCTTACAACTTCGCGGAATACCTGCCCGAGCGGCGCAAGATGATGCAGGACTGGGCCGACTACCTGGACGCGCTGGCGAGCGGGGCGAAAGTGGTTGCGATTGGATCGGCAAAGAAACGAGCGAGGGCAAAGCAATGACGGACAAAAGCAAGTTTCACAAGGCGGCCAGCTGTCGCGCGGCACGGCGGGAATCCGAGCGCGAGCTGACAGCCGCCGTACGCGCGGCGCGGGATACCGTGGGGGAGAAGATGGTGGCCCGCGCCGTCGAATTGGGAACCCCCGCGACAATTGTTTCCTTCATGGTGGCAATGGGCCGCGCCTGGCGGACAGCCATGCATGAGATTGACGGAGTGGGGAACAAGTCCGTTTACCGATAGTAGCCGATAAGCTACAATGTCGTTCATTGAAGTCCGGCAGTACCAGACGGCGGACGGTCGCAAGCCGTTTGGTGCATGGCTGGACCGGCTGCGCGACGAGCAGGCGCGGGCGCGCATTGCGGCCCGTATTGACCGGATGCAGTCGGGCCTACGTGGCGACTGGAAGGCGGTCGGTGCGGACGTATTCGAGCTGCGCATAGACCACGGACCCGGCTATCGGGTCTATTGCGGGCAGGACGGCAATGCATTGGTGCTGTTGCTCTGCGGCGGCGACAAGCGAACACAGAAACGCGATATCGAGGTGGCGCATGGCTACTGGCAGGACTACCAAGAGCGCATCGGCAAGCGTGCCGTTTCGCGCAAGCAAGTACCTTCGCGATGAACGCGACATTGCCGCCTACCTGGAGGCGATGCTTGAGGATGGCGAACCGCGCGTGGTGCCCGTCGCGCTGCGCACTGTCGCTGAGGCAGTCGGCGGCATGGCGGCTCTTGCGGAGCGTACCGGCCTGAGCCGCGAAACGCTGTACCGCACGCTTTCCGACAAGGGCAATCCACGTCTGGACACGCTGGCAGCAATTCTCCATGCGTTTGGACTGCGCATTGCGGTTGCACCTGTGCCCAAGCGTTCACGACGGGCACGCGCGCACGCCGCTGCGTAAGCGCATCTGCTGCGCCTAGCCCGAGGCTGATCCCTGAGGGCGAAAAGCCGGAAACCTTCACCGGGCTGGCGCAGCGATTCTCTTGAAGGGCGCATGAAGGGGCGCGACGTGAATGCAGGCGGCAAGAGTGTCCAGAGTAATAACGCTCGCGAAGTGCAGCTTTCCGACGCGCTGGAAATCATCAAGCCGAAGCGATCCGCCGAAGCGGCTTTCGTGTTGACGCTCTGTTGTTTGTACTTGCAGACCGGCTGGCCTATGCCGCTTGAATTACGAAAGTGGCTAGATTTATATTTGTTGAGCGAGCGGAGAAAGGTCAAGAGCGCCCGCGCCCTTGGGCGGCGAGGGCTGGTCTATCGGACCAGGGGCGATTGAAACGACTGTCCGCTGCTGTCGCTGATCCCCCGAACGTGAACCTTGAACGAACCTCGTCGCAGTTGCGCTGTGAGGCATCTCAGCACACTGCTGAGCGACTTCAGCAACGAGCGGTGTTCCTGTCGCCGTTGCAACTGTCATCCTCGTCCGTTACCGTCCGTCCATGGAAATCGCATCGAAACGACGGGTCACCAGGGTCGGCGCGTGGGCTGTGGTCGCCTTCGTGACCGTCGGCTTAGC
>Ga0315287_10001754_pt1 | contig 20233 bp, 20 predicted proteins | sample YL17G11_0_MG_FD_205037 | JGI IMG/M metagenome (GOLD analysis project Ga0315287, IMG submission 205037) | Sediment microbial communities from Yellowstone Lake, YNP, Wyoming, USA - YL17G11_0 | ecosystem: Environmental > Aquatic > Freshwater > Lake > Sediment | place: USA: Wyoming | collected...
TCGGCGTTGTTCTTAATTGACTCTTTAGTGTCGATCAAGTCTTCGATGTTAGCGAGCAAGCAGCCTGTAGTGTATGCATCAACTAATGCTGGGTTGCTCGTTAACGGTACCAGCTGATAGACATCAGTCAGAGGATCCAGATGATAGATCTTGAACTTCGGTACTTGATTTAACGTAGTTTTCGTTGTCTGAAGCTCGCTCTCAAGCTCGATATTAACTTCGATGATTGCACGAGTAGCTTGAGGATAACGCGCTATGTCCGCTTTCTTTAGCGTGCTGACATGAACCCAATAGTTGTTTAAAGACCAATCGCTGATTCCTCCGACTTCAATGACGTAATATTCTGGGTCAGCGGCTTTGTTATATGACGGAAGGTCAATCTGATCTACGTTACTAGCTGTCCAATAGTAGTCTTTAAAGTTTAAGAACTTATCACGGTTGACAAGAGTACCTGACGTGTCATACTTTACGTAGCTTGTTGTGGCTGGTGGGTTCTCATGCCAAACATTGACTAGGTCGAAGCTCGCACCGTTAAACCTTTTAAACCAAAGCAACTCGTCATCATCAGGGAGAAAAGTACCTATTCCGAAGATTGTGTCATTGTTCTCGTCACGTTGAATTCGTCGTTGAATATCATCATCTATCGGGTAATCTGTGCTCTCGTTGTAATAGACGAGAGCTGATGAGTAACCTGTGTGAGCGCCGTCGTGATAGTAGAGATCAAACAGCGGAGGTTGATTTCTGAAATGCTTCTCAACTATGTAAAGCGTGCCGCTATCAGAGGGAGTTCCGTTATCCGTGTAAGTGCTAAGCTTAACATCTATAGCATACTCGATGATCGGAAGCTTAGCAGCTTTAAGGTCTGAGAAGCTAAGCACCTCAGCATGAGTGTCAATAAACGCTAACACGTCATTACGATGAACCCATAAGTTCAGCAAAGACCAATCAGACCATGTCGTGAGAGGAGGATACGGCGCGATCGGCTCGTTGCTCAAGTCACGCTCACCGCGAGCAATCACATAATATTCTAAGCTATAGGTCAGGTTCGAACGATTCGCGGCAGCTTGAATCGACAAGATATCTGGTAAACCTAAGTCGCTAAAGTCAATTGACGGGTTATCTTTGATCCAGGTTCCTACCCAGAAGTACTCGCTAAAGTTTGAAAACTTATCTAAGTCAATAGGCGGAGCGAAGTTAAACCCTGTCGAGCTTAACCACGAGGCAAAGTCATCATACGGCACACCTAACAACACAAGCCGTTGCACAAGCTCAGCCCAAGAGATAGCTCGCTCTTCAGTAGCATGCTTAGCATATGCTACCGGGGCTAACTGATTGATCTTCCTCTCGAGATCTCGTTCTACTATGTAGATGTCATCCGTTGCGCGATCTAACGAGTTCGGGTCACCTACAAAGCCGTAGAGAATTTCAGACTCGTCTTTCGACAGATGTCTGTTAAAGAGAGCACGTAAAAAAGTGTCGAGAGTCTTGTCTCGGTACCGTTTTGGAAGGAGATTTGCTAGGTCAAGATTGCCGTTCTGTGCCATAGACCTATTTACCTAGTATGCTTATGCCGCCGGAAACGACTGCTATAAATCTAGACCACCTCGAATAGATGCATATAGCTTACTTGAATTATCAAACAGCTTTTTCATGTCAATTATCTCATCATCTTTAAGCTTATGCCAAACGTCCTTTTCAGCCATTTTTTCAAACCTGACAACGGTTCCAGCTGGGCTGATCTTCATGCCCATGATGTGCCGCTGCCAGTGTTGTAAGTGCGTGACAACAAACAAGACGTTCCATATACAGCCAGAATAGAAAACTTTATCTTTGATATGATAGACCATCTCAATTGTCTCCGGAGACAAGTCAATCTCGAACGGCCGTAAACCGTCAGGTCTTTTATAGGCATGTGCTTGAAGCCTGAAGTTCTTCTTAACATTTAAGAAAATATCATCAAGCACAAACTTGTTAAAAGTCAGCTCATTGCCGTTTTTGAGGATATGGTCTAAGACATCTAGATCAACAACGCCTTCGAACTTTAAAAGCTCAAGCTTCATGGCTTCTGACGAAGCGTGACGTGATCAATGCCTCCGATGACCATGATATCTTTAAGCTCAGCCGCTGACATGAAAATCTCGTCTGGTGCTGAGCGAACATAAAGCAAGTCACCAAACCAGTTGTTAGGAAACTCAGGCACCAGCACGACAGACAACAAGTGAGGGGCTAAGCTCTTGTGAATCACAGCGCTAAGTTCGGTGCCGTAAAAGTCTTGTGCGAAGTCCCAGTTTTCGATGCTAAAGTAAGCATTGATGATGTCTAAGACCTTGACACGAAGCTGTCCTTCAGTCAACTTCGAGCTAGGTGCTTTGACTAGCTTTAGCTTAGCACGTAGTTCGGGAACAGCTTTGTCACCGAAGAGCAGCTTGATCTTAGCTGGATGAAGCACTACGGTGTCTGAGATCATCTTGCTCTCAAGCAAGGTTCGATAAGATGTGCGTAGCTCGAACGGTGTCGGAGGCACAGGTTCAAGAGCTGTGATGCCTCGTAAGTAATCAGCCATCCGTGAGTAATATCCGCGAGTCAGCACGAACATGTCTACCAAGTTTGACGTAGACGGGTCAATCATGTTCTCGTTAGGCGCATAATGTAACCACAAAAAGTCTAAGTCATCACGACCTAGCTTACGCACGTATATCCCTGACTCGTCATTGGTGTACTCGAGAGTCTCGAGATAAACTGTTGTCGGGATCGGTGTCAAGTCTCCAGTCTCTTGGTTCTTTGAGAAGTAAACATATCCGCTATCACCTATAAAGTCAAGAAACTGAAACGGCGCAGCAGGTCTACCGTCACCTGAATAGTAGTCTGAGCTTACATCAGACGGAGAGATCAGCAGCGAGTTGTAGTTGATCTCGCCGCTATTGAACCTTGTAGGGCCTACAACAAAATAAGCTTGATCGGTGCCCAGCGGTGTTCCTGTCGAGCTTAAGTTTGACTTTAAGAGCTTGACTAGGTCATGAACTCTCTTCTTGGTGTCCGGATCAACGATATAAGATTCTTCGTTGTACCAAAACTTTGTAGTAGGGCTCTCTATGATCAGCTGGAAATTTCTACGAGTCAGCCGCCAATAGCTTACATTACCGTCGACATCATCAACGCGCTGCACGATCAAGACCCAGCTCGCAATCTCATCATTTACATCATATGCTAATGTTTCAGCATCAGGAGAGAGGATAGACTCATCGATCAGCTCAAAGACACCGGTCAAGTTTTTCTTGTAAATTGTCGGTTCGAGCAAGAACGTGATTCCGCTCTCGATCACTGTGATGATGAAAGCATCACCGATGTATAAGGCTGTTGACAAAGCCGCAGGCGGGAAATCAATGATGAAGCTGATCAAACCATTGTCATACGGGGTTCCTACTGTCCCGCCTGATTGAATCCCGCTGTGAGAGCCAAAGACCGAGAAAGTTCCTAACGTCGCGTCTACGATCTCAATGGTCCATGTTTCTTCTTCGGCAACTCCTTGCGTGATGTCGGCTGAAGTCAAGAGGTCAGGGGACGAAATTGTTAGAACAGAAGCTGAGTTGATCACAAGCTCAGAAGCAAACGAACGATCTGGCTTAAAGCGAATGCCAAACCTCATCTGACGTGTCGCGGCTTCTTGCACGCCAGAGACATATCCAGGTAAAGGCACAGGCGTGTAAATGTTGCTCGCTACGGTGACCATCTGGATGTTAGCATCATAGACCCGTTGGTCTGTGTCTTCGTTAACTACGCCGTAGTACGTCTTAGGTGACGTGCCGGTAGTAAAATCAGGTCCGAGCGAGACTAGGTAGTCAGGTTCTCCGTACCAATGACGATCAAGAGCTCCTTGAATCAAAGTCTTCTCTTGAAGAGGGAAGCCGTTGATTTCTTGTTCCACGTCTTCGATGAACTTAGTCCTCGGTCGAATGTAAGCGAGGTTTAACGGTGATGCTGACTCATAAAATGCATAGACCAAGAGGTTATAGATTCCTGGATCACTCAAAGCTGGCTCGAGAAGCTCGTCAATAAGGCTTCTCGAAGAGAGCGTTGAAGTCTCAGCTGTCTGGCTGATGTCATAGTACATGCGCGAGTCATCGCCAAAAACCTTGACGTTCTGATACGCTCCTGACGCGTCATTCCACTCGATGTACTTAGGTTGGCCTGCAAAAGTCCTGTTGACGGCTTTAAGCCTCAAGATCGATGAGTCTTGAAGCATGTATGAGTTGTAGTCTTGCCCATTGACCATCCGGTCTTGGGCATAATACACAGCAGGCGCTGCGCTGCGAATATGCTCGATGTCTTCAGACGGCGCTGAATTTTGAAGAGCCGAGACTAGTGAAACTGATAGCGTGCAAGTCTCTCTGTTTCCTTGCTTTGAGGTGTATGCAAATGTCAACGCTTGGTTCATGAGCAGCTCTTTAGAGACTGTCATACCACCGCTGTCTGAGCTACGAACCCAAAGGTTGAAGAACCCGACTGGGATCTCGGAAAAATCACCAGAACCGAAGACGACTCGGATGCTGTCGTTCTCGAGGGTTTCAACCTCGTACTTCTTCATGCTCTTTAATGTGTTGAATGCTAGGTTCTGTCCGTTAATGTTCTGGACGATATCCCACTCAGCTAAGAGCTCTTGTGCCTCTGATACCTCTTGCAACCACACGTCAACATCATTGACTCCTGGCACAGCGATATCTAAGATTCGATTCGGTAGAGGAGCATCAAACGCGAACTGAGTTTTCTTAAGAGTTCCCTGCTTGATGAACATCATAAAGCCGGTCATGCTTGATCCGTCACCGAAGCCGTCGTCACCGTAAAGGATTGAAAAATAATTTCTTGGGTTCGGGCTACGTTCAAAGACGCCGTTCTCATCGATGTCTGAAGGCACAAGCTCAAACGGTGTCTGTGCTCCGTTAACATTAAGCTTGATAGGTAACGTGCCATTGACAAATGAAGTAGCATTAGCATCAACCTCAAGCACGTTCGAAAGCTCATATTGTTGAAAGACCGTGTCATCGACTTGCATAGATTTGTACGGATCACCGAACGATTTTGTTATTAAGCGATTCATCACTAGCTGAAATTGTTCACGCCAAAGAGAGTTGCTAGGATCAGCCCACTTGATGACACGGTTAGCTAACGAGTTACCTTGTGAGTCACGTACATCCTCTGACACAGAGACTGATGTAACCTTGACTAGACCACGAAGCGGCAAGTTACGTGAAGCTGTGTATGAGATGAGCTTCGCTAGGCGAAGGATGCTTTGCTTGCGCTGAGCCGTAGGCATGAGGTTTTCATGCGCGGTCATGTCAACACGGTAAGAATGCTGTTCAGCTACGTATGAGAAGAGCTCGATCAGCGCGATAAGCTGGCTTGACTCGATGTAGTCGTTGAAGTTCTCAGGATAGTTGAGCTTTAAGTAGTCGAGCAGAGACTGCTTGACCGAGTCATAGTCATATGCTGTAAAGTTGACTTGCTCGAAAGCTTTATAGACTCGATCCCAAGTCTCTGCAACGTAAAGAAGCTTATTCGTCGTCATGGTGTTTCTTCCAGTTTGGTCCAGCAGTCGAATGCAGCACCAAAGCGCCGAGCACGGTGCACGTGAAGAAGAACATTATTGAGAACGGTAACCACACCAAGCTAGCAGGTTTCATCGGCTCCCCACTTCTATGTAGAGGTCTTCGACCACGTTAAATTCTTTGTATCTTACTTTAGCTGAAGCTATCAAAGCATTCTTGTCTTTTGCAACGATGATGTCTAGCGCGAGCATCTCGACTCGCGGATCATGCTCGATGACAGTTGTCACGTCTTCACGAATCACTTCCTCCGTCTCGCTGTCATTAGGTTCAAACACCAAGAGCGGAATCCTCGTGCCATAAGTAGGCATGTTAAGACGTTCGCCACGAATGGTAAAAATCTCATTCATCAAGTCTTCTTGAATGCACTTGACATCATAGATTCCAAAGCCGCCGCCCTTCTCTTCGTAGCTTCGTGTCGAGAAACCTCGGTAATAGATTTTTTTCATTTGCGAGCTTTAGCCAAGAGAGCGATGCGAGCACGTTCTTTTAGCTTGTTAGTAACAACGCTTTTATAGTCAGCTTCTAAGTCTGTGATTCGTTTCGGGTTCACGTCGATGATTTCGTTTGCGAGAGCTTCGTCAACATCGACATTCAGTTTGGTTAACCAGCTAAGGCCTGCAAACGCGCCGATCTTAACAGCTAGCTCAGACGAGATGTATTCGCTTAAGTCAACTTCATGAAATCCTACGACACGGCTTGCTGCTGCTTCCCACGCGCTGTCTAAGTCTCCTGACACGTTAAAGATATGATCGACGATGCGTTTTACTGAAGCATGATCATCTTTGATCATGTCTATCAAGTGTCGAGTAATAGCGAATTCTTTAGTCCCGGTTATGGTTATGTCGACCAAATGATGAGGATCAAATGTTTTAATGATGTCTTCTTCCAAGAAAGCTACACCGATACGGTGCTTTTTCGCTGTAGCAACAAAAGCATCTTGTAGCTTTGAAGTCAACTTGTGATAACCGAATGTCTGTGCAAACCACCGTTTGAACTCATAAGTGTCAAGAGCTTGCTCAGTTCGACCGCGCTTGTGATGTACATTCTTGATCAAGCTGGTGACTTTCTTTTCAATCATCTCAGGATCAATGTCATCATATTTGACAGCTGAGAACACGCCGTTCTTCTTAGCATCAGCTTCGAAGATATCATACAGCTTCGGGTAAGATTCACAGAGCGATCGTACCTCTTGCGGCAAGATGTGCATGTCTTTAAGACCTATAAACTGCTTAGAGTCAAAGTTGAAACGCATAGCTTTATAGTTTCCCTGGCCGCTTTTTTCACGATCGATGAAGTAACATCTTGTCCCGTACTTATACGGTTGATAGTTTTCATCATCGAAGAACACATAGTTGAAGAACTTGACCGCATGCTTAGTCTTAGCTTCGATCACGCGAAGCTCATTAGTGTCAATGTGAACGGTAGCATCTTTTGACGCCATGTCCTCACGAAAAGTTAAGAGCTCGCAGATTAAAGTCATGATAAGCTATTTATGACATGGAGCATTAGCCTTGATACTTCTTGTTTCTAGGAGTCTTGCATTTTTCTTCATCTTCGTCTCGAATATAAGGTGTTGACTCATGCAAGGGGACAATCATCTTCGCTTTGATCTCGTCAAACTCAATCTCACCTATCTCTTCAGCCGCTTCAGCCATGTCAGCGCCTCTAGCACCTCCAGCCGGGGAGCCGCCTGGATCGGTGTCTGATTGTTGAATAGGGTTGTCAGCATAGAGGCTCATCTCATCACCAGATGCGTTCAAGCTCTTGCCCTTGAGGTTTAAAGTGCCGTCAGCTTCAACATTGACATCGTCGCCTTTGATGTTGACAGCTGAACCTTCGATATTGATCCCGTCACCTGCTGCTTTAAAGTCAATGCTCTCGTTAGATGACAGCTTGACGTTGCTTGACATCGAACGAATCTCGATGTTTTCTTGAGCTGTCATCTTGATGAAACTCTCGTCTGAACGAAGCTCTATCCCTTCGCTTGAGTGAAAATGAATCTTGCTTGTTTCAGAGCCGCCTTCTTCAGCATAGTCTCTCACATATCCTAGAGGTTGACCGCTGTAAGGAGGTTTATGACATTCAGCTGACTCAGGAATTGCATCTCCTATCTCACCGTTTATAGTCTTAAGATGTAAGTCGCGAGAAGCCGTCAGCTTGATGTTAGCGTGAGTAGAGAGCATCTCGATGTTAAGCTTACCTTGGATCTTGACAGCTCGCTCTTCAGACTGGATGTTGACCCTCTTCTTCGCGACGATGTTGATGTTCTCATCAGAGTAGAGGTTGATGTCATTTTCAGAGTGTATGTTAAACTTCGAAGCTGTGTAGAAGTAGATCTTGCCGCTACCTTCATCTATCTCGATCCAGTTGCGTCCCTTCGCGGTCGAGATGTAGATTCGCTCATTAGTGTCATCGAGGATGATCTGGTTACCTTCTGTCGTGCGGATCCTTGTTCGACAGTATTCATCGATGTCAGACATCAAGATGTAGTGTTTCCCAGGTGTCGTGATCGAGTACATCTGAGAGTCAGCTTTCTCTGGCTCTAACGGTTTTGGAAAGTATCCGTTGTCTGTAGGCTTGACCTTGTTCTTGTTTGACGGGTGAGAGACTGAACGCTCATATGAACCTCTCGTGCGATAATGAGGATCATCCTTGTAAAGCCCAGCTTCAGTCTGATTGACTTTGTAAGTATCGAACTCATTTTGACCGTAGAAACCTGATTCATCTATCTCAGTCTTCATCCCGTCATCATCTATGCCAGCAGGTAATGTTCGATTATGCTCAGGCATGAACATGCACCCGATAAAAAATCTATTTTCAGGATTACCGTCAAGAAAACCTATGATGATCTGAGCCCCGTTTTTAGGAATCGCCCACATCCCATAAGCAGAGATTCCTGCAACTTCTGTTTGCTCTCGCCCTATCTTAAAGTTTGCTGTTGTGCCGCCGAACGGAGAAACATACCAAGCCCACGGTAAGTCTTCTACCTTAAAGTCTTCTGAGTCAATCGAAGGACAAAAAGCTTGTACTCGACCATGATGAGCAGGATCAGCATTATTTTTCACGATACCGACAGTCATGAACAGCTGCTGACCGTAGGTAGAAATACCTTGGGCTTTTTTGTTTAGCTCTTTCATGAAGGATCTTTATATGTGAGAGTGATCAGCTGTTCAAATTTTCCGCCGGAGAAGACATTTGTCACTGTGTAAAGCAAGTAATACCCGGTGTAGTAAAACTGCCTACGTTGGCCAAAATCATCTAGCATGAAGGTGTTGACTTTAACCCAAACTCCGCCTGTCGTGTTAAACATGTCTTTTGACCCGTCAGGATACGGGGTGCATAAGTCGAGGATGCCTTTATGTCCTCTGATTCTCATCGTCTGCTGAGGATGTACAGATCCACGAAAGTTTGCAAATGTATCATATGCCATCCTCATAGACGGTACGTCTTTGACGAGCAGCATGTTGAGACCCATCCTCTCTACCAGAGGATTTGTAGCTAAGTAAGCTATATCACCTTCAAGAGCCTCTATGAAATTTTTCATAGGTTTCAAGCTGATGATCTTCGGGCGCGTGATGTCTTCGTGTACTACATCATTAACATATGCTTCTGGCTTATAAGTCTGGAGCGTCGAACCAAAGTTGACGTTATAGTCAGTGCCAAAGTCTGTGTCAGTAGCCATCCAATTGATCAATGTCGGGAATGCTACCTCATAATCAATGATGTCAACGTTTTTACCTGCACCTGCAAAATAATAGTCAAAGACAAACTCATGTTCAGCTCCGCCTTTATAGACTTTGATGTCAAATACTATCTCTACCTCGCCGTCTTTTTTATAAACCCTGGGTATGATAACAGGCATCCAAGCGCCAGGATGTAGTTGTTTTGCATAAGCTTCTTTTGAAGCACCGATCATGCTATTGACTTCTGATGAACGAGTAAGGATGTCAAAGATGAACTCACCGATCTCTTTCTTAGAGTCAAATGTCAACTTCTTTTTATCATCTGGCGCAAATGAGTTCTTAAAAATTACATCTAACTCACCTCCTATCTCAGAATCTAAGAGGATAGTGTACTTAAAAGGTCTCGCATTATTATGGTTACATAAACGATTTGTATAAGTTTCATCATAATTTTCTTGAAGCTTTGTTTGAAGTAAACCGATGGCTTCTTGAACGGTGTTTGCCTCAAAAGACATATTTTTGTCTGTAAAAGCAAAGTTCATCTGTGAACCGCGAGGACCGTTACGAGTCGCAGCTAGCGAGCTCTCCATCGCTAGCTTCATGTTGTATATCGAACCGATATGATTAACTGTTGAGCTAAGATCATACAACGTACCTGCGATGAGATTGCTGTACATTGTTTGAATCGTGTTGTCAGGATATCGTCCTACAAAGATAGGTTTCAAGACAAAGATCAAGCTTGAAAAGTCTTTAATGTCATACATTCCTCTGAGAGCTTGAATCTTTTCCATGAATCCGAAGCCACCAGGTTCCGTTACAACCAAGTCACATACTCCGTAAGGAACTAAAACTTGAGTTCTCGAAGTCATGTTACATGATGCTGTATATCTTACATTGTCAATGACTTGGTGCGCGTCTTTCCTGGTGTTGATAAGCAGTGTTCCGTTCGGCGACCAACGCGTTGTTTTAGCATTCGCGTCACTGCCGTCTAGCTCTAGCAAGACATTCCAGTCTTTATGAGCATGCAGCTCAAAGTGATAGGTATATGTTACAAACCTATCAAGGGGGTTGGCTGGTGTCGCCATGTTAAAGCCTCATCGAGGGAACACCGCCTACAGTTGACGGGTCAACTTTGTAATAGCTGTCAACTTTTGATTGAGTCGGGATGAGAAGCTCTCTACCTGCAATCAGCTCAGATGCTGGATCCAAGATTCCGTTGTATTGACAGATGATCCACCAAAAACCTACATCACCGTAAAAAGCATATGAGAGAAGGTCTGGACGTCCTACATATTTTTCTTCCATCACATAAAGCAAGTCTGAAGTATCTTGGAGAACTGTTCTTTTGTTCCACCACTCTAAAAACTTGGCTGAAATTTCAGTAGCCCCACCTCTAACATACCTGCCGTTTTTCTCATTATAAGTTGAGTTTTTAATTGTCTGATCTGTCATCTTAACCACCTACAATCGAAGGAGGAGGAAGTCCGCTCGAACGAGCGAATGAGTCTACGACTGTGTTAGAAACCGGCAGCGAAGGTGCAGGTGCCTGCAAAGGAGGACCAAGCGTTGGGCCGATACCAGAAACAAAAGGATTTCCTGTTGTAGGAAGCTGAGCCGTGACTTCTACAACCTCTGCGCTGTTATAGCTTGCTACAGACGAGCTGGCGTTCGCGACCAAAGCTAAACCTAAATCTATAGGGTTGTTGACAGCCTGGTTAAGAATATTTGCGATACCAGTGATGATAGGAACAACAGGCATCGTGATGTTTGCGATAGACAACGGATCAGCGGTAGTTCTTGCGTTGCCAAAATCTGTCCAAAAGGCTCCGCTGATGCCAGGCCCGCCTCCTCCTTTAAATGCTCCTCCTCCTGAAGCTGAAAGTCTCCAAGCGCCACCTGTAACTTGAGACGCGCTATAAACTTCATCAAGCTCTAATGAAAGCTGACCGATGATCGGCATAGCTTGTCCTGCTTGCCAGATGTAATCAACTTCGTCAGGGAAGTTCCACCCATAGCTTCTTAGAACACACTGTCTACCGTGAATGTTGTTATGCCTAAAAGCATAAATTTTTAAGATAGGTGGAGTAGCTCCTGTAAATCCAAAGTCTGGAAGTAACCACTTTCTAGCAAGGTCAAGGTAGCCTGCATTTGCTTGTGCTTCGAGAGGAGTTCGTGAAACGAGCTTTCCTTGAATACCCCATTTCCGGCCGTCCGTGTTACGATATGCAATAATAGAAGTAGGAAGATGAACTATGTTAAAACCTTCATAGTTTGCATTGCGTGACTCATTCAACGGTGATGACGCTTCGAAAACAATCTGACCTCCAGGTCCTTTGATTTTTATCTTGTAGCTGCTCATGCTGTTCTCTTAGGTTGTGCTCTCTTGTAAGGCACGCTAAATTGGTCAATTGCCAGAGGAAGGATAGGGCCTCGAGCGATCAAGGTGTTTTGCTCAGTTGCTTCTGTGACAAAGTTTCCAAACTCATCATGCAGCTGCTCTTCGTAGATAGGCTCAGAACCGTTTGTCTTTCGTTTGATGCCGTTCGGTTCAGCTGGGTCATATATGATGATGTCATCAGCATAAAAAGGACCGCGTGTCACGTCATTAAGCTCGAAGCCGTAGTAGTCTTTCACATAAAGCTGGTTGTTAGTCATGTCATCGAGCGATGACACCTCATTAACCATGACACCGGTGTTATGCGGTGGATTATTCTGTTTGCTGTTTGAAACTGTCTTTGGCAAGCTAGCGTGTCCTAAGTAATCATATGTCCACGCCAAAGGCTTGCTGTTCTCGTCAAACTGCTGACGCCAAAGTTCTGTTCCTGAGCGAGACCCGCTAGGCAAGAGCCTCGAACCGTTAAACACAGTTCGCGTTGTTTGAACTGTGTCACCTGTGACGATGTCTGTGAGGCTGACTGGTGCGGTGCCGATCGTAGGTGTCGCGGTAGCGAGCAAGTCAAGCACGTCTTGCCAAGGTACTAGCTTATACGACGGTAGAAACCTAAAGACGATGTATTGCTCATAAAAGTTAACAGGTGCTAAAGCTGAATACCCTCCTGTGCTTCCTGAAGTAGGACCGGTCGCTAATGATTGAACTTCAAACGAGAATGCATCAACTACCCGAAGCACTTTCAAACGAGCTTCAGGGGTTGTAGTGTTGTAGATGTCTACCACGTCTCCTACATGAAGATGATGATGCACCGTGTCTGTCAGCACGATCTTGTTAACCGTGCGCACCCAGGGCACGACACGTGCTGGTCGGCGCTGATCAGACGGGCGACCTTCATCTTTGTAGATGCCGATCAAGATTCGTCGGCCGTTCCGAGTCCAAATTTTCGCGCCTAGCTCAGGAACAGGAGCTATCACCGAGTCACAAGCATAGTCTGAGTTATTGTTCGGCCTGTAAACTAAGCAGAAGCTAGGAATGACAAAGTCCTCTCGCCACATCGAGTACACGTCATAGCCTGGGTCAAACGGTTGATCAAGCCCTGGCGAGCTCATGCTTTGAGGCCTTTAGGTTTCGGTTTCTTTACTTGGTTTAGCTTGCTAAAGAGCATCTCAGCGATGGTCTCGTCATATTTTCCAAAGAACTCTTTAAACAATGACTTGACCCTGTCATCATTTTCAGCCTCAGCCGCTTTGATCAAGGCTTCACGAACTTTCGTGCCTGAGAGATGACCGACATGAGAGTCAGAGACAACGTAGTACATCGTGCCGTTAATCTCGTCATTGACAGCAAATAAGTCAGGGCTCTCTTTCTCAAACGACGCAGGCTTGCCTTGCTTGGTAGTAGGATAACGTTCAAAGTACTTTGAGCTACGATAACGATCAAGGTCTTTTGACCCTACTACCATGATACAGACAGTCGGGCCTTTGTACAAGTTGAGAATCTCAACTGGGCTGAATGTCGGGTTCTTGCACTGTACTACATGATCACTATCAATGTCATACAACCTGACCATCACCTCTTTACGTTCTTCGAACGTTAGAGGTGAAACATCACCTTTAGCCGGGTCAAAGTTAGTCTTGTTTGATGTAGCAATCCAAACGGATTCTGAGCCAAAAGCTTTACATAAACGTTTGTAAACTGTATAGTGGCCACGATGAAATGGTTGAAATCTTCCTCCATAGATGACGGCAGGAAGCTTTCGTTCAAGCTTTTCGAGCAGCTGTTTGATCAACCTTGATGACACGCCAACCTCGCTTTTGCTAGACCTAAATAGATCTGGATTCTTGTCTCGGTCTATTTATCGTAGCCCGGCAAGGCTAAATTTACCTCCTCTGATGATGATGATATAGTCAATAACATCTCCACAGCCAACAGGAGGCTAACGTAACCTAGGAATACGATTGTCAATCTCCCCTCTAAACCAAAAGCGACAGAAGAACTTAGATGTACCTGAAGTAACAGCTAAATATTACTTGACGAACTCAAAGCTCTTGCCTGAGGTCATCAAGTCAAAAGCAGAATGTAAGATCAGCTCACAGCTCGCTGAGATGCTGATGCTCCTCACGAAGCGTTATGCTTCAAGGCCTGCTTTTTCTGGCTATACTTTCAGGGACGACATGGTCGCTGAAGCTTTAGCTGATCTTTGTAAGAACGCGCTCAAGTTCAACCCAGAGCGGTCTGACAACCCGTTCGCGTTCTACACTTCTTGTATCCACAACTCGTTCTTAGGCTTCCTCAACGTTGAGAAGAAGCATAGGAAGATCCGTGATCAGCTGTTGGTTGACATCGGTGAGAATCCAAGCTTCAACTTCCAAGAAGAGTACAAAGAGCAGCTTCGAGAGGGTGGGATGAAAGAAGAGTTTGACCAGCTCAGCGCCGACATCATCGAAGCGCGTGAGCGAAAAGCCCGCGAGGACGCCCAAGCCGCAGCAGACGCTGCCGCGAAGACCGCCTTGGCACTGCTGACGTTTGACGAGTCAGCGGTTATCCGCATATCAGACGAAGTTAAACTTGAAGAAACCAAAGGAGCTGAAGAGGCTGGCCCTCTTTACTGATATACACTTCGGTCGTAGAGGGAATCAACGACAACACAACCAAGATTGTCTTGATTTTATCGAATGGTTTTGTCAGCAAGTAGCGCTCGACGGTGATGTCACACATGTCGCTTTCTTGGGGGACTGGTTTGAGAGCCGGTCGGCGATCAACATCGAGACGATGGACTTCTCATACAAGGGTCTCCAGCTCTTAGACAAGCTAGGGCTACCTATCTTCTTTGATGTCGGCAACCACGATCTTCACAGGCGCACTACACGTGACGTTCATTCTGTCCGGATGTTCAACGAAGTTGAGAACATCACAGTCATCGAGAAGCCGACCGTCATCGACGGTTGCCTCTTCACACCGTACCTCTTTGATCACGAGTATGATTCGCTGACTCAGTACAATGATCTTCAAGCGTGGTTCGGTCATTTTGAGTTCAAGGATTTCTTCATCACGGGTTATAACACGTTGATGGACAAAGGACCAAGCCACAAGATGTTTCCAGGCCCGAAGAAGATCTTCTCTGGCCACTTTCACAAGCGGCAACAAAAAGACAACGTTGTCTACATCGGCAACTCTTTCCCGATGGACTTTGGAGACGCAGCTGATAACAAGCGAGGGGCTGCTTTCTATGACACAGAAACAGACGTGGTCAGCTTTGTTGACTGGACTGACTGTCCGAAGTATGCGAAGACGTTGCTTAGCCGTGTCCTCGATGACAACTGGGAACCAGTACCTAAGTTGAAGGTCAAGTGCATCGTGGACACAGACATCTCATACAGCGATGCTCAAGACTTACGTGAAGCGTTGATCAAGACCTATGACTTGCGTGACTTCATCCTCGAAGAGGACCGCGAAGCGAAGCAAGGGTTGCTCGAAGGTGACACGTCTCGTGTCACCGAGCAGGACACAGAGTACACAGACATCGATGACTTGGTAGTCAAGCAGCTCGAAGTCGCGCTGAAGGATGATGCTTTCAAAGGCAAGTATGACATCCAAGTGTTGATTGATACATACAAAAGCTTGAAGGTCGAGACAGGTGCCAAGGATGAGTAAGCTGATCGAGATGAAACCGTATCGACAGCAAAAGCAGTGGTTGACACCAGAGCTTCTACACAGTGCACCTAGCGCTAAGTTTTGCAAGTGGATCATGAAAGACGGAGCACAGCTCGAACATCCTAGAGGTGGTCCACTTACTTGGGTTCAATGCCCGCATGAAGGCGTGACTGATGTACGACGAGTCGATGATAAGTGGTGCTGGTTCATAGATGAAGCATAATAACAATGAGTGATCTTACTTTCAAGTCGCTGACTTTTCAAAACTTCATGTCCTTCGGGAACGTACCGGTCATGATCAGCTTTGAGAAACCAGGGACTTGCTTCATCACAGGCGAGAACTTAGATGACGGCGGCTCGTCAGGTGCAGGTAAGACCACGCTGATCAACGCGCTGTCATACGTGCTATTTGACAAGGTGCCTGACAAGATCTCAAAAGAACGGCTGATCAACCGCACGAACAAGGACGAGAAGAAGACCGTCATGGAGGTCACTCTCAACCTGACCAAAGGTGGGGATGAGTACCTCATCAAGCGGTTTCGAGGACAAGAGACCGGTTACAAGCTGATCCACGTCAACCACCCTGAAGAAGCCGACAAGGACATCACGAACGCAGGTGGGTTCAACTCTTCTGTCGAAGAGTTGATCGGGTTCTCATATGAGCTCTTCAAACAGATCATCCTCTTCAACGGAAACTCTGCACCGTTTCTAAGCTTGCCAGTAGGTGACCAACGCGACCTGATCGAAGAGCTGCTTAAGATCACCTTGCTCTCGCGCAAGGCTGAAGCGCTGAAGAAGCTCATCACGACCATTGACCAAAATATCAAGATTCAAGAGGCTTTGGTCGCGCAACAAAAAGTTCAGCTTGAGAAGCAGAAGAAGCAGGTGCAAGAAGCCGAAGGACGTGTCGTGGCGTGGGAGGATGGGCATGAAAACCGGTTGAACGACGAACGTGCAAAGCTTGCTCAAATCGAAGCCGTAGACTTCGAGGCTGAAGAGCAGCGGCACGCGGAGCTGGCCGAGTTAAATGTAGCACACATCGAAGCCACTTCCGCGCTTCAGCTTATTGAGAACCAGAAGCGAGCGAAGAACAGCGAACTGCTTCAGTTTCCGAAGAAGACAGAGCTAGCGCTGCTGAAGTCTACATACACAGAACAGCAACGCGACCATGTAAAAGTCATCACTGAGCTAAAACATCTACGAGACGCCAAGTGTCCGTACTGCTTACAGAAGTTCGCTGATGCGAAGACGAAAATCAAGGACCTTGAGAGCAAGCAAGCGAGCCTCGACGAGTCTAATAAGACTGCCGTGACAGGCATCGCTGAATGTGAGCAAGCTGAAGTTGACTACAACGCTAAAGTCACAACTGAGCTGACCGCTATCATAGATGAGCTTAAGGCTAAGCAAGCTGAGCTCGACGCGCTAAACAGCGCTGCTAAAGAGCTAAAGAGAACGCTCGCTTATCCTGATTTGAAGAGCGCGCTCGCAGCGAAGAACGCGAAAGCGATGTTGATCGCGAACATCTCAACGGTCGAAGCGGAGGCTAACCCGCACGTAGACGCTCTCGAGACTTTGTTAGCGAGCGGTGACTCGAAGGTTGACACGGCTGAGCTTGACTCGATAGTACGCTTGAAGGAGCACTATCAGCTTCTCCTCAAGCTCCTAACCGACAAGAACTCGTTCATCCGCAAGGCTATCATCAGCAAGACCTTGCCGTTCCTCAACAAGCGGATCGCGTTCTACACCGAACGCTTAGGTTTGCCGCACGTAGTCAAGTTTCAGCCTGACATGAGCTGCGAGATCACACAGTACGGTCGAGACCTCGATCACGGTAACTTGTCAAACGGGCAGAAGAAGCGACTGAACCTCTCGCTCTGCTTCGCCTTCCGAGACGCGCTGACCTACTTGCACTCAAAGGTCAACGTGCTCTTCACAGATGAGATCGACGGCGGCTCGCTCGATGAGCAGTCTGTTAACCTAATGATCGGCTTGCTGAAGCATAAGGCATGGGATGACGCGATCGGCATCTACATCATCTCGCATCGGCCAGAGTTTGACGGTCGGTGTGACCGCAACGTGGTAGTCCGGCTCGAAGGTGGGTTCTCGACCATCATCGAGCAAGCGGAGGATTGATGAGGCCTAGCCGTCCAGGTGAAGTAATCTGCAAGTGTAGCGTGTATCGCTTCCCCCATAAGCAGTTCGGCGGACGATGCACGCTTCTTCGTTGGGTCGCGACTTTCTTCAGCGAACGTCACAGAGTATGCGACGATTGCATCAATTACGTAGAACATGAATGTCAGTGCGTGACTGGAGTTGAACAACCTACTCACTGTCCTGAGCTTAGGAGCTACATCAGCTTCGAAGAGATCAAGCTGAACGGCGAGGCTAGGCTCATGATGGAGCGGTCAACGAAGAGCTATAAATGATCGTCGGGAATGGTAGCTTGATGGCGCATTGACTTTCTATATTCAACATCTGCATCGCTCAACCTTTTGTCTATCTTTTCTTTTTTCTCAAGCTGATCAAAGTAGGATATGACATCCTTATAGCTAGTAGCATCAAAACCTTTCAAATTTACGTATGCTATTTGTAATTTCTGTATTAGATGCATTGATTCTTTGGCCCACGCGCTGTGGTCGCCGGTGTCTTTAGATTTTAATTTTGCTTTCGCAAACTCATTAAGTTCATTAACTGCTATCTTGAGTAGCTCTTTTCGATCTGCGGTTTCTGTCGCTTTGAAAAGAGCCCTGCATGTCTTTATAATCACGTAAAAGTCTTTGTTGCTAATATCCAGATCTTTAAGAAAGTCTTTAACATTTTTCCTAAAATTCTCTGGGCTCACAGTCTTCATGTAAGTCGGGTTAAAGGACTTGATTGCTAAAATTTCGCTAAGAGGTACTTTGATACCAGCTAGTTGACGAATGCGATCGATATCCATGATAAACCCTTTAGAGTTGCTGTGCATTATTTAATGGGTGATGAGTTACGAAGCAGCTATAAATGATTCTATAGCATAGGAGATTCCATATGAAAAACGTCACATCAGCATTCCTCGACAAGGTTCCAGGCGACATCGCAGACGCCATCTTAGTCGAACAAGCATCAGCCGCTATGACAGAAAAACTCGCAAAGGTCCGAGACGAGAAGGGTCGAAGTGGGTGGCACAAGCCTTCTTGCTCGACCGATGACTTGATGTCTAAGCTGCTCGCAAAGGTGGAGGAGGGAGACATGGTCGACGTGATGAACTATGCTGCCATGATCTATGTGCGTAACGAGCTCTACAGTTCATGAGCTCCCCGGAACTTACTGAAGTTCGAACCGTAGAACCGGTCGACGAAGAGAAACCGCGCAAGAAAGCTGTCAACGGCAAAGCGAAAGGTTCAGGCTTTGAAAACACGATCGCGAAGCTCTTGTCAGCAAAGTTCACGCCTCTTGAGTTCAGGCGCTCACAGTCATCAGGCGCTATCCTCGGTGGGCAAAATCACGTGTTCTTGCACAAGTTCTCTGACCACGCAAAGGCGCTGTTCATCGGCGATGTAGTGCCGACTAATGAGGCTGATGTAGCCAGAGATGAAGGCTGGAGGTTTCGCTTCACGCTCGAGTGCAAGTTTTACAAAGACGTAGACACTCTTAGCCAGCTCTTTAAGAACCCGCAAGTGACCGCGTGGTATGAGCAAGCTAGGATCGATGCCGCGAAGATCCCAGACAAGCTTCCGCTTCTCATCTTTAAGTTCAACCACACTCACGTGTTTTGCGCGTCCGATGCTGAGCTGACAGAACCTCCTAAAGCTTGTACTACCATCATTAGAATGTGGTACAATAGTAAAGAAGGAGAGCGAAGGTCAATCTACATCATGCTTCTCGATGAAGTGCTAAGAGACTTAAGCTGGTTAAAAACTGACGTACCTAAAGGGATCCTCTCATGAACGCGAAGAAAGCGAAGCAGCTGCGAAAGGTGCTTAGGCAGGTTGAAGCTGCTCAGAAGGCTGAAGGAAAAGACGTAACGCATCTCGCGTACATCGAGAACGAGAACAACCGCAAGTACACGATGGTACCTAAAGCTTTCAACCCGCTAGCTCCTAAGCCAGAAGGTGAGGCTGATTCAGAGCCGAAGCTCGAGCGAGTACAGATCGCGCCTGGCACGATCAGGGTCGCTCCAAACACGATGCGTGGGTTCTATCATATGTTAAAGGGAGCAAGAGTAGGAAAGAACCTGTCTAAGCAAGGCAGCACGACTACGACAGCTGGGTCAGGCGGTGCTACGGCTACCACTAAGACTGTTACGCAATTTTAATTTACATTCTTAAAAAAAATCGGTACAATGCCAAGGTAGTCTCGGAAAACTTTTGACTGCTCCTGTGTGATGTAAGACGAGCTCCCGCCCCTGGCGGGGCGAGTGGCGGCGGATCCGCCGCCAATTTACCAGAATACCGGCACCTGCTTCTTCAGCAGCTCGCCGACCTCCTTGAAGCGCTTGTTGAGAAACTCAACAGCCTTCTCCCGCTCGATGGGTGTCATCGCCCACATGTCATCTCGTGACAGCGAGCCTCTAAAGTAATACTGAAGTTGAAAAAGCGTGTCGATCAACACTTCGTTGTCTCGGGCGAACGAGTTGATGACCTGTGCGATAATCTGTTGGTCATGAGTCCCGATCACCCGAAGAAAAAATTTATCGGATCAAGCTCCAAGTTATGAACATATTCAGCTTGGCAGTCTTTACATCTAAGCTTTGCTTTGAACTCATAACCCCACACGTCTGTCTTCTTTACGCCATCATAAAGCTCGTTTAAGATCGGCTTTGTCAGCGCGCGTAACCATTGACCGATTTGTTTTTGGTCAGCCACGATCACGTGTGTCCCTTCAGCTGTGTCTGTCTCTACATTCTTGATCACAGACAGGAG
>Ga0315287_10001755_pt1 | contig 20231 bp, 18 predicted proteins | sample YL17G11_0_MG_FD_205037 | JGI IMG/M metagenome (GOLD analysis project Ga0315287, IMG submission 205037) | Sediment microbial communities from Yellowstone Lake, YNP, Wyoming, USA - YL17G11_0 | ecosystem: Environmental > Aquatic > Freshwater > Lake > Sediment | place: USA: Wyoming | collected...
CGCGCCGTGGTCTGACCGCCACGCCGGCGCGGCGGAAGCGGTTGGCCACAGTGGAGGGATCGACGCCGAACCGGGCGGCAACAGTCGCGAGCGATGCGCCGCTTGCGTAGTAGGCGACGGCGGCGGTGAGCGCGTCGTGGTCCCAGGTGGTGAAGGTGGACCGGAGTTGCACCTGTCGGCGGCCGAGGTGGGCGATCACGGTGGTCCGGTGCACGCCGAAGTGCTCGGCAAGCTCCTCGACGCTGTCGCCCGTCTGGTAAGCGGCGACCAGCTCGTCCACCTCCGCGGTACGAAGTCGCTTCTGGGTCCGGTGTGGTCCCGCCCGGTCGGTGGTCGCAGGAATCGGTGCCGCGGCGGGTATTCCGGTCGACTCGATCGAAGGGTTTGAAAGCTGTCCCGTTTCCTTCTCATCGCCCGATCCGGACGGACTCCGAACCCGTTTCGGCCGCTTCGACCCATTCTCGCGGGTATCGCCGGAGCCTGCGATCCCTTGTCCGGCAAGGGATTCAAGGGATTCGGGGGGGATTAGAAGCCGTCTCATAAGGTCCACTCCGTTGTGGAAATCACAACGGCAGGCGTCGTGTCGCTGACTCGCACCGTTTCGGGCCCCGGGCCAAGCCCGCCGGCAGCGCGCCGGTCAGCCGGCTGCGTCGCCCCGATTCTCGAGGACACGAGCAACGGCTGAAGCGATGTAATCGGGCTGGTCGAGCCACGGGACGTGGCCGGCCTCGGGGAGCATCTCGAGGTGGGCGCTGGGGATCTTCGGCGCGAAGGCTCGGGCCACTTCTTCGCTCCCGATGGGATCCTTCGCTCCCCACAGGAAGAAGGTCGGCGAGGTGATGGCGCCCAGCAGGTCGTCGTCGAGAACCAGAGCAGGGGACACCCCCCGCCTCGGGTGCATCAATGGCGGCATCGCCGCGATCTCGTTGCGTATGGTTTCGGTGTCGTTGAGCAAAGATCGGAACCAGGCGATCCCTTCCTCAGGAAGGCGGCCCGCATCGAGCGCAGGACCGAGCCCCAGCTGGCGAAGCATCGAGCGCGCCATGCGGTGACCCACCGGCAGGCGAGTCATCAGCGATCCCAAACCGGGCACCGCGGTCATGCGCATCGACAGCGGTGTGTGGCGGGCGTAAGCGCCTACCGGGAACCCCAGAAGGACCATCCGATCAACGCGGCGGGGATACGCAGCAGCAGCACGAAGCGCAAAGTACGCACCGAACGAGGTAGCGACGAGGTGAGCCCTTTCAACCTCGAACGCGTCGAGCACCTCGGCAAGGAGTTCGTCGGCAAACGGCTCGAAGGTATCCATCGATCGCTTCGGGTGCTCCAGCGGCTCGCTCAGCCCGCAGCCCGGGCGATCGAGGAGCAAGCATCGGAACCCGGTCAGCCGGGCCGCCAGAGGCGCCCAGCCCGTTCCGCTCGTGCCCCCACCGTGAACGAAGAGCACTGTTGGGCCCTCTCCGACGATCTGGGCACGTACCCGCACGTTCGACGACGGCAACTCCGCCCACGCCTCGGTCGGTGTTGTCGCCTCGGCCGCCCAGTATCGGGCCTCCGACGCTCGGTGCGAGTCGACACGGTTGGGCATGCCGAGATCATCCCAGTTCGCCGAGCTCGACCGTCATCGCCGTGGGCAGCCTGTCGTTTCGGTTAGCGCCGACGGGAGCCCGCGCCGAGGCGTCGGTCGGCGCCGACGGATCTAGGTCCCGAGCATGTGTGACGATCCCCTGGATCGCGTCAGGCGCACCGGAAGTGGACGAACTGGTCGCCGCGTACCGGGCTGGCGCCAGCGTCGAGGAGCTTGCCGAGCGCTTCGGCGTGCACCGGACCACCGCGGTGGCTCACCTCCGCCGTCGACAAGTCGAACGTCGGGCCGCATTCACCGCCTGGGACCACGACGACCTTTGCCGTTGCCTTCAAGGCTCAAGCTTGAGCACACGCTCCGTGATGCCATGACCAGGGCCGCGACGGTTCTGAGCTGCGAAGAGGGAAGTCGCCTATCTCAGGCTCGGCCGGCTGCTGCTTCATCGGCCCGGTTGCGCCCGGTGAGACGGATCAGCTCCTCGTGCAGCTCGAACCAGACGGTGTGATAGCTGTCCCGCAGAGGATGCGCGATCATCTGCAGATCACCCGCGGAGACTGAGGCGAGCGAGCCGTCGAGTCGTTCGCGGTAGCGCTCGAACCGCGGTTCGGATGCGGCGACGACGTCGATGATCGGAAGAATCGTCGCGTGCACGTCGATGCGCAGGCGAGCAACGACCCAGGCGTCGTAGTCCGCGTCGGTGTGATCGTTCGGCACGCTCTCGCCACCGATCTCGCGGACCTGCCATGCGGCCACGACCTCCTTCAGCTCGTCGTTCACATCGTGGAAGTCGTTCCAGAGCGGCTCGACGATGGGACCGAGGCGCTCCGCGTCCGCCGCGAAGCGAGAACCCACGCGGGCGATGGCGTCGGGGAGCAGCCGCACCCGTTCGCCCGGCAGTTGCTGGGCCGACTCGGTCGTGATCAGCCGGGCCACGATCACCGCCACGTCACCAACCGCGCAACCGAGCACCTCGGCCACGGTGGCGGCACTGGCGGCTCCCTTCAGGCCCAGAACGCGCTCACAGGTCTCGACGGTCGCCGCCTCGGCGCACGTCGAGGGCGAGGATGCGACCGAACCCGCCGCCCCCTCCACTTCCCGTTGCCACCGTCGCAGGATGGCGACTTCCTCGACCTCGATCTCCTCCCCGCGATGATCGCCGAGCAGCACGACGCCGCGATCACCGTCGACGGTGAGGATCTCACCCGCCGCGATGTGGCGACCGGCGATCGAGATGCCGTCGACTTCAACGGTCACGGCCGACGCACCGACCACCGCGGGAACACCCCAGCTGCGGGCGATGACCGCCGCGTGGCTCACCAGCCCGCCGAGCGACGTGACGAGTCCGCCCGCTTCGGCCATGCCGGCAATGTCGGCCGGAGAGGTCTCGCGGCGCACCAGAATGACGGGCTCACCCTTCGCCCCGGCCGCGATGGCGTCATCGATGTCGGTGCACAGAGGGCCCACGACCCGGCCCGGTGAGGCCGCCAGACCCGTAGCCAGAACCGCGCCTTGGAGATCGCCCGCGGTCTCGGGATTGGACCGGGTGGGCGGGTGCTCCAGGATGTCGGCCACCAACTCCACGGCATCGCGCCGCCGGAGCGAGAAGGCCGGGTCCTCGGCGATGTCGATCGCAACTCGAAGGGCCGCAATCGGGCTGCGCTTCCCGCGTCGGACCTGGAGCAGCCAGAGGGTGCCGTTCTCGACGGTGAACTCGATGTCGACGAGGTCCCCGAGGTCCAGTTCCAGCCGTGCGGCTGCCTTGTCGAGCTCATCGGCGACATCGGGCCACCGGGTCCGCAGCTCGCTCACGGGCAGTGTCGAGTGGGTTCCGGCCACGACGTCTTCGCCCTGAGCCCCGACGAGGAAGTCGCCGACCAGCCCCTTGGCTCCCGAGGATGGATCACGGGTGAAGGCCACCCCGGTGCCCGACCGGGGCCCGAGGTTGCCGAAGGTCATCATCTGCACCGTGGCCGCGGTGCCGAGCGACTCGCTGATGCCTTCCACGCGCCGGTAGGCCTGAGCCCGATCCGAGTGCCACGACGCGAACACCGCGCCGACCGCCGCACGGACCTGGTCAAGTGGAGCCGATGGGATCTCGAATCCCCGGTCGCGGAGCAGTGACCGCATCCGGCCTGCCGCCGCGGCCAGCTCGTCCGGATTCATGCCGCGCCCCTCGTCGTGTCCGAGGCAGTCGGTCGAGATCGTGCGCATCAGGTCGCCCGGGACGCCGAGGACGATCACCGAGTACGACTGCACGAATCGTCGGGCGGTGTCCCACGCGAACCACTCGTCACCGGTCGCGACACCGAGCGCGATCGCGGCGTCGCCGGTCATCGCGACGTTGAGCGCGGTGTCCATCATCCCGGGCATGGAGACGGGCGCTCCCGAGCGGACGCTCACGAGCAGCGGGACCGAGCCGGATCCCAGCGTACGTCCGGTCGTCAACTCGAGCTCGGCGACACCGCCCCCGATGGCTTCGTCGAGCTCGGCGAACCAGCCCCCTTCCCTCACCCGGTTGCAGGCCTCGGTGGTGAGGATGAATCCGGGAGGAACGGGGAGCTCCATCTCGGTCATGCGGACGAGTGCAGTTCCCTTGCCGCCGAGGAGCATCTTCCGCTCGTCGGGCTCTATCCGGGCTCCAGCGGCGAAGGCATAGTGCAGCGGCCGACTCACTCGTGCTGACCCCAGCTCTCGAGGCGGTCACGGACCGTCGCGGTGAACTGGGCGGCCGGAGCACCGTCGAATGCCCGGTGGTCCCACGTGAGGCTGAGGGTGAGCAGCGTCGTGCGGGCCGGGACCTCGCCTTCCCAACAGACGCCATCGCGCAGTCGTCCGACCCCGAGGATCGCCGTGTTCGGGGGGTTGATCACCGGGGTGAACGCGTCGACGCCGTACATCCCCAGGGCCGTCACCGAGAAGGTGCCGCCCTCGACCTCGTCCCGCGAGAGCTCGCCCGATCGGGCTGCCGAGGCCAGGCGGGTGGTCTCGGCACGGAGCGCCTCCAGCGAGAGGGTGTCGGCCTTCTTCACGACCGGGACCACCAGTCCACCCGGGATGGCCACCGCCAGACCCACATTGATCTCGGGGAGCAGCGCGAGCTGGCCTCGAGCGATCTGGCTGTTCACGACCGGATGGTCGACCAGGGCCCTTGCGACCGCCGCGACGACATAATCCGTGTAGCCCGCTCTAGTGGCGGGGTCGTCACCCGTGCGGTGTCGGACCACGGCGTCCATCACGACATCCATGGTGAGCGTGAGCTGCGCCATCTCCCGCAACGAGGCGTGCATCTTCGTCGCGATGGTGCCCCGCATTCCCGCCAACTCGATGGTCGACGAGGGTGTCTGTGCCAGTGCGGCTTCCGTCGGTGTCCCGGTGGGCCGGATGGCCATCTGCTCTCGCACATGGCGCTCGACGTCGGCCCGATCGATGCGTGGATCAGGTCCGCCGGCCCGTACGTCGCGCAGGTCGACCCCGAGGCGGCCGGCGGTCTGATGCGCAGCGACCGTCGCGTCGGGTTCCGGCCCGTCGGCCCCCGCCACCGGCACGTCCTCGGACACGATCCGCCCGCCCGGGCCACTCCCGATCAGCCGGGACAGGTCCACACCCCGCCAAGCGGCGATCCGCCTGGCGTTGGGGGAGGCGAATAGACGAGCCCCGTTGTCGCCCACCCTCGGGGGCGCCGGGTCAGGGGCAGCGGTCGGGGACGGGGAGAGGCCGGTGCCGGACGCCACCGCGTCCGTCCTGGTGGGTCGGTCCTGGTGGACCGGCGGTGTCTCGCCGGGTTGCAGGAACCACCCGATGCGCTCGCCGCAGGCGAACGTGTCCCCAGCCTGGCCGATGATGTGCAGCACCCCCGACCCACTTGCTTCGACGTCGCTCTCGACCTTGTCGGTCTCGATCGTGAGCACGGCCGCGCCCTGCTCGACCTCGGCGCCGTCGGCCACGAGCCATTCGATGATGCTGCCCTCCTCCATGGTGAGGCCGAGCTTGGGCATCTGGAACTCGATGGCCATGGCTACCCCGCCGGGCCCAGCCGCGGCCGATCGAGGGTCTCGCGGATCTGTACGGCGATCGTTTCGGCGTCCGGGACGTAGGCGGATTCGAGCGCGGGGCTGAACGGGACCGGCGCGAAAGGCGCTCCGACCCGGGCGACCGGCGCGTCGAGGTAGTCGAAGGCGTGCTCCTGGACCTGGGCCGCCAGTTCGGCGCCGAGACCACCCGAGCGGACCGCTTCGTGCACCACGACGACGCGGTTGGTCTTGCGGACCGACGCCAGCACCGTGGCGATGTCGACCGGGCTGACGGTCCGAAGGTCGATCACCTCGCAGTCGATGCCCTCACCCTCGAGTTGTTCGGCGGCCGCCAGCGCCTCGATCGCCATACGGCTGTAGGCGATGAGCGTCACGTCGCGACCCACTCGGGTGACGGCGGCCGAGCCGATCGGGATCTCGTAGGCGTCCTCGGAAACGATCCCCTTGTTGCCGAGCAGCCTCTTGTGCAACACGATGATCGTGGGATTGTCGTCCCGCACCGAGGCGATCGTCAGACCCTTTAGGTCGTGGGCATTCGACGGCATCACCACCTTGAGTCCCGGCACGTGGCAGAGCATCGCCTCGAGGCTCTGACTGTGCTGGGCCCCCGCCGACAGCCCCGCCCCGCCCATGGTGGTGATGGTGAGGGGCAGGGTGGCATTCCCGCCGAACATGTACTTCAGCTTGGCCGCCTGATTGGCGATCTGGTCCATGGCGACGAGCACGAAGTCCATGAACATCAGGTCGACCACCGGGCGCAGGCCCACGACCGCGGCGCCGATGCCGAGCCCGATGATCGCCTGCTCGGAGATGGGCGTGTCGACCATCCGGCGCTCGCCGAACTCGTCGACCAGTCCGTCGAAGCTGTGGAACACCCCTCCGGTGCGGCCGACGTCCTCCCCGGCGACGAAGACGTCGGGGTCGGCCTGCATGACCTGCTGCAGGCCTTCGGTGAAGGCGTGCAGATAGGTGGTCTGTCGCTCGCTCATTCTCCGGCCTCGGTGTAGACGTTGGCCAGGAGATCAGCCGGATCGGGGAGCGGACTGGCCTCGGCGAACTCGATCGCCTCGTCGACCTCGGCGAGCACGGCGGTCCGGGTGGCGGCGATGTCGGCGTCGGACGCCAGGCCGTCCGCGATCATCCTGTGCTCGAGTGACGCGATCGCGTCCCGTTCGCGCCATTCGGCGACCTCGTCATCGCTGCGGTACTTCATCCCCAGTGTCTGGATGCCATGGTGGTTGAAGTAGCGGTAGGTCTTGCATTCGAGAAAGGTCGGGCCCTCGCCGGCCCGGATCGTCTCGAGCGCCTGGCGGGTCGCCTCGTACACCTCGATGGCATTCATCCCGTCGACCACACGCCCGGGCATGCCGTAGGCCGCGGCCCGCTCGACCACATCGTCGATTGCCATCGTCCGCGACCGAGCGGTGTACTCGGCGTACTCGTTGTTCTCGCAGACGAACAGCACCGGCAGCTTGAGCGCAGCGGCCATGTTGGCGGCCTCGTGGAACGCCCCGATGTTGGTGGTGCCGTCACCGAAGAAGACCACCGACACGGTGTCGTTGCCCCGGTACTTGTTGGCGAACCCGGCACCCACGGCGATCGGGAGCCCGCCGCCGACGATGCCATTGGCGCCGAGCATGTTGAGCTCGAGGTCACAGATGTGCATCGAGCCACCCTTGCCCTGGCAGTAGCCCGTCGCCTTGCCCATGAGCTCGGCCATCATCTTGTCGAGGTCGCCGCCCTTGGCCACGAGGTGTCCGTGGCCCCGGTGGGTGGAGCTGATCTGGTCGTCAGCACGGAGGGCGACGCACACGCCGGCTGCGACCGCTTCCTGGCCCACGTAGAGGTGGACGAATCCGGGGATCTTGTTTGCCTCGAAGAGCCGTCCAGCGGCCTCTTCGAAGAAGCGGATGCGAACCATGCGTCGGTGGAGATCGTCGATGATCTGATGGTCGGGCTTCACGAGTCCTCCCGACATCGGAAGTGGCGCGCGGTCGATGGGTGGGTGGCGGGGTTCATGCTGTCGCGCCGAGGGCCCAACGGATGGACCGCCGCAGGAGCTCGTAGTACTCGGCCGTCTCCCAGGAGCAGCGGTCCACCGACGGGTAGTAGTCCGTCAAGGGAGCCATGTCGTAGTGGCCGCGGCAGTGGCCCAGGGTGTTGTAGAGCACCGCACCCTGACCGAGCGGTCGCAGGTACTCGATGAGGTGCTCGCCGGGTCCGGCGGTCCAGTCCGATTCAGCGAACCCGGGCGCCTCACCGTGCCAGTGCGTGCGCAACAGCACCTCCAGAGACTCACGATCGGGGTAGTCCATCAGGTACAGCTCGTCGGTGGTGGTGAACGAACCGATGCCGGCCACGAGCCAGTGCCCGGGGGCCGCGGTCTCGACCGAGATGGGCCCGAGCTCGGGGTGGGCGATGAACTGGCTGCCCAGCGTGTCGGCCCAGATCGGGAAGCAGCGGGGCGCTTCGACGCCTCCGGGACGCGGATGGTCGAGGGCCGAGTTCGTTCCGTGCAGGGCCACCCACCGGCCACCTCGCTCGACCCATCGGCGGAGGGCTTCCTGGGCGTCGGCCGATGGCCGCACGTCGCAGGTGTAGCTGACGATCATGTCGGCGGTGACGAGCGTGTCGATGTCTTCCCAGTCATCGCGCACCGCGACCCGTACGTGTTCGTGCCCGGCCAAGAGACCCAGCAGCTCCCTCCGGGCGAAGTCGAAGTCGTGGTACCGGCCGCCGGCGACGAGGCACGCATCGACTCGGGAGAGCTGCACAGGAGGCATGGGTCAGTAGTCGATGCGCTTGAGGAATCCACCATCGATGGTCAGGTTGGCGCCGTTGATGTGCGAGGCCGCGTCGCCGGCGAGGAAGGCCACGGCGTTGGCGACGTCCTGGGCGAGGCCGAGTCGGCCGGTCGGGTGGCCGGCCACCGTCGCCTGGTAGAAGTCGGGCTTGGCGGTCCGGATCATGTCCCAGTCCCCGCCTTCGACGAACACCGGCCCCGGGGACACGACGTTGCAGCGGATGCCCCGGGCGCCGAGCACCTGGGCCTGGCCCAGTGTCCAGTTCGTCACCGCGGCCTTGAAGGCGCTGTAGCTGCCCGAGCCGGACCCGAAGTGCTCGGCTGCCGCGGTGGTGCCGATGCTGACCAGCGAGCCGCCGGCGTCGGAGGCCAGGGCATCGGCCGCCGCGGTGACGCCTCCGACGAGTGACAACAGGTCGATCTCGAAGTTCTTCGACCAGTCGGCCAGCACCTTCTGCGGCTTGCCCGACGTGTTGTGCACGTAGATGTCGATGCCCCCCAGCTGCTCGGCCGAACGGGTGACCCACGCCTCGAGCGACGGGAGGTCGGCGGCGTCGACCATCTGTCCGACCACGGTGCCGATGTCGGACAGTTCGGCGACCGCGCTTTCGACGGCGTCGGCGCTTCGGGCGCAGATGGACACCGAAGCTCCCTCGGCGAGCAGCGTCTCGGCGACGGCCCGACCGATCCCCTTGGTCGAGCCGGTGACGAGCGCTCGCTTGCCCTTGAGTCCCAGGTCCATGCAGGTGCTCCGTAATTGATCGCGTGATTAGTTATTCCACCACTCCGATGGCCCTCGCGGCAATCCCGGTGCTCACCGGGGCACGTCGGCCCAGGCGACTCCCTTGTCGACCCTCGGCTCTCCCGGCAGCCCGAGCACCCGTTCGCCGATGATGTTTCGCTGAACCTCATCTGAACCACCGGCGATGCGATAGCCCGGTGCCCCGAGCACGTGCTCGCCCCACGCCCAGGTGCCCCACTCGCCCGAGTCGGCGACGAGCCTCGGTCCGAGGATCCGGCCCGCCACCTGTGACATCTTGGTCATCCCTTCGGTCCACATGAGCTTGCCGAGTGATCCCTCCGGGCCCGGGGTGCCGCCGCGGGCGAGGTCGGCTGCCCGCTGATTCAGCAGTGCCTCGACCCGTTTGTGGATGTACACCCCCATCAGATCCTGGCGGGCGAGCGCGTCCTGGGTGACCCCCATGGCCCGCGCCGTCGCCAGCAGATCCGGCCATCGGCCACCTGGTCGGTCGCCGCCTGCCGATCCGGTCGGGTCGCTGTGATCGCGCTCGAAGCCGAGGGTCGTCAGCGCGACCTTCCAGCCGTCGCCCTCGGCGCCGAGGCGCATCGAGTCGGGGAGGCGGCAGTCTGCGAAGAACACCTCGTTGAACGACGAGCCACCGCTCATCTGCCGGATCGGGCGGATGTCGACCCCGGGTGCGTCCATCGGGACCAGGAAGGCCGTGAGGCCGTGGTGCTTGGGCAGGGACGGGTCGGATCGGGCGATGAGCAGACCCCAATCGCTGAACTGCGCACCGGAGCTCCAGACCTTCTGGCCGCGGATGACCCACTCGTTCCCGTCGCGCTCGGCCCGGCAGGCCAACCCGGCCAGGTCGGAGCCGGCTCCGGGCTCGGAGAACAACTGGCAGCACAGCAGCTCGGCCGCCAGGAAGGCGCCGACGAACCGCGCTCGTTGCTCTTCGGTGCCGAAGGCGTCGACGGTCGGTGCGATGAGCTCGGTTGTCACGCTGAAGGTCTCATGGCTGGTCGGCACCCGATAGCCGCGCTCGAGAACGGCGAACGCCCGGGCGTGCCCCGTGCTCAGCCCGAGCCCGCCGACCTCGGGCGATTCGGTGATGGCGTGGTAGCCCTGTGTGGCCTTCAAGCGTCGCCAACGCTGAGCATCCTCGAGCAGGGTCCGCTCGTCGTCGAAGGCGAGCGCGTGGAAGACCGCGACGCTGAAGTCCCCTTGACCCCAGGCCACGTCGTCATCGCCCGGTGAGGGGCATTGATCATCGTCGAGCGGGTCACCGTTCTCGGCCAGCCAGATCGATGCACGATCGGCGAACTCCTCGACTGACTCGCGCACGGGGACAACGTAACCCCGTCATTCGGGCCGCGGCATTGGCTGCGAGGGGGCGTGGTGCCGCGCCCTACCATCTCCTCGTGGCCGCGAAACCTCCCCGACTCGGACGGCCCCCGGCGTCGAGCTCGGTCGAGACGCGCGGGCGGATCGTCGGTGTCGCCCGCCGTTGCTTCGCCGACTGCGGTTACGAAGCAACCACGAACCGGATGCTGGCCAGCGAGGCAGGCATCACCACCGCGGCGATCTACCACTACTTCGATTCGAAGCTGGACATCTACAAGGCGGTCCTCGACGAGGTCCAGGAACAGGTGTACCAGTTGTTCGCCACCGCGGAAGGCGAGGCCACGACCTTCCTCACCAAGCTCTCGGCCGTCTACGAGGTCGCCTACGACCTGAATCGAGCCGACGCCACGCTGGCCCGCTTCCTCGGCTCGTCGCGCATCGATCGCCTGCGCGACCCGGAGCTCGCGGCCGCGCTCGGGGTGAGCGACACCCGCGGCGAAGGCTTCTTCGAGGCCATCGTCGATTGTGGCATCGCCACCGGCGAGGTCGACAAGGCCGATCGGGAACCGTTGATCAGCCTCATTCGGGCCTTCAACATCGGTCTCACCGACGGGCTCTCGGCCGATCACCGCGAGCACCGACAGGCCGTCGACGGCTTCCTGCTACTGCTCGGCGGATACGTCGCGGAGAACTAACCGCGCGGTTAGTATTTCGGATTCGTCAGCCAGACCGGCTCGAAGAGGGGGCACCAGATGGGTCAGCTCGAAGGACGCGTCGCCTGCGTAACGGGTGGGACTCGTGGAATCGGACGAGCGGCCGCGGAGGCGTTCCTACGAGAAGGGGCCCAGGTCGTCGTCAGCGGACGTGACGCGGCGAAGGGCGAGCAGGCGCTGGTCGAGATGGGCGGAGGAGACGACGTTCACTTCGTCGCCGGCGACGTGTCCAGTCGTGAGGACTGCGAGGCGATGATCCAGGCCACGGTGGACCGCTACGGCAGGATCGACATCCTCCACGCCAACGCCGGCGGCGCAGTGAGCCCGGCGCCGGTGGCGGCGATGACCGACGACGCCATGCAGGACACGCTCCTGTGGAACTTCTGGCACACGTTCTGGACGATGCGCGCCGCGCTGGGCCACATGATCCCGCAGGAGAGCGGTCGGATCATCGCGACCTCGTCGGTCGAGGCCAAGATGGGCACGCCCGGGCTGTCGAACTACGTGGTCGCCAAGCAGGCCATCAACGGCCTCGTGAAGACCGCCGCCAAGGAGGTCGGCACGCTCGGCATCACCGTCAACGCGGTCTGTCCCGGCGCGATCGAAACCGATGCGATGCGCGACAACGCGCCGGCCGCGGCCGAATCGATGGGAATGAGCTACGAGGCGCTCAAAGAGATGTTCTCCGAAGCGTCCGCGATCAAGCGGCTCAACGAGGTCGAGGATGTCGCCGAGGTCGTGGTGCTCCTCGCCTCGGAGGCCGGCGCCGGCATCACCGGCTCACTCATCTCGATCGACGGCGGCACGTCGCCGTACTAAGGAGCAGCACATGGGAAAGCTCGACGGAAGAGTTGCCGCCATCACCGGCGGTACCCGCAGCATCGGGCGTGGGATGGCCGAGGCGTTCCTGGCCGAAGGCGCCAAGGTGGTGGTCAACGGTCGCGGCGAGGAGAAGGGGCGGCGTTGCCTCGAGGAGATGGGCGCCGGAGACGACGCCGTGTTCTACGCCGGCGATGCATCCAAACAGGCCGACGTCGAAGGCTTGGTCGACTTCGCCATCGCCCATTACGGCCAACTCGACATCTGCTGCCTCAACTCTGGCGGCGTCGAGAACACCGCGCCGGTCGCGATGATGACCGACGAAGAGTGGAAGCTCGAGATGGACTGGAACCTCAATCAGGTGTTCTGGGGCATGCGTCGTTCGCTGCAGCACATGATCCCGCGCGAGACCGGCCGGATCCTGGTGACCTCGTCGGTCGAAGGCAAGCTCGGCAAGCCGGGCCTCCCCGGTTACACCGCGGCCAAGCACGCGGTGAACGGCCTGGTGAAGTCGGCGGCCCACGAGGTCGGCACGTTGGGCATCACCGTCAACGCCATCCTTCCGGGTCTCACCGAGACCGACACCCTCACTGAGAAGGGCCCTGGTTCGGCCGAGGCGATGGGACTCGAGAGCTACGAGGCCCTGATCGAGCTGTTCACCCAGGGTGCCGCCATCAAGCGACCGAACAAGATCTCCGAGGTCGCCGCCGTCGCCCTCCTGCTCGCGTCCGATGCCGGCCGCAACATCACCGGGACCCTGTTCCCGGTCGATGGCGGCACCATGCCCTACTAGTCGGAGCCTTCGAGTATCGGCTTGGCGATGCGGTGGTGGGGGACCTGTGGTCCGGTCACCCAACCGCACAGCTGCGGATCGCACTCGCGCAGATCGCCCTCGATCCAGGTGCCGTCGGGCCGGAACCGGCCTGAGCGTTCGCCGTCGGTGACCAGCAGCACCCCGTCGCCGTCGCGCTCGTAGAGCGCTCCGGTGATCGGGTGGTAGATGCCCTTCACGGGTCCTCCTCGATCCAGCGGGCCAGCTTGTCGTGCAGCCAGCGGATCTTCGACTCCTGGTAGTCGCCGAGGGTCACCCCCGGCTTGTGGGTGGTCTCGAGGCCTTGCTGTACCCGCGCCATGTTGAACAGGTCCTGGTTGAAGACCTTGCCGAGCATGCCCAGCTCCGGAGCGTCGAGAAAGGTCTCGTCCTCGGTGAGGAAGTGCACCGGCGTGTCCGGCGGCCTCTCGCCGCGGAAGGGGGCGAGGAACAGGCACTCCATGATCGAGCTGCGATGGTCGTCGCCGTTGGGCCGGAACCGGTACACGATCCGGTTGAACGCGCCCCAGGGGTGGAAGTTGGGGAACACCGTGTAGTCGATGCTGTCCATCATCTCGGCGTCGGACATCTCGTCAACCCGGTCTCCGGCCACCGGCCGCCAGCGATCCCGGCTCGCCTCGGCGCCCACCTCCCGCATGGACTCCTCCTCGCTGACCGGCAGCGGCGACGGCTCGTCATGGCGGGTGTCGGTCATCGCCCGCATCATCTGGTCCTGGGTGGGGGTCCAGGCGAGCCGGGGACTCGGCGACCCGCCCGCGGTGATCACGCGGGCGAAGTTGTCCCATATGTCGATCTGACTGTTCGTGTCGGCGAGGTAGGGCAGGATCTGCGGGTGGGTGGCGCCCACGTGGAATGCCTCGCAGAAGGCCTCCTGGGCCACCTTCCAGTTGGCGTGGATGACCTTCGCGACGTGCGCCTCGGTGTAGCGATCCTCGAGGTCCCACGCCTCGAACTGCTCGACGATGCCGCCAAGGAAGGACTCCAGAGGCTCGGCGTCGGGCGAGGGGTTGATCATCACGAACCCGGCCCAGGTACCCACCCGGCACTCGGGGAGCGAGAACTGCTCATCCTGCACGTGGGGGAAGTCCCAGCGGGCGGGAACATCCTTGAGGGTGCCGTTCAGGTTCCAGGCGAACCCGTGGAAGGGGCAACGGATCTCGCTGCATCGTCCGTCATGGTCCTTCAGGCGACGACCGCGATGCAGGCAGGCGTTCGGGTAGGCCTTGATCTCGTCGGGAGCCGTGCGCATCACCACATACGACGAGCGCACGATGTCATAGACGATGTGGTCGCCGACCTCGGGGATGTCGCTCTCGCGGCAGGCGAACTGCCACAACCGCGGCCACAACCGCTCGGCCTCGAGGTCGTGCCAGGCCCGCGAGGTGTAGTGGGTCACGTCGATGTCGTCGCTACCGAGGTAGCGCGGTGACTCCAGGCGCAGGACCTCGGGGACAGACCTGGTGTCGGTGTCGAGCAACTGCTGATAGCTGATGCCCTGCGAGCGCGCCTCGCCCGGCCCCGGCCCGCTCACGCCTCGGCCTCCGGCTTGTAGTTGACGGAGCGATGGGTGCGTCCGCCGGCCACCAGGATCAGCTGGCCGGTCACCCAGGCCGCGGCGTCCGAGGCCAGATACACCACCGCGGCGGCGATGTCGTCGGGTGTCCCGGTGCGGCCGAGGGGTACCGACGCCGCGATCTCGGCGAGCTTGGCCGGGTCGTTGGTGAGGATCTCCCGGAATGCCTCGGTCACCACCGGACCGGGGGCCACGCCGTTGACCCGGATGTTCGGTGCCAACTCGAGCGCCAGGGTCTGGGTCAGGTTGTTCAGGCCCGCCTTCGCGGCCGCGTACGGCCCGGTCGAGGGCGAGCCGCGGGTGCCGGCGCCCGAGGAGATGTTCACGATCGTCCCGCCATGGGTCATGTGGGTCGCCGCGGCCTTGCAGCCCTGGAACGCCGACGTCAGGTTGAGCTCGAGTTGGGCTCGGAAGGTGTCGTCGGGGGTGTCGATCAAGGAGCTCGTCGCCTTCTCGTCAGACCCGCCGACGTTGTTCACCCAGATGTCGAGCCGGCCGAACTCCTCGACTGCTCGTCGGGCGACCACATCTGAGAAGTTGCGGATGTCGCCGTCGACGATCAAGGCCCGGCGACCGCGTTCTCCCACCCCGGCGGCAGTCTCCTCGAGGTCGCTCACCCTTCGTGCGTTGAGCACGACGTCGCACCCGAAGTCGGCGAGCCCCCAGGCGATCGCCCGGCCGATCCCTTGACCCGAGCCGGTGACGACGGCAACCCGGTCGGTCATCTCGAACCGTTCGCGCAGTCCCATTCGCGAGTGAAACTAACTCGACGATTAGTTTCATCCAACATGGTGGAGAAGCGGAAGACCTTCTGCCGGGTCTGCCATGCGGCATGCCCGATCGAGGTCGACATCGAGGCCGGTCGGCGGGTGCTCGCCGTCGGCGCCGATCGCGATGACCCGCTCTTCGGGGGCTACACCTGTGTCAAGGGCCGCCAACTGGCCGATCAGCATCACCATCCCGACCGGATCCGGTCCTCGCTGCGACGGACCGAGGAGGGATTCGAGCCGATCGCCTCCGCGGTCGCTCTCGATGAGATCGCCGCCACCATCGAGCGAATCGTCACGGAGCATGGTCCCCGCGCCGTGGCCAGCTACACCGGCACCGGAGCGTTTCAGAACTCGACCTCGGTGCCGGTCACTGCCGCGTGGCACGCCGGGTTCGGTTCGCCTTCGTTCTACACCTCGATCACCATCGACCAGCCGGCGCACCGCGCCGCCGGGTTGCGGATGGGCACCTGGGAGGCGGGCTGGGACAACTTCACCGACGCCGATGTCTCGCTCGCCGTCGGCTACAACCCGCTCGTGTCCAGCTACGGCCCAGCCGGCGGCCTGCAGGGCACCAACCCGTTCGTGGCCTTGCGTCGAGCCCGCGAACGCGGCCTGAAGCTCATCGTCATCGATCCCCGCCGGACCGAACTGGCCGCCGCCGCCGACCTCTGGCTCCAGGTTCAGCCGGGCGAGGACCCCACCCTGGTCGGCGGGATGATCCGTCACATCCTGGCCTTTGATCTCCATGACCGGGAGTTCTGCGTCCGCCACGTCGACGGGGTCGAGGCCCTTGGTGCGGCGCTCGAAGCGTTCACCCCTGAGTACGTTTCCGACCGGGCGCGGGTCCCGGCCGCCGACGTGGTCCGTGCCGCCGAGTTGTTCGCGGCCGGGCCGCGGGGTGCGGCCGGCACCGGCACCGGGCCGAACATGGCGCCGCACTCGATGCTCACCGAGCACCTGACCTTGGCCCTGAACGTGCTGTGCGGGCGGGTCCGGCAACCCGGCGATGTCCTGGAGAGCGGCAGCTTCCTCGTCCCAGGCGAAAACCGCCGGGCGCGTGTGGTGCCGCCGGGTGACCCGGCCCCGGGTACGCCCCATCGCACCGGCGGCCTGTCGGGGATGCCCGGTGAGATGCTGACCAACCGTTTGGCCGAGGAGATCCTCGAGCCGGGCGAGGGCCAGGTCCGTGCTCTCATCGTCTCCGGAGGCAATCCGGTCGTGGCCTTTCCCGACCAAGCCAAGACGGAGGCGGCCCTCGATGCCCTCGAGCTGTTGGTGGTGATCGACCCGAGGATGACGCCGACCGCGGAGCGGGCGCACTATGTGATCGCGCCGCGCCTCGAACTGGAGCGGGCCGATGTCCCCCACATCATGGACAGCCGGTTCCCGGCGCCCTACAGCAACTACACCCCAGCGGTGCTCGACAGCGAGGACGACCTGCTCGCCGAGTGGGAGGTGTTCGCCGGGATCGCGGCCCGCACAGGCACGGAGATCGATCTGCCGGGCGGACGGGTCCCGCATGCCGCCGGCGTCCTCGGCACCGATGTCGACGACGACGCCATCCTCGACCTCGTCTATGCAAACGCTCGCATCCCCATGAACGAGATCCGCAACAGCCGCGGGGTGATCCACGACGACCGGCGCGTCCAGGTCGTCGAAGCAGGGGCTGATGACGGCGACTCGAGGTTCGAGCTCGCCCCTCCCGACGTCGTGGTCGAGCTGGCGGGGGTGTTGGCCGAGTCGAGCGGTGCCGAAGTGCTCGACGGCTATGACGCGGATCGCTTTCCGTTCCGTCTGGTCAGTCGTCGAATGAAGCACGTCGTGAACTCCCTCGGCCGCGAGCTTCCTGTTCTGGGCCGGGTCGGGACCACGAACCCGGCGTACCTGCATCCCGACGACCTCGAGGCGTTGGGGGTGGCCGATGGCGACCTGGTACGGATTGAGTCACCACACGGTGCAGTGGTCGGTGTCGCGGCCGCGGCGGACGACGTCAAGACCGGCGTGGTGTCGATGGCGCACTCCTGGGGCGGTTCCTCTGATTCCCCCGACGATGTGCGCGGTCATGGCGTGCCGACCAATCGACTCGTCACCACCGACGATGGGTTCGACCCGATCACCGGGATGGCCGTGCAGAGCGCGATCCCCGTGCGGGTGGAGGCGGTAGGGACGATCGATGAGACCGATGCCTGAGGTGCGGGGGTGGTGGGCGACGTGCGCGCCGCGCTGATCACCGGGGCGGCCAAGGTCGAGTTGATGGACTTCCCCGATCCGGTACCGGCTGACACCGGCGTGGTCGTCGACATCGCCTTCTGTGGCATCTGCGGAACCGATCTCCAGGCCTACGTCTCGGGCCGGGCCTACACCCCAGCCATCTGCGGCCACGAGTGGACCGGGACGATCTCGGCGACCGGTCGGGCCGTCTCTCGAGGCCGAGAGGGCGAGCGTGTGGTCGTGGGCGTGCCCGAAGCCTGCGGCTCATGCGCCCCCTGCGTCGCCGGCCATCTCGGTCATTGCCTGACCAGTTTGGCGTTCGTGCACGGCCGCGATCCCGAAGCGCCATTGCACGGTGGGTTCGCGTCTCGCATCGCGGTGAGCGTCGACCGAGTGATCGCCGCCCACGCAGGCCTCGACGACGAGACCCTGGCCCAGGTGGAGCCGGTCACCGTGTCGTTGCACGCCGTCAACCGCAGTGCGCTGCGCTCCGGCGACACCGCCGTCGTGCTCGGCGCCGGCCCCGTCGGATTGACCACCATGCAGTGTGCCTGGGCCGCCGGTGCCGGCCAGGTCCTGGTGATCGAGCCGAGTGACACACGCCGGGCCATGGCCACCGCGCTGGGAGCGACCGCGGTGGCATCGGTGGAGGCCGCGGCCGACGTGGTGGCCGAGCACACGGGCGGCCTGGGTGCCGATGTCGCCTACGAGTGCGTTGGCGGTGGCGACCCACTCGGGTCCGCGGTCGACCTGGCCCGCCGCGGCGGCTCGGTGTGCATGATTGGCTTCAGGGATGCGCCCGCCGCGATCGAGCCGTCCACGTGGCTGCGCAAGGAGATCACCGTCACCGCGGCGCTGGGCTATCTGCACCACGAGTTCGGGTCGGCGATGGATCTGCTCGCCGACGGCCTCATCCGGGTCGACGTCATGCACACCGCCACCACCAAGATCGAAGGACTGGCGGCAACCCTCGATGAGTTGGCCAGCGGGGCGTCCAGCCAGATGAAGGTCCTGGTGAACCCCCGATGGTGATCGCCGGCCCACTCGCTCACCCAGGACAACCCCTACTAGGTTTCAGCTCGTCGATCGGGCTGGTCATGGAGATCGCATGCCCATAGACATCCCCATCACCGACGGCTTGTTCACCGGGCCGCCCGATGCCCCCCGACTGCTCGGCAGTCGCTGCACCGCATGTGGCAACCACATGTTCCCGGTGCAGGACGGCTGTTCGAGGTGCAGTGGTGCCTCGACCGAGACCGTCGAGCTCGGCCGACGGGGCACCCTGTGGACCTGGACCGTGCAGTCCTACCCGCCGAAAGCACCGCCGTTCGCAGGCAACGTGGACCCGGCGACGTTCGAGCCGTATGGGGTCGGCTACGTCGAGCTCGACGGCAAGCTGCTCGTCGAGTCCCGCCTCACCCTCGCGGACCCCGACCAGCTCCACATCGGCATGGAGCTCGAGATGGTCATCGATCCGCTCTACATCAATGACGACGGTGACCAGGTCGTCACCTTTGCCTTCGGCCCCGTGGGCGCTTCTCCGGAACCGAGCCGCGCATGAGCGATGACGTCGCCATCGTCGGAATCGGCATGCACGAGTTCGGACGGCACGAAGGAATCGAAGGGATCGACCAGGGTGTCGTCGCCGTCCGACGGGCCTTGGTCGATGCGGGGCTGCAGTGGAACGACATCGAGTTCGCGTTCGGCGGCAGCCAGGCCGCCGGATCGGCCGACACGATGGTTGCCAAGCTGGGGCTCACCGGATTGCAGTTCATCAACGTCGCCAACGGCTGCGCCACGGGCGGATCTGCCTTGTTCTCCGCCTACAACTCGATCAAGTCCGGCATGTTCGACGTGGGCATGGCCGTCGGGTTCGACAAGCACGAGCGCGGCGCCTTCCGGGTCGACCTCAAGGAGAACGGCCTCGAGGAGTGGTACGGGGCGTCCGGCCTGGCCCTGACCACCCAGTTCTTCGGGATGAAGATCAACCGCTACATGCACGACTACGACATCAGCGAGACGACGTTGGCCGCAGTGGCCAACAAGGCATCACGCAACGGGGCGATGAACCCGATGGCCTGGCGCCGCAACGAACTCAGCATCGAGGACGTCAGCACGTCGCGGATGGTCTCCTATCCACTCACCCAGTACATGTTCTGTTCTCCCGCCGAAGGGGCCGTGTCGCTCGTGCTGTGCCGGGCCGACCGGGCCCGGGAGCTCACCGAGACACCCGTCTTCCTCCGGGCCGCGGTCGTGCGGTCACGGCGCTTCGGATCGTTCGAGGTCATGGCACCCCACCTCGCGGTCGAGCGGGGCGATGGGCCGACGATCGACGCCGCGAAGGCCGCGTTCGAGATGGCCGGCATCGGTCCCGACGACATCGACCTCGCCCAACTGCAGGACACCGAGGTCGGGGCCGAGATCATGCACATGGCCGAGAACGGCTTCTGTGAGCACGGCGACCAGGAGCACATGATCGCCCGGGGCGAGACCGAGATCGGCGGCCGTTTTCCCGTGAACACCGACGGTGGCTGTCTGGCCAACGGCGAGCCGGTCGGCGCCAGCGGGCTCCGGCAGGTGTACGAGAACGTGGTGCAGCTGCGCGGCGACGCCGGTGTGCGGCAGGTCCGAGGTGACCCACGGGTGGCCTACACCCACGTGTACGGCTCACCTGGCATTTCCGGCGTGACGATCCTGAGCCGTTGATGGCCCGCGTGCGCACGGTCGACCTCGGCAGCTCCTTCCTCAGCCAGCTGGACGGGGTGTGCGAGGTCCTCCTCATCCGCCATGGGGAGCAGGCGCTGG
>Ga0315287_10001756_pt1 | contig 20226 bp, 21 predicted proteins | sample YL17G11_0_MG_FD_205037 | JGI IMG/M metagenome (GOLD analysis project Ga0315287, IMG submission 205037) | Sediment microbial communities from Yellowstone Lake, YNP, Wyoming, USA - YL17G11_0 | ecosystem: Environmental > Aquatic > Freshwater > Lake > Sediment | place: USA: Wyoming | collected...
GCCATGGCGGCGTCGTGGTGCACGGACAGCAGGTACTGGCTCATCGGTGTCTCCTTCGCTGGGGATCCGGCGCGGCACCGGTTCCTGCCCTGTCCACGAACGAGCTTGGCCGAAATCGACACCGCGGCCGGAGGTTCTCCCGAACCGACCCAGCCGCGCCGCTTGGGTGACTCGGTACCGTCCCCCGCGTGGAGATCCTCTCCGCCCTGTTCGTGGACGACGTCGGCCTGCGGCCGGCCGAGGGTGGGGCCTCCCGCATCGACCTGACCGGGGTCCAGTTCTCGGCCGTGGCCCCCTCGCCCCTCCCCCTGACCTGGGCGCCGCACCTGTCGGTGATCATCCGCTGTGCCGCCGACGAGCCCGGTACGGGCGTGCTCGAGGTCGTGTACGAGCGCGACGGTGAGCGGTTGGCCCGAAACGTCCAGCCCCTCGAGGTCGAGCCGGGCAAGTTCACCCAACGTCTCGTCCGGGGCGAGATCGACTTCGAGGAGTACGGGACGATCGTGGCCAAGTGCCGGGTCGACCAGGGCCCGGTGCTCACGGTGCCCTACACGATGTTGGCGCCGCCCGGGTCATGAACTTCGGCGCCGCCGTCTCCGAACACCCGCTGGCCACCCAGGCGACGGGCGAGGTGGTGGGTGAGGTGCTGGAGCAGGTGGGCGAGGCCCCCGACCTGGCCGTCCTCTTCGTCACGGCGGCCCACCTGGGCCTGATGGCCGAGATCGCCGAGACCGTCCGTACCGCCCTGCGCCCCGGGACCCTGATCGGGGCCACGGCATCGTCGATCGTCGGCGGGCCGCGGGAGATCGAGGACCGCCCGGCCATCAGCCTCTGGGCCGGCCCCGTCGGCCCCGTCGAGCCCGTCCGCCTGGAGACCCAGCGCCTCGACGGTGGTTGGGCGCTCACCGGCCTCCCCGTCGATGCCGAGGACGCCCCGCCCCGGGTCCTCCTGCTGTTGACCGACCCCTTCACGATCCCGGCCGACGGCGTGTTGGACCGGCTCCGGATCAAGGCGCCGAGCCTGCAGGTCATCGGGGGCATGGCCTCGGCCGCCCAGGCCGCGGGCGGCAACCGGCTGGTGCTCGACGACGCCGTGTTCGACGGCGGCGCGGTAGGGGTGCTCCTCGACCCGGCCGTCGTCACGGGCACGGTCGTCTCCCAGGGCTGCCGCCCGGTGGGTCAGGCGTTCGTGGTCACCCGGGCCACCGACAACGTCATCCACGACCTCGCCGGAGTGCCGGCGCTGGACCGGTTGCGCGACGTCGTCGCCGGCCTCCCGCCGGGCGATCGGGCGCTGGTCCAGCACGGCCTCCACGTCGGCCGGGTGATCGACGAACAGCAGGACACCTTCGGGCGGGGCGACTTCCTGGTCCGCAACGTGATGGGCGCCGACCCGGAGGAGGGTGACATCGTCATCGGCGACACCGCCGAGGTGGGCTCGACCGTCCAGTTCCAGGTCCGGGACGCCGACAGCGCCGACGAGGACCTGCGCCGGCTCCTGTCCGGCCAGCACGGCCACGCGGCGTTGGTCTTCACCTGTAGCGGGCGAGGCAGCCATCTCTTCGGGGAGCCCGGCCACGACGCCCGCCTCGTCCACGAGCAGGTGGGACGGGGCGCGGTGGCCGGCATGTTCTGCGCCGGCGAGCTCGGCCCCGTCGGGGGACGCAACTTCGTGCACGGCTTCACGGCGTCGGTCGTCCTCTTCGCGTAGAGGCACCAACTGGACGGTGGCCGCCTGGTCGCGACGGGCCTCGGGCTCGCCTCGCGGCACCCGGCGAACAACGACGCTGCGCGTATCGGTCGCCTCGCCCGGCGGCTCGGCGCCGGACCTACTTCTCCTCGTCGGAGTCGGCTGGGTAGGGTCGCACCTACATGGCTGGGGAGGCTGGTTTGACCCTCGAGGAACAGGCGATCAACGTCATCAGGGGCCTGTCGATGGACGGGCCCCAGGCGGCGAACTCGGGCCATCCGGGCACGGCCATGGCGCTGGCGCCGCTGGCCCACGTGCTGTGGACCCGGGTCATGCGCTACGACGCCGAGGCCCCCGACTGGCCCGATCGTGACCGCTTCGTGCTGTCCGCCGGGCACGCCTCGATCCTGCTCTACTCGATGCTGCACCTCACCGGCTTCGGCCTCACCCTCGACGACCTGGCGGACTTCCGTCAGTGGGCCAGCGCCACGCCGGGGCACCCCGAGCGCGGCCACACGACCGGCGTCGAGGTCACCACCGGTCCCCTGGGTCAAGGCGTGGCCAACGGCGTGGGCATGGGTGTGGCCGAGGAGTGGCTGCGGGCCACCTTCGGTGCCGAGCTCTGCAACCACCACACCTTCGTCGTCTGCGGCGACGGTGACCTGTCCGAGGGCCTCTCCCACGAGGCCGCCTCCCTGGCCGGGCACCTCGGCCTCGGCCGCCTGGTGTACGTCTACGACGACAACCACATCTCCATCGACGGGCCCACCGAGTTGTCGCTGTCCGACGACGCCGTGGGTCGCTTCGAGGCCTACGGCTGGCACGTCGACAACCTCGGTGAGGTGGCCAACGACACCGACGCCCTCGAGGCCGGGCTGCGCCGGGCCATGGCGGTCGAGGACGCGCCGTCGCTGGTCGTTCTGCGCAGCCACATCGGCTACCCGTCGCCCAAGTTCACCGACACCGCCGACGCCCACGGCAACCCCCTCGGCGTCGATGAGATCGCCGTCACCAAGGAGCGGTTGGGCCTGCCGCCCGACCGGACCTTCTTCGTGCCCGATGAGGTCCTCGACCTCTACCGGGAGGCCGGCCGCCGGGGCCGTCCCGCCCGGGAGGCCTGGGAGAAGCGCCTGGCCGACACCGACGAGCGGCGGGTGGCCTACGAGGCCGCCCTCGGTGGGCACGGCCTGCCTGGCTGGGCCGACACCCTCCCGACCTGGGAGGCGGGCCAGAGGGTGGCCACCCGGAAGGCCAGTGCGGCCTGCCTCAACGCCGTGCTGGAAGGCGTTCCCGGGCTGATCGGCGGTGGAGCCGACCTGACGGGCAACACGGGCACCCAGATCAACGACGCCGGCTTCTTCGGGCCCGACGACCGCTCCGGTCGCCAGATCCACTGGGGGGTCCGCGAGCACGGCATGGGCGGGATCATGAACGGCATGGCCTTGCACGGTGGGGTCCTGCCCATCGGAGGGACGTTTCTCGTCTTCAGCGACTACATGCGCCCGTCGGTCCGCCTCGCGGCGCTGTCCCACGCCCACGTCATCTACTCATGGAGCCACGACTCCGTCGGCCTGGGTGAGGACGGCCCCACCCACCAACCGGTGGAGCACCTGGCGGCCCTGCGGGCCATCCCGGACCTGTGTCTCATCCGGCCCGCCGACGCCAACGAGACCGCGGCCGCTTGGCGCGTCGCCGTCGAGGCGTCGGGCCCGGTGGCGTTGATCCTCACCCGCCAGGACCTCCCCGTACTGGAGGGCACGGCGACCGGCGCCCTCGAGCGGGGCGCCTATGTGCTGGCCGAGCCCGACGGCGCCACCGACCTCGTCCTGGTGGGCACGGGCAGCGAGGTGTCCCTCTGTCTGGAAGCGGCCGCGGTGCTCGGTGCCGAGGGCACCCGCTGCCGGGTCGTCTCCATGCCGTCCTGGGACCTGTTCGCCGATCAGGACGCCGCTTACCGGGACTCGGTCCTGCCCCCGGCCACGCCCGCGCTCTCGGTCGAGGCGGGGGTGACGCTGGGCTGGGAGCGCTGGGTGGATGCCGCCCACGGACTCGACCGGTTCGGGGCGTCCGCGCCCGGCGCCCAGGTTCTGGCCGAGCTGGGTTTCGATCCCGACGCCGTGGCCGACTCGGCTCGCCGCCTGCTTGGCTCGTCCTGACTCTGACCGACCGACCGACCGAAGGATCTCACGATGACCAAGCTCCAGCGCCTGTTCGACGAGCAGGGCCAGAGCCCCTGGCTGGACAACCTCCGTCGGGGGTGGATCACCGGCGGTGAGTTGCAGGCCTGGGTGGACAGGGGAATCCGGGGCATCACCTCGAACCCCTCGATCTTCCAGAAGGCCATGGGGACCGGCGACGACTATGACCAGCAGCTGACCGAGTTGGCCGGCCAGAGCATCGACGACGCCTACTGGGCCCTGGTGGTGCGCGACATCGAGGACGCCCTGCGCATCCTGCGTCCGGTCCATGACGGCAGTGACGGCCACGACGGCTACGTCTCCGTCGAGGTGGCTCCGGCCCTGGCCCGGGACACCGACGGGACCATCGCCGCCGCCCGCGAGCTGCACGAGCGCATCGCCGAGCCCAACCTCTACGTGAAGATCCCGGGCACGGCCGAGGGCATCCCCGCCATCCGTCAGATGATCGCCGAGGGCCACAGCATCAACGTGACCCTGATCTTCGCCCTGGACCGCTACGAGGAGGTCATGGAGGCCTACCTGAGCGGCCTCGAGGCCTACGACGGTGACCTCCACCCGGTCAGCAGCGTGGCCTCGTTCTTCGTCAGTCGGGTCGACACCGAGGTCGACCGGCGCCTGGACGAGATCGGCACCCCCGAGGCCCTCGACCTGCGGGGCAAGGCTGCCGTGGCCCAGGCCCGGGTGGCCTACGACCTGTTCGGATCGACCTTCTCCGGCCCCCGCTGGGAGGCCCTGGCCGCGCGCGGGGCAAGGGCGCAGCGTCCCCTCTGGGCTTCGACGTCGACGAAGAACCCGGCCTATCCGGACACCCTCTACGTGGACTCCCTGATCGGGCCCGAGACAGTGAACACCGTCCCCGACGCCACCCTCGACGCCTTCGAGCGCCATGGCGCCGTCGCCCGGACCCTGGACGCCGACCCCGCCGCGGCCAAGGCCGTGCTGGCCGCGGTCGAGGCGGTGGGCGTCGACCTCGATGACGTGGGCCGGCGCCTCGAGGAGGAGGGCGTGGCCGCCTTCGAGAAGGCCTTCGACGAGCTCCTCGGCACCCTCGGGGACAAAGCCGAACAGCTCGGTGCCTGAGCCCTCCGGGAGGCTGACCGCGGTGCTCGGGGTCGACCCGGAGACTCCCGGACGACGAGATCGGAGTTGCCGTGACCTCGTCGCCTAACGTCGGGTCGGTGTTCGGGGAACTGGCGGTCGTGGACAGCGTGGCGGCCGAGTTCGCCGAGCGCGTCATAGAGGCCTTCCTGGACCGGCCCTCCGACTTCTTCTCCCTTGTCCTCTCCGGTGGCGAGACGGCGCGCACCTGCTATGAGGCCCTGGCCGAGGCCGGCGGCGCCCAGATCGACTGGTGGCGGGTGGACGTCTACTGGGGCGACGAGCGTTGCGTGCCCCTGGACCACGAGGACTCCAACTACCGCCTCGGGCGGGAGGCCCTCCTGGAGAAGGTGGGGGCCGTCAACGCCAACTACCCCATGCGCTGCGAGGACGGCCCCGACCGCTACCACCAGCTGGTGGGCGAGCTCGGCCAGTTCGACGTGATCCACCTCGGCCTGGGCGCCGACGGCCACACGGCGTCCCTCTTCCCCGGCTCCGAGGCCCTCGACGCCGACCCGGGCCGCCTGGTGGTCATGAACGATGACCCCAACGGCGTCAACCGCCACTCCCGGGAGACGCTCACGTTCAGCGGGATCGAACGAGCCCGACTCGCCCTGGTCACCGTCAGTGGGCCCGACAAGGCCGAGGCCCTGGCCCGCACGGTGGCGGGCGAGACCCCCGCCTCCCGCATCCGGGCCGAGCACGTTGTCTGGCTCGTCGACCAGGAAGCCGCCGCGCGGCTCAGCTGACCGGTACCGCCGATCGGGGCGAGACCCGGGCGAAGGCCTCGGCCACCAAGCCGGAGACGAGCGGGGCCCAGAGGAAGGAGCCCAGGTCGAGGTCCGGCGAGCTGGACACGGTGAGCAGGTCCAGGCCGGCGCCGAAGCTGCCGTCCTCGATCACGCCCAGGGCCACGACGGCGAGCAGGCCGGCCAGCGAGCCGACGATCACCGAGGCGCTGGAGGCGGCCCGACGGAGGCCCAGGAACACCGGCACCACCGTGGCCGCGGCCACGAGGTCGGCGATGAGGAAGAGGCGCAGGACGTCGTAGCCCTTCAGCGCGATCAGGGCGGCGGGCACGGTCAGGGCCACGGTGATGGCCCGGGCCCAGGACAGGGTCAGCTTGCGGTCGGTCAGGTCCTGGGCCATCTGCGCGGCCAGTGCGCTCTGCAGTGTGTCCACGCTGGAGGCCACCAGGGCGATGGCCAGGACCGCCACCAGCAGGATGACCGCCTGGGGCAGGCCGTCGAGGAGGGCGAAGAAGGGGACGGGCGAGGGCTCGGTGCCCTCGTGCACGGCGATTCCGCCGGCGATCATTCCGGTGGCGCCCACCGGCAGGAGGACGAGGAGGCTGAGCAGCGCGGCGCCCAAGCCGGCCTTGGCCAGGATGCCGGTGCTCTCGGCCGACCAGGTCCGTTGCCAGTAGCCCTGGTGGAAGAGGTTGGCCGCGGTGATGGCGATGCTCAGGACCACGATGCTCTCCCAGCCGGCCCGGGAGAACGTGTCCAGGCCACCGTCCTGGGCCCGGGCGAGGGGGTCCTCGACGTTGAGGAGGATGGCGCCGATGACGACGACCACGAGCACGATGATCATCACGGCCTGGACCTGGTCGGTGCGCAGGGAGGCGGGCAGCCCGCCCCAGGCCGTGTAGCCCGCGGTCACGCCGGCGACGAGGACGACGGACACCCACGGATCGACCCCGCCCAACAGGTCGAGCACCCCGCCGATGGCCGTGAGCTCGGCGGTGATGAACATGAACATGTAGAAGACGGAGACGAAGGCCACCCAGGCCTGGGCCGGGCGGCCGAAGCGGTCCCGCACCCAGTCGGTCAAGGTCACGCCGTCGGGCGCGGCGGCCCGGATCTTGGGACCGAGCCAGGCATAGGCCACGAACGGCAGGGCGCCGCCGACCGCGTAGCCGATGACCCCGAGGATCCCGATGGCCTGGCCCACCTCGGGCGGGGCGAAGAGGATCCAGGACCCCAGCCCCGAGGCCAGGAAGGCCAGTGAGAGCCGGACGACGGACTGGCTGTCGCGGGCCGTGAGGTAACGGTCGACGGTCTTGCTCCGCCCCGCTCCGCGGGCGACGAGGACCAGGGCGGCCAGCACCAGCACGAGGGCGGCGACGGCGAGGGTGGTGGAGATCAAGGCGACGTCTCCCATCCGAAGTGGTCGATCGGCCCGTGACCGCCGCCGAGACGCCACGCCGCCCCGCCGCGGACGCCGCGGTCGATGAAGGCCTTGGCGGCGTGCAGGGCCTCGAGCGGCTCCTGGCCCAGGGCCAACCCGGCGGCTGTGGCCGAGGCGAACGAGCAACCGGTGCCGTGCACGTTCGGGGTGTCGATGCGCTCGCCGGTCAGCAGGGTCAGGTCCGCGCCGTGGGCCACGACGTCGGTGGCGTCACCGTTGAGGTGGCCACCCTTGACCACGACCCAGGCCGCGCCCTCCTCGGAGAGCTCGCGGGCCGCGGCCGAGGCGTCATCGACGCTGGTCAACCGGCGCCCGACGATGACCGAGGCCTCGAGAAGGTTGGGGGTGATGACCTCGGCGTGGGGGAAGAGCAGCTCCCTGTAGGCCGACTCGGCGTCCTCGTCGAGGAGCCGGTCCCCGCTGCTGGCCACCATCACGGGGTCCACGACCAGGTGGGGGAAGTCGCCGGCGGCGGCCCGCCGGGCCACCAGCTCGACGATCTCGGCCATCGCCAGCATTCCGGTCTTCACCGCGGCGACGGGGAAGTCGGTCAGGACGGCGTCGATCTGGGCGTCGACGGCCCGGGGATCCACGACGTCGACCCGGGTGACGGTCCGGGTGTTCTGGGCGGTCACCGCGGTGATGGCGCTGGTGCCGAACACCCCGAAGGCGGCGAAGGACTTGAGATCGGCCTGTATGCCGGCTCCCCCGCCCGAGTCGGACCCGGCGATGGTGAGGGCGACAGGCGGGGTCATGGGTCGGTCTCCTGGTCGAGCAGCTGGTTGATCACCGCAGCGGGGTCGGCGGCGGTCATGACGGCACCCATGACCGCGACCCCCGCGGCCCCGGCGTCGAGGCAGGCGGCGAGGTCATCGGGACCGACGCCACCGAGGGCGAGGACCGGCACGGTGGTGGCCCGAGCGAGTGCCCGCAGGCCGTCGAGGCCCAGCGCGGGCCCGTAGCCGGGCTTGCTGGTCGTGGCGAACACCGGCGAGACCGTGGCGTAGTCCGCACCATGGGCGGCGGCGTCGGACAGTTCGGCCGCCGTGTGGCAGGACCGCCCGACGGCGAGACCTTGGGCGTGAGGCCAGGGCTCGTCGGAAGCGAGGTGGACGGCCCGGGCACCGAGCGCCCGGGCCAGTGTCGGATCCGAGGCCACGGCGAGCTGCGCACCCGCATCGGCGCAGACCGCAGCCACTCGCTCCCCGAGCGCCCGCCGCTCGTCGGCGGGAAGGTCCTTCTCGCGGAAGAGGACGGTCGGGGCCCCGGCGACGACCGCCAAGGCGACGGTCGCCGGGAGGTCCCGGCCGGCGGCCTCCGACTGGCGTCGATCGGTGACCACGAGCAGCTTCACAGGGGGTCCGGGCCCAGCAGGTCGGGTCGGCCCTCATCGGAGGTGGAGGCGTCGGCGTAGTGGCGGCGAGGGATTCGCCCGGCGCCGCGGGCCAGGCGGCCGGCGGCCACGGCGTGGCGCATGGCGTGGGCCATGGCGACCGGGTCCTGGGCCCGGGTGACGGCCGAAGCCAGGAGCACGGCGTCACAGCCCAACTCCATGGCCAGGGCGGCGTCGGAGGCCGTGCCCACGCCGGCGTCGAGAACCACCGGCACGGCGGCCTGGTCGACGATCAGGGCGATGTTGTAGGGGTTGTTGATGCCCATGCCGCTGCCGATCGGCGAGCCCAGGGGCATGACCGCGGCACAGCCCAGGTCCTCGAGGCGGCGGGCCAGGATCGGGTCGTCGGTGGTGTAGGCGAGCACGGTGAAGTCGTCGTCCACGAGCTGCTCGGCGGCGGCGACCAGCTCGACGGGGTCGGGCAGCAGGGTGCGGTCGTCACCGATCACCTCGAGCTTCACCCAGTCGGTCTCGAAGGCCTCCCGGGCCAGCCGAGCCGTGCGCACGGCCTCGGTCGCCGTGTAGCAGCCGGCGGTGTTCGGCAGCACGTCGACGTCGAGCCGCTCGAGCACGTCGAGCACCGAGCCGGGGGCCTGGGGGTCGATCCGGCGCAGGGCCACGGTGACGAGCTCGGTGCCGGAGGCCACGACGGCCCGCTCGAGCACGTCGAGGCTCGGGGCCCCACCGGTGCCGAGGACGAGCCGGGACCCCAGCTCCCGGTCGGCGATCTTCAGGGGGTCGGAGGGCGCAGCCACCGGCGTCAGCCTCCCTGGGCCGCGGTCAGGATCTCGAAGCGGTCGCCGTCGGCGGCGACCGTGGCTTCCCACTGGCTGCGGGGGACGACCTCCGCGTTGCGGGCCACGGCCACGCCCCGGGACGACGGGCGGTGGCGGGCCACCAGATCGGCGACCGTGGTCCCCTCCGCCAGCTCTTCGGCCGCACCGTTGACGGTCACCGCCGTCATGGCGTCGGGCTCGCGGCGAAGCGCTCGGGGCCGAAGCCGGCGATCTCGGGGACCTCCGGGCCGACCCCGAACAGCCCGGCGACGGCGTCGGCGGTGACCGGCGTGAGCAGGATCCCGTTGCGGTGGTGGCCCGTGGCCACCACCAGGCCCTCGACGGGGGTGGGTCCGACCACGGGCTCGTTGTCGGGCGAGCCCGGGCGCAGGCCGGCACCGATCTCGGCCAACTCGAGGTCGAGCAGGCCGGGCACGAGGACGGCGGCGTCGTGCAGGAGGCGGTGGATGCCCTCGACGGTGACCCGCGTGTCGAAGCCCTGCTCCTCCACGGTGGCGCCCACCACGATGCGCCCACTGGCCCGGGGCACGAGGTACAGCGAGCGGCCCCGGACGAGGCCGCGGACGTTGCCCCGGAGGATCGGGTCCTCGACCGGGCCCTGGATGCGCAGGATCTGGCCCTTGACCGGACGTACCGGCGGGAGGGCCGCGGGCGGGACGCCGCCGACCTGACCGGACCAGCTGCCGGCGGCGAGCAGCACCCGTTCGGCCGCCACGACGGAGCCATCGGCCAGCCTTACCCCGTGCACCCGACCGTCGACCACCTCGATGCGGTCGACGGCCTGCCGGGCCAGGGGGACGTCTCGCTTCGACAGCGCGGTCAGGAGCGCGTCGGCCAGCAGACGATTGTCGGCCTGGTGGTCACCGGGCACGCGCAGGCCTCGGCGGACGCCGGGGGCCAGACCGGGCTCGACCGCTCGGGCCGCGGAACCACTGAGGAGCTCGGCCGCCATGTCGAGGCGCGCCAGATAGCCGGCCAGGTCTTCGAGCACGGCGGCGTCGTCGGCGTCGAGGGCCACCACCAGCGACCCACAGGTCCGGTAGCCGACGGGGCGCCCCGACTCGGCCTCCAACTCGGCGGCGAAGTCGCCCCAGCGTCGGGCCCCGGCCAGGTTGAGGTCCAGGAGCCGGTCCTCGCCGTAGTGGGCCTCGGTGACCGGGGCGAGCATGCCCGCCGAGGCGTGGGTGGCCTGGCGGCCAGGGTCGGGGTCGTAGACGGTCACGGTCAGCCCGCCTTGGGCCAACCGCCAGGCCGACGCCAGCCCGATGGCACCACCGCCGATGACGACGACGTCCGGGCCTGTCGCGGTCATGGCCCGGCCTCGATCGCCGCCAGTAGGGCGGCGGTGGCCCGACCCGGGTCGGCGGCGCGGGCCACGGCGCCGACCACGGCGATGCCGTGGACCCCGGCGGTCAGCAGCTCGGGCACGCGCTCGAGGGTGATCCCGGCGATGGCGATCACGGGCACGGTGACCGCCGCGGCCACGGCGCCGACGGCGACGGGGCCGACGGGATCGGGTAGCCCGGCTTTGGTGGACGTGGCGTAGGTCGGGCCGACACCGAGGTAATCGGCACCCTCGGCCACCCGGGCCTGCCCCGCGGGGATGTCACGGGCCGTGGCCCCGATCACGGCGCCCGGTCCCAGCAGGCGTCGGGCCACGTCGACCGGGAGATCCTCGTCGCCGAGATGGACGCCATCGGCCCCTGCGGCCAGTGCGATGTCGACCCGGTCGTCGATGAGGCTGGTGGCGCCGGCGACCCGGCAACGGGCGACCACGGCCTCGGCCAGGGCGAACAGGTCCCGATCGGTCAGGGCCTTGGCGCGGACCTGGATGACCGGGGCCCCGGCCGCGAGGGCGGCGTCGACCACGGCGAGGGCATCACCGGGGGCATCGAGGTCGGTCAGCACCTGGAGCCGGCCGATCACCTTGCGCAACGAGCACTCCCTCCGCCGGTATGAACCGGATCAGGTCGACGGTCGGAGGCTGCCTACCTCCCTCTCAGCCCGGTGCGCCGGACTCCCGTTTGCCGCTCTGCACGGTAGCGCGCCACGCAAGGATCGGTCGGTAGGGTTCCGGCGCAATGGCGAACCCCCTCCTGGAACAGCCGCTCGCGGACCTCCTGAGCGAGGCCGCAGCGGTGCGTGACCTGGCCCACGGCCGTCGGGTGACCTACTCCCCCAAGGTGTTCATCCCGCTGACCCGCTTGTGTCGCGACCGGTGTGGTTACTGCACCTTCGCCACGGCGCCGGCCCGCGTCGAGGCGGCGTACCTCTCCCCCGGCCCGGTCCTGGACATCGCCCGCGCCGGTGAGGCCGCGGGCTGTCATGAAGCCCTGTTCACCCTCGGCGAGCGACCGGAGGACCGCTACCCCGCCGCCCGCGAGTGGCTGGACGGGCACGGGTACGCCTCCACGGTCGACTACCTCGTCGCCATGTGCCGCCTCGTCCTCACCGAGACGGGCCTGCTCGCCCACGCCAACGCCGGTGCGCTGTACCCCGATGAGCTGGCCGCTCTCCGCGAGGTCGCACCGTCCCAGGGGATGATGATCGAGACCCTGGCCGCCGTGCCGGCCCACGACGGGTCCCCCGACAAGGGGCCCGAGCGGCGCCTGGCCACACTGGAGGCCGCGGGCGAGCTGGCCATCCCGTTCACCACGGGGATCCTGGTGGGCATCGGCGAGACCCGGGAGGATCGGCTGGAGGCCCTGGAGGCCATCGCCGCCTCCCACCGTCGTCACGGCCACGTTCAGGAGGTCATCGTCCAGAACTTCCGGCCCAAATCGGGCACGGCGATGCACAAGGCCGATCCCTGCCCGCCCGACGACTACCTCGAGGCCATCGCCCTGGCTCGCCTCGTCCTGCCCCCCGACGTCCACGTGCAGGCCCCGCCCAACCTCTCCGACGACTTCGGGCGCCTGCTCGACGCCGGCATCGACGACTGGGGTGGGGTGTCCCCGGTGACCGCCGACCACGTGAACCCGGAGCGCCCGTGGCCGGCCGTCGAGCGCCTGCGCGAGGTCACCGAGGCGGCGGGGCGGGTCCTGGCCCCCCGCCTCACCGTCTACCCCGCGTACGCCCTCCAGCCCGAGCGCTGGCTGGACGGCGGCCTCCGCTTCCCCGTGCTCGACCACGCCGACGCCGAGTCCCTGGGCCGCGACGACCGCTGGTATTCCGGGGCGGGCACGGCGCCGCCGATGCTGGTCCCCGGCCCCACGACGACCTCCGGCCCGGTGGCTGCTGTGTTGGAGGGCGTGCGGGTCGGCCACGAGGTGGGCGAGGAGGAGATCGTCACCCTGTTCTCGGCCCGGGGGCCCGAGGTGGCGGCCGTGGCGCAGGTGGCCGACGAGCTGCGTCAGGAGGCGGTCGGTGACGTCGTCACCTTCGTCCTCAACCGCAACATCAACTACACGAACGTGTGCACCTTCAAGTGCCGGTTCTGTGGGTTCTCCAAGGGCCCGCTGTCGCTCAACCTGCGGGGCCGCCCCTATCTGCTGACCCTCGACGAGATCGCCGACCGGGTCCGGGAGGCCGCCGACCGGGGCGCCACCGAGGTCTGCCTGCAGGGGGGCATCCACCCCGACTTCGACGGTGACTACTACATCGACGTGGCCCGCGCCGTGCACGAGGCCGTGCCCGAGATGCACATCCACGGCTTCACCGCCCTCGAGGTCACCGAGGGGGCCAAGCGCCTCGACGAGCCCCTGGCCCACTACCTGGTGCGACTGCAGGAGGCCGGGCTCAAGACCCTTCCCGGCACCGCGGCGGAGATCCTCGACGACGAGATCCGGGCGCTCCTGTGTCCTGACAAGATCGACACCGAGGAGTGGCTTGACGCCCACCGCACCGCGCACGGCCTTGGCCTCCGCTCCAACATCACCATCATGTTCGGGGCCATCGAGCAGCCGCGGCACTGGGCCCGTCACCTCGTCCGGACCCGGGACCTGCAGAAGGAGACCGGCGGCTTCACCGAGTTCGTGCCCCTGCCCTTCGTGCACATGGCGGCGCCCATGTACCTGCAGCGCAAGTCGCGCCGGGGCCCGACCTTCCGTGAGGTCCTGCTCATGCACGCCGTGGGCCGCATCGCCTACCACGGCCTCATCGACAACATCCAGGCCTCGTGGGTCAAGCTCGGCGTGGACGGTGCCCGTCAGCTCCTCCAGGCCGGGGTGAACGACCTCGGAGGGACGCTCATGGACGAGAACATCAGCCGGGCGGCCGGGGCCGAACACGGCCAGGAGCTGCAGGAGGAGGACTTCCGGGCCCTCGTCGAGCCCCTCGGGCGCCGCCTCGAGCAGCGCACCACCCTCTACGGCCGGGTGGCGCCGGCTTGACCCGCCCGTGACCCCCCGGGTCAAGACGGGGTCGGCGGCGATCGACCGCCAGATCGAGGTACTGCTCGACGGGTGCGGGGCGACCGAGGACCGGGACCTCCTGTTCGACATCCTCGCCTCCGGGGTCCTGCTCGCCGGCGACGCCAGCGACCGCCTCGACCTGAAGATCACCGCGGCGGCCCTGGCGGAGTTGCGGGTGGCTTTCAACGCCTTCGCTCCCTACCGGGGGCGGTCCAAGGTCACCATCTTCGGCTCGGCCCGGATCCTGGCCGACGACCCGCTCTATGCGTCCGCGCGGGAGGTGGCCGGCCTCCTGTCGGCTCGGGGCTGGATGGTCATCACCGGGGCCGGCCCCGGGATCATGGCCGCCGGCCTGGAGGGGGCGGGACGGGAGAACGCCTTCGGCGTGAACATCCACCTCCCGTTCGAACAGGAGGCCAACGAGTTCATCCGGGGCGACCACAAGCTCGTCTCCATGAAGTACTTCTTCACCCGGAAGCTGGAGCTGGTGAAGGAGTCCCAGGGCTTCATCTGCCTTCCGGGTGGCTTCGGCACCCTGGACGAGACCTTCGAGCTCCTCACGCTGCAGCAGACCGGCAAGTCGGTACCCACCCCGATCGTCTTCCTGGACGAGCCGGGCGGGACCTACTGGGAGGGATGGCGCCGCTGGTCGCTCGACCACGTCGCCGCCGGGGGCTACATCGCCGCCGACGACCTCGGCATCGTGACCATCACCGACGACGTCGACGCAGCCGCCGAGGCGGTCGTGGGCTTCTACCGCAACTACCGGTCCATCCGGTGGGTGGGCAAGACCCTGGTGGTCCGGCTGGTGGCCGAGCCCACCGAGGCCGAGGTGGCCATGCTGAACGACGAGTTCGGTGAGCTGCTGGCCGCCACCGGCAGCATCGAGCACCGGGGACCACTTCCCCCCGAGGTCGAGGACGACGACCACCTCGACCTGCCCCGCTTGGTGATGAACTTCGACATCCGCCACTTCGGCCAGCTCCACGCCTTCATCCAGCGGCTGAACGACCTGGAATCCGCCCCGGCCACGGTTCCCGCCCTGGACGACCCGCCCCGGGGCTGAGGCCTGCGGCTGCGCAGGCGCACGTCGGAGCAGCGACACCGGCCTGTCGGATCGGCGCCGCCGGGGTCCGTGAACGAGGTGAACGAACTCGAATGCCTCAGTCCGCGCTCCACGCCGAGTCGTCGGGCTCCTGGAGGAGGCCGACGGCCTTGTCCACGGCCCGCCGGGCCCGGGTCAGGCGGCGCTCGTCGACGGGCAGCTCGTGGCCGCCGGCGTCGATGGACTCGCGCAGGCGCTGGATGGCCAGGTCGGCCATTTCCTCGCTTATCGCCTCCAAACGGTGTCGGATCTCATCGAACTCTCCGGCCATGGGTGCCAGTTTGGCTCACAGGGGTGAGGTTGCGGCCGACCGGACAAGCGATGGGTGCCTTCTCCGCACAGGAGCTCGAACGAACCGCGGCCGCGCAAGGGATGATGTTTCCCGCCCACGTGCTGGACCAGTTCGTCGCGGCCATCGACTCGGGGAAGCACGTGATCCTCACCGGCCCTCCGGGGACCGGGAAGACCACGCTGGCCTACATGGGGGCCGAGGTCGCCCAACGGGCCATGCTCTGCGCCGGCTACCTGCCCACGACGGCCACGACCGAGTGGACGACCTACGAGACGATCGGGGGCCTCCAGCCCACCGCCGAAGGGCTGATCTTCCGCCCGGGCCTCTTCGTGGACGCCATCGAGAGCGGCCGCTGGCTCGTCATCGACGAGCTCAACCGCTCGAACTTCGACCGGGCCTTCGGCCAGCTCTTCACGGTCTTGTCGGGCCAGCCGGTCGTGCTGCCCTTCAAGCGCAAGGGCACGCCCAACCCGCTGTCGATCGTGCCTGCCGGCGTCGAGCCGCCGCCGCACACCGACGTCATCCGCCTGCCCAGCAAGTGGCGCATCGTGGCCACGATGAACGTGTTCGACAAGAACCTGCTGTTCGAGATGTCCTACGCCCTCATGCGCCGGTTCGCCTTCATCGAGGTGGGCGCGCCCGACGACGAGTCCTACCGCCGGCTCCTGGACGGACCGGGGGTCATCGTGAGCCAGCTCCTCTGCCTGCGGAAGTTCACCGATCTCGGTCCCGCCGTCTACCTGGACGCGGCCAAGTACGCCGCCCGCCGGTCCCAGGACGGCCCGACCCCGTCCCGGTTGCTGTACGAGGTCTTCTACGCGTACTTCCTGCCGCAGTTCGAGGGGTTCGACGACCTCCGGGCGACCAAGCTCTACCGCACGATCGAGGGCCTGTTCGATCCCCCCGAGCAGGCCGAGGTCCAGCGGACGATGGGCGAGGTCCTGGGTGTCGAGCTCGCGCTCTGAGCCGAAGGCCCCGGCCGGGCTGGACCGGGAGCCCGCCCCCGGCGAGTGCACCGCCACCCACGAGCTCTGGAAGCTCCTGCGCCGCCCGTTCAACGTGGTCGAGGCCGTCGACGCGGTCCTGGGCCTCTCCCCCAATGTGGTCAAGCAACTGACCGGCGCGATGCTGGCCACCTGCACCGAGGCCGAGGCGCTCCTCGCCGCCACCCCCCAGACCATCCGCTCGCTGTCGATCTCGATGAGCAACCAGCCCGAGGAGTGCCGGGGCGAGCTGCGGGGCCCCGTGCTCTGGTCCGAGACCTTCTCGTGCCGGTCCTCCAGCCCCGGGCGCAACGACGTCTATGTCTGCGCCGCCCCGTCCCGGGCCTACGACATCCCGGAGAACCGGGTGCTGGTGGCCGCGCTCCTGGCCGTACGTGATGCCGGCCGCTCGGTGGACACCATCTCGGCCCGTTCCTACGACGACGACACCCTGCGCAAGGCCCGCTACAACGGGCTGCGGGCCAGTCGCCTCCTGGAGCACCGGGCGCTCTCCTCGGTGGCCCGGCACCGCCCGAGCCCGCGCGAGATCCGGCGGGCCCGGACCGGCAACCGCCGCTCGACCTACACGCCGGCGTTGACCATGTTGGCCCGGGCGGACGATCCGCTCCAGGCCGAGGACATCCTGCCCTTCTGTGACCGTCGCACCCGGGCCCAGCACGCGGTGCTGGTGTCGATGGTGCGGGCCCTGCGCCGCCGCGGCCTGACCGTCGATCCCTTCCGGGCCGTGGCCGGGACATTGCAGTCGGGGCTGCTGGCCTACCACCACCCCCGGCGCCGGGGCGATCGCAGCCGGCCCAGCGGGATCCTGGTCGGCGGCGTGCTGGTCGACGTGCCCGAGCGGGTGCGGGACCGCAACCGGGAGCGGTCCGAGCACGCTCTGCAGGCCCGGGCGGGCGGCCGGCCCGCGATCGTGGTGATGGAACTGAGCGATGTCGAGCGGGCGATCGACCTGGCGTTGGCGGAGCCGGTGACCCCGGCGGAGCGGGCGAGCTGACCGGCGCCTAGCCGGCCCAGTCCTCTTCCTTCAGCGCTTCGGCGGCCAGGCACCAGCTGGCGTGCTCGTCACCGGGTTCGGCGCCGCACTCGGCGCAGGGCTGCTGATCGGTGCCCTCGAGGACGTCATCGAACTCGGTACGCGTGTGCTTGAGCGCACGGGCCTCCTCGAAGCGACGATGCCGACCCTTCTTCATGGGTTGAAGTTCACGGGGCGCTCTCCCCACCCTGGCGTGCCTGGAGATCGGATTGTAGCGGTGTCACCGGGACGTGCGAACGCGCTTCCAACACCAAGTCGCCGTGGTCGAAGGCCACGGCGACCGAGCCGTCGAGCAGGCCGTCCAGCGCCTTGCCCACGACCTCGGCCCGCCAGCCCGAACGCAGCCGTGACCTGCCGTCGCCGCTGAGGTAGGACTCGATGTCGGTGCGGGTGGCCATCATGCCGGGGTCCAGGTCGAGGTCCCGGGCATGCTGGGCCAACCAGGCCGAGGCCAGCGTCGCCGCCGGACGAAGGTCCCGGCGCAGTTCGGGGGCGCCGTCGTCGGCCGGCGGCTCGGCCACCAGCCCGGCCTCGACGGCCTCGAGGATGGATCGGCCCACGCCGCCCTTGCTGATGCCGCGGTCCACACCCCGCACATCGGCCAGCTCATCGAGGGTGCGGGGGGCCCGCTGGGCGATGGCCACGACGGCGAGGTCGGAGAGCACGTGGCGCACGGGGCGGTTCACCTCGGCGGCCCGCCGCTCCCGCCAGGCGGCCACGGCACGGGCCACGGCGGCCGGGCGATCCTTCAGCCGGCGGGCTTCTCTGACCCGGCGCCAGGCCTCATCAGGGTCGCGGGCGTCGCGGGCGTCGGCCACGAGGGTGGCGAACTCCCCTTCGGCCCAGGCCAGGCGACCGTGCTCGACGAGCTGGCGTTCCTGCTTGGCGTGGAGCTCGATGAGGTGGGCCACGTCGGAGGCGGCGTAGTCGAGCTGGCGTTCGGACAGCGGCCGGCGCAGCCAGTCGCTCAGCCGGTCGGCCTTGGGCAGGCGTACCCCGAGCTCGCCGGCGAGCAGCGTGGCCAGCGACGGGGTGGACGATCCGAGGAAGCCCGCGGCCAGCTGGGTGTCGAAGAGCCGGCGGGGCACCGTGCCACAGGTGGCGAGCAGGACCTCGAGGTCCTGGCTGGCGGCATGGACCACGGCCAGGCCCGGGCCGTCGAGCAGCTCGGCCATGGGGGCGATGTCCACGGCGAGGGGATCGACCAGCACGACCTGGTCGTCCCAGGCCAACTGCACCAGGGCCAGCTCGGGGAAGTAGGTCCGCTCCCGGTGGAACTCGGTGTCGAAGGCCCAGACCTCGACGCGGAGGAGTCGGCGGACGAGTTCGGCCAGGGCGGCGTCGTCGGTGACGACGGAAGGGGCGGGCGTGACCAGCCTCTCTATCCCTCGGCCGAGTCGACCGGGAGGCCGGCGCCGATCCAGGCCAGCGTCCCTCCGGTGACGTTGACGGCGTCGATGCCGTGACCCCGAAGCCACGCCGCGGCCTGGCGGCTGCGGGCGCCGGAGCGGCAGATCACGGGCAGGGCGCTGCCGGTCGGGACCTCGTCGACCCGCTCGACCAGCTCGCCGAGGGGGATGAGGACCACGCCGGGGACATGGACAGCGTCGTACTCGTCGAGGTTGCGGACGTCGAGCACGGCCGCCCCGGCCTCACGGCGGGCGGCCAGTTCGTGCACATCGATCTCGGGGACGTCCATCGGGGGGAAGGGTATCGGTGCCGACACGACCGCTCGGCCATCGGGCGGGCGGGACGCCCGTCGGCGGACGGGGCCGGACCGAGGCAAGAAACGGGGCGTGGGGTGCGGCCGCCGGCCCTCGGGGGCGGATTCAGGGGGCCGGATTGCCCCGACGACGGTCAGCCCGACCCGACGTTCCCATCATTGCCGCGGTTCTCGTCCCGCCCGAGGTCGTCGGGGGTGTCGGCATCGGCCAGTGCAGCAGGAGGAAGTCCGGTCACCGACGCGACGGTGAGGTCCCGGCACGCGCGGTGGACGGCCCGCTCCCCCGCGGCGTAGGCGGCGGCGAGCACTGGCCGGGCCCGCCGGTGGTAGGCGGCGTGGAGGAGCTCGTGGCGGCCGTCGTGGCGTGGGGCGGCCACGTCGGCGTCACCGAGGGCGTCCACGACCGCCGTGATGGTGGCCGGGTCGGCGCCGGGCAGGTCGCAGGCCAGGATCACCACGATCCCCTCGGTGGTGGCGTCGAGCGCGGTGACGATCCCGCCGAGAGGGCCCTCGCCCGGGTGCCGGTCGGGCAGGGCGTCGAGGCCGAGGGCACGGAGGCTGTCGATGTCGCCCCCGACGGCGACGACACGAGTGGCGCCCGCCTCCCGGAGGGCGTCGGCGACGACGATGGCCAATGGGCGCCCATCGACGACCAGGAGCGCTTTGTCGGTGCCCATGCGCCGACTCGAGCCTCCCGTGAGAACGACCCCGGCGAAGGCCGGACGCTCGCTCAGCTCAGACCGTCCCGCCGTAGGTGGCCCCGCGGCCGCGAGTGGTGCCGTGATGGGCGGCGGCGTCGGTCAGGTCGCTCACGAACCGGTCGACGACGGGAGCATGGCCCGGCGAGACCATCACGTGGAGGCCGCCCTGCTGGCGGTCGAGGTGCCAGCCCCGGTCGTCCATCACGTCGGCCACACCCCCGATGTCGAGGCTCGTGGAACCGAACTCGAACACGGACAGATCCGGGTCGCCGGTGATGTCGAGGCCGTCGATGCCCTCGATCCCCGCCTGGAACCCTCGGGTGGCGTCCCGCACGACCTCGGCCAGGCGCAGGTAGCCCTCGGCGCCGAGGTGGCGTACGGCGGCCCAGGCCTCGGCTATGGGCACCCCGCCCCGGGTCCCGGCGGAGGTGGACGATCCGTACAGGCCGCCGGGCCACTCGTCGTAGAGGAAGAACTGGTGGCGGTACAGGTCCTTGGCGGCGTAGAGGACGGTGGAGGCGCCTTTGGTGGCGTAGCCGTACTTGTGCACGTCGGCGGACAGCGACGTCACGCCGGGGACCCGGAGGTCCCAGGGCGGCACGGTCTCACCGAGGCGCGCCCAGAAGGGCAGCAGCCAGCCGCCCAGGCAG
>Ga0315287_10001758_pt1 | contig 20214 bp, 12 predicted proteins | sample YL17G11_0_MG_FD_205037 | JGI IMG/M metagenome (GOLD analysis project Ga0315287, IMG submission 205037) | Sediment microbial communities from Yellowstone Lake, YNP, Wyoming, USA - YL17G11_0 | ecosystem: Environmental > Aquatic > Freshwater > Lake > Sediment | place: USA: Wyoming | collected...
GGCAGGGGGGTTGAGCCGGTGGTGTCGATGCCGATGCCGACGACCCCAGATGCGTTGAAAGCCTTATTGGTCTTCTTTGCGGCGGCGAGGGCCTGCTTGATGGTGACTTCGATACCCTCTATGTAGTCGGCGGGGTTCTGTCTTGCGAGGTTGTGGTCGGCGGGGTCGAGTATAATGCCCGCTTCGCCCGTCGGGTATTCATAGACGGACGTTGCGACCTCGCCGCCGTCTGTTACATCGACTATTACGCACCTTACAGAATTTGTCCCGTAATCCAAGCCAATCGTGTAAGCCATATCAATCAGTCCTTAACGATACAGGGCGAACCGGTGTTATTGAGCGCACGCGATGTTAACCAGTGAAGTAGAGATAGGCCGCGATAATAACGGCAAGGAGCATTGCCGAGAGGATCACATCCGTGTAATTCCAGCTTGCCCGTGATATCTTCCGGTCCTCGGCAGTAAGAGTCCCATAAGTAAGCCCTTTGATTTTTTCGTAGGAAGGCGATTCGGTTGCGTAACTGACCGCGATCATCACGATAATGCACACAACGAATATCAGCAGACTGTAGTACTGGAAGAATATATTGTTCATAATCCAGAGGAATGACCCTTCGGCGTAGGAGCGTCCGAGCAGTTTAACGGGCGTATCAATGGCTAAACGCAGAAGCCCCATAGCGAACCCGACAATCAGCGCCGCCAGGCAACCCTTGCCGTTGAGGCGTTTCATAAATATGCCGAGGAAAAACACAACGAAGATCGGCGGCGCCAGGTACCCCTGGACAGTTTGAAGGTAGTCATAGAGTCCCTTTCCGCCGCGAATCACGGGAATCCACAACAGACCAATCAGCACCATAATCGTTGTTGCGATTCGCCCTATCCAAACTAAATGGTGCTGTGACGATTTTGGCCGAAACTTGCTGTAGAAGTCCATCGTAAAAAGCGTTGAAGATGCATTAAAGCACCCGGCCAATGAGCTCATTAGGGCCGCCAGCAAACCTGCCACGACAATTCCTCGAACACCGGCGGGCAGGACCGTCTTGACCAGCAGCGGGAAGGCCTGCTGACATTGTTCGCGGACTATCTGTCCTTTGTCGTCGAATAGCACCTCTCGAATAGCCGGCGCTTTGTTGCTCTGGGCCAGGGCGAAGCATATCATGCCGGGGATAATAAAGATAAAGACCGGCAGCAGCTTGAGAAAACCGGCGCAAATGGAGCCTCGGCGAGCTTCTCGTTCATCCGGCGCACTCAGGGCTCGCTGAACGATGTACTGGTCGGTGCACCAGTACCACAGGCCGATGATGGGTGCGCAGAAAAGCATTCCTATCCAGGGATAGTTGTCGTTGAAATACCAGGCCATTTTGCCAGCTTCTTTCACCGGCGCCCAGGTGCCCTCAATCCCTTTGGGAATCAGCGGCTTCCAGAGATTGAACATCTCCGAGCCGGCAATCTGTCGCAACTGGTCCCACCCGCCGAGGGCATGCAGGCCGAAAATGGTCACCAATACCGAGCCTATAACCAGAATAACAGTCTGTATGACGTCGTTATATGCAACCGCGCGAAGTCCTCCGAGGACGGTGTAAAGCCCCGTCAGGACAACCACGAGGATTGAACCTATCCAGAAACTATCCAGACCCATGAATTCCACGTTCGGCACCAGGACACTAAAGACGATGCCGCCTGCGAATATGCCAACGGCGATTTTGGTCAGGATGTAGGCCACCAATGAGATAAGCGAGAGTACCCAGCGGGCGGTCGGCGAGAATCGCCTCTCCAGAAACTCCGGCATGGTAAAGACCTTCGAGCGCATATAAAAGGGGACCATTACCCAGCCGAGAATCAGCAGGCACCAGGCGTGCAGCTCGAAATGGGCCATAGCCACTCCGTCGGTGCAGCCGGACCCGGCCAGGCCGACGAGATGTTCGGAGCCGATGTTCGAGGCAAAGATGGATGCACCGACCACCCACCATCCGAGATTTCTGCCCGCGAGGAAATAATCATCGGTGGTATCTTTGTTCCTGAGGATGACCCACCATGCGATGCCCATAATCAGGGCGAAATATGCTGCTATTACTATCCAGTCTATCGTTGCAAGACCCATTGTTTACCTTTCCACAAAAAGTTTCCAATAAGCTGGCGGTTTTAGCTCCAATCACCACGATTCTACCGGGGCCGTGCTCCTTTTCAAGCGTGCTTTTGCCAAATTTCGCATTTTCAGGCAAGCCGGGGCCGAGGGATTCTGCATTTGGGGTTGCAAGTCGCCTGTTGGAGGTGTATCGTTAGCATCAGGCGTTTCGGGCAGAAAAGTGCTAACAGCCTAAGGAGGCCACATTCGATGAGCACGCAAAGAACACGCATCCTGACGGCCGTTGTTATTATTGCTGTTCTGGCCGCAGGCCCTGTCGCGGGCATCGGCCTTAGTCAGCCGGCGAACACGTGGGTAAAGCGAAGCCGCCGGCCCGCTTCGAAGGATACGTGCCCGAATTTTCAGTCGAGAAACGGAAATTCAGCCTCGAATATCGCGTTATAGCAATAAATAAATCCGGCGAAGGTTCGCCGAGCAATACGGTGATGGTGGTTTTGTAAAATGAAAGCCACAGACCGCACAGAGATTAGACGAGTATTGAAGAGTTAACTAGAACTTATTATACTGCCAGAAACAGTCTGTGTTTCCCGTTTTATACAGACTGTATAATCAGTGTTAGGTGCAGAAGGAATATGATGGTGTTTTCGCGGGAGAATAATCTTTTCCGCATGGGCAACAAGTTATCCATCCTACATAACTACAGGTAATTTTAGGCGTGAAACAATGAAAATTATTAAATACGTAGAAATCGAAAACTTCAAAACGTTCGGCGACAAAGTTCATATTGATCTTGGTCATCCAGCGGTTCTTATTGGTCCCAATAATGCGGGTAAAACAAGTGTGATTCAAGCGTTGGCTTTGTGGAGTGGCGGAGTAAAGGCTTGGTTTGAAAAAAAGGTACGTCCACGGAAAGAAAAATTAGAACGTATTTCCGCAGGAATAAACAGATTAAACATCCTTGAAATACCGGTATCAGAAACCAGATTTCTCTGGAAGGGGACGCGAGTCAGAAAAGGAAACGCCCCCATACAGCTTGTTATTAATGTCGGCATTGAACACGAAGGTAAAACTAGAGATTGCAGACTTTATTTCACTCAGCGCGACAGCGAAGTAATTTATTGCAGACCTTGCCCAGAGACATTGAAAGACGACGAATTATTATCGTATGCATCCAAGTTGCGATTTAACCTGCTATACCCCATGTCTGGCATAGAAATAGACGAACCTCTTATCCAAGAAGGAAGAATAAATGTATTGATGGGACAAGGTCAAACTGCTCAGGTACTCAGAAATCTTTGTTATAAGGTTTTAGAAAATGAAAACGGCCAGATGGACTGGAACGTAATTGTTGCTCTAATGGGAAAACTTTTCTCTGTTAAACTCGGAAAACCTGAGCTTGACAAAAATCGAGGCACTATTGAATTACATTACGAACAAAGCGACATAGACAGTAAATTGGATATTGCGCTTGCAGGGCGCGGACTACAACAGATGCTTCTAGTTTTATCGTATCTATATTCTCACAAGGGAAGCATTTTATTAATTGATGAGCCGGATGCACATCTGGAAATTTTACGTCAGAAGCAAGTCTATGCGATACTGAAAGACATTGCACAGAATAATAAATGTCAAGTCATTATTGCAACTCATTCAGAGGTCATTCTTGACGACGCCGTTGATACCAACCTTACCCTTTTGATTAACGGAGAGGCAGTTAATCTGGCATCTCAACAAGATATTAAATCCGCACTAAGAACCTATGGAATTGAACATTACTACAAAGCGAAAGTTATGCCCAGACTTCTATATGTTGACGGGAGCACGGATATTGAAATGCTAAGGGCATTAGCGAAAAAATTAGAACATTCCGCCTATGACGTGTTGTATGGAAAGATTAATCACTATTATACTCAAAATGATTATCCAGAAGACTCTTTAGATAACCAACTTGATAGAATTGGCGGGGCATTTGAAAAATATAGAAAACATTTTTCAACGTTAAGCCATTATGTCAAGAATCTGAAAGGCATAGCGATATTTGACAGCGACGGAAAAGAAATACCAGATGATATTCAGGATAATCTAGCCATCGTTTATTGGAAAAACTATGAACTCGAAAATTACTTTATCACCCCAGAAGTTATTTTGAACTATATTGATTCTCTTTATCTTTATGAAAAAGATGCCAGCCTTTTCAAACAACAGCAACATGAAGGAATGGAACGAATCATAAACCAATGGCTTTTAAGTAAAAGGTTTGATGGCGATGAAGGACAATTAGCCGAATTTCTGAAGGCAAGTAAAAAATTCCAACAAACTGTTTTGAAAAATGTAAAAATGAGCAGTTTCGCAGAACAGGTTTTTGAAAAATACGCACAAGAAAGCCAACAGCCAATTTTATTGAACAAAGGCGAGTTTTATCAATTGGTACAACATGTAAATAAGGACGATATCTCCCAAGAAGTAATCGAAAAGCTTGATCTTATAGTCAAATACTTACAAATGAATGAACAAAATTAACTGTAATAGCGACGCTATGCGAAAGAGTAACAGGCGATAGGTGAAACGAGAAGGATAATTAAAGGTGTGGGGTACGAATGGCGGTTGGTTAAGACATCCAAGCCTCTGTTAAAAACGACTGAAGACTTTGCTCAGGACAGGTGACCTGCCGGTCGGGGCAGAAAAGGCAGAAAGTCCGGTTTTTGGGCTAAAAACGGGCATTAGTACGGTTACAACGAGGTAAAGTAAGCTTACATCGAGGCAAAGTCGGCATGAGCCGTGGCAGAGTGAGCGTGACCCGTGACAAAGTAAGCCTACATCACCGGACATCTTTATGAATCGTCACCGCACCAGGATACCTGGGTCGTCGAGCAGCAGACAAATTCCGCCAAGCCAGTGACAGACCAGTGGCAGAAGGTGAGTCGAGAAATCTGTTTTTTAATAGATTCCTCGACTTCGGCCCTATGGGCCTCCGCTCGGAATGACCTAACCCTGGACTTTTCAACAGAGCATAAGACGCTCTAAGGAGGTTACATTCGATGAGCATGCAAAGAAAACACGTTCTGATTATCGCTGTTGTGATTGCGGTTCTGGCCGCAGGTCCTGTCGCGGGCATTGAACTCAGTCAGCCGGCGAACACCTGGGTAAAGCGAAGCCCCCTGGCCGATACACCGTCGTCGCCGCGGCTCGGTTACGAAGGCGCGTGCGCATGGGACAATTGGCACCGGGTGCTGATCCGGTATGGCGGGCATAACCAGGGCGGCGGCGGGGCACAGTATTCCGAGGTGTGGATCTTCGACCCCTTTACCGCGAAATGGACCCTGAAAGAGCCGGATACGTCGCCGCCGGGGGTATGCTGCGCACAACAGAACATTTTCGACCCCATCCACAAACGCTATGTGCGGTTTCCGTCATTCAGCGGCAGTCACGGCTGGCAGTGGTTTCGGGAGATATACCTGAACGACTCCACGATATGGGTCTATGACCTGGATGAGAACCTGTGGCGCAATCTAAGTCCCGTCCCGGCTCCGCACGTCTCGCCGCTGCGATGCGCATCGTGGGACAGCGATGCGCAGGTCATCGTGCTCTTCGGCGGGGAGGGCAGCCGCGAGGGGACAATTGTTTATGACCCGCACACTAATACCTGGACGCGTATGAAACCGAAGATGGAGCCTGAATTCCGCAGCGGCGGCAATATGGTGTACGACTCGGCCCATAAGCTCCATATTCTGTTCGGCGCGCAGTTCAGCGACGACCCGCACACGTGGGGCTACAGCCTCAGCGAGAATGAGTGGCGCGATCTCAAACCGCCTGCGACGCCGCCGACCAATCAAAACGACGCCGTGCTCGCATACGATTTACTGAACCGGGTGGTCATAGCAATCGTCAAGATTACCACGGGAGAAGAGGAGAATGCGAAGCACCGCCTGGAGACGTGGACTTACGATGCCGGCAAGAATACGTGGACCAAAATGAATCCGCCGCAGGAGCCGGACGCAAGCGGCAACCGGTCGCGCGTGCTGGCCTTCGCGCCGGAAATCGGGCTGACCATCCTTGAAAACCGCACACGGCCGGAGCCGGGACCGGAAGAGCAGCAGATATGGACATACTGTTTCGACAAGGCTGAATCCGGCGGGCGGGCGTCATTACTGCCGCCGGCAAATCTCCAGGTGACAACGACGGCCAATGCCGCTACGCTGGTATGGGAGCAGATCGCGTCTTCGGGAGTGACGAATTACGTAATCTATCGCGGAATGGGTGAGCAGCCGTGGAAAGTGAGCTACGAACAGGTCGCCTCGGTGGATGCCGGGCAAAGGCAGTATCGGGATGCCGGCCTGAAGCGCGGAGTGGTTTACTACTACGCCGTCCGGGCGGCGGCTGATGAGCGATTGAGTGAGCCGAGTGTAAAGGTGCGCACACAGCCGCCCATAGTTGAGGACGCGGTCGTCTCAGTGCTTTCGCAAAGCGAGGTGCAGTTGTTATGGACGCCGCCCAAGGCAGGTGACGTAGCGGGATACTACGTGGAACGAGCCGACGTGGAGGTCTGGACAGAGGACCAGTTGAAACGGCTAAAGTCGCGCATCGAGCCGCCGGCCGAGCCTGCCGTCGGCGCGATACGGCGAATCGGCCCGTTCGAGCGAGTCTCCACGGACCTGCTCAAGGGCGCATCTTTTAGTGACAGTGTTGACCTTGCCAGGCCGCGTCCGATTCAAGGCCCCGCTTTGCCGGAGCGAGATTTGTCCGACGAGCACCTGGATCGCAACGGCAAGTCGTACCGTTTTGCCGTTTTTGCATACCGAATTCGTGCGGTCAATGCGCTGGGCGTCGAGAGCGGCCCTTCGCCCTGTTTTCTGACGATCCCATCGGCGCCGCGATGGGTCTTTGCTCAGGAGGACGGGACAACGTGCCGGCTGAAATGGACCGCGAACCCGCAAATGAATCTAAAGGGATACCACATATACCGCTTAGACGGGCGCTGGGACAAGGACCCGATTTCACGATTGACCGAAGAGCCGATTGATGAGCTGACGTTTTCCGACCCGACCGCTGGCGCCGACTCCCGGCGCTACCACGTGGTGGCCGTCGATGCCCTCGGCCAGGAAGGTCTGCCGTCGGCCCCCGTATGGTACGACCGTGAATGGAAGAAATTCTACGAACCCTTCGCCGGCCAGTGGCATCAGTAGTAATAACACACTGAGAATTGCCGAGAGCTGCGTACGCCGCACATTGTATTTTCAGTATGGTGCGGTGAGTGAGCTGGTGAAGAGGCTGAAGCCGCCGGCGCGCTTCGAAGGATACGTGCCCTAATTCTCAGTCGAGAAACGGAAATTCAGCCTCGAATATCGCATGGGGTCCAGAGAATCGGATTTCTATTTCGTTAAGGATGGAAGCAAGTACGTCGCCGTCGTGCCGACGGGAAGCGGGACAATCCATCTGCCAAGTTTCAATCCCGATACGGCGTGGAGAAGATATTACCCTTCGCAGAGGGCCTCGATGTCTGCGAGGTCTTTTTTTCTGCCAAGCGCGTGCTTGTTTGCGATCAGGTCTTCCCTGCCAATGAAGTGGACGGTTACACCGCCGTAGCTGCCGGGTGTCCTTCCGGCCCTTGCTTTATCCCAGGAGATACCCGTGAGAGAGGTCATGATGTCAATGCGCACCGGCGGAACACCGAGCTGAATAACATTGTCCGGCGAGGTGAAGTCGGCTTGGGACAAATTGAGTGATCCGAAGCCGAACTCGTCCAGGGCGGAGAGTATGCGTTTTGCATTTCCGGCATCCGGTTTGACAAACAGATCAATATCGCCGGTGAACCGCGGGGCGCCGTGAAATGCCAAAGCGTAACCGCCCACTACGAGATACTCAACCTCGTGGGCGTTTAACAACTCGAGCAGCTCTTTGAAGTCTTTCTGTATCTCCATGAATCTGGTGTCTCAGGGAATCCACCGCGGCAAGGCGATCTTCGGATGGCCTGCTGAGCCAGTACCGAAGGTTCTGCCTGATTTCGGACGAAGCGTCCAACCGCTGTTTGTTGACGGCTTTGCGAATCATAAAATCAATTATACATCGGCAGTCTTCTCCGCAAAAGACAAAAAAAGCCCTGTCCGAAGACAGGGCTTTTCAATTCAAGAACAGTTAAGCCGAGCAGCGAAAGGCCTGACATACAGCAGGCTTGTTTTGGAATAGATTCCTGCTTTCGCAGGAATGACAAGTCTGCGTTCTAGTATATCCCTAGAAAGGAGGTGATCCAGCCGCAGGTTCCCCTACGGCTACCTTGTTACGACTTAGTGCCAGTCATCGGACTTACCGTCGGCGGGCGCTTCCCTTGCGGGTTAGCAACCCGACTTCGGGTACTCCCGACTCCCATCACTTGACGGGCGGTGTGTACAAGGCTCAGGAACACATTCACCGCGTCGTAGCTGATACGCGATTACTAGCGATTCCGACTTCATGCAGGCGAGTTGCCAGCCTACAATCCGAACTGGGGCGAGTTTTTTGCGATTTGCTCCACCTCGCGGTCTTGCGTCGCTCTGTACCCGCCATTGTAGCACGTGTGAGGCCCTGGGCATAAAGGCCGTGAGGACTTGACGTCATCCCCACCTTCCTCCGGTTTAACACCGGCAGTCCCGCTAGAGTCCCCGGCATAACCCGCTGGTAACTAACGGCAAGGGTTTCGCTCGTTAAAGGACTTAACCCGACATCTCACGACACGAGCTGACGACAGCCATGCAGCACCTGTGCAAGTTTCACCCCGAAGGGCAGCCCAATCCCTTTCAGGACGGGCATCCAAGCATGTCAAACCCAGGTAAGGTTCTGCGCGTTGCTTCGAATTGATCCACATGCTCCACCGCTTGTGTGAGCCCCCGTCAATTCCTTTGAGTTTTAGCCTTGCGACCGTACTCCCCAGGCGGCCTACTTAACACTTTTGCTTCGGCTGTGCTGGTGTCAGAACCACCACAACCTAGTAGGCATCGTTTACGGCGTGGACTACCGGGGTATCTAATCCCGTTCGCTACCCACGCTTTCGTGTCTCAGCGTCAGGACAAGCCCAGTGCACCGATTTCTCCACCGGCGTTCCTCTTGATATCTACGCATTCCACCGCTCCACCAAGAGTTCCATGCACCCCTACTTGCCTCAAGAAAAGCAGTTCGTCAAGCAATTCCCCGGTTGAGCCGGGGGATTTCACAAAACGCTTGCTTTCCCGCCTACACACGCTTTAAGCCCAGTGATACCGAACAACGCTAGCCACCTTCGTCTTACCGCGGCTGCTGGCACGAAGTTAGCCGTGACTTCCTCTGGGGTGGATCAATACACCGGAGTGTACTTTCTTACCCCTGACAGCGGTTTACATCCCGAGGGACTTCCTCCCGCACGCGGCGTCGCTGCGTCAGGCTTTCGCCCATTGCGCAAGATTCGTTACTGCAGCCCTCCGTGGAGGTCCGGGCAGTGTCTCAGTCCCGATGTGGCGGGCCGACCTCTCAGTCCCGCTACCCGTCATAGCCTTGGTGAGCCGTTACCTCACCAACAAGCTGATAGGAGGAAGGCCGCTCCTGCGCCGATAAATCTTTGATCAGACGCCCATCGACATCTGATATTATTCGGTATTAATGCCCCTTTCGGAAATTCACCCGAAGGTGAATGACACTATCCCGAAGCACAGGGTACGTTACCTACCCATTACTCACCCTTTCGCCACTATCCGGCACGATTTGTAAACAAATAATGCCGGACCGTTCGACTTGCATGTCTTAGCCACGCCGCCAGCGTTCGTTCTGAGCCAGGATCAAACCCTTCAATTTGTATCGTCGAGCCCCCAGCTTTCTTGCGAAAAATAGGGGGTTTCGTCGAAAGAAGGCTCAACACTTTGGCATACGCACCGAAAGTGCCGAAAAAAAGGTAATTTCTTTATGTTCGCTGCGACGGGCGTATCCGGTCGCGGCGAACAGCACTTTCGCTGCTAATTTGGCTTAACTGTTAACTTGTCAAAGAGCTCAGACGGTTCGCTTACTGCAAAAAACAGTAAGAATAACGATGCACTTTCACCGCTGTACCCCCACTCCAAAAACACCATTGTACCCTTAAAGATAATATCGTCAATAGCGGAAATCAAAAAAAATGAAAATTTTTTGAAATTTTTTTTCCGGCGGTCTATGCTGTATGCCTCAGCCGCTTTAAGATGCGGCTTGGCCATTTGGTTTGAGATAGGGAGGCAGATTTATGGGAGCTGATTTCTTGGAAAATCGGTGGGAAAACGGCCGTTTCGGTTCGGCGCTGGTGGGGCTGATTGTAGTTGTTGTACTGGTTATTTTGGTCGCTTCTGTGCGGTGGTATCACAAGGGCGCGGTCAAGGACCCCGATTTATACGATGATATGACGCCCTGGAAGGAATGGCGGCTGTGGGAAGCCAGCGCAAAGCCCCCGGCAGGGCCGTCCGCACAGCAGCCAGCCATCACACAAACGCTTGCATTTGATACAAATGCGTATATGGGGGGTGAACCGAGAGGCGCGATAGACCTCGTGATACTTCCTGACGGCAGTGTGGACGGGGCCTGGTCGGGGCAATACTACAAGAAGCCGAAGGTCAATTTCGATATAATGAACGGCGGCTTTGAAGGGCGGGTATATCCCCGAAAGGTGTACCGCGATGATAACGGCGAGGACCCTTCCAGGCTCTATCTTATGGCAAAGGGCCAGTTCCTTGTGGCGGAAAGCGACTTCGATAAGAATACGCTTCATCACAGGGGCGGGGCGATATATGTCAGAGGCTGGCTCAATCGGGATTACAGCGTATCGGGGACGATCACGATTACGTCAGACGAGAAGTATTCAGAGGAGTCTGAATGGAGGGCAGCCGGCCCGGTGAAGAATTAGCCCCGGATTTCACAAGCTGGACCGCGCATCTTCTTGCCAAAGCAAGATTTCGACTTATGATGGCTGTATGGTTAAGACAGAAGAGATTAAGGTCAAGACAAGGGGCAACTGCCAGGTTGTCGATATCACCGAGCGGGTCAGCGAGGTTGTGAGCGAATCGGGCCTTCTGGAGGGTACGGTTACGCTTTTTAACATCGGCTCGACAGCCGGGATCACGACGACCGAATATGAACCAGGGCTGGTGAATCACGACATAGAGGCCCTATTTGAGAGAATCGCACCGCAGGCGGCGCGATACGAGCACGAGCAGGCCTGGCACGATGACAACGGGCACGCACATGTTCGGGCATCACTGTTAGGACCGTCCCTGAGCGTTCCGGTTGTGGCCGGCAGACTAACGCTCGGCGCCTGGCAGCAGATCATCTTAGTAGATTTCGATACCCGGTCGAGAACGAGGACCATTATCTGCCAGATAATCGGCCAGGGGAGCGCTTAGCTGGCTTTGCGAATATCGAATTTCGATTGAAAATCGAGGATGTTGGGCCAAATGGCCTTGACGACTCGAGCTCCAACTGGTAGCATTTGAGACCAGTTGGCGGTAGGTTCCCGTTTTCACGGGGGCAGGCACAGGCGTTTTTTGAGGGTTCTGCCTTATGACTATTATCAATAGGAAAACGGTGTGGATAATAGCGGTATTGTGTATCGGCGGGCTTACCGGCGGCTGTGAGGCGCCCGGGGCGAGGTCCAAACTGCTTGACAGCCGCCCTGACCTTGGTGCTACGATTGGGTCGTTGGGCGTGATATACTCGCCTGAGTCGGTTGCAATCGAAGGGTATGGTTTGGTTGGGGGGTTGCAGGGGACCGGCTCATCGGAATGTCCGCCTGAACTGCGGGCGTATCTCAAACGGTACATACTGACGCAATTGCCCGAACACAAGATTGACGTGGATAGGCTGATTGACAGTCTAAGCACGGCTGTTGTCCACGTCGGTGGGGAAATGCCATCACTGGCGTCGAAGACTCAACATTTCGATGTAATGGTTAGCGCGCTTGGGGGCACTCAGACGACTTCTCTGGAGGGCGGCTGGCTTTATGGCGCCGAATTGAGGGCCGCAGGGAGGATGGGCGCTTCAACGAGGCCCGTGGCCAGCGCGGGAGGGCCGATATTCACGGACCAAATCGATGGTTTGGGAGGGAGCAGGAGAATGGGGTACGTATTAGGGGGGGGAAGGGTGTTTGAGGAGTACAAGCTCAATCTGGTGCTCAACAAGCCGGATTTTGAAACTACGAGCGGGATTCGCAACCGCATAAACGAGCGTTTTGGGTATGGAACCGCCCGGGCGGTCTTGCCAGGGCGAATCGAGCTGACTGTGCCGCCCAAGTACGCAAAGCAGAGACAGCGGTTTGTCTCCGTGGTCGAGGCGACGTATCTGACCGAAGACCCCCAGATTAACAAAGAGAGAATACTTGCATTTGTCAGGGAGCTTGCTGTTGCACAAGACAAGTACAAAAGTGAGATTGCCCTCGAAGCCATTGGCAATGAAGGCCTCGGCAAGCTGAGCGTTCTGCTGAGTTCTTCCGAAGAGCGGGTTCAGCTGCACGCTGCGAGGTGTATGTTCAACCTGGGCAGTGATGAGGGGCTAAGCACTCTTATAGAGATAGCATTGAACAAAGGCTCGGCTCTGCGGGTCGAAGCACTGGAGACGCTGACCACCTCGGCCCAGCGCAGTGACGCTGCCGCGATATCAAGGAGACTGTTAGGTGATGAGAGTTTAGATATCAGGCTGGCGGCATACGAGCAATTGGTGCAGCTTGAGGACCTCTCAGTGACACGCGAGCTGGTCGCGCGGAGTTTCTATCTGGATCAGGTAGCGCAGAGTCAGCACAAGGGGGTCTTTGTCTCCCGCAGCGGGGAGGCTCGGATTGTGCTGTTCGGCGCGCCGATAATGTGCCGTGACAACATCTTTGTGCAGTCGGAAGACGGCACGGTCGTATTGAATGCTCCCACCGGCCAGAGATATGTCTCGGTAATCCGCAGGCAGCCGGGACGCGGCGGCGCGGCGGGGCAGCTTAAAAGCTCTTTAGACCTCGCGGACATTATTCGCGTGCTCTGCGAAGAGCCGGCCGCAAAGGATAAGCAGGGTCGTGGAGGTTTGGGTGTTTCTTATTCGCAGATGACGGCTCTTCTAAAGCAGATGAGTGACAAAGGCGCAATCAGGGCGGAGTTTCGTGCCGGCCCCCTTCCCAAAATCGGTGTAAATCTCAAGAAATGACAAACCCCCGGCCGATAACTATATTGCATATTGGTTTGAAATGCAGTGCGCGTGACTTGTGATAATAGTTACCGGACGTTTACGGCAGGATAGTAGATGAGACTTGAAAAAATCGTTCTCAACGGATTCAAGAGTTTTGCGGATAAGACGCAGTTTGTTTTTGATTCGCCCATAACGGCCATTGTAGGACCTAACGGCTGCGGCAAGAGCAACATTGTCGATGCGGTCAAGTGGGTGCTCGGAGAGCAGAGCGTCAAGTCGTTGCGCAGCGGGCAGATGGCCGACGTGATATTCGGGGGCAGCAGCAGCCGAAAACCGCTCGGCGCAGCGGAAGTGAGCTTGTTTGTCTCCAATCCGGGCGAAAGCGGCGCGCGGCAGCTTGCGATCGATGCCGACGAGGTGCAGATAACGCGAAAAATCTTCAAGAGCGGGGAGAGTGAATATCGCATTAACGGCAAGGCATGTCGGCTGAAGGATCTTCGTGAGCTGTTTATGGACACGGGCGTTGGGACCAGGGCTTACTCGATTCTCGAGCAGGGGCAGGTCGAATACTTAGTGAGCGCGTCGAAGACGGACAGGAGGTCCATATTCGAGGAGGCGGCCGGCATAAGCAAGTACAAGGCGCACAAAAAAGAGGCCCTTCGCAAGCTCGAACGCACCGAGCAGAACCTGCTTCGGCTCGCGGACATTCTTGGCGAGATTGGCAAGAGGCTGCGAAGCGTTAAACTTCAGGCGGGCAAAGCGAGAAATTATTTGCAGTACACTCAAAGGCTCAAGGATCTGCAGGTCAATTACTCTCTGGTCGAATACGCCAAGAATCATAGTCAACTGCAGGAAAAGCATTTTGCTCTTGACCAGATGGTGGAGCAGTTTGGACGGCTGGCGGCGGAGGTGACCAGGCAGGACAGCCATATCAGCGAATTGGGCGAACAGATAATAGACACCGAGCACAAGTTGAGCGAGACGGGCAATCGGCTTGTCTCGGTGCAGAGCAAGATTGAGCAGCGGCTTCAGCGGATTGACTTTTTGAGGACGAGGATCGGCGAATTGGAGCAAAGGAGGGCTTCGGCGGCTGAGCGAATTGAGAAGCTGCGGGAGCAGAAGGGCGTTTTTGAGTCCGATTCCGAGCGATACAGGGCCGAATTAGCGAATTGCGAGAGGATGCTCGATGAGAAGACGCGGGAGGTCGAGGAGGTTCGCGGGGCCATTCAGCAGGTAAACGCCGAGTGTGCTTCGCTTGAGGCCCATCTGGAAGATGAGAAGTCGGGGATAATCGACATTGTTCGCAGGACGGCGCAGCTTCATAACGAGATACAGAGTGTGTCGGTTTACAGGAGCAATCTATCGAGCCAGAAGGATCGTCTGGCCGGGCGAGCAAGGACCGCCAAGGCGGAGCTTGAAGATCTGCTGACGGAAAAGGCGCGACATAATGCCCGCCTGGGCGATATTGAGAAGGTGCTCAGCGAGCTGACGGACAATCTGGAGTCCAAGCGCAAGAAGACGGAAGAGATTGACGGCCTTATTGCGGCGGACAGCAAACGGCTGGCGCACAGCAAGGAGGTCCGAAGCGCCCTGAGCAGCGAGCTGACGATATTGGCGGATATGGAGAGGAGGTCTGAAGGAGTCAAGGCGAGCGTCAAGAACATTCTGCAGAACCGCTCTGCCGGGGGCGGCAGGCTGGACTATGTTGAAGGGATACTGGCGGATATTGTCCGGGCGGATGTTGACTATGCAAACGCGGTGGAGGCCGCGTTGGAGGGCCGAACCGACTCGCTGGTGGTCAACAGCACGAGCCGGTTGCTGGCCGATACCGAAACGGTTGAAAAGCTCGACGGCAGGGTGAGCTTCATAAGCCTCGACAGGATAGAGCCTTTTGTCGATGCGGCGGACCTGTCCGAATTCACTTCTGTTAAGGGCAGACTCGTCGAATTCGTCAATTTCGACGGCAGATACGCGCCGCTGGTGTGGAAACTGCTGGGCAGGACGCTCATTGTCGATACGCTTGATTCGGCGGTCGAGCTGGCGCGGGAGTTGGGAGACGACTACAGATTCGTCACGCTTGACGGCGAGCTGTTTGATGCCGGCGGCGTTGTCAGGTTGGGGCCTTTAGGCAGGGCGACCGGCCTGATATCGCGCAAGAGCCGGCTGCGGCAACTCCAGGAGACCCTCGACAATATCGCATCAGAGATCGCATCGCTCGAAGCGCAAATCGAGAAGAACAAGCAGACCAATACGCATTTGAATGAGCTGTGCAAAAACCTGCGAACGGCCATATACGAGGCGAACACGGAGAAGGTGCAGGTCGGCTCCGGCCTTAGCGGTCTGGAGCAGGGCATAAAGCGGTTGCGGGAGGAGGAGCCTTTGATAGCCGGCGAGATAGACCTCCTCGAGGAGCAGATTGCCCAGTCGGTGCAAAAGGAATACGACTCGAAGCAGAAATTGGAGGAGCTTGAGACGGTCAATAATGAGCGGGCGGTGCGGATAAAGGAGCTCGAGGCGAAGTGTGCCGAGCGCAAGGCCGAGCAGCAGTCGCTCACGGAGAGGCTTACCGATTTGAAGGTGTCGCTCGGTCAGGTCGCCGAGCAGGGCAAGGCGTTGAGACAGGTGCTCGTGGGCCTCAAGAGCCAGATGGGCGAGAACAGGACGGCCTGGGAGGCAGCGGAGGAGGAAATCCGGGGCTGCGCCGAGCAGATTACACAGGCCCAGAGGGATATCTTGGGCTGCGAGGCGGCGGTATCGGAGCTTTTTGTCGAAAAAGAAAAGAGCCAGCAAGACAGTCACGTGCTGAGCGAGGAGGCCCGGGCGCTGGTCGAACAGCAGAAACAGGCCGAAGAACAGATTCGGCTCAAGCGGGCCGAGAAGAGCCAGGTCGAGGAGAAAATCAACGAGCTTAAGATAGAGCTGAGCCAGTTGGAGGTCAGGCAGCAGGACCTGGTTGAACGGGTGCGGGATGAGCTGCAGATTGACTTGGCAGAGGCGTACAAGGGCTACAAGGACCGCGAGGTTGATTGGCAGCAGGTCAAGGATGAGATAGTCGAGCTTCGGGCCAGGATCGAACGGCTGGGCAACGTCAACCTCGACGCGATTGACGAGCAGGAGACGCTCGAGAAGCGGCACGAGTTCCTGAGCACGCAGGTCGAGGACCTGAACTCCAGCAGGGGCCAATTGCAGCAGTTGATAAACCGCCTTAACAAAAAGAGCACAGAGCAGTTCGTGGAGACCTTCGAGCAGATACGCGGCCATTTCCAGGGGATTTTCCGCAAGCTGTTCGGCGGAGGCAAGGCGGATATAGTGCTTGAGGATACCGAAGATATTCTCGAAGCGGGGATAGAGATAATCGCGCGTCCGCCGGGGAAGGAGACAAGGAGCATATCGCTGCTCAGCGGCGGAGAGAAATCGATGACGGCCCTGGCCCTGCTGTTTGCGGTCTTCAAGACCAAGCCGTCGCCGTTCTGCTTCCTCGACGAGGTTGATGCGGCCCTCGACGAGGCCAACAACGAGCGATTCAATATATTGGTGCAGGAATTCCAGCAGGATTCGCAGTTTGTCATCATCACGCACTCCAAACGGACGATGAGCATCGCTGCCATGCTGTTCGGGATAACGATGCAGCAGCGGGGCGTCAGCAAGAAGATAAGTGTCCGCTTCGATGAATACGAGGCGGAAACCGAACCCGCCGCCGTGGCATGATTACGGATAGGCGAGATTTTCATGCTTGCATTTGCGGCCTTTCTATGTTAATCTTATAGTGCGTGGTTAACGTATGTTAACTATATGCGTTATGGTTAACGAGATATTGTATTGCATAAGGTATTGTCTGATAATTACTTAGCGATCCCACGAGGTGCTTGGTATGGATAGCGGCGAGTATGTCAGTATCCCCGAGATGGCGAGGATTCTCGGTCTTAGCAGGATCGCGGTCTATCGAAAAGTCAAGACAGGCCGGATAAAAGCGAAGAAGATTGGCAGAAACTACGCAATTGACCGTAAGAGCGTGGCAAATATTCTGGGCAAGGCCTTGACTGAGGAAGACAAAAGGCAAATCGATGCCGCCGTTAGTAAGACGGTCAAGGAATACGGCCGGACGTTGAAGCTCTTGGGCGCCGAGTGATGAAGGTCGTCACCGTAAGAGAGGTAGAATACATCGCCTTTAGGCTGGCCCAGGATATGCTGGGCTTCGATGAGCCTATCCCCGATTTCTCCAGCCGATTTCCCAATATTCTTGAAAGCTGCATGGCAGTGCCTTTTCAACGCTTCTCGAAGAAGGCCCTGTATCCGACGCTTGTATCCAAGGCAGCAATCCTCTTTTATCTGCTGATTAAGAATCATCCCTTTCAAAACGGCAACAAGAGAATCGCGATGACCACGCTGCTCGTATTCTTGTACAGAAACAAGAAGTGGATCAAGGTCGATACGCAGGAGCTTTACAACTTCACCGTCTGGGTCGCCCAAAGCCCGAGAACCGTCAAAGACGAGACCATCAAGGCGATAGAGAAATTCGTGAAAACGCATCTGGTGAATCTTGAAGAATAGGCCGGATCGAGGGATTTCTTTTATTTGCCTATCGTCCAGTCTCGCACCATTTCTTGGAAACGCGGCATAGCATCATATTTCTGGATTAAGCTATGCACGTCCAGTGCAAGATTTGCTATACACACGGGAGTGTTGTTGCCCATTTCCAAAGGTATCTCTCTATGCTCTTTGTATTACGTTTCTCCATCATTGATTTGACCTCTTATTTGGTTAAGCAGATTTATAGCCTCTATTGGGGTCAGGCTATTGATATCAATCGAGCTCAACTTGTCCAGGATGTCCTTGTGCCGTTGCACGAAGAGCAAGTTTTTGTCGGGTGGTTTTGTTTTGTGTTTTGCGAGGTGCTGGCCGGCGGCTTCTTTTTGGAAGGCGGACTCCAATTCTTCGAGGATTTCTTTTGAGCGGTCGAGGATGGGCTTGGGGACGCCGGCAAGTTTTGCGACGTGGATGCCGTAGCTCTTGTCGGTGCCGCCGGGCAGGATTCGGTGCAGGAAGACCACCTCGTCCATCCATTCGCGGACGGCGACGTTGAGGTTCTTGACGTTCCCAAACAACTCGGCCAACTCGGTCAATTCGTGATAGTGAGTGGCAAATAGTGTGCGGCACTTTATCTTGTTGGCGATGTGCTCGGTGATTGCCCAGGCTAAGGACAGGCCGTCGTAGGTGCTCGTGCCCCTGCCGACCTCGTCGAGTATTACCAGCGATTTTTCAGTTGCGTTGTTGATGATGTTGGCGGTCTCGGTCATCTCGACCATAAAGGTCGATTGGCCGCGGACCAGCTCGTCGGAAGCGCCGACACGCGTGAAGATTCTATCGACCAGGCCGATCTCGGCGTCTTTGGCGGGGATAAACGAGCCGGTCTGCGCCATCAGGACCAGCAGTGCGGCCTGGCGGATATAGGTGCTCTTGCCGCTCATATTCGGGCCTGTGATGACGACGATGTCGCCGGCCCCGCCGCCAAGCCGGACGTCGTTGGGGACGAATTCGGGGCCGAGGGCCTCGCTTAGGACGGGGTGCTTTCCTTCGTGTATGATAAGCTCGCCGCCGGTTGTCATTTTGGGGCGGATGTAATTGCGGCGCATGGCTACGTACGCGAGGGCTGCGAGGCAGTCGCACTGGGCGAGCGTGTCGGCCAGTGCCTGGAGCCGGCTGATGTACTCGGCGGCCTTGCCGCGCAGGTCCTCGAAGATTCGAAGCTCCAGGTCGAGGGCCTTTTCCTCGGCGCCTAAGACCTGCGTTTCGTATTCCTTGAGCTTCTCGGTGATGTATCGCTCGGCGTTTTTGATTGTCTGCTTGCGGACGTAGTCGGGCGGGACCTTGTCGGCGGAGGAGTGGCTGACCTCGATGTAGTAGCCGAAGACCTTGTTGTAGCCGATTCTTAGATTTGCGATGCCCGTGCGCTGCGACTGCTCTTTCTGATAAGTCTGCAGGAAGCTCTGGCCGTCCCTGGAAATCGAGCGCAGGCGGTCGAGCTCTTCGTTGAAGCCGGTTCTTATGACGCCGCCGTCGCGGAGGTGCGAGGGGCAGTCCGGCTCGATTCCCGATTCTAACAGTTCCGCCAACTCGTCCATACTGTCGCACCGCCCGGCCAATTGCCTGAGCAGCTCGGCTGCGAATCGCTGCAGCGTCTCTCGCAGCCGGGGCATCTGCCGCAGCGTGGCGGCAAGGGCGACTAAGTCCCGCGGCGTCGCCCGGAACGTGCTGATGCGGGCGGCGATCCGCTCGGTGTCGGATACGTTGGAGAGCAGTTTGCGGATATCGGCGAGATCGCTCCCGGCGTTTCTCAATTCCTCGATGGCGTCCTGGCGCTGCTCTATCGGGCCGAGCTCGCAAAGCGGCATGCAGAGCCAGTTGGCGAACATTCGCCCGCCCATACCCGTCAGCGTTTCATCCAGACAGTCCAGCAGCGAGCCTTTCTTGCTCTCGGTGCGGATGGTTCGCAGGATTTCAAGACTTCGCAGTGTGGTCGGGTCGATCTGCAGAAAGTCCCGCCGGTCTATTTTCCTTAGGTTCTGTATATGGCCGAGCGTAGTCTTTTGGGTTTCGTTCAGGTATTCGATGATGGCGCCGGCGGGGTGGATGAGGCAGTCGTCGCTGTCGCCGACGCCGAAGCCTTCGAGGGTCGCCGTGCCGAAGTGCTTGAGGAGTCGCTGCCTAGCCTGATACGGGTCGAAGTACCAGGAAGGACGCTCGGTTATTATGGCGCTGGTAAGCTGCGTGATGTCTTTGGTGAGCTTCCTTGTCTCGGCTTCAAAGAGCTCGCCCCGGCGGTCGGGCAGCAGGCACTCGGCGGGGGAGAGGCGCAGCAGCTCATCAAGCAGTTTGTCTTCGCCGAGCTGCTGGACGAAGAAATGGCCGGTTGAGATATCGACCCAGCTTATCGCGGCCCGTCCCTTTGCGCCGAGGCTGACGGCGCAGAGGAAATTGTCCTTCTTTGCTTCAAGCAGCATATCG
>Ga0315287_10001759_pt1 | contig 20212 bp, 10 predicted proteins | sample YL17G11_0_MG_FD_205037 | JGI IMG/M metagenome (GOLD analysis project Ga0315287, IMG submission 205037) | Sediment microbial communities from Yellowstone Lake, YNP, Wyoming, USA - YL17G11_0 | ecosystem: Environmental > Aquatic > Freshwater > Lake > Sediment | place: USA: Wyoming | collected...
TTGGATGTTGGGCTCAAAAAAATACCGTTAATACCCCGAAGGATAATCTCTATTACGAAATTAGAGACAATACGAATACAATATTAAGGAATGGAACACTTGTTGCAAAAGAAACCATTACAACTTCAAGCGCCTGGTATGATGTTTCTTTAAGTAGTGATTTACAATTAAACAAAAATGATACATATAGATTCGTCATAAATTCTCCTTTAGCAGATAGTGTAGATTATTATCGTTGGCCAAGTCCAATGATTGCTGGTTCTACTGGAGAGTCAATAACATATCAAGCCTCAACAAGCCAAATAACAAGATCTTTTAATTCTGGTTCTACGTGGCAAGATTCGACTGGAGATTGTTCTTTCCGTATGACAGTCGATGAATCTGGAACCAGTACAAGTACGAGCACTTCATCGTCTATCTCTACTTCTAGTTCATCTTCTAGTAGTTCTTCTTCAATCAGTAGTTCTTCAAGCAGTAGTTCGTCTTCAATTTCAATATCGTCATCTTCTTCTTCAGGTTCTACTAGTTCATCAAGTTCTAGCTCAAGTTCATTAAGCACAACCTCAAATTCTGATCCGCCCACGACTAGTTCTTCATCTTCTAGTTCTACCGTTTCTGTCAGTTTATCTTCGTCTAGTTCTTCATCTTCAACTGTTTCGAGTAGTTCTAGTTCTTCTAGTTCGAGTACGATTAGTTCTTCGAGTTCGTCGAGTTCTTCCTCAACCATTTCAAGTTCTTCTAGTTCAGTAAGTACTTCTTCGGTATCCACTTCTTCTTATTCAAACTCTTCTTCGTCATATTCATCTTCTTCGAGTACGGCATCTAGTAGTTCAAATTCGATTAGTACTTCTAGTAGCAGTTCATCGTCGTCTTCTTCTAGTTCTACTTCAAATACAAATCAAACCACTTCGTCGTCTTCAATTTCAATATCAACTAGTTCTAGTTCTAGTAGTTCCAGCTCAAGTAGTTCTAGTTCAAGTATTTCAATAAGTACATCTAGTTCGTCTCAGACACTCTCGTCTTCATCATCGTCCTCTTCTAGTTCAATCAGCACCTCTAGTTCTAGTTCTTCATCATCTAGTTCGAGTTCATCTTCGTCAAGTTCCTCTAGCTCTAGTTCGTCCTCAAGTACGTCTGAGACAGAGATTACAACCTCTTCGTCTTCGTCGATTAGTTCGTCTTTATCAATATCAACGTCGTCATCTTCGTCTTCAAGTATTAGTTCATCGAGTTCTAGTTCTTCAATTTCAATATCAATATCATCATCCAGTTCTAGTAGCAGTACATCATCATCGAGTATTTCTTCATCAAGTTCGTCTAGTCTATCATTAACTAGTTCTTCTACTTCATATACTGGGAGCACGGTGTCTACATCTAGTACGTACATAGATGATCGCGGTCCCTCTCCAATGAGAAATATTTCATCAACAAAAGGTCCAAAACCAATAAAAATAATTAGATAATTTAAATAATTAATTAAGAATAATATGGATTACAACGAAAAACAGAAAGAATTAGTCGCTGAGTTTGAAAAGAATCAGCAATTAATCATACAATTAAATAACCGCAATCAACAGATTGTTGGTCAAATTCAGATACTCTCTGAGCTTAATAAAGAGGTCAAGCCAGAAGAAAAGACTGAAGGGGACACAAAATAATATGAGCTTAGTTTCATTTAGACATCCCGAAGGAATTTCCGAAACAACAAGAATAACAGAACGCATTGCTTCTTCGGGCACAACTTTAACCGTAAAGAATACAGAAGGATTATCCGCTAATGATTATATAATTTTAGGAACGGTTGGAAGCGAAAAAACGGAAATAGTTAAAATAACTACCACAGATTCGAATACTCAACTTACTATTGGTGCTACCAAATTTGCACACAATGTTGATGAAATTGTAAGTTATACTCCGTATAATCAAATTAGGTTTGCATCTGCCACTACTGAGTCTGGATCAAAAACACAGCAAGGTTCAGCAGTGGATCTAGAGGTGGATGACTTAGTTACTGAGGCGAATTTAACCTCTGTTACGAGTGGTTATGTTTTTGCTCGATATTATAATTCTACTTCTGGTGACTATTCTGGATATTCTCCAGCCGTTCCAGTTGCGGGATTTGAAGAGGATTCATTAAGGCACATAATAGACATGGCGCGTTTGCGTACACAGGAGAATACCGAAAAAATGATTACGGATGATGACTTGTTAAATATTTCTATGGAATGTTCAGACGTCATAGAAACCATGAGAAAGAAATGGGGATTTGCACAAACTTCTCACGCATTTGATTTAACTGCTGGAGTGCAGAGTTATTATCGTCCAAGTACATTAGAGGGCCCAGAATCAATTGAAAGATTATATCTTGGCATAGATAATGCGGAGTTAGATTACGTAGACAACAAAGACTTTAGATGGGAAATGCAAAGCATTCCAAAAACCATTACTACTGCACAAACCAATAAAAGTGCTAATCACATACACGTGAAGGACACCTCTGCCTTTGGCACTACTGGAACGATAACAATGGATGGAGATACGAGTATATCATATACAGGAAAGACATATAAATCATTTACTGGAGTAACTGGAGTTTCCGCCACATGCACATCAAATGCAGAAATATTCAGAACTTCTGATTTGGATCAACCAACAAAATATACATGGTGGAGTGATCACGTATTAGTATATCCAGTTCCAGATAAATTCTATGGAGCCAACATGGATTATTATAAAACCATACCACGAATGACAGATGTTAGCGTGCAGACAATTGTACCTATGCCTTCTTTGTTTATTTGGTATTTAATGTCTGAAATATTCAGGATGCGAGATGCTACTTCTAGGGCAGATTATTATATGGATAAATTCAACAAAATGCTGAGTTTACTTGCCCATAAGAACAGAAATAAACAAGCAATAAAGATGCAACCAGCAACGAGATACATTCATCAAGCGACCAAAGACGAAGATTCTATATTGGAAGAGAGGATTCATGGTGGGGCATAAAGGGGAATACTTAAATGGCGATGCAAAAATTTAGACGTTATAGCAATGCGGGCGGAATGGTTTGCAATACAAATCCACTACTTCTTAAAGAAGAAGATTGTGAACTTTTGTTAAACACGGATACCGATACGATTGGAACATGGAAGAAAAGACCAGGGACCAGGTTGAGGGGTTCTCAAATAGTTTCTGGTGTAGATATTAATGGATTACATTATTATAAAAATTCTGCTGGAACAGCATCCAATGTCTTTGCAGTTTGTAATGATTCTGGCCCTACCAATGCAGATATTTATACCTTGGTTAGTACAACTCTTAATGGGGCAATCACAACTGCATCTACGAGCATAGTATTAACGAGTGGTGCTAGTTTCGCTAACAGTGGAACTATCGAGATAGAGGGTGATTTAATTACGTACACTGGAAAATCTACTCATACATTAACTGGAGTTACTGGAATATCTTTTGGTCATGCCACAGGAATTACTGTGCGACAATGGACGACCTCATTAACAGATGACACAAAATCATTGAAGACTAGATTTAAAGATTTTCTAGATAGAGCAATTAGAATCAATGGAACAGATGTAATGAAAGTATGGAATGGAACCTCTTGGGAGACAACTGGCGTACCAATAAATCCGCAACAAGCGACTGCTGCTTCTTTTATTGAATTATTCGGAGATAGAGTATTTCTTGCTGGTGCAACAATTTTTCCTGACAGACTGTATGCATCTTCATTGCCATCAGTGACTGGGGCTATAACGTGGAGCACTTCGTCTAGTATTATTGATAAATATGGAACTAATGGATTTTACATCGACATTAACCCAGAAGATTCTCAAAATGTTACGGCACTGGAAAGAAATGGAGCATATTTATTAATTTTTAAAGAAAGGTCAATGTTTACGTGGAATGGTTCGTCAACTCAACCAGACATGCTTGTAGATGTTGGCGCAGTTTCTCAAGAAGCAGTAACGACCGTACATAACATAACCTTCTTCATTGGAAGATCTAAAAAGGACTTAGGGATATATGCATATTCAGGTGGTTCTACAAATTCTGGCGGAGTCCCAAAACTAATATCAAGAAAGGTCCAAAAATGGGTAGATGCGATTAATCAAGCAGATTTGGCATCATTAAGGACAGGGTCCGACGATAATAATGTTTACTTTTATATCGGAAACATTACGTTTACTGGTGACGATATTTATCAAGATAGAACATTTTCTAATGTATGGTTGGTATATAGTATATCACAAGATTCATGGAGAGTTTATGATAACTTACACGCACATTATTTTGGACAAATAACTAGTAGTGGTCAAGAATTATTAGTGTTTGGAGACAATAATGGCAAGGTATGGGAATTTGGACAAGGAACAACAGATGATGGCGGAGATGCAAAAACCCCAATTTCCATGGAAGTTATCACCAGAGAAGAACACTTTAGCGTTCCAGAACTTTCTAAGTCGTTGGGAAGAATGGATGTTTTGTCTCGCAGGGCATTCGAAACTAATGTACGTTATCGTTATGATAGAAATGATGATTGGAAATCATTAGGAGAGCTCAATGGCAGATTCACTACATTGGATTGTCCAGAATATGGCGATGAAGATAATGCTGGCAATACGTTGCAGTTACAATTTTCTGATTATTCAAAGTATCAAGCAAGTATTGATGGATTTACGATAAACGTGGGAATTGACACTGAGGTTGTTAAACCAAATGGGGGGAAATAAACGAGATGACTGATTACGGATTGCTAGGGTATGATACTTTTCTGAATAAAGATTTGTCGTTATTAAACGGCATGAATAGTATTCAATTTTATCAAACTACCAATGTCGATAGCAACGGAAATGCAATATTAAATGGAGTTGGTTCTGGTCTGGCGACGATTGATACCACTGGATTGAGTCAATCTGAAATTAATACTTTGCTTAATAGTCTTTCATCAGAAGGAATTTCCCAGCCCATTAATGTCGTGGCTGGACATATTCAGTCTGCCAATTTTTTAACTGGTTCTAAGGGATGGAGGATAGATTCCGATGGCAATCTAGAAGCAAACGATGGATACTTTCGCGGAGATCTTACTGGTGCCACTGGAACATTTAGTGGAACAGTATCGGTTGGTTCTTTAAATATACCCAACGCAGTAACTGCAAATTCATTTCATGTAGACTCCAGTGGAAATGCCTGGTGGGGAGCGACAACCCTTGCTGGAGCAATAGCTAAAATTTTAAATACAGGAGCGGCAACGTTTACAAACGTTGTAATCACTGGAGTGCAAGCAGGATCATCTATCAATGGCGCATATATACAAAGTTTGACCATTACTGGAGATAAACTTGTTAATGCCACCGTTACTGGAGACAAAATAGATAATGCTACAATCACTGGATCAAATATAGCCAATGGTACGATTAGTGGAAGCAACATCGGGAGCGGAACAATCACTGGAACAAACATAGGCACTGGGACAATCACTGGTGCCAACATAGATTCTGCTACTATAACTGGCTCAAACATAGATGCGGCAACTATTACTGCTGCGAATATAGTTAACGGAACTATTACCGCTACTCAGATAAGTGGGACAGCTGGAATTACTGGTTCTCAAATCGCTAATGGCACAATTACATCAGACAATATAACCAATGCAACAATTACTGCTAGTGATATAGCCAATAGCACAATAACTTCTTCGCAAATAGCGAATGCTACAATCACATCCACGCAAATTGCAACTGGAACAATAACTGCAAACAACATTGCGGCAGCTACTATTACTGGAACAGAAATACAAAACGGGACGATCACCGCTGTTGAGATAGCAAATCAAACTATTATAGCTACCAATATTGCAAATGGAGCGATAACCACTACCCAGATTAATGCCACAGCAGGAATAACTGGAACGCAAATTGCAAATTCTACAATCACGGGAGATAATATATCTAACAATACTATCACTATAGGCAAGGCGTCTCTTCCTACTCATATAATTTCTGGAAGTTTCGTAGACAATTCTCCGTCATCTGGAAGGGTAAGATGGGAAGGAGTAACTGTTGACTATAACGGGACAACGTATCCTATTGATGATGACAATACTTTAAATAAATACATATATTGGGACTACTCAGTAACTACGATAAAATTCCAAACATCTAGCACTATTCCTACGTTAGAGAACGAAGATTGTTTAGTAGCTACGAACACTAGCGGAATACATAAATTGATTTGGAATGCCACTGATGTAAGTGGAGACATGATTCAATTGGCTGCCATCACTGGATCCAATATTGCGAGTTCAACAATAACAGGAAGCAATATCGCAACGAATACCATTGAAGGATCCAACATTAATTCCGCAACGATTACAGGATCTAATATTGCAAATAATACCATTACTGGAGGAAATTTAGTTAATAACACCATCACGGCTACACAAATATCCAATGGAACAATTACAGGAACTCAAATTGCTGGCTCTACAATTACAGGAGATAATATCGCCAATAATACAATTACAGGAACGAACATTACAAGTGCAACAATCACTGGTTCCAATGTTGCAAGCAACACAATCGCTGGTTCGAACATTATTAATAATACGATTACGGCAACGCAAATCCAGAATGCCACAATTACGTCTACGCAGATTGCGAATGCTACAATTACTGGAAGTAATATAGCGTCAACTACGATTACGGCATCTAATATCGCTAACGGAACCATTACTGCTACGCAGATACAGGCCTTAAGCATTACTGCTTCGGAAATTGCAAATCTTACCATAACCTCTGACAAGATATCGAGTGTTACTGTGGACAAATTGGCCGCAGGAACGATTACTTCTAAAACCATATCTTTGGCGGTTGCCGCTGGAACTGGAGATGTTTATATCGCTGCAGGAAAGACTGATTTTACCAACGATGACAATGGTTTTATTCTGGGTATAGATGATTCTGATAGTGATAAAGCAAAATTTTATATAGGAGATTCTAGTCAGTATTTAAATTGGAACGGAAATAGTTTAATTATTTCTGGCAAATCTAGTCTTACTGGTATTTCAATCGAGGCAGGAGAAGATTTAACTGCTGGAGAAACTGTGTATTTTAAGAAAAATGATAGTAAACTTTATAAAACTACCGCATTATATAATTCGGAAGAAATACACGAATTTAAAGGAATTGTACAGACAACTACGTCTAGTGGTAGTGATGCCACATTGATTAATAGTGGGGTTGTGTCAGGACTCTCATTTTCATATACTGGAACAGTTACCTCTACATTGGACTGGTCACAGACCACGACTACGGGAACGTATGGGTTAGGTTATCAATCAACTTATGGAGACTTATATCAAAGATTTTGTACTGGAGATTTTGTAAACAATATCACGAGTGTCCAGCTCTATATTAAAACTAAATACGGAGACGGAAACGATCTTTCTGTGGGAGTATACGAAGTAGATAATGACGGAGTTCAGATGGGAAGCGCACTAACTACGTTTACCTTAGCCAAAGAAAGTGTGTCTACCAGTGCATGGAATACGCTTACAGGATCTGCTGCAGTACTCCAACCGAGAAAAATGTATGTTTTAGGAATAACTAGAAACAATAATTCCACGCATTATTTTTCAGTAGGTTCAAGCGCAACATCAAAGAATGGAGGAGGAATATATGGGGTTAGCGATCCTCCTAGTTTAACTGGATGGGCATTAAATGATAATGTCGCAATAAAAACTTATTATACTGCTACTAGTTGGTGTAATGTCGGAGACAATGTGTATTTGTCTGATACTCCAGGAGATATAGACTATATTCCTGGAACATACCAGAAGGCTATTGGCATGATAATATCTCAAACAGAGATATTAATGCCATATGAATCTGGAAAACCGATTGGGAAATATGGAATGATATTTAATACGGGAGGTTCTTCTGCGTTACCAATTCCACGTAATGCAAAAACAGCAATTATACAAGGATATTTATATAGAGTTACTTCTGCAGATGAATTAGCAGGAGAAATTACGTTAATTAATCCAATCAAGATGTCTGGAGAAATTAGAGGAGCATGGATTGGATCTCCAGCAGGAAACGAATCAATTAGTGTAACCTGGTCAGGAAATTATATTACGTTCACATTTTTCGGAATGGACACCGCTCCTAATGCTCAAGCTTGTTATATTTACGCAACGTTTATTACATAATAAATAATTAATAAATAATGGGAAAGAATTAATATGGCTTATCAAACAGGAATTATAGGCTTCGTCAGGATTCCAGATTCGTTAGACCCTAACAAGGTATACGCGATCGGACCTGGTGGTAAGCCTGTGACAGATGAAAACGAATTAATGAGATTAACAGGCGCAACATCAATTGCGCAAGCTTGGCAATTGGCAAATGTGAAACTAATATCTCCAGATGAAGCCCTGAAGGTTGGTATTACAGATCCAATGGCCAAAAGCACAACAACTACTGGTGGCGCAACTACTGGAGGAACTACAGGTGGTACCAGTGGAACGACAACACAACAATCACAATCGCAGTCAGGCGGATGTAGTCCTGGGACGACAAAAACAGAAGGAACGTCATTGTACACCTGCACTCCATATAAGGGAACAACTCCTCCTGGAGCAATAACTCCAGCGCCAACATGGCAATATACTAGGGAATTAACGACACAAGAACAGAGAACAAATTTACAAACGAACCAAGTAACTACGCCAATATATGTTAAGTCTAATAACTCCATAGATGTATTTGATATATCTAGTGGAACGCTTAAGAAGGTCAGTGCGGAAGAGTTTGCAAAGGCAGGAAATCCATGGAACCTAGTAAAGGCGATGCCTACGTCTTTGGTTCCGACTAAAAATACTAATGGTCTGGTTACGATTAATATTAATGGACAACAAGTTGTTGTTCCAGACATAACTGTGGCAGAAAGTTTGGGAATGGACACTACTTCATTTCTTAACACTACCAATCCGACGATAGCAAATACTCCAACCGATATAGGTGAATATACTAGCGGAGAAAAACTTGGATTGGTTTATCAGTCTAGGCCAGATCTTCAACAAGTATTTAATCCAGACGGAACAGCAAAACCAGGAACGACATGGGAAGGAACGACTATATGGGATTGGGCGACACGTTATGGATATAAAGAAAACCCAGATTTACTAAGCGAATATAGTCCAGAAAATATTGTTAGGGCTGCATATCAGATGAAATTTGGTAGAGATCCATTTGCCGAAGGAGATACTGGCGCAATGGATTGGGTAAATGCCATAAAACAAGGGTATGTGGTTGGCTGGGCAGATCTAACTGGAAAAATGGAGATGGATGCTGGTTCAGAATGGAAGAATCTTACTGAGGCACAGAAAACTGCAAACCTAATCGACTATCAACAACTTATTCAAGATATACCAGAATTTGCAGAATTCTTTCCAAAAGATCAAGCATTGGCAGATATACAAAAAGAAGTAAACGCTTTCTATGATAAAGAAATAGAAAATTATAATAAACAAATGGGAATTAAACAACATAGATCAGAAGAAGATTGGTCAAGATACACCGAAGAGTTGTCAATAGAAGAACAAAACGATCTGACCGACGCAGAAAAGCAAGCACGATCTGCAATTCAAAATGCAAGAGAGTCATATGGTATGGCTGGAACAATATTTTCTAGTTTAGCCAAAGGCAAAGATACTGAATTAAAAGATGCCCTTGCTAGACAAAAGAGTATTATTCAATTGAAGGCTGATCAGGCACAGGGAAAATTGGATACTGAAAAAGCAAGAGAATTAGAAGATCTTCAGTTGGCACAAGAAGAATATCTAACCAAGGTTGCTAGACAAAAAGTAATAGAGACCGAACAAACATTCGCGTCTCAGGAAGAAAGAGCAATTGGAAGATATAATCTTGGACTACAACAAGCAGCGAACGTTCCTGGCAATGCCAACATATTTGGTCAATCAGTTGGAACTGCCGCTGGACAATTCTCAATTCCTACAGACGGAAATACTTCACAGAATACAGTTGATGAAATATTCGGAAACTTAAATCCTACAAACACTACGACGGGCACAACTACGACTACATGTCCCGTTGGACAGAAATTAGTTAATGGAGTATGTGTTCCAATTACAACAACTGCGACTACTGCAAATATATGGACTGGTGGTTCACAAGGAGGAGTTATCAGTGAGGCCGATTATCAAAAATTAATAACGAAATAAAACCATGGCAATAAATCAAGAACAAATCTTAGAAGCATATAAAAACATTAAACCACTGAGCAAGTCTGGCGCAGAGGCAGATTATTTAACGCGTAAAGCAGAATACGAAGCAATCACATCACAACCTCAGGGAGAAGCACCTGCAACTTTTCAAGCACAACTTGAAAATAGATTATTGAACAGGGATTATCTTCCTAGCGTTGCACGCCAAGAACGCAATATAATGAAACAGTTTTTTACTGCTCCGTCTTCTATTAAAGAAAGACTAGGAGGCCTTGTTAGTCCGTTACAAACAGAACAATTAATTGGACAACAACAAGCAAATTGGATGGACGAACTTGGTGCTTTATCTGATTTTCGCAAAGGTAAAACTGAAGAAATGAAAGACATAATTGCGTCTACAGCACTAGGATATAAGGCTCAATATGAAAAACAGAAAGACGAAGTTGCTACATATAAAGACAATATGCAGACTGCTTGGGATGAATACAAGGAGGCCGTGAGACAACAAGAACGTGCGTCTGATAAGGCAGAGTCTGCGCAATCAAAGGCAAGAATTAAAGAAAATATCAAAAGACAACAAATCGAATATATGGCGAGCAGACAAGCGGCAGAGGGAGAGTCGTGGGATCATAATATGGGCGCAGATAAGTGGATGGCACTAAGGAACGAGGCCTATACATTAATTGGCCCAGAAGGATTGGATTGGTTTGAAGAAGAATATCCTTTGTGGCAAAACGTGAAACCAACAGAAAGCAACCTTAAAGAGTTGGACAGCGTAGGAATAGATTATGGTGCAAGCATAGCAAGGTCGGATGAAAAGACTAAAGAATCTCTTTTAGATCAACAACTGTCTACCGCTCAAGACGATGAACAATTCTTAAGGTTGTTAAATCCAAAGGCACTTGGGATATCTGGAGAACAAGGATGGATTGACATCGTTCCAGGACTATTAGAGATTGACAAGGTAAATATCAAACCAACTGCGATACAACAAAAGGTAATTAACCAGGTGTTGCGAGCATATAATCAGGGACTTGTTACTGACCCTAAGGCATTGCTTATAAAGATTTTTGGCAAGGCCGCAGTATGGATAGAACAGGTAATATAATATTATGTTAATAGACAATAGAACAACCAGTGAAAAGATTAAAGAGGCAGAAGAAAGGAAAAAAACTGCTGCCAATACAATTGTGGCGCAACCAGTCACAGAGAGGAAATCTGGAGGTGGAATATTTTCTGGTATAGCAAAAATATTTAATTCCGACAAAGTGTCGTCTCCTGGTGTTCGTCCACAATGGATGGAAGATATTACCAAGAGCCCATTTGGAGGAGTTTCTCCGATTTCTAAGGGGTTGACTGCAATAGAAAAATCTCCAGTATATAAACCAGTTGCCAACTTCAAATCTTGGTTGGATAATTTGGTATACAAAAGTTGGGATGCTGTAACTGGAAAGAATGAGAAGATACTAGATCCAGGCCTATATAATAAATTATATTCACAAAAGAAATTCGATGAATTAAAGAAACTTAAAGATGAAGGATTTGAATTGATAGCCCCAGACAAGGTTGACTGGGAAGACATACGTAGACAATATGTCTTAGATGATCCGAAACGTACAATCGCTGCGTCTACTAATTTAGTCAAAAAGAGAGCAGAAGAAAAAATAAGGTCAGAAAAAGCTGATCAATTTATCGCACAACAACAAATGACCCAGCCAGGGCCAATGGTGCCTACTTATCAACCGACGACAGCGGAGGGATCTCCTTCGTTTGAACAATTGAATGTTCAGGGAAATCAAGCACTAGAGTTGCAAAATAAGCAATCTATTATGGCAGAACAAACTGTGACCCCAGAAGAGATAGACGCGAGAGTGCCAGAGATTCTGAAAGACATGCATACCGTATTGGAGCAAAGCGCTCCAGGAGAAGTTAGCTGGCATAAAGTACAAGACGCCGCACAGAAAAAACAGGTTGCGAAAGAATTTGATGAATATGTCGCCACCGTGATAGAAGATCCAAGCAAAATTGATCCAGATTATTGGGACGAAATTAATACAATCAAAAAAAATCTAATAGATCAAGTGGAAGAACAAGGATTAACCTATGACGATATTTCCAATGCATACAACGTAGTGTCGTATAAAACACAACTAGATGAATTGGTAGCCAAGGATGTAAGAAGAAAGCTCAAAGGAGAAGTAACCATCTCTCCAGAAGGACAATTTAAATATGAACAAGAAGCAATTGGTGATCCAATAAAGTCAATAGTATCTGCTGCAATACAAGAAGCAATAAGACCAGTGGATTGGGCATTAAAAACATTTGCAGGAGTACCACTAGACGTATCTTCTGTTTCGCAGGAAGCGCAGTCATTTTTAGAATATAAACCAGAAACAACACAAGAATCAATTTTGGCTGGAGTGGGATCGGCCATTGGTATGCTGTTGCCACTTAAGGCATTACATATTCCAGTTAGATCCTTATTGCTGTCAACTAAATATGGAAAATATCTTAATACAATAGATTTGTCTAAGAAGATCGGATTATTTACGAGAAAAATAACTCCACTAAATTTCGCAGAATCAATATTGGCATTCGATATCTACGGACAAATGAGTCCAGAATTGATAGGTTCAGGGTGGGAAGCTCGCGCAAAACAATTACTTACAGATACGTCGTTAGCTGTAGCGTTTCAGTCTGTCGGAGCAATATTTAAACCTACAACCTTCGGAAAAGGTGCATCAGCATTGTCAACTGGAACTCTGTTCGCGAGTGGAAGCTTAATGGCAGGAGAACCAATAGAAAACGTGGTTAGTAATTTCTTATTGGGCGGAATGATGTCATTAAGCGGCTTTGCAAAACCTAAAGACATTATGAATCATGCTAACACTTTAAATAAATTCAACCTTAAAGAATATAGTGGCGTAGATCTAAAGAACAATTTCACTGACGCAGAAATAGACAACGCTCATAAGCTTGGAGTAGAAAAAATATCCAAAGAACATCCAGATGCATCTGACCAAATCGGTCAAGCCAAATTAAAAGGATTAGAATATTCATATAACGCACTAAAATCTCTCAACTCAGAAAAAGGAGAAAGGTTTTTTGTCAACAAAACTACGTTGACCAATAACACCAAAAGAACAATAAGACAAATTACCGATGAACTTAATGAAATGGTTGTTAAGGCTGATCCTGAAAACAAAATTAAAGGATTTGTTCCTGCTGAGGTTTCAGAGGTATTTATCTTGACTGAACCTGGAAAACCAAAAGTTTTAGAAGACGGAAGGCTTAGAGTCGGAGAAGCCAAAACCAAAGAACCGTTAACCGAGAAGCAACAAGCATATGTTGAAAGTGAACAATTTAAAGAAGACTATTATAATTCATTAGAAAAACTACAATTGCGCATTAATAGTGCTAATGGTAAAGAGAAGAAGATATTAATTCCACAACTAGAATCATTAAAGGGCGCTGGATTTTCGTTGGGATTTGAAGGGAAAAGACTAACTGATTATATTGTCCCAGAAGCAGATCCCACATTTTCTAATGGCGGTTCACTCGACCAGTCACTGCAACAAGTAGCACAAGAGTCGATGTCTGCTTTGATGTATGGAGATTCTAATCAAATAATGCCAGTGATCAGAAAAACTATTTCCGATATAGCAGAGATTACGATGGTTAGCGAAAGAAAAATTGCTACAGAGATTATTCGCAGAGTTACAGAATTATCCACTGGAGGACAACAATATGCGGGATGGGTAACGCCGAAAGCAGTTCAAGAATTGTTGTCAATCAAACCAGCAGAAACTGGATTGGCAGACATTGAAACACGACTTATAGATGAACCATCTCAGAGGGTAACCACCATATTACAAGAATCAATTAAGGGTGTAACAGACAAAGAACAGAGAAGTAAACTTATTGGCGATACTATTAAAAAAGAGTTTCCATATGCGTCTGATGATCAAGTTAAGGTTCTTAAGTCCGTATTTGGAAAAGAACTTCAGGCTGCAGAAAAACAACGTGTCATCGAAGAACAAGCGCCTATACGCGAGGCGAGTGTTGGCGTACAAGAAATTTTTGCTCAACCAGAAGGGAAGTCTATTGAAGGCATTAAGGCGCCAATAACAGAAAAAGCGCCAACGGCATCAAGAATAGAGGCCTTACGTAGTGATCGTGGCAAGAAGTTATATTTATATAGACTAGAAGCACTTAAACGTTTGTACGACAAGGCGCCTAAAAACGTTAAGGCAAATGTTTTAGCCAAGATAGAAGAGGTCATAAGACTTGGTCAAATTTTAGGATACGAAAATCCACAAATAAAAGAATTTAAGGAAATTATCAAAAAAGACATTCCTGCAATTAAAGTGGAGGAAATCAAAAAAGACTTTACCCCAGAGGAGATTGCTAAAGCAGAAGCAGATATGGCTAAGGAAGTGAACCAGGAATTTGTTACAGACATGTCTTCTGATTTTAGTGGTGACGACATAAGAAAAATGAGAGATGTAATCAAGCTTTTAGATACAAAATATGCGACTGGAGACTTTGAAACCATGCGCAAAAATCCTAAAGACAAAGTAAGGTTAAATAATGCCATCGAAATAATTGAACAGAGTTATAATCGTGGCAAGGAAGTAACTGCTGCGACTAAACTAGGAGACGAAGAGGCGTTAACTATAATGCGCGATCTTGTTGATGCAAACAAAGGAACTAAATATAAAAAGAATGTCAAGACACAAACAACTATTACTGGAGAAGAAGTTCCGATTGAAGTTAAACCAGAACAACGAGGATTAGAGTTTGTCCCAGACAAAGAAGCACTTACACAAGGCGCCAAGACTTCAGTTTCTTCTGAACAATTTAAGGCAGGAAAGACAGAAGCATTAACAGAAGAACAACGTGGACAGAGATCCATAGCACAAAAATCAACTGATATATTTGATAATAAAACAGGACTTGAATATTTTGACAGACTATTAAATAACAATCTTGTTCCAGGAAGAAAGATTACCGAAAGAGAATATATGCAAACCGAAAAGGGAAAGACTGGCGAGATAGTTTATATGTCGCCAGACGAATACCTTTCCAAGATAGCGCCAGCAGGACCAACCCAAAGTAGTATCGATTATATGAAGGCAAAATTGGCGAAGGGAGAAAAACTTGGCATGCCACATATTGATTATACCGAAACAACTATTGGTGGAAAACATCCAGGGCAAGAAGGAAGAAATCGTGCCTATTTGGCCAAGGAATTAGGACTCAAAGAAATCCCAGTGTTAGAAATTAGAAAATACAAAACCCCAGAAGTGATTGGGGGAGAAAAAACCAAGACCACCACAAAAGACTATGTGGCTATTATTGACCAACCAGATAAAAGAGGCAATCTTTGGGGAAGTAATACAACACGAAAATTAACAGAATCCGAAGCCAAACCGTTATTAGAATCAGGCAAAATTCAAGAAGCCGCACCCGTCGAACCAAAACGAATGGTGAATATTACTCATCCCGATGGCACACAGGAAACAATTACATGGGGTGAATATCTTAAAAAAAGAAAACAATTAAGAACCACATCAACATCAGAAAAGACTGCACCAGAACTAGAAAAACAATTAGCAGATATTAATAAAAAAATAGCAGAAAAACAAGGGATGGCTGTCAACGAATTATTAGAACGTAAATTAATACAAAATGATTTAGATAAATTAAGGTCTCAAGAGTCAGAAAAATATCTTCAGGAAATATACCAAGAAGATAAAATTATGGTTGATAACGAAAGAGTTAATAGGCCAATTATTACATATGATGACACATATTCATTTACTGCAATCAGAGACATTAAGACCAAAGAGATCGTAGATTTCAGGCCAAATCAACAATTAAATAATGCTATAGGAGTAACCAAGGTTCCTCAAGATGCTACAACTGCCGTGACACAATTTGTTGCAAAACAAAATAGAGTTATGGCGTCAGCCTTTGAGTTAGGAAAATCTAGTGCTCCATTGGGAGAAATGGCCGCAGGCAGATCTGCTAAATTAGGAGAATTTGAAGAAGTTAAGCCCACAGAAGAAGTTGCCAAGGAAGAATCAGAACCATTCAAATTATTTGAAAAGGTTCCAGAATTAATACGTAAATATGCCGAAAGGACTGGGACAATAGTACCCAAAAATGCAAAGGGCGTATATTTACCACAAAGTGATTACGTTGGCCAAGCAGGCGCTACCGACATAGGAACTGCCTCACACGAAGTAGCACACGTTATAGACACTAAATACGATATATCTAAACAACTTACGAAAGTAGTCGGGGAATCTGTTGATGGTAGACCAATTTACGATTCAGAAACAAGAAAGTTGCGTAAATCATTAACAGATGTTTACGAAAAATATTATCCAACTGGAAATAGAACGCATAAACTACAAAAGAGAATGGTAGAGGGTTTCGGAACTCTTTTAGAAAACTACACAGCAATGCCAATTATTACCGCTGCTGAATATCCAGAACTAGTTAAAGAGTTATTAACCGAAGGAGGAAAATTTTATAAACCAATTATTGGAGAATTATTAACCGACCTTAGAACTCTGATCGGAGATTATCAGGGATTAAATGCAGCAGATAAACTTGGCTCTAAAATAGTATTTGGAAGAATAAATTCTGCGAAAGGAGAATGGTTAAGTCCAACCGCAAACTTTAAATATAATACCAAAGACAGAATATGGCCAATGGAATATGCCGAAATTGGCGGTAAATTACAGTGGACTGAAAAGTCTCCATCGTTAAAATTAAGACAGATAGCAAGATCACAAAGTGAAGCACTGTATAACATTAAAGGAGAAACTGGAAATATTTGGGTGAACACGGCCCTTAAACTTGCCAAAGGCAAAGGATTTTATGCCACAATGGCTGATGGTAATTTCAAGAAATTGCTTGACTTCAATTTTAGTGACCTAGAGAAGTCATTGGACGGTGGATTGAAAAATAGACAATTCAATATTTTATTGGATGCCAGAGATACATATTTCAATTATCAAAGATTACAGGAATTAAAAGTTGGAAGCGAAGAGTACATTAAACTTAAGTCTCAACTAGACAACGATGGCACAACAAAACAAGAAGCAACCGACGTATACTTGGAACCTAAAGATAAATTTGATCCACAATTGAAGATGTTTGATAGGCTAATGAAGGACGGGGCAATAGAGATTTTACTAGACTCCAGAAGGATCGGGTCCGAACAAGCCACTGAGTGGAGAGAAAAAGAAGGATATGCTCCAAAAATGAGAACATGGATTGATGATTTAATCGGAGATGCCATATCTGAAGGTAGGATAAGCATAGGAAGGTCTGGAAAAGTTTCTGTAACGAAAGAAAGAGTTGGTTCTGCAAAGGCGAAACTTCCACCTTTATATGCTGCAGAGATTGCTCTTATGGAAATACATAGAGCGGCAGCTATACAAAACTTTAATAATTCGATGATCGACTTCGCGAATGCATTGCCAGCGTTAGCCATGCGCGTACCGCTAGATAGACCAGTAGTTAATCCCAAAACTGGACAACTTAGATTTGAACAAGATTTCGATAGAACCATAATTATGGCACGAGACACAAATGGAAAAAGAGTGCCAATTAAAGTAGATCAATTATTGTTAAACGTTATCAATAATGCTGCCACACCGAAAGATATGTCGATGCCAATGCAAATCTTCAGATGGTTCTCTAAGCAATTCCATAAGGGGACGACTGGGACATATATTCCGTTTATATTTAATAATATTCCATTGGATGCTCCAGCATTAGCGGCACAAACAAGAAACGAAGTTGTACCATTCTTCGACAGTATTAAACAAATATATGCTTCCTTGAATCCAAAGAATCCACAACACCAAATGATGATAGATTATCTTATATCGGCAGGACAGACACAAACATTAAGCGGTATGTTTGACAAAACACCAGAAGACATGAGACGATGGATAACAAAAGAAACCAATGCACTACAAACAATCAAAAAATATGTAGATGCTGGATTTGATATTCTGGCTACGCCAGTACAGATTTCTGAAGTATGGTCCAGGGGAACAGAATATATTAAGGCTAAATTAAACGGAAAATCACATGTCATGGCAATAGAAGAGGCGGCAAGGGTCACTGGTTCATTTAGTCACTTTGGGACATGGGGCAATAGCCAATTCGTTCAAGAATGGATGAGGTCTCTTCCATATTTTAATGCTGGGATTCAGGTATTGGGAACAATGGCAGAAACGCTTGGAACGGCAAAGGGGAGGGCAAGATATGCATTCGTTGCTTCAATAATTACTGCTGCAAATATTGGAAATCTCGTCGCTATGATGGCGTTTGCTAGCGATGAACAGAAACAAGAATTTGCAGATGTAAATCCACAAATGTTGGCATCTTATATTTTCGTACCTAAGTCTGGTGGCAAAGGACTTTGGAGAATCAGGGTCCCAGAACAAATGAATACATTTGCTGCACTTGTAAACATGATGGTCGCTAATGAAAAATTACAAGCCAACTATACCACTAAAGACTTTCTAGACGCATCAACGCAATGGCTTCCGCGACAAATACAGTTTACAGAACCAGGCTCCATGATTCTATCTTGGTTGCCACAGGCATTTAAGCCAGCGATAGGAGCATTAACCAACACAAAAGACTATCCAGAGGTTAGTCCACTTGTTGGCGCAGGATTATCGAGAGCATTGCCAGAACTACAATTTAACCAAGGCACTTCTCCTGTTGCTAAATACTTAGGAAAATTATTAGGATGGTCGCCAATAAAAATAGACTATTTCATCACGGGATACCTTGGAAGGGCGTCTCAGGTATTAATGGGCAAGCCTGGGGCATTAGAAAAATGGTATAATCCAAATAAGGCAATCTCAAGTGAATATTACTTTCAGTATGGAAGAAGGGTTAGTGCGTATTATGATATTAAAGAATATACAGACAAACAATACACAAGATATAGAAACGAAATCAAGGAAGACAAACTTACGATGTCACAAGACGAAATAGACAAAATGTTTGAAAGGAAATCACAAACATCTATTATTGGTTCGATGTTAGAGTCATACAAGCTTATTGATGAGACAAAAGACATGGAAAGAGCAATGGAATTGAGAACTGACATATTCGATGCCATAGATAAGTTATTTTCTGAAAAATAGGCCAGGGTCTTGACAAGATTATTTTTTCGTGCTATAATACGTATAGACATAATAAGTGCCAAATACCATGGAAAACATACAAAGTTCGTCTCAGTTTCATGAATGGTTATTCGATACTGGGGTAAAGCGCAAAATAAATAAGGTAATAATACATACATCTTGGACAAAAGACTTAAATTTCGGAGTCAAGAATCTTAGAATCCACGTCTTAAACGATTTAGAGTCTGGTCTACCAGGAATCGTTAGCATCGCGGTAGATAAATCTAATCAGGCAGACTGGGAACTATCCCTGTGGGTTGTGTCTAAACTTATGGAAAGACTTAATCTAGAACCAAATAATATCCACATAGAAGAAGAATGTAATTTTAATATTGAAGACGTATTAGGCGGAATCAATGAGAAGGTTAAAACTCCGTATGAGGAAATTAGTGATGAGGACGAGTTTCCATATGAGGAAGAAGATATAACTTCGAGATATAAACAACATAATAGTGAAGATGATTATTAATCTAGGGGGCAATATAAATTAAAATCAATATGAAACGGACAGAACCATCATACGAGAGAAAACAAGAAGTAAACAAGAGTGTTCTATTGGAAAGAATTAATAACTTGATTGTAACCAACAAAGAAGACCATGTTGCGATTCTTGAACAAACAACAAAAACAAACGGAAGAGTTACCAAGCTAGAAGCATGGAGAAATATAATTACTGGCGGACTACTAATTTTGAATATAATAGTATGGCCGATTATACTTT